>Ga0209804_1001174_pt1 | contig 17524 bp, 15 predicted proteins | sample GraSoiAngelo_139_FD_185896 | JGI IMG/M metagenome (GOLD analysis project Ga0209804, IMG submission 185896) | Grasslands soil microbial communities from the Angelo Coastal Reserve, California, USA - 14_0929_12_20cm (SPAdes) (version 2) | ecosystem: Environmental > Terrestrial > Soil > Grasslands ... | reverse complement strand
TACACGGCGGGCCCGCGACCCGGAGGAGACGTTTCTTCAACGAGTAGTAGTTGAGCCGGAGCGCGCGAGCGGTTCGGTGCAGGCCGTGCTCCCGAGCCAATTCCACCGCCGAAGCCCACAGCGTCTCTGGAATGGGCGAGCAGTGCTTGCGCGTCTTACGCCAAAGCTCGAAACGGTGCTGAACTGGCTTCAGTTGATTGCCCGGAGCAGATATCGTTCGGGTTCTCATCGGTTGTCCTCCATCCACTCGGAGTGGACAGCCGACGATACCAACAGCTTCAGCAAAATTCATGCAGCCTTACCGAAACCTCACAAAAGGTTGCCCAGACAGGATTCGAACCTGCAAGCTTTCCGTAACAGTCGTGACGGTTAGAGATTTCGTGCTTCTTTTGCAAAGGCCGTTGGAGGCGCACAATTTGCACAATATTGGTGCAAACGCGATTTTTCCTCAGAGAGCCTCGAGCGTTTCAAACGCCTGAACCAATGACGGTTAGCGTGGTAGGGGCGGTGGGGGTCGAACCCACGACCAACGGCTTAAAAGACCTGAAATTCGTCCAACAGCTACAACCCACACCAGTAACGTACAAGAGAATCAGTGGCCCTTCAAAGTGAATCCTGTGAGATTTAAGCCTGATTTGTCGTGAGTACCCGCACAAATCCCGCACACTTATGACACGACCTCACCCTCATCCTTCGGCAGTGGGCGCGTAGGTGAACGAAAAGTCGTTAGTGTTTCCCGGGACCCGAACCTGCAACATTTCAGTTAACAGGGGAATCCTCTTCGCAACCGGTAAGAACCAACGACTACAAGCCCCTGTAAAACCAGTTGCCATCCTCCCTCCTTGTGTACGCAATTGGGCATGGTCGGAAGTTTTTGGGACAGAATTCGGACAGGGACGGATCTTCTCTTGAAAGTTGAAGAAACACAAGAAGACGGTAAGGCGAGGCGGCGTTGGGGGGCAAGCGGCCCTATCGGGATCGATGACCTAACTATCTTCGAAAGCAAGGCTTTGAAAGGGCGGCGCCGGAGTCGCAATTCTGTTCACAATGTGAAGTTTCTGCAAGCCGGTGGAGCCCCGCTCAAGTAAAATCGGCATGCTCAACCTGCCACGGTTGACTCGAGGGCACCCATGCATTACGTGTCGAAGATTAATGCCTCCGCAGCGCTTACCCCACCAACATACGATAGGTGGAGCAACGGTTTCCGGCGGGCCACTTATGTGGACCATGGGATGGGGTCCGTACACATGGGCGTAGGCATCTGTTACTTGGAACCGAATGGCGTCATTCAGCCCCATTTTCATTCGTTCGAAGAAAGCTTCTATATTCTGGAAGGTACAGTGCAGACCGAGATTGGCGAGACGAGTCACGTACTCGGTCCGGGCCACTTCGGATTGATCCGTACGGGGGTACGCCACGCCTGGTCTAGCGCGAGCCGCGGGACGGTTCGGTGGCTGGAGATGCAGGCGCCCCAGCCTCGCCCGCTGGGCTATGGTACTGATACGTTTTTCGTTGACCACGACGTCCTCCAGCAGGCCACAGGACCCACTGCGCCGAACGAAGCGAACGCTCTCATCGGCTATTTCGATGAATCGCAATTGCCCCGCCCCGGCGGACCATCACAAATGGAAGGTTTCAACCCCACAACCGGTGTGGCCATCAAGATGTTTGTAGACCGATCCTTCGGAGCGATCCACCAGTCGCTATTTCTGATTCAATACCTTCCGGGCGCGAAGATCGATCCGCACGATCACACTTTTGAAGAATCCTATTTCATTGTGAGCGGGCGAGTTGATGCCACGGCCGATGGCAAGTCGTATGATTTGGGTTCCGGCAATGTGATCTGGACCAGTGTGGGTTGCATCCACAGTTTTGAGAATAGGGGCAGCGAGCCAGTGCGCTGGATCGAGACCCAAGCGCCGCTTCCACCGGCCAAGGAAGTATTTCGATTCGAGCGCGATTGGGTGCATTTGGCGCGGCGCGATCGGGAAGGAGCTTCGAAAGCCGCCGGTTAGGGCGCCCGAGTGACTGTTCTCTGAAATTTACGGGGCGTTTTTTGCTTAACAGCGGCCAACCCAGTAGGCGCCGCGAGGGAAGACCACGATGCTAACGAATGAAAAGACCGAGGCTGCGGAAACGAAGTCTACACGCACGCGGCCGTTCACCGCGCAGGAATACATTGAGAGCATACGCGATGGGCGCGAGATTTGGATCTACGGAGAGCGAGTCAAAGATGTCACTGTCCATCCCGCCTTCCGCAACACAGTTCGCATGCTGGCCCGCCTATACGACGCCTTGCATCAGGATGAACGCAAAAGCGTGCTCTGCACCGAAACGGACACGGGCAGCGGCGGCTACACGCACAAATTTTATAGGGCCACGCGCGATGCCGAAGAGTTGGTCGGGGCGCGCGATGCGATCGCGGACTGGGCGCGCTTGACGTACGGCTGGATGGGCCGCAGCCCGGATTACAAGGCTTCGTTCCTAGCGACGCTCGGCGCCAATTCCGACTTCTATAAGCCCTTCGAGGAGAACGCCCGGCGCTGGTACAAGAAGGTGCAGGAGGAAGTCAGCTTCGTCAACCACGCCATCGTCAACCCTCCGGTGGACCGCAATAAGGAATTGGCGGAGGTTCGCGATGTCTATATGCACGTGGAAAAGGAGACCGATGGCGGGCTGATCGTCAGCGGGGCGAAAGTTGTAGCTACTACGTCGACTCTGACGCATTACAACTTCATCGCCAATAACGGCGCACTGCCCATCAAGACCAAGGATTTCGCTTTCGTTTGCATCGTGCCGACAGACGCGCCAGGGTGCAAACTTTTCTGTCGCCCCTCTTACGAGATGAACGCGGCGGCGACAGGCAGCCCGTTCGATTATCCGCTCTCCAGCCGGGTCGATGAAAACGACTCGATTATTGTTTTCGATAAGGTATTCGTGCCCTGGGAGAACGTCTTTGCCTACGGCGATATCGATAAGGTGAACAACTTTTTCCCGCGGTCGGGCTTCCTGCCGCGCTTCATGTTTCAAGGCTGCACGCGGCTTGCGGTCAAACTCGATTTCATTGCCGGGCTTTTACTTAAGGCCGTTGATGCCACCGGCTCCAAGGAGTTCCGTGGCGTGCAGGCGCAGGTAGGTGAAGTGCTCGCGTGGCGCAATCTGTTTTGGGGTCTCACGGACGCAATGGCTCGGACTCCCACCCCATGGACGCCTGGCTATGTGCTGCCGAACCTGGATTACGGGTTGGCCTACCGGGTGATGTCGAGTATGGCCTATCCCCGCTTGAAGGAAATCATCGAGAACGTGCTTGCGAGCGCGCTCATTTACCTGCCCTCGCACGCGGTTGATTTCAAGGTGCCGGAAATCCGCAAATATCTCGATCAATTCGTGCGCGGTTCCAATGGCTACTCGGCCCTCGATCGTGTCAAGCTGATGAAGCTGCTATGGGACGCGATGGGCACTGAGTTTGGCGGCCGGCACGAGCTCTATGAGCGCAATTACTTCGGCAACCATGAGAGCATTCGGTTTGAGACCTTGATGGCGGCTGATATGCTCGGGCAATCCGCCAAATATAAGGGTTTCGCCGAGCAGTGCATGGCCGAATACGATCTCGATGGCTGGACCGTACCCGACCTGATCAATCCGGATGATATCAATATCGTAATGAAGAACGGCGCTCCCAAGCGGTAAGCGAGTGGCGGGGAATGGAAAACGAGCCGTCCGCTAAGATTGCTCATCCTTTCAATTCAAAGGAGTTCAGAGCGGCTTTAGGGCGGTTCGCCACCGGCGTCACCATCATCACCGCGCAGAATCAAGGCCAAACCCACGGCATGACGGCCAATGCTTTTGTATCCGTATCGCTTGATCCTCCGCTCGTATTGGTATCGTTAGACAATCGCTCCTATATGCATCGCATTTTTCCCGGAGCTACCCGATTTGGAATAAGCGTCCTGAAGGAGGATCAGGAGCAGCTGAGTAATCACTTTGCGGGGCGATCAGTAGATGGACTTCACATCCGGTTCACCTCCCGCGAAGATATTCCGGTATTGGAGGGCGCTCTAGCGTACTTTGTCGTGGAGGTGATCGATATACATCCTGCTGGCGACCACACCTTGTATATCGGTCAAGTAGAATATTTTGAGGCACGCGACGAAAAACCATTGCTCTTCTATGCCGGCAAATACCACCAGTTGCCTGGCCGGGAGCCGAAGACATTCCCCCATCCCGAAAATGAATTTTCTCTATTCTCAATCGGCAGCTTTGACCCACCAGTCAAATAACTATTAGCCGTACCTCACCAGGAAATGCATTTTGGTGGAAGAGCCAGGATCATTATTCGCGTCTCGGTTCGGACTTGGCGCGTATAGCCGATCGCCCGCCCTCCGAGGGCAACGCCGGACCATAACACGATCGAGAGCAGGGCCACGAGCTTCAGTTTCAGCGGCGATATTCGCGTTTCTTTGGAAAATGTGACTCTGCGATACAACGTGAACGTAAAGAGGATCGCCAGAACCAGAAAGGCCATTTTGAGGCGAAATGCCAGGTTAAAGTACATCCGCAAGGCCTCGGAAGAAAATAAAAAGAATCCCGAGGCCAACATTGCCGCCAAACTGCCGACCATCCAAGGTTGAAGCTCTCTGGCAACTTCTGAAACGGGATCACGTCGGAATCGAAGGCCGAGGGCACGCAGGTTAATCAACAGGATGGTTCCCCCCAGCACACCCAGCGCGAGCAGATGAAAAATCTCGACGAAAGGGAAGAGCCACCGGGAGTTGCGTACGGCACTTCCAAAAAACGAATTGTCGCACCACTCACAGAATGTTTTCAGGACGGCTGCAAAAAACATATGGGCGAATCCTCCTTAAGGCGGCGGCACAGCATAAGCTATGGCACGTCCCGCAGCGATAATCGCGGCCCATAAGACCAAGGATAAGATGGCGGCCAGTTTTGCCATGGCGGGTGTATTCGGATTTTGCTCCCACTCGCTAAAACGGCGGCCTAAAGTCGAACTGAAGATCAAAATGTTAAGGAGCGCCAAGATGAGCATAATCATCTTCACTCGAAAGAAAATCGTGCCGTAGAAGGCCACTGGATCACCGCAGAAGAGAAGAACTCCCGTTGTAAGCATCATCAGGAATGCGCCGATAATCGGCGGATTGAGCTCTCCGAAGATCTCGGAAACGGGCTTGTGGCGCATTGCGACGCCTAGAAGCCGCAAATCCAGGAGCACCGTGAACCCGAGAAAAACCGTGAGGGTCAAGACGTGAATTGTTTCAATGACAGGCTCGGCCCAGGTGGAATCACGCAGCGCCGTGCTGAAGCCGGTATCCTGAAGCCACTGCAGGAAGCTACTGACGGGCATCCTCGCGTAACCTTCCCTGCGGCTTCATTTTGCCTGGCATGGTGTGGGCTGCCACCCGGACGAATCGGAAATGCGCTTGAAATGGGAACTGGTGATAAATGGTTGTGCGAGATATTGAGGGTCGGTAACAATCGCGGTCACCACGAGCCATTTATCTCCGTTGGATTCCGTGAACGTATCGAAATCCTCTTCCAGAACTGCTTTCGCGCTGAATGGAACACCATTCTTGCGCAGGTATCCTGGCCTCATGTGTGTGGTTACAACCTTCAAATAGCCCTCGGGCGGCAGACCTTTCCCGGGATTTTCTCCCGGTGCTTGTCCCCCCTGTGGTCGTGGGCGCAGTCCTTCCCATTCGGCAAGCGAATATCCTTGCCACGAGGGCGCGATTGTCTGCGGCGGTAAATCGTCGACATGGAGGAGTGCCCCGTCCAGCGTGTCGCCGGGATGCACGAAATGGAGTGTCCGAGTTTGCGTGCCCGCGTCCGTATCAATTCGCAGCGTGGAGTCGTCTTGCCAATAGATATGCAGACGCCCCGGCACTCGCATAATGGCAGGCGCGGCATAAGCTCTGCATTGATTTCCCTGTGCTTGGTCCTTTTCCGGATCCCAAGTGTCCGCCATGCGACCACCTTCAGGATTAAGAGGGATACTTGCGTAGTCACCTTTATCGGGAGTGATCATGCGCCAACGCCAATCTTCAGTCACGATGGATACCCAATAACTGGTGAAATCGGCCGGAGCCATTTCGCGCGGGCTTCTCGCCGGGGCAGCTTGGGCTCGCGGCTGGGCGGCTTGTTCTCCCTGGGCGCGGACAGGAGTATGCGAGGCCAACGCGAGCCATAATGTCGCGGCGGCAAAAAGCACAAGCTGAGCGCGGTCTCTTCGATACTCCCAGCTAGATTTGCGTACGCTCGTCACGGATGTCACATCCCCTTCGTTCCTCTTTGCTTCGCTGATTCGCAGCCGCGAGCCTAGCGAACTACGCCGCTCCACTTCCAACCGTCGGATGGCCGATTGATGTTTTGAATCCGAATTCGATGCGACGCTGCATCACGCGCGGGATTACCGCTGACGATCACGTGGTCCCCGGGTTTGAGCGTATCTCGCGAGACATGCTCTTCCGCGAGTTGTGCGCCGCCGGCCCATTCGATGGCCCAAACCTGCTTTTGCCCCTTATCATCGGGGGCCTCGACCTTAATGTACGAATGCGGATTCCGATAGAGAAACTCGACGATATTCCCTTCGATTGTTTGCGTACGGTCTATATAGTAAGTCGCAGCAAAGGAGTGATGCGCGTAGGCGCAACTGCTGCCAACAAGAGTAATCACCACTAACAGCACAATTGCATATTTTGCCCTCATGAAACTCCCTTCGCGTGTTCGTACAGCGCGAGTCTCAGGCCAGACACGACTTAACGTTCCTCACTAGCGCTTTTGCCCGCCGGTTTCTCGCTGAGGTTCTTGTATACCGCTTCCACAAACATGTCGGTAGTCCAGAAGCCCGTGGTTCTGCCATATCGTGGATCATAGTCTCTGGTCGGCTTAGCCGCTTTTACCTGTTCGAACGTCATACCTTTGTTAATCATGTCCTGGATACGATCGCGAATGATCGTCACCATTTCCTGATAAAAGACTACGTCGGCTTGATCGCAAAGCCTTCCGTGACCCGGGATGAACATCGTCCCGCCTTCCTGCTTTTCCGCGGGAATACTCATGGCGATTAGACGATTCAAAGTATCGAGAATTCCTTGGATACTGCCGCCTCTTTTCAGGTCGATGACGGGATAAGTCTCGGTGACGAAGATGTCGCCCGTGCTGATCACGTCCGAGCGGTGAAAGAAGACGACGCTGTCGCCGTCAGTGTGAGCGCTTGGCGCGTGTATGATTTCGATTCCCTCACCATTAAAGAACATCTTTTTTTCGAAACCTGTGTAGGTATCGGTCGGCCACGCTCCTTCGGTAGCGGTATCCGGAGTGTTGGCGGCGCTCATCCGATCCAGAATATTCTGAAAGGCGATCACTGCGGCGCCCTGTGTCGCGCTCTCGCCGATCGTGCCTACGACATTGCCGCCCGCGATAGTGCTGCCGAGCTTGGCAATGGCTGCGTTGCCGCCGATGTGATCCGCATGTACATGGGTATTGATGATATAGCGGATGGGCTTGTCCGATATTTGCCGGATGGCCGCCACTACCTTTTCGCTCGCCGGTGCAAGTCCCGTGTCCACGAGTAAGACACCATCGTTGCCGGCTTGCACAGTGATATTTCCGCCAGCGCCTACCAGCATATAGACGTTGCCCTGTACGTGAAGTATGTGAACCTCTGCGTTGGCGGCATTCGGCTGCGCAGACGCTTGAGTGGGGCTGCGTTGCGTTTGTTGTGCGCTCGAATTGACCTGCGCCCGGAGGAGTTGTATCAGCGCGATCGTTCCCAGAAAGCCAGTAGCCACAAGAATTAAACTGATGTCAAGCGGCCTGCCGTTTCTAAGAATCTTCATCATCGAATCGCTCCAAGCTCCTATGCGCTAAGGGTCAGCCATCAGGCTCACGGCATTAGAGAGGGAACCCTTCTTTATGAAGTCTTTATGAAGTCAGTTGTAAGGCACCCGTTTCGCCGGCTTGGGTAATGTTTTCATGGTCGCCAACTTCCCGCGGTACTCGGGGTACATTGTCTCGGGACCGCCCCGGGCCGCCTCGGGCGGTATCCCATAGTTCGCCGGAAATTCGAGGAGAAACGGATTCGTTCCCGGAAGATGGTTCGGCACCACCCCGGCGGGCCGCTCCACTTCAATCACCGGTTCACACGGATACGGCGCAATCTCCTGTTGCGGGTCCAAGAAGTAATCGGTGGTGCGAATGAAGGGCTCGCTCAGATACACGGGGTCGTAGATGATTACAGCAACAGTCAAGTAATTGCCGTGCCGCATGATGTGCGTGCTGATGGTGGCCTTATCGCTACGCGGAACGCCGTTCCGTCGAATCCAGCCTTCCTTCAAATGGGTGGTCGTAACGGCCAGAATGTCGCCTTCCCATTTCCCGGTCGAAAAGCCCTGCCAAGTATGCGGCGTATAGTCCGGCGGCTGCGGACGCCCATCCATCCAAATCGTTTGCTCCGGAGCTTGCCAAGAGATATGCGTGTGGTAAGCGACGAGCTTCTGGCTTTCCCGATCGATTTCTTTCCAAATCCGTAACTGTGCGGGCCCGCGCCAGGCGTAATCGGATGGATGAGGTCGGCACTGATTTTCCGGCAGCTCCAGAAGCGTCGCATCCCAACTATCCGCTCTCAAGCGCGCCGCATCGTTGACGGGCAAGCCCAGATAGTCCCCAAGCTCGGGGCCAGGTATGCGCTCTGGCTGATCTTCGTGAAACCGGGGAGCCCATTCCCCAGATGGATCAATTTGAGCATAGGCCGGACGATTCGTGAGCGCGGCCAGCACACAGATCAGAACCAGCAAACCCAGCGTTTTTTCGAGATTGATCTTCCTCATTTTCATTTTCCTGCTCCCGAGGCATAGATCATCGATTTCTGTGATTGAGATTATAGGTCATGGCGATGTGGCGCCGCTTGCATAAACTGCACATCCATGGACAGAATCATGACCTCGTGACCGGGCTGTCGACGTGCCGATAATCCACGCAAACGCCCCGCGGTACGATGTCAACATCCTGTTCAAGAACGTCCTGTTCCTGCAAGCAATGACCTCGATTACTGGCTAAAGTGCGCGCCACTCACCGATGGTCGACTCCTCAACGAGTGAGGTGAACTTGAGGATGGGTGGTCACGGTGGCCTGACTCGGTCGGCCCAGCGGCCGAGCGAACGCGTTCGTCTCCCGAACCAAGTCCCTGCCGTCCCACGCCGTCGGATTCGAGCCGAACGGAGGCGATCCGCAAATGAGTCGAAATCTCGCGATTACATTGGGTCTGTTTCTCGTTTTGGCCATGGCCGCCAGCACTCGACTCGGTGCTCAAGCTCTTTCGAGCGCCACGATCCAGGGTACAGTCAAGGACGCCTCGGGTGGAGTCTTGCCCAACGCAGCCCTGGAGATCTTGAACTCCGGCACGGGCAATGTGCAATCGCTGGCGACCGACACTCAAGGGCGGTACATTGCACCCGAATTGCCGATCGGCACCTACCAGGTCCAAGCTAAAGCCCCCGGCTTTCGCACCGAGGTTCGCAACGGGGTCACCCTCGCCGTCGGCAGCCAAGTCGTCGTGGACTTTACCTTGCAGGTGGGCGAGGCGACGCAGACGGTGACCGTACAAGGAGAGGTGGCGGAGGTCGAGACGACCAATTCCGCGGTGGGTACGCTCGTCGAGCCCACACAGATGCGCGAACTGCCCTTGAACGGCCGTAATTTTGAGCAACTCATGACCCTCTCGCCGGGTGTTGTGCCGCAAGTGGCAGGGGCTTCCTTTTATGGAATCCAGCAAAACTTTTCCGTCTCCGGGTCAAGGCCCGAGGGTCAAGCCTACCTGCTCGACGGCACTGACGTTCAAAACTTCTGGGCGCACGGGACAGGATCGGGCGCGCTGGGCACTTCCTTGGGTATAGACGGAATCGCCGAATTCCAACTGCTGACGAATACCTACAGTCCGCAATTTGGCGGCAATGGCGCGGTGATCAATGCCGCGACCAAATCTGGCACGAACGAGCTCCACGGATCAGCCTACGAATTTTTCCGCAACAGCGCGCTCGATGCGCGTAACGTTTTCGATGGCTCGCAGATCCCGCCCTTCAATCGGAACCAATTCGGGGCTACGCTGGGAGGGCCGATCAAAAAGAATAAGCTATTCTTTTTTGCCAACTACGAGGGTGTACGGCAAATTTTCGGCCAGAGTTTTCCCGCCTTTGTCCCGGATGGTCCCGCGCGCCAAGGATATCTGCCCACGGGTGGCAGTTTGCTTCCGGTCAATCCATCCTGTCCACCGTACTCACCGACGGCTAACTGCATTTCTAACCCGACTGTGGCCGCCGTTCTAGACCTTTACCCGGCATCAACATCTGAAGTTGGCGGAGGGATCGGCAAAGTCACCCAGGTCGGCATACAGCGCGGCGGCGAGGACTATGGCATCGGGCGCTTCGACTACACTCTATCGGCCAAAGACTCCTTGTTCGTGCGGTATGGCATCGATCAGGCACACATCCTCATACCCAATCTCCCCACTGCTCCGATCTTGGGTTGGCCTCTGGATAACACTACCGCTAATCACTATGCGACCATTGAAGAGAGACGGGTCTTCTCTACATCCCTGATTAATGTGGCGCATTTTGATTTTGTGCGCACGAACGAAGTCCAGGCTGTGGCGGGCTTCAACTCGGCAATGGACTTCTTCCCCGGTACGGGACGGGAGAATGGTTTTGTCAACGTTGTCGGCTTGAGTTCGCTTGGAGCCAGCGTGCTCCTTCCCTCGTTTGAGCTCCAAAATAAGTTCAACGTCCATGACGAAGTGGTTTGGAGCCGTGGCGCTCACACCCTGTCGTTTGGCATAGGCCTGGAGAGGGTCCAGGATAATTCCAATGCTCCCTTGTTCCAGGGTGGACAATGGACTTTCACTGGTCTAAGCAGCCTCCTGCAGGGGAGGGCGAGCATCATCCAGGCGCCACTGATCGGCCAGGCTGACGCCAGCGGCTATTTGCGCGAACTCTTCTTTGCCGCTTACTTCAATGATGAATGGAGGGTGACGCCGCGCCTCACATTGAATCTGGGCCTTCGATGGGATCCCACGTTGAATCCTGGCGAGGTGAACCATCAGATGGAGGCTTTGCTCACCACCCCCTTGGCCCTGGGGAATGGTGCCGCGAACAACTCGGGTCCGTTTGCATTCACGCCCGTTTCCCATGCCTTTGCGCACAACCCGTCGTTACGGAACTTCGATCCGCGGCTCGGATTCGCCTTCGACCCCTTTAATGACCACAAGACGGCCATACGCGGCGGTTTCGGCATGTTCCACGACGTTATCCAAGCACGTACGATCCTGCCAGGATACTGGTTGAATCCACCTTATGCGATCGGCGCCCTGCCAAATGCCACCTTTGGTACGAATCCACCTCTGGCCTCTGGACCCATTTCCCAATCGCAGGGTATCGCCTATCAATCCGATGCCACTCCCTACCAGATGCAATACAACGTGAATATTCAGCATCAGTTGAGTGGCAGCACGATTGTTAGCGTGGGCTACGTCGGTTCGCGAGGTTATAACCTGTTCCTCATGAATGACCTCAATCCTCCCGTCAACACCGGTACGGCCCAGAACCCGATTCTCGGAACTCAGAATTCCAATGGAAGCGCCGTCGCTCGTCCCAACAATCGGATCTGCAACTGTACCAATCTCAGCTTCCTCAGCAATAAAGCTCCCGTCGGCCAATCGAATTACAATTCGCTCCAGGCGAGTGTGACCCACCGGTTCAGCCGAGGCTTGCAATTTCAGGCCAGCTACACTTGGGCCAGGTCGTTGGACGATAGTTCCGTCACCTATGCTCTGGAAAGCACCGGCGCGGCGCCACAGAATATCGAAGACCCGTACTACTTCAATTCGGACTACGGGCGCTCGGTCTTTGATCGCAAGCACACCGTAGTAGCTAATGCCGTCTACAATCTTCCTTTACGCGGTAATCGGCTGGTGAGCGGTTGGCAGATCAGCGGAATTGTGACGTACGAGTCGGGGTTCCCTTTCACACTCGTGGATGGCTTCGACCGTGCGGGTCTGGCAGCGTTTTCGGGCGGCGCAACACCGGGCGAGCGCCCGAATCTCGTTCCCGGTTGCACCAACAACCCCATTCAAGGGCACGTGAATCAATGGTACGACCCGAGCTGCTTTGCTTTACAGCCGGTAGGAACGCTGGGCAACCTGGGGCGAGACACGCTCGCCGGCCCGGACTTTACCAATTTCGACTTCGCCCTGATGAAGACGACCCCCCTTCGAGGCTCCTCTGAGCAATCCTCCCTGCAATTCCGGGCCGAGATCTTTGACATCTTGAACCACCCCAATTTCAACTTGCCGAATCAGAATCTTTTCACAACGTGTGCCGTCAGTTCCGGCTGCCCTCTCGGCTACACAGCGAATTCGATTGCAGGACAAATCACATCGACGATCGGCAACGAGGTGGTTGGCGGCGCTCAGCGCGTGATTCAGTTTGGGCTCAAGCTGCTGTTCTGATCGGCGGCTAAAGTCACGGTGCTAAATGCGGGAGTTCGGCAACGCGAGCCGAACCCTGCTGACAGTCTCACCCAGCGCTCTGCCGGCGATATTCCGCCGGCGAAACTCCGACGAGCCGCAGGAACCAGCTGGAGAGATGACTCTGCGAGGAGAAACCCACCGCCAACGCCACATCCACAATGGGGCTATCCCCACTGCTCAGAAGCTCCTTTGCCCGCTCAATGCGTCGCCCGATTACATACTGATGAGGCGATTGCCCGACCGCAGCTTTGAAGCTCCGCGGCAGATATAACGGGCTGACCGCCACCTCGGCGGCCATCGCCCCCAGGCTAAGATCACGGTCAAGGTTCTCTTCGATAAAATCCACCAGTCGCCTTATTTTCCAACTCGGAATGGGCTTCGTTGTCGTCATATGCAGCGGGTGAGAGCGCGAGCAATGGTACCGGGCGAGATGGACGGCGATCATCTGCGCGAGCGTGTCGGTATACAGTCCGTCCTCGACAGTACCGTCTCGCAGTGCCCTTGCGATCGCGATGCACAGCTGCTCGAGCAGCGGGTCCAAAATTGCAAATCGGGGTAGGACTTGAGCCGCAGATTTCTCGCATCCGTACATGTCGTTGACTGCGGCTGAATAGACCGACTCGCGAATGTAAACCTGCAGGATTTCGGGATGGCCATGGTGCTCCCATCGAGTGGTCGCCTCTCCTGGCGTGACACACAGACGCCGCGGCCCGATGAGCGCCCTCTCTTGGGACGCTCCTACGATCTTGCGCGTCACGGCGGTGGGGCGCGACAAGTGGTAGATTATGAAAGGGTGAGGGATTGCCGATTCCGTCGTTTGAAGCGGGGCCTCCTCGAAAATCGCGGCGTAAAGGGAACGCCACCCAGCGTCCTGACTGTGGGCGATCAGGCGGTTCTCCGGCCGCTCTGCGCGCCCATGTGTTTCGCGAATGCTAAAAATCTGATAGGGAGGAGCCTTAACCACAGCCTCTTTTTGCCGCGAAGCAAGCATGCGTCACCCAGTTAACTGCTAACTGTTGATAGTTGGTCTAGCATGCCGGTCCAGTCGCAGTCAAGCATGTGTCAACGACAGCATCTGTCAACGACAGTATGTGCCAACGAGGCAGGGCGAACCGAGCGAGGTCCCGAGTCAGAAACTTGTTCACGGACGCGAAGTTTCTGGAAGCCTGCGATCTCTAACTGTCACTATTCTCATGCGAAAATGGAGGGAACGCACATGATGCACCGGCGAGCATTTATTGGCAGCGGAGCGATGGCGATTAGCAGCGCCCTTGCGGGGACCAGATGGAGTCGGATCCTTGCGGCGGTGGGAAATGCAAAAGCTGCCCCGGGCCCAACGGTTGAGACAACGGCGGGTAATGTACGCGCACTCGTCGACGGCGGAATTGCTGCATTTAGAGGTATTCCCTATGGCGCTTCCACTGCAGGAGCCGGACGATTCATGCCTCCTGCGAACGTGCAGCCGTGGACCGGCGTTCGGGATGCGTTCGAGTTGGGCCCCAGATCGCCACAGAGTCCCGCAGGGCTCATACCGGAGTTTGCCGCGATGGACCGGACCGAGCCGATGGGTGAGGACTGCCTGTGCTTAAATATCTGGACGCCCGGGCCCGGCAGCGGGCGCAAGAGGCCAACGATGGTTTGGCTGCACGGAGGAGGCTACTCGACTGGCTCGGCCGGCTTTATTTGTTACGACGGCGCCAATCTTGCCAGAAAACACGACGTAGTTGTCGTCGGCGTCAATCACCGCCTGAATATGTTCGGCTACCTGTATCTCGCTGAACTCGGAGGCGAAAAATACGCCCAGTCCAGCAACCTCGGGATGCTGGATATTATTGCGGCACTCGAATGGGTGCGGGACAACGTAGCCGCATTTGGCGGCGATCCGGGCAATGTAACTCTTTTCGGGCAATCTGGCGGCGGAGGCAAAGTCAGCACACTGATGGCTATGCCTTCGGCGCAGGGACTCTTCCATCGTGCCATTGTGGAGAGCGCGTCCGCGCTAAAAGGGGTATCGCGAAATGACGCAACCGATTCGGCCGAAAAGCTGCTGGCGAAGTTGGGAATTAAGTCCGGCGACCTCGACCGAGCTCAGCGCTTGCCAATAGATCAATTGCTTGCCGCAATGGGCGAAGGTGGTCCCGCAGGCAATCAGGCCCTCAGGCTGGCTCCGGTTGTGGATGGCCGCACATTGCCCAAGGATCCCTTTGACCCTGTCGCTCCAGAGATCTCCTCCAACATTCCCTTGTTGATCGGCTCAGTGGAAACGGAGGTGACCTTCTTCCCTGGGCAGCAGCTCGATCCCATCGACGACGCCACCTTACATCGCAAAGTGAAGGAGACTGTACACGCCGACGATGCACAGGCGGATCGGCTCATCGCTGTTTACAGGAAGGGACGCCCCGGGATCACTGACACCGATCTCTATCTTATCCTGGCCTCAGATGCCAGTTTCCGCAGAGGCGTACTCACGGAGGCCGAACGCAAAGCCGCAGCCGCGAAAGCGGCGGTCTATATGTATTACTTCACCTGGCGAACCCCAGTGCGTGGCGGTAAGCTCAGGAGTTTCCACACGCTGGAAATCCCGTTTGTTTTTGAGAATGTGGATTTGGCCAAGTCCATGACCGGTTCTGGCACAGATCGCTACGCCCTTTCCGACAAGATCAGCAGCGCCTGGGTCGCCTTCGCTCGTAGCGGAAATCCCAACCACAAGGGTCTGCCACGTTGGCCTGCCTTCAACAACACGCAACGTGCAACGATGATTCTCAATAATGAATGTAAGGTCGCTAACGATCCCAATGGGGAAGAGCGGAAGACGCTGTACAGCCTCCAACCCGTCAGCTAGCTAAAGGTTGTTGCAAAACCCCTGTTTTTTAGTGCTAAGGTTAGGAATTCATGGAGCAAGCGTGCTCCTCCGCCGCTTTTGCGCTGCCGGTTTGGCCGGCAGCCTTACAGTTAACCAAGCTACGCACGGTGCACCGGGGTGGACCTCGGGTGTCCCACCAAGGTGGACCGACATCATCAGCTGTGCTCCAGAACGCCAAGTGGATGGGAAGAGATTCCAGCGGTTCGGCACGAGTGGGATGGAATCCAAAGGTAGTGACGGCCGAACCTCTGGGCCAGGTCGATGCAGGTGCCCTCCTTAGAACCACGGATCCAGTCTCATCGGGGGTGCGCGGATCGTAATTCACGGCGGCTTGCTGACCCAGGCTCAGCAGCAGATACACCACTACCCAACAGGCCAGGGCCCAACCCAGCCATTGCTTCACCGCGAATCGGCCTCGCGGGCACGCCGCAAATTGCGTTCCTTATTTAACTCCGCCAGTTCTCGCAAATGTTGCTGCATTTTTTGCCAAGCCTCTACCCCTTGGCGCGTGGCCTGCTGCGCTCCCTTGGGAACATAGTAGCCGGTGGTCTTACCCTTCTCCCCGCGGTAGCTCACATTCAGATGCGGACCATGCTTGGGTCCGTCTCCCTGGCAATGGCAGCCCGCTTGTCCACAGGTGCGATAAGTTTCCGATAGTGTTCCGAAGATAGCGATCTCTGCCAGACGTGCAATCTCGCCCAGCAGCTTGCGTCGTTGGGCAGCAGCATCAACCGATCTGGCCATGGCCGCCCCTCCTGCGCTCTTGATAGCGAGCGATGGAAAACAGATTCTTGGTAATCACACACCAGCCCACGTAGCGCTGAAATCCAGGATCTCTTTTGTACCTGGCTCGCAACATCGAGAAAGGATGCTTCAGCGTGCTGATGGTAGCTTCACAGCCGGCACGCCAGCGCAGCGCTCGCCGGAACCAGCGCTGCTTCTGCTGCTTGGCTCGCTTGACCGAGAGACGTCCGCGCGCCGGCAGCGCCACCTTTTTCACTCCGAGGTCTTGCGCCTCACGCTCGTTTTTGGCGGAGAAAAAACCTCGGTCGGCGGTGGCCATCACCGGCGCTCGCCCGAAGCAAGCTTGATGTTGTTGCAGGGCCGGCATCCAAGCGGTGGTATCGGCCGGGTTGCCGGGCAGAACTTGGTAAGCGCTCACGATGCCGTTTTCCACCTCGTCAATGCGCACCAGCCTACCAAACTCGTTGGGCTTGTGCGCTTTCCCTTTGCGAATCACTTCGGTGTGCGGCTCGAACAGACTCAACACTTTGCCTTGCACGTGGCAATTTCCACCCCACACGCGTTCCTTGGTCTGCGTGATCACCTTCTCGACCAAAGGGAGAAAGTGCCGCAATTGGCCGATCTGTGCTTCTACCCGCAACAGTTTGCCCACCACTTTCAGCCGTCCCTTCGCCCATCGTTGCATCACGTCGTTGGCCTGTCGTACCACGCCCCGGGTCAGCCCCACTAACGTTTGGTAACTATCCCGCATGCGCTGTTGGTTGGCCTCGGTGAGGGACTTGGCGGCGCGGCTGATCTCCAACAGACGATGTTTCACCGCGCGCCCGTGATTCACCACCTCCAGAGCTCCGTCCTTACACTCGGCGGCGATCCCTGCGAGACCACGGCTGAGCACCCGGATGCCGTCGCCCAAAAGCGTGCTGTCGGTGGGGTAGTGAACATTACTTTCGACGACCGTCGTGTCGGTTCGAAGTTTGCGTCCTTGCGCTACACCCTGCTCACGCGCCAGGCCCACCACGCGCTGATGAATTTGTTCGGTGATCTGCGGACTCAGCAATGCGAAGGTTCGACTGAAGGTAGAGAAATCGGGCGTGGCTTCGGCATCGAAGCGGGTGAAGCGCCGGTACACCAGGTTGCTGCGGAGTTCCCGTTCCAGATCGCGGAAGCTCCAGCCCTTCAGATGCTTCATGACACAGCAGCGCAGCAGACGATCGGGGGCTATGGTGGGCCGCCCGGTGCGCACGGAAGCAGGGCTGCGTGTCGCCAGACATTGGCGGACCAAGTCGAGCAAAGCGGGATCCTCCAAGAGCTGATCGACGGGATCCAGCAAGTCGTCCTTGAGCAGCGCGGCTTGCAGGGCCAAAGGGGAATAGAAGAGC
>Ga0209804_1001169_pt1 | contig 17587 bp, 11 predicted proteins | sample GraSoiAngelo_139_FD_185896 | JGI IMG/M metagenome (GOLD analysis project Ga0209804, IMG submission 185896) | Grasslands soil microbial communities from the Angelo Coastal Reserve, California, USA - 14_0929_12_20cm (SPAdes) (version 2) | ecosystem: Environmental > Terrestrial > Soil > Grasslands ... | reverse complement strand
ACCGGTCCCGGGCCTGCTCGGGCGAGATCCCCAGGATCTGGAACAGCCGGGCCTGCATCTCCTGCTGGTGGATCCGGATGCTCCCCCCGCCCAGTTCCACGCCGTTCAATACCAGGTCGTAGGCCTTGGCCCGCACGCGGAGCGGGCTCTGCTCCAGGAGCGGCAGATCCTCGTCCAGCGGCGCCGTAAACGGATGGTGCACCGCGACCATGCGGCCTGACTCCTGGCTGTGTTCGAGCAGCGGAAATTCCATCACCCACACGAATGCAAGGCGGTCCCCGAGCAGCCCGCGCGAGCGGGCCAGGTCGAGCCGGAGCCGGCCGAGCGCGAGGCTCGACCGGCGCGGATCGCCGGCCACCAGGAGCAGCAGGTCACCCTCCGCCGCCGCAAACCGTTCTCGCAGCGCCGCGAGGCGGTCGGGGGGAAGGTAGCGGGAGACGGGACCGCGCGAGCCGTCCCGGTCGAGGTGGACGGGCAGGAGCCCCTGCGCGCCAGCCGCCCGCGCCGCGTCTTCCAGTTGCTGCACCTCCCGCCGGCTCAACCCCGCGCCCTGCGGCACGCAGATCCCGCGGACGGCGCCGCCCGCGTCGAGCGCTCTGGTGAAGACCTGGAACTCGCTGTGACGCAGCAGGTCCGAGCAGTCGACGACCGGCAGTGAGAACCGCAGGTCGGGCTTATCGGTTCCATAGCGGTCCATCGCTTCGGCGTAGGTCATCCGGGGAAACGGCGTCGTGACCGTGATCCCGAGGGCGTCCCGCACCACCGCGGCGACCATCGCCTCGGTGACCCCGACGACGTCCTCGACGCCGACAAACGACATCTCGACATCGATCTGGGTGAACTCCGGCTGCCGGTCCGCGCGGCCGTCCTCGTCCCGGAAGCAGCGGACGATCTGAAAGTACCGCTCCACCCCGGCGACCATCAGCAGCTGCTTGAAGAGTTGGGGTGACTGCGGGAGGACATAGAACTTGCCCGGATGGAGACGGCTGGGCACCAGAAAGTCACGCGCCCCCTCCGGGGTGCTCTTGATCAGCATGGGGGTCTCGACCTCGAGGAACCCCGCCGCGCTCAGGTAGTCGCGGACGGCCTTGGTAAGGCGGTGCCGGAGCGCGAGGTGGCGGTACATCACCGGCCGGCGGAGATCGAGGTACCGGTAGGTGAGCCGGAGCGCTTCGTCCACCTCGACCTCATCGGCGATCGGAAACGGCGGCGTCTCCGCCTGGTTCAGGATGCGGAGATCGCGGACCCGCACCTCGACCTCGCCGGTGGGAATCTTCGGGTTGACTGTTCCGGCCGGCCGCGCGGCCACGCTCCCCCGGACCGCCACGACGTACTCGCTCCGCACCTGAGCGGCGGCGGCCGCGGCGGCCGGCGCGTCCTGGGGAGTGAAGACGACCTGGGTGACGCCCTCGCGGTCGCGGAGATCGATGAAGATGAGACCCCCGAGATCGCGCCGGGTCTGGACCCACCCCATCAGCGTGACCTCCCGCCCCACATCCGCGCGGCGGAGGCTCCCGTTGCTGTGGGTCCGCCGCCAGTCGCCGAGCCCGCCGGTCATGCGCGCGCCCTCTGCGCGGTCCGAGACCGGAGCCGAGCCGCGAGGACCTCCGGGATGCCGGCGAGCGCCACCTCCTCCTGCGTCCCCGTGGCCATCTCGCGCACGGCGGCCACGCCCCGCCGGAGCTCGTCCTCCCCCAGTACGACCACGAAGACCGCGCCGAGCCGGTCTGCCTGCTTCATCTGCGCGCGGAGCCCGCGGGCCATCACGTCGACGTCCACCGCGATGCCGGCTCCGCGCAGGCGGTCCGCCAGCGCGAGCGCGGGGGCGGTGTGCGCGCCGGCCGTGGCGATGTAGGCGTCCAGCCGCTGCTCTGCCTGCGGCGCCAGGCCCTCCTGCTCGAGCGCCAGGAGCAGCCGTTCGATCCCCAACCCGAATCCCACGCCGGGCGTCGGACGGCCGCCGAGCTGCTCGGCCAGCCCATCGTACCGGCCCCCGCCGAAGACCGCGTTTTGGGCTCCCAGCTTTCCGGAGTACACTTCGGCCGCCGTTCGCGTGTAGTAGTCGAGGCCGCGCACGATGTGCGGATCGAGCGCGTACCCGATGCCGACCGCATCCAGGTGGGCCTGCACGCCGTCGAAGTGGGCCCGGCAGGCGTCGTCGAGGTAAGAGAGGATCTGCGGGGCCCCCTGGACGATCCGCTGATCCGTCTTGCAGTCGAGCAGGCGCAGCGGGTTGGTCTCGAAGCGCCGCTGACAGTCCGCGCACATCTCCCCGAGGTGCGGCCTGAGGTAGTCCTGCAGCGCCTGGATGTACCTGGGCCGGCAGACCGCGTCACCGACGCTGTTGAGGTGCACCGTCACCTCCCTGAGGCCGAGGGCTTCGACGAGGCGCACCCCCAGGCTCAGCACCTCGGCATCCGCCGCCGGGTCCGGGCTGCCGATCACTTCAGCGCCGAACTGCGTGTGCTGGCGGTACCGGCCGAGCTGCGGCCGGTCGTAGCGGAAGATCGGGCAGATATAGTAGACTTTGACGGGCAGTCCGGCGGCGCCCAGGTTGTGCTCGAGGAACGCGCGCATCACCGGCGCGGTGCCTTCGGCGCGCAGCGTCAGGCTCCGCTCGCCCCGGTCCAGAAACGTGTACATCTCCTTGTCAACGATGTCCGTCCCGGCGCCCACCCCGCGCAGGAACACCTCGGTGTGCTCGACGACCGGCGTGCGGATCTCCTGATAGCCGTACCGGTGCGCCAGGTCCCGGATCTGCGCCTCGACGCGATGCCAGCGGCCTACCTGCGCAGGCAAGATGTCCTGCATCCCCCGGGGCGCCTTGATGTCCATGCCGTGTGGCCTCCGTTCCGGCCGCGATAAAAAACCCGTCCGGTGAGGCTACTTCCTCACCATCGACGGGAAGGATGCTTCGCCGGTGTCGCCCGGCCTCGTCGGGCCGGACGAGGTGCGGACAGTGTACCCTCCGGCATCCGGCCCTGTCAAATTCGCCTCGATGGCACGCCGGACGCTCCAGGCGGCCCCGAATGCGCCTCCGAAGACCACCGCGAGGAAGAACGCCACCACCTCGGCGCGATCCAGCACGTACGCGGCGGCCAGGACCCATCCCCGGGCCCGCAGCCACGCCGCGCCTCCAACAAGCACCGCGATCGGGAATGCGGCGCCGCGCAGCCGGGGCGACCGCAGCAGGCGGGCGGCGGCAAGCAGCCACCCCCCGACCAGGAGGCCCCCGCACCCGAGGATCAACGTTTGGGGCAGCGTCCGCGCGAGCACTCCCAGCGCCGGCGCCGGCAGTCGCCGGATCAGGGTCAGGAAGAGGGCCGACGCGGCGAGCAGGACCAAGAGCGAGCCGGCGACGCTGCCGGCGACACCCCGCCACACCGGCGCCGGGCGCGGAGCGGCAAGCCGGGCGACGATCGCGCCCTGAGCGGCGGGCGAGAGCAGGAGCAGGACCGGGATCAGCACCCAGGTCAGCGCGTCCCAGGTGGAATGCGGGAACAGATCCAGGAGCGCCCGCAGCCACCCGACCCGCGCGGCGGCGGCCAGCCCCCACACGCCGGTTCCTCCCGCGGCGGCCCCGCACGCGGTGAGTTCCCAGAATTCGAGGCGCCGGGTCATCGCTCTTGGCTGTCCAGCAGGAGGGTCACCGGCCCGTCGTTGTGGATCTCCACGACCATGTGGGCCCGGAACCGGCCGGGGACCACGCGGACTCCCAGCGTCTCGAGCGAGCGGTTGAACTCGAGATACAGCGGCTCGGCCTGCTCCGGCGGCGCCGCCCGGACAAAGCTCGGCCGCCGCCCGCCGCTGGTGTCGGCGTAGAGTGTAAACTGCGAGACGCTCAGGACCTCGCCGCCCGTGTCGAGGAGCGACCGGTTGAGCCGCCCGGCCTCGTCGCCGAAGATCCGGAGATGGACAAGCCGGCCGGCGAGCGCGCGGGCATCCTCAGGCCCGTCCGCGAGCCCGACGCCGAGCAGCACCACCATTCCGCGGCCGATCTGCCCGGTGACCTCGCCGGGATCTTCCGGACCGGATCCCGATGGCCGCGCGAGCACGCGCACCTCAGCCCGCCGGACCCGCTGCACCAGCGCCCGCATCCGCTAGCGGACATGTCGCCGCAGCGCAGCGACGGCGCGATCGATGTCCTCGACGGTGTTATAGAAGTAGGGCGAGAGACGCACCACCCCGGGCCGGGAGTCGATGATGATCCGCTCCCGCGCCAGCGCCTGAACGGCCGTGGAAGGATCGGGAACCGGGACGGTGATAATCCCCGCGTGCCCCTGCACCGTGCCCGCCAATCGCGGCGACAGGCCCGCTCCGCGAAGGGCCTCGACCAGCGCGGAGGTGAGCTCCACCTGCCTGGCGCGCAGCCTCGCCGGGGTGATCTCGTGCACATACTCCAGCCCCGCCCGGCCGGCAAAGACCGCGGCGATCGCGGGGGTTCCTCCCTCGAAGCGGCGGGCGTCGTCCGCGTACTCGAGGTGGGTGATGTCGAACGCAAACTGGTTGCGGTGGGCAAACCACCCGACGACCTCCGGGCGCAGCGCTGTGCGGACCTCGCGGCGGGCGTACAGGTAGGCGATCCCCGGCCCTCCGAGGAGCCACTTCAGCCCCCCGGTCACGAGAAAGTCCACGCCGGCGGCTCTGACGTCCAGCGGCATCTGCCCGGCGGACTGGTACGCGTCCACCAGGAGCAGGGCGCCCCGGGCGTGCGCCAGCTGTGCCAGCGCCGCCACGTCCTGAATCGCGCCGCTCTGGAAGTAGACGTGCGAGGTCGCCACCAGCTGCGTGCGTTCATCGATCGCCCGCTCAAACGCTTCGAGCGGCACCGTGAGCCCATCGGGACTGTGGACGAACACCACCTCGACCCCGCGCGATCGCTTGGCGAGCCACTGGTACGAAACGGTTGGGAAATCGATATCGGCAATCACCACGCGGGGGCGCGGCCGGTAGTCGAAGGCGCTCCCCACCGCGGACAGCGCGGCGGTAATCGATGGGAACAGGGCCACGTCCTCCTCTCCGGCGCCGAGCAGGCGGGCGACGGAGGCTCTCAGCGCGCCGAGTTCGTCCCACCAGGGGCCGTACCACGCCGAAGCCCCCATGGACGACCAGAGGTCGAGGCACCGCTCGATTGCGCGCCGGACCGGGGTCCCCAGCGCTCCGAGCGAGCAGGAATTGAGGTACGTCGCGTCCTTGAACACCGGGAACTCCGACCGATAGTCCGCCCACGATTTCATCCTCTGCTTGCTGTCGGCCTCAACTAGGTTCGGAGTCTCCGCAGGGGACCCCGGGGCCGTCGCTCGATGACGGACGCTCACCGCTTGGGCCTCCCCCGACGGTCCCCAGCCGGACCAGAGGCGGCCGGACGGGGGACTGAGGTGCGGGGAGTCCCCGCAGGGGCCACGCTGGTGACGCGGGAGCGCGGGCGCAGGCGCCGCAGACGCCTGCGGACCTCGTCGAAAGTTTCCTCCCGCTTGGGGAACGCGAACCGGACGTAATGCCGGCCGGACGAGGGGTCGTGGAAGAACGAGGAGCCGGGCACCGGGGCCACCCCTACCTCCCGGATCAGGTGCATCGTGAACTCGTAGTCGTCGTCGTACCCCAGGGGGGTGATGTCGCAAATGATGTAGTAGGCGCCGGAGGGCGCCAGGCACGCGAACCCGGCGTCCTGAAGGATGCCGAGGAGCGTGTCCCGTTTGCGCTGGTACATCGCCGCCAGGTCGGTGTAGTACCGGCGGGGAAAGCCCAGCGCGGTCACCCCCGCCTCCTGCAGCGGCGCCGCGGCGCCGACCGTCAGAAAATCGTGCACCTTTCGGATCCCGTCGGCGATCGCGGCCGGCGCGATCGTCCAGCCCACGCGCCAGCCCGTCACGCTGTAGCTCTTCGAAAGGCTGTTGACGATGACCGTGCGCTCCAGCATCCCGGGGAGGGCCGCCAGTGTCGTGTGCGCCTGCCCATCGTAGATAATGTGCTCGTACACCTCGTCCGTGATGGCCAGGAGATCGTGCCGGTGGCAGAGCTCCGCGATGAACTCGAGCTCGGACCGGCTGAACACCTTCCCGGTCGGGTTGTGCGGCGTGTTGACGACGATCGCCCGGGTCTTGGGGGTGACCGCGGCGCGAACCTGATCGGGGTCGAACGGGAATCCCGGCTCGAGCCTGATCGGGACGAACCGCGGCACCGCGCCGGAGAGCTTGGCATCCGGGCCGTAGTTCTCGTAGAAAGGCTCGAAGACGATCACTTCTTCCCCGGCGTTCACCGTGGCGAGGAGCGTGGCCATCATCGCCTCGGTCGCCCCGCAGGTGACGGTGATGTTGCGCTCGGGATCAACGGTGATGCCATTGAACCACCGCACCTTCTCGGCCAGCGCGCGGCGGAAGTTCGGGGCGCCCCAGGTGATCGCGTACTGGTTGTACCCGTCCCGCAGCGCCCGGGCCGCCGCCTCGAGGAGCTCCGCCGGCGCCGGGAAATCCGGGAACCCCTGCGCGAGGTTGACTCCGTCGTGCTCCGCCGCGAGCCGCGTCATCTCCCGGATGACCGACTCCGTGAACACCCCCACGCGCGCCGCCGTCCCGATCATCGCTCCCTCCTCCGCGCTCCAAAGGAGCGCGTCCCGGCGGTCATCCCGTCATGCGCCCGCCCCCCCCAGGCTCCGCATGGTCGGGCGGAGGCGCGGGGTGGGCTAGTGCGGGACGATCCGCTCAACGCTGTATACTTCCGGCAGCTGGCCGATGCGCTGAATCACCGCCGTCAGCTGCGTGACGTTCCGGATCTCGACAACGATGTTGACGACGCCGACCTTGTCCTTGCGGACGCGGGCGTTGACCGAGACCACGTTGGTTTTCGTCTCGGTCACCGCCGCCAGCATGTCCTTGAGGAGTCCGACCCGGTCGAGCGCCTCCACCTCGATCTCCACCTGATACGTCCCGTCCGCGGAGGCCTCCCACTCCACCTCCACCAGGCGCTCCGGCTGGGTTCGCAGGAACTGGTTGTTGGGACAATCCGAGCGATGGATGGTCACGCCCCGGCCCCGGGTGATGTACCCGAGGACCCGGTCGCCGGGCAGCGGGCTGCAGCACCGGCCGAACCGCATCAGCACGTTGTCGACGCCCCGAACCCGGATGCCGTGGGCGGTGGCGGAGGGGGGGGCCTGGGCGGGCGGCGCCGCCGGAGGGACTTCCTCCTCGGCCGCCGGCCCTCCGCGCAGGAACAGCACCACTTGCAGGAGCGAGACATCGCCGTTGCCGAGCGCGGCCAGCATCTCCTCCTCGTTGGGCAGCCCGAACTGCGCGGCGGCCTCGCGGAGCCGCTCCGGCCGCAGCGCCGCGGCCACGCTGCCGGTCCGGCGGAGCTCCTTCTCCAGCATGTCCTTGCCCCGGAAGATGTTCTCCTCGCGCCGTTCCCGCTTGAACCACTGCCGGATCTTCGTCCGGGCATTGCTGGTCTGGACGAACGCCAGCCAGTCCCGGCTCGGCCCGGCGCTGTTCTTGTTGGTCGTCACCTCCACGATATCTCCGGACTGCAGCGGGTGACTCAGCGGGACCAACCGCCCGTTCACCTTGGCGCCCACCGTGTGGTACCCGACGTCGGTGTGAATGCGGAAGGCGAAATCGATCGGCGTCGCTCCCGCGGGAAGGTCAATGACGTCGCCCTTGGGCGTGAAGACGAAGACCTCGTTCTGGAACAGATCGATCTTCACCGAGTGCATGAACTCTCGGGGATCCTGCAGTTCCTGGTGCCACTCCAGCAGCTGGCGCAGCCAGGAGAGCTTCTGCTCGAACCCCGGATCGGACTTCTTGCCCCCCTCCTTGTACCGCCAGTGCGCCGCGATGCCGTGCTCGGCGGCGTGGTGCATCTGCGCGGTGCGGATCTGGATCTCGAGCGGCTGCCCCTCGCAGATCACCGCGGTGTGTAGCGATTGGTAGCCGCTGGTCTTGGGGTTCGCGATGTAGTCGTCGACCTCGCCCGGGATGGGCTTCCACAAAGAATGCGCCACCCCGAGGGCCTCGTAGCACTCCCGCAGGTCGTTGACGATCACCCGGATCGCCAGCCGGTCGTAGATGCGGCCGACCCCCTGCCCCTGGTACTTGGGCCGCTGCATCTTCTGGTAGATGCTGTAGACGTGCTTCGGCCGCCCGGTGATCTGCCCCGGATCCACCCGGATTCCGCCCTGGTTCAGTTCGAGCTGGAGGGTCTCGACCACCCGCGCCAGCAGCGCCTCCTGCTCCTGCCGGCTGCGCTCGATCTGGCCGCTGATCTCGCGGGAGGCGTCCGGCTCCAGCACGGCGAACGCCCGGTCTTCCAGCTCCCGCTTGATGCTGCCGATCCCCAAACGTTCGGTCAGGGGGGCGTAGATCTCCAGGGTCTCGCTGGCGGTGCGCTTCTGCTTCACCTCGGGGAGGAACTCGATCGTCCGCAAATTGTGGACGCGGTCGGCCAGCTTGATCAGGATGATCCGGATGTCGTTGGCCATCGCCAGAAACATCTTCCTCAAGTTTTCCGCCTGGCGCTCTTCGCGGCTCTTCCACTCGATCCGGCCGAGCTTGGTGACCCCGTCCACCAGCCCGGCGACCTCCGGGCCAAACTTGCTCTGGATCTCTTCGATCGTGTGTGGCGTGTCCTCCGGCACGTCGTGCAGCAGCGCCGCGGCGATGGTCCCCGCGTCCAACCGCAGGTCGGCCAGGATCGACGCCACCGCAACGCTGTGGCCGATGTAGACTTCGCCCGAGGCGCGGGTCTGGCCGGCGTGCGCGTCCTGGGCGAAGAGGAACGCGCGGCGGATCAGGTCGAGGTCGGTGTGCGGCGTCAGGCGCTTGATCCGGGCCAGCAGCTCGACGGCGTCGGCGGGCAGCGTCTCCTCGGCGCTGCTTCGGGGGAGATGAAAGCGCTTCATCGCCGCCCCCTCCCCTGCCGCAGGCGCGCTCCGGGTCTCATGAGCCCCCACCCTGCCCCGCGGCCGCCTGAAGCAGCTCGAAGCCGCTGGCGCGCAGGGCCCACTGGGCGAACTCCTCGAACGCGTCCCGCTCCCGCCGGCCCTCGCGGTATCGCAGCGATGTGCCAAGGTCCCGCCTGAGCGCGGGGAGCAATTGGACCTCGGACCGCCCGTCCACGATCTCGCGGGTGGCCAGCCCGGCTTCTTCAAAGATCGCCATCGCCCCATCGACCGCGGAACGGGGAAGATCAGGCAGCGCCCCGCTGAGGTGCGCCCAGGTGCCGTCATCGGGCCACACCCACGCGGCGTCGCCCCGCCACCGCCTGAGCTCCCGATAGATTGCCGCAAGCACCTCCCGGTCCGGGGCCCGGCCCGCCAGCGCGCGCCGGCGTGCGGCCATCTCGTCCGCGCCGAAGAGCGGGGTCACCGTCACCGGACGGGCGCCGAACCCGGCGCCGCCGAACGCCTCCACAAAGCGGGCGCGGTCCGCAGGGAGCGAGGCGATCAGCACATCGCGCACGTCTGAGGGGAGCGCTTCCTCGTCAAGCGCCGCGGTCGCCACCAGGACGTCCAGGCGCCCCTCCCGGAAGGCCTGCGCGACGATCTGGCGCACGCGCGCCGGAAGCCCGCCGTGCAGGTAGCCGACCCGCCCCGTCCGGCCGCCGCCCTGCCCGCGCAGATGCTGCGCCAGCTGCACGCACTCTTCCCGTCCGGCGGCATAAACGACGACTTTCTCGTCTTTGCCGATCACTTCCTCCAGCGCCGCGTCCCGGTCCGGCGAGCCCCGGCGGTCGACGACCCGGAGCCCGGTCCGGAGCGGCGCGTCGCACACGACCTCGGCGCCCGGGCACAGGCGCTCAAGGGCGCTGGAGGCGGCAGGCGCCGCTACCACGAACACCGGCCGGTCCGCGAGCTGCGGGATCCGGCAGGCGCCGGAGCCGGCCTCGACAAGAACGCCGGAGATCCGGTTCGCGTGCATCATCACCCAGTCCTCGGCGACGACCTCGGCGCTGGCCACCACCACGTCGACCTCGCCCGAGCGGAGCGCGGCGACGACCTGCTCGCGCTCCCGAAGCCCCTGGAGCCCGTGCACCGGCAGGACCCGAGCTCCCAGCCGCGCCAGGCGCGACCGTAACTGGTCGGTCCGGTGATACACCTGCCGGCGGAGGGGGACGACGAGGAGGACGCACGAGCCGTCACGCACATTCAGCGCGGCCGCGCCCGCGAGCGCGGCGGCCCACCCGCATCCGGGGGGCAGCGCAAGCACGACCGACCTTCCACCGGCCATGGCCCGAAACGCCGCGGCGGGGGCCGCCGGCCACGGCCGCCCCTCGTTCAACTCAAGGGGCGGCCGATCCCCGGCCGCCTGCAGGGACGGACGCGGACGGGCGTCCCCGCCGGTCCGAACCGGAACGCCATCGGCGGCGGGCGGGGTCCCCGCGTCGTCCCGCTCGAGAAAGACGTTGACGCCCAGTGTGCGGTCGCCGCCTCCCGTGACCGCCATCACGGTGGCGTGGTACCGCGCGCCCACGTCGATCGAGGGCGACAGCCGGCCCGCGAGCTGCGCCCGCAGGTATCCAAGGTCCCGGCCGTCCGGGCCCACGACCCGGACCGCGTGTGGATCATGCGCGTTGGCCGGCTCCCGGACCAACCGGAGACGGTCACCCGGGTGGAGCGATGCCACCGCATCCTGACGGCCGTTGAAGGTCACGCCAACCACCTTGGTGTACAGGGCCGGCGCGTCTTCGACCTCGCGAGACGGCGTCTCGTCCAGATAATCCGCGGCGCGCCGAAAGAGCCGGTCGAGCAGCGCGCCGGTATCCGCGAGCACGGACTCCGGGTCCATCCCAGGGACCTCGAGCGTCTGCACGCGAAGCCGGATGCGCTCCCGATCGAGCCGGTCCCGCTCCGGGACGAAGACGAGGTCCAGGGGCGCCTCGGTAAACAGCAGGAGTTCGCCGGCGGGCGCCAGCGTGAACCCGATCGCCTCCACGACGGTGGTCCCGTCCGTGACATCCATCCGAAGATGTTGGCCATCCCCGACCACGCGGCGATTGACGGCATGGACCCCGCGCGCGGCGAGCACGGGTTCCGGGTTCGCCGCCCCGAACGGCCCGAGGCGCTCGAGTTCCTGAATGAGGCGGAGGGTGAGATCACCCAGCCGCACTTCCGCATCCACCCGGAGACGCGGGGACGCCGCCCGCTGCGGAGCCCCCTCCTGCGCGAGCTCCTGGAAGGCCCGCCGGAACTCGGGCACCGCGTCCCGTGCGATCGACAGCCCCGCCGCCATCGCGTGCCCGCCGTACGCGAGCAGGTGGCCCCCGCAGGCGCCGAGCGCTCCCACGAGGTCGAACGCCTCGACGCTCCGCGCCGACCCGCGGCCGGCGTCACCCTCGATGCCGATCGCGACGACGGGCCGGCGGTACTGCTCGACCAACCGGCCGGCCACGAGCCCGACGACGCCCGGGTGCCACCCTTCCCCCGCCACGACCAACGCCGGAGCTTGGGCGTCTTCCTCGGCCTGGACGAGCGCTTCGCCGAGCACGCGCTCGAGGATCGCCTGACGCTCTCGGTTGGCCGCGTCCAGGCGTTCGGCCAGCGCCCGCGCCGCCTGATCGTCGTCGGTGATGAGCAGCTCGAGCGACGGCGTCGGGTCGCCGAGCCGCCCGGGGGCGTTCAAGCGGGGTCCCAACTGCCACCCCACGGTCCGGGCGTCGATCGGCCCCTGGATGGCCGAGGCGGCGGCGAGGGCGCGGATGCCTGCAAGCGGCGCGACCTGCATCTCCGCGAGTCCGGCGGCGGCCAGGCGGCGGTTGTCGTCGAGGAGGGGGACCACGTCGGCGATCGTGCCGAGGGCGGCGAGCGAGGCCAGACCCTCCTGGATGGCCGGGCGAGCGCCCACCCGGCGGCGCAGCGCGAGCACGAAGGCGAAGGCCAGACCGGCGGCGCAGAGCGGCGCCGGCGCGCCGTGATCTCGCGAGGGCTCGACCACCACGGCGGCGGGACGTTCGTCCGATGGAAGATGATGGTCCAGAATGACCACTTCGCACCCCAGGGCCCGGGAGCGCGCCACCGAGTCCCCCGCCGTGATCCCGCAGTCGGCGGTGATCAGCAGGTCCGCGCCGCGGGCGGCAAGAGTCTCGACCGCCCGGACCCCGAGCCCGTACCCGTCATGGAAGCGGTGGGGAAGGTACCAGAGCGGGTCTGCCCCGAGCGCGCGCAGGCCCCGCAACAGGATGGCCGTCGCGGAGATTCCGTCCACGTCGTAATCGCCGTGGATGGCGATGCGCCGCCCGGCCGCCAGCGCCTGCGCGACACAGGCGACGGCATCATCCATCCCCGACAGCCCCCCCGGATCGGAGAGATCGTCGAGCGTCGGATGAAGAAACCGGTGGGCCGCTTCAGCGGAGGCGACGCCGCGGCGCCGGAGCAGCGCGGCGGTCAGGGGATGCATGCCGAGCGCCAGGGCGAATTGGGCGGTCCTTGGATCTTCGGGCTCGACGTTCCACCCAGGTGTAGGCATTCTACGTACCATTATATCGCCCGCCGGGAAATCGCTGGGGGGTGCGTGCGCCCAGGGGCGGGCAAACGCGGGGCTGTCAGAGCCGTCTGCGGTCTTCGCCTGACGGGGCCGCGGGCCTGGCGGCCGTCACCGATCCTCGCCTGCGGCGGTCCCGAGGGGGGCCGTCAACGGCTCTTCGTGCGCCCGCAGGCGCTCTTCCAAGTTGCGGATGTGGCGGATCTGGCGGACGTGGTGGATCAGCGAGGCCAGGTAGGTCAGCAGCGCGCCGAGGACGCCCGCGCCGACCACAATAAGCGCGAGCGGGCCGGTGTAGATCGCCACCTGCAAGAAATTGATCGTGACCGTGCCCAGGTTGCTCAACGCGAAGATCGTCACCACGAGCAGCAGAACCAGCATGCCGACCAGCGCCCCGCCCATGCCCGCCCCTACCGCCGGCGCCGCCCGCCCCTGCGACGCCGCCCGCCCGAAGCGCCGGGGTCCGGCACCATCCCCATGTGCCGATCCCCAGACGCGACAGCCGGCGCCGCCTGACCCGGGTCGGGGGCGGGTGCAGCCGGGAGACCCGGCGCCGGCTGAGCGGCCCGCACCGGACGGGGGACCTGGCCTCCGGCGCGCCTCCGTTCGGACCAGTTGTGCCAGTCGACAAGGATCGGGCTGGCGTTGAAGATCGAGGAGTAGCCGCCGGTCGTGATGGCCACCACCAGGCCGAAGGCCACATCGCGGATCGTCTCGCCGCCAAAGACGTAGACCGCCCCGATCGCCAGGACCGCGGTCATGGCGGTGTTGATGGACCGGACGAGGGCCTCGAGCACGCTGCGGTTGACCAGGTGCTCGAACGGCTCGCGCGTCCGCAGACCGAGATTTTCCCGGATCCGGTCGAAGATGACGATCGTGTCGTTGATGGAGTACCCCGCGACGGTCAGCAGCACCGCGAGGAAGCTACTGTTGACCTCCCGCTGGGTGAGCGCGAACGCGCCGATGACCACCAGCAGATCGTGGAGCAGGGCGACGTCGGCGGCGATGGCGAAGCGGATCGAATGGAACCGGAACGAGATGAAGATGACCTGCAAAATCAGCCCGATCGCCAAGCCGAAGATCGCGATGTTGCGGAGCTCCGCCCCGATCTCGGGGCCGACGGTGTCTTGCCGCAGCATCGTGGTGCCGGAGAACCGCGCCGTCACCGCCGCGATGATGGCGTTGGTCTGGCTCTGGGTGAGGGGCCGCGTCCGGATGAACACCTCGGTGTCGCCGGAGCGCTGGATGATCGCGTCCTCGAGCTGGAACCGGCCCATCACCGCCCGGATGTCCCCGACGCTGAACGGCTGAGTGATCCGCAGTTCGAGCGAGTTGCCCCCCGTGAAGTCGACGCCCCAGTTCAACGCATGGTGATCGTGAACGTGATGGAGGTAGAGGGCGAAGAGCCCGGGGACGATCACCGCCAGCGACAGCGCGTACCACCACCGCCGCCGTCCGATCAGATTGAACGCGCCGGGGCTCGCCGGCGCGGGCGGGGTCGCCACGGACCTACTCCCCCGTGCCCACGGCGGGGGCGGGGCGCCTGTCCGCGCCGGTCTTCGCGAGGGCCTGGACCCACCCGGCGGCCGACGACTCCAGGGCGAGATCGACGAACACCCGCGTGACGAGGATCGCCGTGAAGATGCTCGTCAGGATCCCCAGGATGAGCGTGACCGCGAACCCGCGGACCGGTCCCGTTCCGAGCCAGAGCAGCACGGCCGCGCCGATCAGCGTCGTCGTGTTCGAATCGAAGATCGTCACCACCGCCCGGCTCCAGCCCGTCCCGACCGCGGTCCGGAGGGTCTTGCCGCCCCTGAGCTCTTCTTTGACCTTCTCGAAGATGATCACGTTGGCGTCGACCGCCACCCCGAGCGAGAGGATGAACCCGGCGATCCCGGGCAGGGTGAGGGTCGCGCCGATCAACGTCAGAAGCGCAAACAGCATCAGCGTGTAGACCCCGAGCGCCAGGTCGGCGAGGATCCCCGGAAAGCGGTAGTACAGCGCCATGAAGAGCCCCACCAGCACGAAGGCGATGTACCCGGCCCGAAGGCTGCGGTCGATGGAATCACGTCCCAGCAGCGGCCCGATCGTCCGGTTCTCGACCACCTCGACCGGGAGCGGCAGCGCGCCGCCGCGCAGGAGCACCGCGAGGTCCCGGGCGGACTCCAGCGTGAACCCGCCCTCGATCACCCCCCGGCCGCCGGGGATCGGGCTGTTGATGACGGGCGAGCTGATCACCCGGTTGTCGAGCACGATCGTCAGGTACTTGCCGATGTTTTTCGAGGTATAGTCCTCGAACTTCTTGGCGGCCGAACTCCGAAAGGTGAAGGCGACGTTCGGCCGGCCGAACTGGTCGAACTGGGTCCGGGCGTCGATGAGATCCGCGCCGGTGAGAATGACCTTCTTCGGGATCTTGGCGGTCGTCTTGTTGTCGGGGATAACGGCGGTGTCCGGTCCCGTCCACGCCGCCCCCCGCGGCAGCGAGGTGCTCCCGGTGTCGACGAATTCGAGGAGCGCGGTCTTCCCGATCAACTCGATCGCCCGCTGGGGGTTCTCGATCCCGGGCAGCTCCGCCACGATCCGGTCCCGCCCCTGCCGGGTGATCACCGGCTCGGCCACTCCCAGCTGGTCGATCCGGTTGCGGATCACCTTCAGGACCCCGTCCATCGCATCGTTGCTGATCGGGGTCTCGGGCGTCGCCTTGGCCTGCAAAACGATGTGGCTTCCGCCCCTGAGGTCCAGGCCGAGGTTGAGGTGGAGGCGGGGCGTCTGAAATCGGGGCGTCGTCGGTCCGCCGGGGAACGCCACCGGCTCGAACGCGATCAGAAACGCCGCGACCGAGATGAGGAGGACCCCCAGGAGCCGTACCGGGTGACCCAGCTTCACCGACCTCTCTCCTCCGCTGGAAACAAAAAAAGCCCTGAGGCGCCGCGCACCATTATATCGGCCGCCCCCGTGAGATGTCAAACCACCGCGGGGGGCACGCCGGCCGCGCCCGCGTGCGTCCGGGCTGTCTTCCAACCGCCCAATTGGGGCATGTACAGGGATCGGGGGAGTGGTGCGTCATGGGACACGGTTCGGGATTGGGCAGCAGGCTTCGTCGGAGTCCAGGGGTCAGTGAGGCGAGGGGGTTCACGCTCGTCGAGGTCGTCGTGGGCCTGATGGTGTTCCTGGCGATCTCCTTCGGCCTCCTCCAGGTGTTCATGAACGGCGCGACCTATGCCAACCGGTCAGACAGCAAGGCGGCCGCGACGAGCCTGGCCGCGCAGGTGATGGAGCAGATCAAGGCGAGCCCGAACCCGTACGCGATGGTCGGCTTCACGAATATGGCCCGGACGCCCCTGCCGCTGCCGGCGCCGTACACCGGCGTCTTGAATCCATCCCCGCACACGTTCCAGATCGCCGTGACCGTGACACCGGACAACAACCTCAACCTGATCACGGTGACGGTGAGCGTCTACCGCCCGACCGACCCCGACAACGCCCCCCTGGTGACCGAATCGACAGTGCTCGACGCGCAGTAGACACGGAAGTTTCGTGGCATGTTCCTGAAGGATTCCGGAAGAGACACGCCCGCCGCGCGCCCAGGTTCCCAACAACGCGCGGGCGTACCGGGCATCTCCACGTCCTCCTCGGGCCGGCGCAGGGCATACATATGAAGTGAAGATGGGCCCCACGAAAAGGCAAACTCGGAGCAATCCGGGGACGCAAAGCGACAGAGCCACACCGTGTGGCTGGCTGCGCTGCCGAAAGAGGGCCACCAACAGGAGGTGGGCCTCTTTGATATTTTCTGGAGCTCGTTCCCCGCGGGGCGAACGCGGGCTCGTGATGATGGCGCTCCTCAGCGTCACGCTCGTGCTCACGTTGCTCGCCGGACTCATGCTGTACCTGGTCGGCAAAGAGACCGCGGTGAGCGGGCTCAGGATGACCGGGCAGAAGAGCCTGTACATCGCCGAGGGCGGAGCGGCCCAGGCCCGCGCCGCGCTGATGGCCTACGTGGGCGCCTACCCGACCGGGCTCACCACCGTGGATTCCTCGCTGACGCCGGCGACCGTGCGCGGCTGGTATAACAACGGATGGGCGCAGAACCCGTTGGCTCTCCTGGACTACCTGGTGGTGGACGGCCAGCGGCTCATCAGCCCTGTCCTTCTGGTCGCGAACGGCCCGCCGGCGACGTTCCAGGTCAATTGGGGCCTCGCCACACCGCACCTCAAGCTGCAGTACGGCGGCGCGCCGGCGAACACGCTGGGGGATGGGACGTACACTGCCTCGGTGACGCTGACGCCGTGGCTCAAGGCGGACCCCTCGTGCCAGGGGGGGAAGCCATGCGCCATCCACCTGGTCGCCGGGACCGCCTCTTCCTATGAGATCTTCTACAACTACAGCATCACGAGCGCCGGCACCCTCCCCCCCTCCTGGCGGCGGGGGATCATGTATACCGGAAAATTCAGCGTCTACCTCCAGGCGCAGTCATTCGCCCGGTACGCGCTGTTCACGGACACCCACACCGATGCCAAGGGCAACCCGGTCTGGTTCGCCAATCCCACGGCCTTCAGCGGACCCGTGTACACGAACGGCGAGTTCCGGTTCTACCAGTTCCCGACCTTCACCAGCACCCTGCAGAGCGGCAGCGCCAAGGCCTGGTACTACAACAATGGAAACAACGTCGAGCTCGCCGCCGTTGAGAACGTGAGCAACGGGACCAGGGTCGACGCGGCGCTGGTGCCCCCGGCCCCCAACCCCCAGGCGGCGGCCCCGGCCAACTTCACGCTCGGCGCGCCAACCGTGCCATTTCCGTCCGACGCGTACAACCAGCAAGGGGTCGCGATCGGGCTGCCCCCCGGGAATTACGCCCAGGTGACGCCGCTCCAGATCGACGCCGCGATCCCCGAGCTGAAGGGGACGGGGACCGTCCCGAACGGCATCTATGTGCCGGTGAACGACCCGCTCGGCCACTGCGTGTCGGAGTCCTTCAATTCGATGCTCGGCGGCATCTACGTGCAGGGCGACCTGGACAGCCTCACCATGAGCGTCGCGGGGCCCATGAACAATCAGGCCGTGTACACGCTCACGCAGGGAAAGGTGACCACAACCGTGACGGTCGACCGCGCCCTGAA
>Ga0209804_1001168_pt1 | contig 17588 bp, 17 predicted proteins | sample GraSoiAngelo_139_FD_185896 | JGI IMG/M metagenome (GOLD analysis project Ga0209804, IMG submission 185896) | Grasslands soil microbial communities from the Angelo Coastal Reserve, California, USA - 14_0929_12_20cm (SPAdes) (version 2) | ecosystem: Environmental > Terrestrial > Soil > Grasslands ... | reverse complement strand
GGTTCACAACACGGATTCTCAAGCGACTCCCGGAGCTGTCAAACTCTGGGAGTCTTCCCGGCATAGCCGGGAGGTTTCCCGAATGTCTAACCCAAGCACATTGATGTCGAACGTGCGCCGGTAATTCTCTTCTGTCTGCTTGTCCGTCGTGAGGCCAGCCGTGCCTTCGACGCCCGCGTTGTTAAAGGCGAAATCCAGCCGCCCAAATGTGGCCAAAGTCTTATCCACAAGCGCCTTCACATCAGCCTCGCGGCTGACGTCCGTTTTGACGAACAACGCTTGTCCGCCAGCTTTGTCAATGGATTTCACGACCGCCTGTCCTTCGCTCTCACGCCGGCCGGCAACAACGACCTTCGCTCCCGCTTTAGCCAGTTGGAGGGCAGCGGCCTCGCCGATGCCCGAAGTTCCGCCAGTAACCAAAGCCACCTTGTTTTTCAGTGAAGTATTCATATTCGTTCCTTTCGTCTTTAGTTTGTTTTTTATTTCTGGTTTTTCGGCTTCATGCCGTCCACACCTCCTCTATCGCATGATATTTGAAATCGTAGAAAGCGTATGATTTGCTTGTAGTAATCGGATTTGGCGATAACATGCCGACCATGGAACTGCGCCATCTCCGCTACTTCGTGGGCGTAGCCCAATATCTGAACTACAGCGAAGCTTCGCGCCGCCTTCACGTGGCACAGCCCGCAATCAGCCAAACCATCCTCGACCTCGAAGAGGAACTCAGCGTCAAACTCCTGCTCCGCACGAAACGCGCCGTCCAACTTACCGCCGCAGGGACTGCCTTTCTCCGTGAGGCGCAGGAAATCCTGCGTCGCGCCAACGAAGCACAGCACCTCGCACAGCGAGCCGCCCGTGGCGAAGTCGGTACTTTAGGCATCGGTTTTTTCGGTGCTGCCTCGTCTCCGATCTTGCCGGCGCTCATCCAGGCTTATCGGCGCGCATTTCCTGACGTGGAACTGCGCCTGTTCGAGATGAACCCGGACCAGCAGCTTGCCGCCTTCGACGAAGGCCGGATCCATTTGGGATTTACGCGCACGCTCCCTCCGGACCGCCGCTCGGAATTCGAGGAAGAATTGGTTTACACGGACCGATTGGTTATTGCCCTGCCCACGACGCACGCTCTGGCAAAGCAGAAAGTTGTCCATTTGAAAACCTTGGCCGGGGAGCCCTTCGTCCAGTTCCATCGGATCGGAGCACCGAGTCTTTTCGACGAGGTGATCGGAGTGTGCCGCCGCGCCGGATTCTCCCCGCGCATCGTCAATGAACCCAATTTCATGGCCACGGTGATGACCCTGGTCGAGAGCGGCCTTGGTGTCTCACTCATCCCTAATTGCGTGCGCACCCTCAATCGTCCTCACGTTATCATCCGCCCGATCTCGCCCAGATCAGCAGACATTCCCCTGTGCGCGACCTGGCTTAAATCCACCCACAACCCGGCACTAACGGCGTTCCTGGAAATCCTGAGAACAGCGAAACCCGCCATCCGAACCCAAATGGAAGCGTAGTCAGTTCCGGATCATTTCTCCACTTATCCGGATCGGGAGCCAAAGAAAGGGCCTCGTTGCTCACCGTTTGCCGCCCACGCGGTCAGCATCCAACGCCAAGTCAACCAGCCTTTGACATTCGAATTCTTCCCGCTGGGCGGTTTCACGCCGCTGCAGTCGTCCACGCTGTCTGCTGTCGCGGCCAGGCTCAGGGTTACGCCAATGCAGGTCGCGCTCGCGTGGCTGCTGCACCGGCCCTCCAACATCCTGTTGATCCCCGGCACGTCGTCGGTCGTCCACCTACGCGAGAACCTGGCCGCCGTTTGGTCCTAAATTTTTATTGTTTGTCTTTTTATTGTTTGTCGCGCCGCTGCCGGGAATCGCGGATGCTCGTTGCCGAATGGCAACTACGCAAGGTCGAATTCTTTTTCAGGATTTGGCTGCGAGACGTATGCATGAATTGGACAGAGAACAGGTCTGAAATGAACACCATTGAAATATCAAAAGCGCTCGAGCGCGATGGCCATCGGAAATGAGGTAAATATGACGGAGAAAGCATTAAACGTAATGGAAAGTCATGTAAACGTGCAAGCCGGTGACTTCACTGTATTACAACGAATGGCAATCTGTTTCGCAGCCGGGGTTGTAGGTGCCCTCGCCGTGGTTGTTTTCAGCCACATCCTTTTTGGGTTGGGGCTGAGCGCGAAACTCGGGGTAACGGCCCCGGTTTCCTTGAAGTCGCCGGACATCTACAAGCCGCTCTTCTGGGGAGGACTATGGGGCATGCTGTTCGGGCTGTTTATAAACACCGCTTGGAATCGTCTGTACCTCGTCGGCTTTCTATATGTCCTCGCTCCGCTACTCGCACTGTTCTTGTTCTTTTTGCCGAAGAGCGGCGCGGGGTATTTCGGGTTGAACAAGGGGCCGATGTTTACAGTTTATCTTCTGCTGATAAATCTGCCCTTCGGGATAGTCACCGCTTTGGTTGCAAGAGCGATCATAGGCAAGCATCCGTAACTGTTCCGGCATAAATTCATGAGCACCCGACAGGAGACCGGAGCCATCCCTCGGTCAGGAACTGGGAATTCCCACGCCAGCTTTACTTGGAAGTGGGTGCTTTATGCAATAGTCGGCATCGGCATTGTGCTGGCATTGAAATACTTTCATGTCCAGGACTTGTTGAAGTCAACGCTGGACTGGATTGGAAAGCTGGGACCGTGGGGGCCAGTGATTTTCATTGCCCTTTATGTTGTGGCGACGGTGTTCTTCATTCCGGGCTCGGTGCTCACGCTCGGGGCTGGCGCAGTGTTCGGCGTGGCGCTTGGCTCCGTGTGTGTATCCATCAGCGCAACACTGGGTGCCACCGCGGCATTTCTGGTGGGCCGCTATCTGGCCCGCGATGCCATCGCTCGGAAGATCGAGAAAAACGAGAAGTTCGCTACCATTGACCGCGCGGTGGCCGATGAGGGTTGGAAGATTGTTCTTTTGACGCGCCTCTCGCCGGTCTTTCCGTTCACTCTGTTGAACTATGCGTTCGGCCTGACGCGGGTGAAGTTGAGCCACTATGTGCTGGCTTCCTGGCTCGGCATGATTCCCGGCACGGTGATGTATGTCTATCTCGGCTCGCTGGTCAATATCGGAGCCGGGCATCGTCAGCGTACGACTGGCGAGTGGGTTTTGTACGGTGTAGGGCTGCTGGCCACTGTCGTAGTCACGGTATTCGTTACGCGTCTGGCAAGTAGGGCATTGGCCAAGAAGATCGGCCGCGACGAGTCTGTGCAAGTCCCCAAGGCCTTATGAGCGTCCCCTTGGCTCCTGTCCTGGTCAAACCGGCTGACGCGCACAATGCGCGACTCTTGTCTTATGTTCACCCCCCTGCCTGGCAGAATCCCACTCCGGCGCCCTGCTACAATCTTGTCGTCATCGGCGCGGGGACGGCTGGGCTGGTAACCGCGGCAGGCGCAGCAGGTCTCGGAGCGAAGGTTGCCTTGGTCGAGAAGTCTCTCTTGGGCGGGGACTGTCTCAATGTGGGCTGCGTGCCCTCCAAAGCGGTCATCCGCTCCGGGCGCGCCGTGTTCGATGCAAAGGAGGCAAGCCCTTTCGGAGTGCTGGTGGGTAAGCCCGTCGAAATAGACTTCCCGACCGTCATGGCACGTATGCGCAAGCTTCGTGCCGACCTCAGCCCTCATGATTCAGCGCAGCGCTTTGCGAAGCTTGGCGTGGATGTGTTCCTGGGTGAGGCTCGCTTTGCCGGTCCCGATACGGTCGAGGTCGAAGGACAAACCCTGCGGTTCAAACGGGCGGTCATCGCGACCGGCGCGCGCGCTACGGACCCGCCTGTCCCGGGACTGGCTGAAACCGGTTACCTGACCAACGAAACAGTCTTCAATCTTACTCAGTGTCCAGCCAGGCTGGCGGTCATCGGTGGCGGACCGATTGGTTGCGAGTTGGCGCAGGCCTTTCAGCGGCTGGGTTCCCAGGTCAGCCTGCTCCACAAAAATGCGCACTTGCTCGATCGTGAGGACATGGAGGCAGCCGCGATTGTGCAGAAGGCTTTCATTGGTGAGGGCATAACGCTGCGCCTTAACGCGAAGATAACCCGCGTCGAGCGCAATGGTGCCGGTAAACGTATCTGGTATGAATTACAGGGAAAAGAGGAGACGCTCGCCGTGGATGAGATTCTGGCCGGGGCTGGCCGTGCGCCGAATGTCCAGGGACTCAATCTGGAGACTGTGGGCGTCAAGTATGATCCGCGCAAAGGCGTCCTGGTGAACGATTGCCTCCAAACCAGCAATCCGCACATTTATGGCGCCGGCGATGTTTGCCTGGCCTGGAAATTCACCCATGCCGCCGATTTCTCCGCCCGGATCGTAATTCAGAATGCCCTGTTCCTTGGCCGCAAGAAGGCAAGTGCTCTGACGATGCCCTGGTGCACTTACACCGACCCGGAAATCGCTCACGTCGGTCTCTATGAACGTGACGCCCGCGAGCGCGGCGTGGAAGTGGACACCTACGTGCGGGAGTTCAAGGAGGTGGACCGCGCGGTTCTGGATGGTGAGGAAGATGGTTTTGTGAAATTCCACGTCAGGAAAGGGCACGACGCAATCCTCGGAGCCACCATCGTTGCACGCCATGCTGGCGAGATGATCAGCGAAATCAGTGTGGCGATGGCGGCTCGCATCGGGTTGGGCAAATTGGCTTCGGTCATTCACCCGTACCCTACGCAGGCCGAAGCGCTCCGCCAGTGCGGCGATGCTTACAATCGGACCCGATTGACCCCCACGGTGAAGAAATGGATGGGCCGCTGGCTGGCGTGGCAGAGAAGCTGAGGCGACCCGGCATGAGTGAACTCCGCAGAAGGTGATGCCAAAAAGCGGCTTCGGGCGCAAGAGAGGGATGGCGTTTCCCGGCGCTTTGTGAGATTCTACGGGATGCCATTCCGTTCTATAACGCCGCCTTGGTGGCCCATGAAACCGTCCCCTCACCCTTTCCCTCTCCCCATCCGATGGGGAGAGGGTGACCGAAGGTCGGGTGAGGGGTGAGCGAGAATAGGGAGATGCCCACGGTGAACAACATCGCCCAGACAGTCGAGGATTCCGTTGCCGCAGCCGAGACGTTGCGACTGGAATTGGAGCGTTACCGGAGCGAACTCGGGGAATGCCGCAAGCGTATGGGAGAACTGGTGCAAGGAGAGGCGTTGCTCGCCGGAGAGAAGCGGATTTTGGAAATGATCGCCAAAAGCAGTCCGCTCGAGCCGATTCTGGATGCTTTGTGCCGACTGGTGGAAGAGGTGTCCAATGGTTCCCTTGCCACAATTCTGTTATTGGATTCGGAGAGTAACCGCCTCTGGCATGCCGCCGCGCCCAGTCTTCCTTCCACTTATACTGAAGGAATGGGCGGAATCGTCATCGGCCCATCCGTGGGTTCCTGCGGAACAGCCGCTTATCGCAGAGAGCCGGTGATAGTCTGTGACATCGCCGCCGATCCTTTGTGGGCCGATTATCGTAACGTGGCGCTGGCGCATGGACTGCGTGCAAGCTGGTCGACGCCGATATTCTCCTCAAGCCGCAACCTCTTAGGAACCTTTGCCATCCTCTCTCGCGAACCGTGCAGTCCCACCCCTCAACATCATCACATCACCCAGCAGATCACTCATCTGGCAAGCATTGCCATCGAGCGCAAGCGTACTGAGGCGGCGCTGCAGGAGAGTGAGGAACGTTTTCGCCGGATGGCCGATGCCATTCCTGAAGTGATCTGGTTTACGGCCCTGGAGCCGGAAAAGGTCTTGTACGTCAGCCCGAGCTTCGAGCGTGTCTGGGGCCTTCCAGTTAAAAATCTTTACGAAAATCCGCGGCTTTGGATTGAAGCGATTCATCCGGACGATCGCGAACGCGTGACCAGCACGTTTTCACGCTGGGTTGCGGGTGAGCAGGTGAATTACCACAATGTTGAGTATCGAATCGTCCAGCCGGGCGGCGCCGTACGCTGGATTCACGAGCGCGGAGTGCTCAGTCTGAATCCAGAAGGGAAGCCGTGCCTTGCCAGCGGCATTTCGACGGATATTACCGAGCGGAAACGGGCGGAGGTTTTGGTTGCCGGAGAAAAAAAGCTTCTTGAGATGATTGCCCAGGGTAGTTCGCTCGCGTCGGTGCTCGATGCGCTATGCCGATTTGGCGAAGAGATGTCCGGCAACGTTCTGGTTTCTATCCTCCTCGTAAGCCCCGATGGGAAAAGTCTGCGGCACGGCGCAGCGCCCAGCCTTCCCAAAAGTTACACGGAGGCGATTGACGGCGCACTAATTGGTCCTCGTGCCGGTTCTTGCGGAACCGCCGCTTACAGGGGAGAACGAATTATCGTTTCCGATATCGCGACCGACCCATTATGGGACCAATACCGCCATCTAGCCATCGACCATGGGTTGCGGGCATGCTGGTCCACGCCCATATTTTCCACCACACGCGACGTAATAGGGACATTCGCGCTTTATTCCCGCGAACCGGGCAGTCCCAGTTCGGAGCAACTGAACCTCATCGAGCAGATGACACACCTTGCGGCTGTCGCGATCGAGCGTAAGTGTGCAGAAGAGGCCCTGCTTCGGAGCGAATCCCGGTTCGAGGGTATTCTTGCAATCGCCGAAGACGCGATTATCTCGATTGATTCCAACCAACGCATCCTCTTGTTCAATCAAGGCGCCGAGAAAGTGTTTGGATATGGTAAAAACGAAGTCATCGGCAAGCCGCTTGACGTGCTGCTGCCCCAGCGATTTGCTCACGCCCACCGGGGACACATCGAGGCGTTCGCCAAATCTCCGGACGTTTCGCGAGCCATGGGCCAACGTCGTGAACTGTTCGGCGTTCGCAAGGACGGACACGAGTTTCCTGCCGAGGCATCCATTTCCAAACTGGATCTCGGCGGCGAACTGATTTTCACTGTCATCCTGCGCGACATCACAGAACGCAAGCGAGCGGCGGAGGCGCTGCGCGCCTCGGAACGCTTGGCCCGCGGTCAACTGGACGCCCTCACTCACACGCTGGACTCGTTGGCCGAGGAATCCGATCCAGACAGATTGCTGGAGCATGTGCTGCGAACCATCGTAGAGCAAACCGCTGCGAATGGTGTGAGCGCGTGGGAAAGGAATGAAGACGGCGGCTGGCTTGATCTCGTGGCCGTAATCGAGGACGGCCGATTTCAAACGGGGAAGGATGCGGTGCATCCGGCGGCAAGAATCCCGATGCTTGCCCAAAGCCACCCGGTGTGGAGCGAAGTATTCCGCACGCGCCAGCATGCGGTGCTGGAGGATATTGACCAGGAGTGCGCGCGGTCGCGTGTTGGGTCGGATCCGGACGCGGTCTGGCATAGAGTAATGGAAGACGGCCATTCCGAACCGGCCTTGTTGCTGCTCAAAAAACATCTTCAGGGACTGGGTGTCCGGGCGGTTCTCTTTGTCCCAATGTTGATCGCCGGACGTGTTACCGGAATCATTGGCGTCCGTTTCCAGCAAAAGCGCGCTTTTCAGAAAGACGAAATCGAGTTGACCCAGGCGCTGGCCCACCAAGCCATGTTAGCGATTCAATTGATGCGCTTGTCAGAGCAAAGCCGCCAGGCGGCCGTCGCGGCAGAACGTAATCGCATGGCCCGCGACATTCACGACACGCTCGCGCAAGGATTCACTGGGGTGATCGTGCAGTTGGAAGCCGCCGGGGATGCGACTTCCAAAGGATTGGCGAAGGAAACAGAAGAGCATCTCCGCCGGGCTGGCGATCTCGCGCGCGAGAGCTTGAAGGAGGCGCGACGTTCCGTGCGGGCGCTTCGTCCGCAGGCGCTCGATGAAAAGAACCTCTGCCAAGCACTTGAGGATTTGCTTCGGAAGATGACTGCGGGCACAACATTGCCGGCGGAATTCAATGTGCAAGGCCAGCCACGGTCGCTTCCACCCGAGTGGGAGGAAAATATTCTGCGCATCTGCCAGGAGGTTTTGACGAACGCGCTCCGGCATGCGCATGCCAGCCAATTCAAAGCGCAGCTTTTGTTCGTCCCAAGTGCGGTTCGCCTCGACCTGTGCGACAATGGGTGCGGCTTTGATCCAGCGGGCAAACACGACGGATTCGGTCTGATGGGAATGAGGGAGCGCGTCGGGGGAATGGGCGGAAAAATCACGATTCAGAGCGCGACTGGGAAAGGCACGGCGATTTTGATCGTCCTGCCCGTCGCCACCGATTCAATTGAACCACGGATGAACGCGGATAAACACGGATGAATACGACGCAGCCAGACCGAAATAGAGCGCAGGTCTGCGACCTGCAGCAACCTGGCCTGCGACCGAGGTTACGGACAAACCCGGCGTATCCTTTGCTCTCACCCTGCTGCGGCTCGCGGAGCCGCGCGCCAGTTATCTGGGTCCAACTGTGGTCATCTGCGGTTTCAATCGCTTCTGCAAAATGAGCACGGCAGCCAAAAGGCAACCGGCGAAAGCGCAGACCGACAGAATTCGTGTGCTCGTCGCGGACGATCACGTTACGGTGCGCGAGGGCCTCGTCGCGATCATTGGTCGGCAACAGGACATGAGAGTCGTGGCCCAGGCCTCAAACGGCCGCGAAGCGGTCGAGTTGTGGCAAAAGTTCCGTCCCGACGTGGCACTGCTCGATCTACAAATGCCAGTGCTGGATGGCGTCCGCGCTTTGGAGGAGATTCGCCTGCGGGACGAATCAGTCCGCGCTCTGGTGCTGACGACTTTCGACACCGACGCCGACGTTTCCAGGGCGATCAAAGCCGGAGCGAAGGGTTATTTATTGAAGGACGCGCCACGGGAAGAATTGCTCGCGAGCATCCGCAAAGTGTATTCGGGCGAAACCTCCATTCCTCCGGCGCTCGTGGCCAAACTGGCTGCGGGCATCAGCAGCGAAGCGCTCACCGGTCGCGAACTGGAGGTCATGTCGCTGCTGGCGCGCGGCAAGAGCAACAAGGAAATTGGCGCGAATCTTTACATCAGCGAAACCACGGTGAAGTCACACCTGCGAAGCATCTTCGCCAAGTTGAACGTTCTAAGCCGCACGGAAGCCATCACGACCGCCAGCCGGCGCGGCCTCGTCCAGTTCTAACGTCGATTTGAAGAGGGCGTAGTCGTTTGGCCGCTCAGACGCCTTCGGCATCTTCTTCTTGAGGGCCGAGCAGACCTCCTTGACGACAGCGCCATCTCTTTGACGCCGGTGTCAAGCGTGTCGCCCATCTTCACCTGGGAGAGGCAACGTCCGCTTGTGATCTGTCTGATTGACTCGTTCGAAAGTAGTAGAAGCGCCTCGTCCCTTCGCAGCACCAAAAATTCGCCCACCTAGTCAATAGCGCGCCACAGCGCGAAACGCGATGCTGTCCTCCCGATCAGGCCGAGAACGACGGGAACCGATTGTTCTCGGCAGGGGAGTTCATGTGCTGGCGGGTGTTGAAGTTTGAGCTTCGTAAGCTCGATTGCTACGGGATTGGCAATAATTCTATGAGTGCGAGTTCGACCGACAAAGGCCTGTTAACACCGGACAATTGCGAGGTGATCTTCATTGATCATCAGCCGCGGATGTTCTTCGGCGTGGCCAACATTGACCGGCGGGACCTGCTCGACAACGTGCTGGTGCTGGCAAAGGCGGCGAAGATTTTCGGCGTGCCAGTCATTTTAACGGCGATCGAATCCAAAGGGCTTAACGGAAACATCACGCCGCAATTGCTCGATTTGTTTCCCGACCAGACGCCCATCGAGCGTTCCAGCATGAATGCCTGGGACAGCCAAGAGTTTGTCGCCGCGATTAAAAAGGCTGGACGTAAGAATCTCATCATCGCTGCGCTCTGGAGCGAGGTGTGTCTCGCGATGCCCGCATTGCAGGCATTAACCGATGGGTATGCCGTCTATGCGGTCGTAGACGCGTCTGGCGGCGCCAGTGCCGTCGCACACGACGCTGCCATCCGCCGAATCGAGCAGGCTGGGGGTGTTTCCATGACTGCGTTGCAGGTGTTGCTCGAATTCCAACGCGATTGGGGGAGGAAGGAGCACTATGACGAAGTCATGGCCGTCGTGAAGGAGCACTGCGCCGCTTACGGCCAGGGTATCGAATCCGCCGCCACGATGATCCATAGAGCCCCGGCCAGTTGTCAGCACAGCAAAAGAATAAACAAACTCAAAACACTATGAACACAATTACGAACCTAATTCTGCCCAGGGGAAGAACACCCCCTCAACCCGTGCTTGTTGTACGCAACGATTGCAGTATGACGGGCGAGTTTAACCGTGCCGATCAGCGATATTTTCAACTTTCGGCTGAATGGCGTAACAAGAATAATGACGATCTGTCGTACGCATGTGTAATTGGATCAAAGAGATGGCCCAGGAACCAGGTATTGCCCGTCGCGGTTCTGTTTTCTCGCGTGAAGTTAGGGCTCCGGTCAGCAATCGGTTCGGCCGAGCTGCGGCACGGAGCAGAATTGACCACCTGCCAACGCACCGTGCAGCGCGAGATTACCTTCGCATTTTTCCGATCGTTCGAGGGTTCAGCCCGACTCTGCTCGAGCAGGAGGTCATCATGAAGGCTGAAAACGAAAGTTTGTTGAGCCGAGCGACCAGCCTTGGGTCTTTGGGCGCGGCGGCGCGCCAACAGGGTGAAGAAGTCGCGGCGGCCGCGCATTTTCGCGAAGCGTTTGGCTTGGCACTGGACGCCGCGAACCAGGCCACCGACGGGGGATCGCACCGCGCTCGGCTTGACACTTTGCGAGCGGCGGCGCGTTTCGCGTTGGATTGCGGGGAAGTGACGGACGCGCGTCGTCTGATGAATGAAGCCTTTTCAATCGAAGCTTCCACCAAATTTGCGGATGAATGGGCGCAGCTGCGTGATGTCACCGCCTGGCCGGACACGTGGCTCGTCGCGGCCGTTCGTCGCGACCCGCCGGATGTGCAGGCCCTCGATGCGCTGGCAAATCGCTACTGGAAGACTTTGTTTGGCCGTTGCCAACTCTTGACGCTGAACCACCAGAAAGCGGGCGATCTGGCACAAGAGGCCTGGTGCCGGGTTTTACGCGTCCGCCACGCACTCAAGCCGGGTGGAAATTTTCCTGCCTATTTGACGACTATTGCCACCAACCTTTGGCGCGACTGGTACCGGTCAGCACAGCGGGCTGGAGACATGGCGGACCACCGCCTGGAATCCCTTGACGCAGCGCATCCAAACGAAGACGGAGAAAGTGTGGCGCTCATCGACCGAATTCCTGATTTAAAGGCTCTCTCACCAGAAGACCAAACGCTGCTTGCAATGGATATTGACAAAGCATTGGAACAGTTGACACCACAGCGGCGCGAGGTGCTGGTCGCGCGATTTATCAATGGTGAATCATGCGCAGAAATAGGCCAGCGCTACGGCCGTACTGAACAAAGCATCAGCGGTTGGGTGCGCCAGGCGCTCAAGGAAGTGAAGCTGCATCTGGAAGCGGCGGGTCGCGGCGCGGCAGTGAAGGCATGAGTCATGAGCAGCAAGATACCGATTGAAGAGTTGTTGCGCTGGCGCGTGGCGAAGGCAGAAACCGACGCGCCGCCCGCGCCGCGCGCCGCGCGACTGCTCGAAATGGCGCGGCCTTGGTGGGAAATCTGGCCGGAGCGTTTCCAGTCGTTCGTCGAGCGGCTTGGCGGGATTCAGGTTGCCTACGGACACGCCATGGCGGAGCCTGGTCAATCCCGCACCGGACATCCTGTTCCAACGCTCATCGTCTGCCCGGTTGAAGAGTTGGAGACATCCGTGCGCGTGCTGTATATCAATGTTCGTGATGGCCGGTTGCGACTTCGCTTCCAACTGGACGCCGGCGCCGCGCAAGATCACGAAAGCTTCGAGGTTACATTTGTCTCCGACAAACCCGAACGCCCTTTGTTGTCCGCGGCAGCGATATTGTCATTGGAAAGCGAATACTGCATTGACACCGAGCTATGCGAGGAACTCGCACATGGCTGGGAACAGTTGAAAGTGACGGACCGAATGCCATTTCGTTTGATTCTTCGTTCGGATAAGGATGTCGGCTGAGTTTCAGTTCGCTTTCGCCTCAGAGCACCATGCGCTTCGTCTGGTTTTGGACCTTCTGGCACTGGAGCAAGGAAAGCTACCGGTCCGGCTCTTTGTTGCGCAGTCCGCTGCATGGCATCGGCAGCCACTGGGACGAGTGGTTTCGCCACGAGGCTTCCGAAAACGATCGTCAAGCCATCGAAGAATCCGGCCGGACTGAACCCACTCAGCGTCAGTTCATCGCGTGGCTGTTCCGGCATTGGGCGCGTGAAATGGACTGGCGCGAGAACCGGATGGTCCCGCGTTTCGTGATCGGCCAACTTGCGCATCTGCCGCCATTCAGCCAGTGGCCGGCGTTTGAAAAATATCGAACGAGTTACGGTGTAGTCGGAATTCCCGCACTTGTGCTGGCCGAAAAAAGTCTGGGTGAACCCGAGGACGTTCGCGCTGTCGAAGCCATGGCGCTGCCCGCCGATTCGGCTGGCCAGGCAGTCATGCCCGAAGGTTTTCGAGCCGAAGCCGCTGAATTCGACGCGCCACGCCTCGCGGCAAAGAGCCTTTTGTGCGGAAAAGGGCTGCTGATTTTTCTCGCGCTCTGGATCACTGGAGGGAGAAGACCGTACGCGCGCTGGTTGTCTATTGCGTTGTTTCTTGGCTGGGGGGCGGTTCTGGGATTGATCTTGTTTTTACTGGCGGGACCCGAGCCCGGCAACCAGTTGTTTCTCTTCAGCGCAGTGCTGGTGGCGCTTTGGAGTGGATTGATGCTCGCCGCCGCCGTTGTGGTCGCAAGGCAGAGCTTCCGTGCCTGGCGCACGGGAGCAGAGTTGAGCGCCCGGTTGGAGCATAGCCAGGTGCGACTCCGCATGAACGGAGGATTGACACTCAAAGGTGGATCAGCCGGCCTACCATTCTGCCTGAATACACTTCTCGCCCTCTACTACGCGCGACCCGAGGCAGCGCGTCGTTCGTGGATTTGGCATCGATTCTTTCGCAAGATGCGCTCCGAGGCGGAGTCCTGGGCCGGCACCGGAGTGATAACCGGGGACGGGTATCTCACGCCGGTGGTGATCGAGCCGAAGCTTCGCGCGTGTTTGAAGCATGATCGCATCAGACAAATACTTACGCCGCGGCAACGCGACGCAAGTAAACAGACCGTCGATCACCTGGCCGAAACCTTGACAGTGGCGGTTGAGAGAGAAGCCAAGTCGTCCCACCTCGGAATGCAGTTGGGCTTCGCCGCCGAAAAACCGCGCTTGCGCGCTCACGGCTGCCGCCACGTTGCGCACACGATGATGGCACTCGGTGGTTTCGCCGATAAATGGCAGATGGCGTCGCGCGTATTCGCGCTCGTTGTGAGCGCAATCATGCTCATGGCGTTGGCGGATCTGCGGAGCATCGTGCTGCCGCACCCGGCACCCATTGCGGTGGCGCCGGGTTCCTCGTCGCCTTACTACCTCTGGGTCAGCCTTGACACGAAGCATCCAAAGTATTTCAGCGTGGTATTGGAATCCGATTATTGGTCGAATCGCCGGGCGGATGTGAAGCCGTGCGGCGGCGTCACACCGTCGGTGCGCGCGGAGATACATCTCCATCGGTTGACCGGGATGACGGCAGCGAACGAAGAGGACGGTGTCGTGTGGATTGAGCGCCGGCGCCGATTCCTAACCCGCGAGTTTCACCCCGGTGAACGAGTTGGGCGCTACTCGATCCCTTATTTGTCCCGCCTTGGCCATGAATAGCATTTTCAACCTCGGCCCACTCCGGCGTATACCCAATGAGATGATGACCTGGCGCTCATGCCCGTTGCGTCTGTGCCGCGCGCTGGCCGGCGCGACGCTGATGCTGTGCCTGGCTGGTTGCGGCGACCGCGATACGGTCGGGGTGCAATTGCATTCGCGTGCCCCGTCTGGCCAAGGGGTGCTCCATCTCGAAATCACGGCCCAGGTAGCCGGGCCGCAAACTGGCTTGCGTTACAAATGGTTCTCGGTCGCCGGTGGATGTAATCCGCAAGAATCAGATAGGCCGATCACATCTTTCAAGTTCGCCGACGGAGCAACGCGGGACCGCGTATCGGTCGAGGTCTGGCGCGACGGCAGAGTAGTCGGTCAAAACGGCATTGACGTGAAGCTCGACGAGGTTCGGGCATCACTCGCGGCGCTGGACCAAATCCCCGAAGACCTCCGGATTGAAATCACTGCCGTCCCGCCATACGAGCCGCAAGGCGGGCCGGATACCCGCGCGGACATTGCCGGAAAAGTCGGCGGCAAACTCGCGTCCGGCTACAGCGTCGTCCTCTACGCCCGCGCCAGCGAGATCTGGTATATCCAGCCTATCGCTTACGCGTCGCATGCGATTCGCCCGGACAACACCTGGACGAGTTGGACGCACACGGGTTCGAGCTATGCAGCGTTGCTGGTGCGGCCCGGTTTCGAGCCGGTCCCCAGATTGGACGTGCTGCCGAAAGTGGGGGGCTACGTGGTCGCGCGCACGGTTGTCGAAGGAATGAGGAAGTAGAGATGGCAGAATGGATTTGCTGAAAGTCGCAGTAAATGAACATCGAGACACATTGCACCCAACAATATTCGGATGAATCGATTGGGTCAGCGACTTGTCTGGCGCGGTCCAACAAACACTTGATATGAACACCACGACACTAACGGCGGGCGATGCCGCTCCCGATTTTTCCGGTACCGCTGTGGGCGCCGAATTCGCAGAAGGCAAGCCGTTTCAACTCCGCGATTACTTCGGCGAACAGATCGTCCTCTATTTTTATCCGCAAGACCATACGCCCGGATGCACCGCCCAGGCGTGCAAACTTCGCGACGCATGGGCGGAGTTCGGAAGTCGAGCCAATCTTTTCGGCATCAGCACCGATTCGCCTGAGAGTCATCGGGCGTTTATCGAGCTCAATTCCCTCCCGTTCCCGTTGATCAGTGATACCCGGAAAAGCATCGTGCGAGCATACGGTGTGTGGATGGAGGAACCAGAAGGCGGGAAAGGCGACCCGTTTCGAACCGAGCGGACCACCTTCGTTATTGCTCCTGAAGGGAGAATCAAAACCATTTTGCGGAAGGTGGACCCCTACACGCACGATCGCTTGCTGCTGGAGGCGCTCTATTCCTGAAAGCGGTTTGTTCGTCGTCGGCTTTGGAATTAGCATCGAGGTTGCGCAACCGCGAGTGCGATGCTGGGCACGGAAGCCGGTTACGTTCATCTCCTTGGGCCAACTCACTTCGCTCTGAAAAGGTTTTTTGCAACAGAGACCGAATCACAAACGAACCAAACGCAAATATGAAAACCAATACACTCAGCAAGAGGCGCATCGATAAGAATGCGAAGATCGTGGTAATCGGAGGCAGCGGGCTCATCGGAGCAAAGCTCGTGAAGAACCTGCGTCAGCAGGGCCACGAGGTTTTGCCGGCGTCACCTTCCTCGGGCGTCAACACCATCACCGGCGAGGGACTGGCTGAGGCGCTTGAAGGTGCGCACGTCGTCGTTGACGTGGCAAATTCGCCTTCATTCGAAGACAAGGCGGTTTTAGATTTCTTCGAGACGTCAGGCCGCAATCTCCTTGCCGCGGAAGCGACCGCCGGCGTGGGACATCACGTTGCGCTGTCGGTCGTCGGCACCGAGCGTCTTCTTGCGAGTGGTTACTTCCGCGCGAAGATGGCCCAAGAAACCCTGATCAAAGCTTCCCCGATTCCCTATACAATCGTCCGCGCAACGCAGTTCTTTGAGTTCGTGGGCGGCATCGCCCAATCCGCCACCGAGGGGCAAACGGTGCGGTTGTCACCTGCCCTTATGCGGCCCATCGTGTCGGATGACGTCGCTGCCGTAATGGCGAACGTCGCAGTCGAAGAACCGTTGAACGGCACGATCGAGCTGGCAGGTCCCGAACCGATACGTCTCGACGAACTCGTCCGGCAATTCTTGAGGGCAAACCGGGATACACGGAAGGTCACCACGGACGTCCACGCACGCTACTTCGGCATAGAGTTGAACGATCAAAGCCTCACCCCTGGCAAAAACCCGCGCCTCGGCGTGACGCGTTTCGAGGACTGGCTCAGCCGCTCCACAACACAGCATCGATAAGTATTCTCAGCTTCAAGCACAACGAGGTGGAGAGCACTGGCCACTGGACGGGTCATCGTAGCCCTGGAAAGCCTGCGCTACGCAGCGCGGACATTCTTATCTGCGGTTCTGGGACTTTCCAGTCTCCCCCGTTAATGACGGTGTCAAGACGCATCCCTCTTCCAGATGCATTTTCAGATTCCCGTTGTGCGACGTAAAGGAGGGGTATGAACGTGTTGCGTTGCGAGGCGACAACCAAAAGCGAAACCAAAGAAGGCAAACATGAGCACGATCACGACAAAAGATAGAACGCAGATTTACTACAAGGACTGGGGGCCGAAGACCGGACAGGTTGTCACGTTCAGCCACGGCTGGCCGCTGAGCGCCGATGCCTGGGAATCGCAGATGTTTTTCCTCGCCTCAAACGGCTTTCGCTGCATCGCACACGACCGGCGCGGTCACGGACGTTCCAGCCAGTCGTGGAATGGCAATGACATGGACACGTACGCCGATGACCTGGCGGAGTTGTTCCAAAAGCTGGATCTGAAAAACGTCGTGATGATTGGCCACTCCACTGGCGGCGGCGAAGTCGCGCGATTCATCGGACGGCATGGAACGAAGCGCGTCTCAAAAGTAGTACTGATGGGCGCGGTCCCGCCAATCATGGTTAAGACCAAAGCGAATCCCGGTGGACTGCCCATCGAAGTATTCGATGGATTCCGCAAAGCGTATCTCACCGACCGCGCGCAGTTCTTTCTCGATGTCGCAAGCGGCCCGTTCTTCGGTTTCAACCGACCCGGCGCGAAGGCTTCGCAAGGGCGGATTCATTCGTGGTGGATGCAGGGAATGATGTCCGGCCACAAGAACGCCTATGACTGCATCAAGGCGTTTTCAGAAACGGATTTCACCGAGGATTTGAAGAAGTTCGATGTGCCGACGCTCATCATCCACGGCGACGACGATCAGATTGTGCCGATTGGAGCTTCGGCGAAACTCTCGGCCAAGCTCGTGAAAAACGCCACGTTGAAAATCTACGCGGGCGGTTCGCACAGCCTCGGAGACACAAGTAAGGAGCAGCTCAACAAAGAGCTCTTGGAGTTCATCAAGTCCTGAGAAGAGCGACAGCAAGCCCAGCAAACGAATTATGAATACAATGAAGGCGGCGCAAATCGGCAAACCAGGCGGAAATTGGGAATTGGTAGAACGCGACATCCCGCAGCCTGGCCCTGGACAGGTTCGCGTGAAGGTGGAGGCGTGCGGCATTTGCCACAGCGACGTGCTCATCAAAGAGGGACTCTGGCCCGGGATTCAATATCCCCGTGTGCCAGGCCATGAAGTCGCCGGGCGGATCGATGCGGTCGGCAGCGGCGTGACCGGGTGGGAAAAGGGTCGGCGCGTCGGTGTCGGTTGGCACGGTGGACATTGCTTCCAGTGCGAACAATGCCGGCGCGGCGATTTCGCAATGTGCGCCAATCGCAAGGTCACGGGCATCGATTTCGATGGCGGG
>Ga0209804_1001162_pt1 | contig 17608 bp, 21 predicted proteins | sample GraSoiAngelo_139_FD_185896 | JGI IMG/M metagenome (GOLD analysis project Ga0209804, IMG submission 185896) | Grasslands soil microbial communities from the Angelo Coastal Reserve, California, USA - 14_0929_12_20cm (SPAdes) (version 2) | ecosystem: Environmental > Terrestrial > Soil > Grasslands ... | reverse complement strand
TCTTTCCAGCCGATCTATCCAGATGGGACGATTGCCTCTACCGGAGTCGCCCTGCTAACCTTGGCTAGACCTGGGGGTGGAAATGTGAGTTTGACCACAGTCTACTCTGGCGGGAGTCAGACGTTCAATGCCACTTACAAGACCTCGGTCACTAATGTAACAGGTACGTGGACAGCCTCCCTTGCAATCAATGCCTATGCTGATGCATGGGGAAACTCGGGTCCGAGCGCCAAGCTATCTAATACCCCTCTGATGGTTCCAGCAACGCTTACGATCAGTATTGCTGCGACTACGTATGTTCCAATCGGGCAACAAGTAAAACTCAACGCCACAGTGTCCTATCCGGATGGAACCGCACTCCCTACCGGAACAGGTGTAAAGTCGTATCTGATCTACACGGGAACTCCTGCAGTCACACATACCGTTCCACTTACCTTTGACACCGGACTTCAACATTGGTTTGGCTCATACACTCCACAGACATCCGACCCCGGAGGTCTCTGGTCCCTCATAGTCAACGCAACTGACTCTCCGTCTCCGCCCAACACGGGCTCGGCGTCCACTGCTGTTACATTGCAAGATCGTCCACCCGTCGCTAGCTTCACCTCGACTCCTTCCTCTACTCCAACCGGCACCTCCATCACCTTCGATGGGACAGCAAGCTACGACCTCGACGGTACAGTGGTCTCTTATTCCTGGGACTTCGGTGATCAAACGACTGGCACCGGATCGGTTGCAACTCACTCCTACACCTATGCTAAGACTTACACTGTGACATTGACCGTGACGGACAACGGCGGAGTTACGGGATCAAGCACCTCTCAAGTAACTATCACTGACAGATCTCCTGTCGTGAGCTTCAATCCTTCTCCAACCACGGCAAATACGGGTCAAAGCATCACGCTGTCAATAGGCATCTCCGATCCAGATGGGACTATCAGCACTACCAGGGTCGACTGGGGAGACACCATAGTCCAACTCTATTCAGGAGCCATAACGAGTGCTACTCACAGCTATGCTTCGACTGGTTCCTCAACATCTCAAATTTTTACGATCATTATCACTGGTACCGACAACAACGCATCGTATACTTCGGCCTCTTCTCAAGTGACGATCAATGACAGGGTTCCGGTTCCAAGCTTCAACCCTTCCTCGACGGCACTCGTTACTAGTCAAAACGTTACCCTAACGATCATTGCTGCAGATCCCGATGGAACCGTAACCGCGCTAAAGGTTGATTGGGGCGACGGAACCATAGACACTCTGTCTGGAACCGCGACCAGCGACATACATAGCTACAGTTCAACCGGCACGTCCACGTCGAACATCTTCACGATAACCGTCAACGCAACTGACAACAGTGGTTCGACAGGAAAATATTCCTCCCAAGTAACAGTCTCTGACCGACCCCCGGTTGTTACGTTTACAGAATCCCCTGCGTCGGTTTCGACTGGCCAGACTGTCACAGTATCAATAACCTCTTCTGACCCAGATGGTGCGATAAGCTCAACCAAGGTTGATTGGGGCGACGGAACCGTAGACATCCTTACGGGATCACCAAAGACGGATACGCACCAGTATACATCAACAGGCTCCGCTAGCTCGAAAACCTTCGCTATCGCGGTCACTGTGACCGACAACAGTGGATCCACAAGTGCCCTCAGTACCTCCACGGTAAGTGTACAGTCTAGTTCTCAATCTTCCTCTGGAACTCTGTCGCTGCCACTCTACTATTTCGCGATCTTGGCAGCGCTAGTAGCAGCACTGTTAGTAGGAGGATTTCTCGCCTTTAGAAGGCACAAGGTCACGCATGCAAAGCTCAAGATTGATCTCGAAGCCGTCAAATCAGAAGCGGGACGGATCGAGAATCAGGAATTCTTCCAGTCCGTACGAGACCAGTTGAAGAAGGATAAAGAATGACTAAGGTCATAGCTGTCCATTCTTTCAAAGGCGGGACCGGAAAGACAACTCTTACAGCGAACCTTGCAGCGACCCTCGCGCTTCATCACCGGGTCGGAGTAATGGACCTGGACCTCTCTGGACCGGGACTCCACGTTTTGTTTGGTCTCAAGAAGGGTGAAGTCAAGGCCACAATGACTGATATCTTTCTCGGCGACGCGACCCCAAGTGACGTCATAATAGATCTTACGCCCCGGTTTCCCAAGATGAAGGGAGGGTTGTTCTTCTGCCCAGCCAGCAACAAGGTCGAGGACATGCTGCGACTCTTGAAATCGGGACTTGAGGTTTCACTATTCCAAGACACTCTACAGAAGGTGGGCGAACAGTGCAACCTCGACTACATTATCGTCGATACTCACCCGGGAGTCGAGAACGATACGGTTCTGGCAATGGGATGCTGCGATGTCCTAGTTCTTGTCTCCAGAGTCGACCAACAGGATTTGTTCGGAACAGCTGTCATGGTGCTGCTGGCGGAGACGTTCGAAAAACCCACATTCTTGACGCTGAACATGGTCCCACCTGGGGTTAGGATCAAGGATGCAGTGAAGGTCGGCAAGGAGCTTGCGACCCTCTTCAAGTCCAGGTTTCTACAAGCCTTCGAGTTCCAGATGGACGTGATAAACAACCTCAGCAGATCAGTGTTCGTTGTTGACAATCCTGATTCATCGTTCGCCCACAAGATAAACGAGGCAGCTGAGATGCTGACGAATGAACTTGCGGAGGCAACACAGCCTGCAAACTAGTCCGAAGGGAAAGCCGAACGCCTGGGACCTCCGGAGACTAGTAGGGTCCGTAAACCAGCTACGGTTCAACGACAGCAAGGGAGAACTCTCGTTCTTCGGACAGAAGATGATCATTCTACGCCGAGACGTCATCCGAATCATGAGAGACGGACTAGAACGTCTCGTCGCTGACCAAGCCGCTCCATTCCTCTCCTATCTGGCCAGTGGGATCGGAATTCACGAGGGCAGTATCTTCCGCGACAGCATCACCTCTACAGGTGAGGAACAGAGAGCCGCGCTAGAGAATCTAGTACATTCTGCCTTCGAAGATACCAATCTCGGACTGGGAAAGGTGAAGATTCGCATGATAGACTTCGACAAGGCAAACGCCAACGTCGTGATAAGCAACTGCTTCGAAGCGATGGAAAACGGGTCCTCTGAAGAGCCAAACTGCATGTTCACCAGCGGGTTCCTAGCGGGACTCTTCGCAGAAGTCCTCGACAAGACAGTCCAAGCCAAGGAGACGAGATGCATCTCGCAAGGTCAACCTGAATGCGAGTTCGAAATATCCACCACAGAACCAATCGGAGAAAACGTCGCAGAAGAGAAAGAGCCTATCAAGGAACCGACAATTGAGACAAGTAGCCAACCTACGAAGGAGACACCGAGTCTTCCTACGAAGCCTCCTGTTGAGGAGCCAAAGCTGACCAAGAGTCCTCTGCCCACGAACGAGCCCAAAACTGCGCCCAAGGCCATGAGTCCCGTCAAGGATCAGCCATCGCAATCTCAGTCTCCCGGGGCGAATCAGAGCGAGGTCGACGCGGGAGTCGAACGCGCTTCAAGAATCGCAAAGAGAAAACAAGGCTTCTGGGAAAAACACTTCAAGAAGAAAGAGTAAGAAGACCCGCCCAATTCACGAGGGGCCGAACTGTACCTTTGTGTCGCGAGAAGCAACTACTTTTGAGATTTTTCAGAGGGGGGTCCCGCCAGTTGAAACCGAACCGGGCGAGTCTAGTGATTCGAGCCGCAAAACGGAACCGTCGATCGTTTTTCTGATCGCAGATTAAGCGCAGAGGTCAGCGTGAAAAAGTCGTGATCTCAAATCGGCTGCCCCGATTCCGGATCAGGGTTCATTCTGGGCGAGTCTGACAAGAGCTCAATATTCTTGAAAACCGGGCTCCTGTTTCTTCGTGCTGGACCCGCTTGGGACCTTTCAGAAGCTGCGGTTCGAAGATCTTGGTGTTTTCGTCCGAATTGTTATCTTTCTTTTTCTGCTAACTATTGTTTTTCTACTATCTTTTTCTCGACCCCCCCGGGGTATGTCAGAACAAAAAAACTCCTTTACACTTTCAGTCCAGAGCCAATCCTTTGTTGGCGCCGGGAGTGGGATTCGAACCCACGAGGGCGTAATGTGATCGTTCGATTTTCCTTCGGTTGGACCCGAGCTCAGGGATGTGCACGAATCAGGACAATTGTTTTACAACAATCTGAATATTGACCGGTCCTAGGCTTTGACCGTTTGCTGCGGGGGGATTCTGCTGAAACAACGATATCGTAAAGAAGTAAGTTGAATCGTTCACTGTTGTGAAGCTGGTGCTGTTTGAGGAGTCATTCCCCGACGGATTGAATCTGACCGGTGACACGAGAGTGCACTTAGCTGTCGCAATATTGGTATTGTATCCCGAACAATCGTACTCGACGCTAAGATACACTTGGTAGTCCGTGCGAATCGCCACCTGAATATTCTTGCCCGAGTTCAAGTGAATCTGCCAAGTTGAAGAGTAGGTTGGACTCGTTGAGCTGGATGATGGATATGCAAGAGTCGCATGGTTTGAAAGGAGAATATTCGGTTGTGAGGCTGCGTTGGAAGCAGATTGCATTTGATTATACAGTGCCCATCCGACACCAGTTATTATCCCCACCACGATAATGAGAATGGCAAGGAACAGCAACCGTCTCGAAGCCACGGCCCTCACATTACTGTAAAGCATTGAGCCACTTTTTCTTAAGCGTATTGGAGATGCCCTTGCCTTACCGAGATTTCTCAAGAATGGGCACACCATTGGCATTCCCGAGGTAATGGCGCCGGGAGTGGGATTCGAACCCACGAGGGCGTGACGCCCAACGGCTGTCATGTCAATCGACGAATATCCAGCGGGGATCTCGAGGCCGTCGCTTTAACCACTCAGCCATCCCGGCGCAACAGTCGACAAAGACCGGGACGAGTCTTAAACCATTTCCAGTATCTGGCAGAATCGTAAGATCAACGAGAGTTGGAAGGTAAGATACTCTGGACGAAGGGTAGCCGCCCCTCAAGGCTTGGATCCTCCCGCTGAACCCTCCTAGGAAGAATGTGATCCACCACAACCCTCTCCCGTAACATGGACATATGGTCCCGTAGCGACTCTTGGTAAGTGAAATCAACCCTCATCGAATACTGCTGGTAGAGCTCCACCAACGTCTTGTATACGATCACACGAGCAGAACCCCCGAAAGACTCGTTCAGAACTCTCACCACATCGTCAAACTGGGCTGGAATCTCAGACTCGGGAATACCCTTCCTCCGCAGATGATCGTACACAACATCACGGACACTCGACCCCATGGTCTCAAGGGTTGACCTGAAGCAGTAGGACACAGTATCTTGGAAAGTAGAGACCAATGCGGCTCTCAAAGCAGCATCCCTACACAAAGAGACTCCCTCTCGACGAATACGGATGGTGTTACACGCGAGGATACTAGACAGACCTAGTCAGACAAAGCAGTTGCTTAGCCTCGACCTGAACCGATCTGGAAACCAGTAAAAAGGAGGCTAGGAAGAGTCTTCGACCGTAGGAAAAATTGGCAAGCTCCGAGTTCAGAATCGAGAAGATCCTCTCAAGGGAAGTCCTAGATTCACGAGCAAATCCTACAGTCCAAGTCGACCTCTATACCGCGTTCGGGTTCGGTCGGTTCTCCGTCCCTTCAGGCAAATCGAAGGGCCGCCTCGAAGCGATCGAATTGCGGGATGGAGACAATCAACGTTACACAGGTTTAGGAGTTCAAAAAGCAGTGGAGAACGTAAACAGCATTCTCGGTCCAAAGATTCTGGGCTTGGACTCACGAGAACAAGAGAAGATCGACAAAATCCTAATCGATCTTGACGGCACTTACAACAAAGCCAGGCTAGGCGCAAACGCCATTCTAGGCGTGTCGATAGCTCTCGCGCGGGCGTCGGCCGACACAGCCAAGTCGCCCCTCTATCGAGCGCTAGCAGGAGGACGGAAGCCCATCCTTCCATTGCCCTTGATGAACATCCTTAACGGTGGACAACACGCAGGCAATGACCTATCATTCCAAGAGTTCATGGTCATGCCGGCGGGGTTCGGAACCCTCAAAGAGGCTCTCCGATGCGGAGCCGAGGTCTATCACGCATTGCGAGTGAGATTGGAGGCGAAGTATGGAAAGTCCGCGACCAATGTCGGAGACGAAGGCGGATTTGCACCACCCATCAGCAGCGTCGAGGAGGCACTGGGTCAAATCAATGACGCAGTCGAGGAAGCGGGCTACTCTCCTGGCCAGAACGTGATCCTTGGCATAGATGCTGCCGCCGATAGCTTCTACAACGATAAGGACAGAACCTATGCTGTTGATGGAAGAGAGATCGACAGTGACGAACTCCTGGAACTCTACATCAGCCTCCAAGAGAAATTTCCACTGAAATCAATAGAGGACCCCTTTCACGACGAAGACTTTGAGAACTTTTCCAGAATCACCAAGAAGCTTGGAGCGAAACTCCAGATCGTCGGGGATGACCTGTTCGTCACCAACATCAAACGCGTAGCCCAGGGAATCCGAGCCAAAGCAGCAAACGCGTTACTAGTGAAGATCAACCAAATAGGCACCCTAACAGAAACGATAGAGGCGGTAGAGATGGCGAGAAAGGCAGACTACAGACTGGTGCTGAGCCACAGGTCCGGAGAGACCGAAGACAATTCCATTGCCGACATATCAGTTGGCCTCGCAACAGGCCAGATTAAGGCCGGAGCCCCAGCCCGAGGAGAGAGGACCTCAAAATACAATCGACTTCTGCTAATCGAAGAAGAGCTTGGTTCCTCGGCTAGATTCTACGGCCCCGAATTCTTGAAAAGCCACAACTAAGGTTCACCCGTAGCGAACTGCAAGGAAATCCTGCCGCAAGAGCAGTACAGCGTACAATTGGTATTCAACGATTTTATATGCCCGACATCCCGCCGATAGTCAGAAGAGTCTGCCATGGGCGAAGTTCGAAAACTGATTGAGGATCCGACCTTCCCTAACGGATGGCCGGTAAAAGAGACTCACATCGACCACCAGTTAAAGTGGAAAGATGGAGTCAGCAAGGAGTATGGTGTTCATGGATCAGCCGTCGGTGTAGATTTTGACATCTGCATCGCCGACGGGATCTGCATCACCGTCTGCCCAGTCAACGTCTTCGACAGAATGGAACTGCCCGGAGAACAAGAGAAAATGGACAAGGGCATAACCAACGATAGCGGAAAGGCCCCACTAGCTACGTGGAAGGCAGACCCGGCCCGGGAGAATGACTGCATCTTCTGCAGAGCCTGCGAGATTCAATGTCCCGTGCAAGCCATCAAGATCACAGAGCCCTAGTCTCCTCTCTCCTTATCCCCTATCTTTCGCGGATTCTACAAACCAAAAATATGGAAGCCTGAGCTAGTCAGCTCCATCTTTGCCCATTACGCTTGATGATATCGAACTCTCCGTAATCGCCGCCTTCATCGGCCTAGCAGTAACACTCCCCATCACGTATCTGATAGTCGACCGGATAATTGACAACAACGAAAAGAAGAAACTGGGACCTATAGAGAAGCTAGCGAAAGAACGGCTGCGATCTAAGCTCGGCGTCGGATTCCTCACAACCTTCCTGATCACACTCGTTATTGACATTACGAGCGCGTCCCGAGAAAAGAGCCCGATTCCGAAAGACGTGCTACTGTTGCATATCGAGAAGCTCAAGACCGCACAGTCAGATCTTGAAACACTCCTTGGAGTCTACAGTAACGTGCTCGATGTCGAAATCGCGCGGATGACAAACGACGTAATACTTCAGATCGAACACTTACAGGAAGATTTCGAGTATCTGGCCGAGACTCAACCAAGGCCGCCGACCGAGTCGCATGCCTCGCACATGGAACAGGTTCTCCTCAAGACAGTCCACTTGACAAAGGCGGAGCTCATCGCTCTGGGAACAGATAACGCCCAGATACGCGCACTAGAGGACTGGCTTACCCAGTATACTCGGGAGAGGAGACCATTGCCGAAGAAAGAAGAACCGATCGCGGTGCGTGGAGGACATACGATCTGATTAGTCAAGAACGAGCCACAGGTCCCGCCCAAGAAATCAAGGTCGCAGAACCTAATGAGATCGCGGACGGAGGCTCGAAAATCATCCACGTCCAAGGCAGAAGCATTGCACTCTTCCGTGTCAAAGACCAGTATTTCGCCATCTCAAACAACTGTCTACATCGAGGCGGACCCCTCGGGGAAGGCGAGGTGAGAAACTACGAGGTCACCTGCCCCTGGCACGGATGGAAATACAACCTCCTGGACGGCAGCTTCAGCTTGATACCTACGCTAAAGGTCAAGACCTATCCTGTGAAGGTGGGACCTGAAGGAATCTTCATCGAAGCCTAAGCCAGGAAGGTTAAACCGGGTTTACCTGATAAGGTTCGTGCAACCTACTTGGTAGCAATTGACTACTTGATTTATAACATAGACTCGCAGCGCTTACCGTTACCATGAACAATATTCAAGAAATTCCGGACGTCGAACAGTCGGAGGATGCCCAGTGATACTGTTCTTCCAATCCCTAGATCTCGCGTCCATCATCCTAAGGCTTGCAATCGGATCCGCGTTCATGATTCACGGATATCCAAAGCTCAAACAAAATGAACAAGGCAAGGGCTGGATGAAGAGCATGGGACTGCCCACCGCTCTGATTCCGTTCGCAGGAGTCGTCGAATTCTTCGGTGGACTCGGACTGATCCTCGGTATCCTTACTCCTGTCATCGCTTCTCTCTCTGCACTATGGATGCTATCCACAACCTGGCTGTCAGTGACAAAGATCAAGAAGAAATACGCGGGCGGCCTAGAAGTGGACATAACACTCCTCCTAGCAGCTCTCGCTCTCACGTTCTTAGGCGGGGGAACATTCTCGATCGACCACCTAATCGGATTGTGACGCAACCGATGACTAGCGCAAGAACCTCAACCTCTCAGAGACTCGAGAGCAGCGAAGATATCGAGGAAACAGTGCGGAAGGCCCGGCAGACAGCCCTCGAGATGATGAGGAAGGCCGGATACGATATCGGTACGAAAGTGAAAGTTGTCGTCGATCCGCAGCTACCATTCATGGGATACACGATGCCCCAGGGAGGAAACTTTACGATAGTTGTGTCCGGTGGAGCGATAGGGTCTGCACTGCTAGAAGGATTGCTGGTTCACGAGATGTCGCACATTTACAGGATACAGGCGAACCATCCTTCCCACAACGGTCAGATCTTGGAAGAGGCGGTCGACAATCTTGGCAAGAAGGCCGTCCTACTTGACTATCAGCAAAAAATTGTCCACGACCTACTCAACGATATTCAGGACCTGTACGCCGACGATATCTCGTTCAAGGTCCTTCGCAATTCGCCGATAATCTCGTCGGACCAGATGACCAGATTCCTTCAAGACTGGGTGAAGGATGAGCCTGCCAAGTCGCGGGATGCCGTAATGGATAGTTGGAACAACGCCTCGATCATGACGCACAACGCGCGTGCAATCGCGCAAATGGCGAGGCATCGAGTGGAAGATATCGGCGGTCTAGCCGAACAGGCAAACAAGAGTTTCCTGTCCCAAGTGTGGCCCTCAGTCGCAGGGCGCTTCGAGTATTTTCGCAATTTGCTTCAGAACTTAAGAGAAGATATGACAGCTGAAGAATACAGAGCACTTTTGGCAGATTATCTGCGCCAGTTCCTGGAAATCGCCGAAAAGAACTAATGGCCCCCAGTAGAGCATTTGACAGAGAGTTTGAGCGAGGATTTCGACTTTAACGCGGCTCTAAAGGAGCTGGACAAGAGCGAGACTCATCTCGTTGTCAGGGTAGAGTTTCGAAGATGGGGAAAGCCCGTGACGATATTGCAGGGATTGCCCAAGACTGGACGGTCACTCGACGAAGTTGCCCATAGGCTGAAGGCCCGTTTAGCGACTGGCGGAACCTCAAAAGAGGGCGTAATAATGCTGCAAGGGGACCACCGTAGCAGAATGAAGGACGAACTAGTAAAGATGGGATTCGCTGAAGACCATATAGAAATCTACTAGATCGCCTATTTAGAACGCACCGCGGCTCGAACCTTCTCATCATTGGCTCGAGCAGTGCCGTTCGATGGTTTGTCCCATTTCATGACCCACTCCGCCAGAGTACCGAGGATCACTGAGAGCTCCACCCCTTTCTTCGTAAGCGCATACTCAACTCGTGGCGGGGTCTCGGGGTATACCTTTCTCTCTATCACTTTTCTCTGGTCCAGCTCGTTCAGCCTCTCCGCGAGACTCGTTGCGCTAATGTTCTGGATTCTTCGCTTAAGCTCATTGAATCGAGCTGGCTGCTTGAGGCTCAGAGCATGAATGACTGGAAGGGTCCATACCTTGGTGAGGTCGTTCCAGGCAGAATGAAGCAGGTGGCACTCCTCAGACTGCTCTTTTGTTATGTCTTGGTCAACCGGGGTTAACTTACTCAAGTAACTTGCACCTACTTGGTTTGCTACGACTACCAAGTATATAAGCCCGACTGATGCTAGGCTTGTTAGAGAAAAATGATGACTCAGAGGACGAGAAGAACAACCGGGGCTGATTTCACCGAGAAGGAGTTTCGGTATCTCATGGAGAGAAGTCTCGGAAGACTTGCCTTCGTATGTTCAGATACTCAGGCGCACATCATGCCAGTACTCTTCGAGTTTGACGGTGCTTACTTCTATCTCAGCGGTTGGAATCTCAAATACAGTGAACGATTCCAGGATGTGTCACCGAAAAGCAAGGTGACTCTACTGGTGGACGACGTGGACTCGCCGACTAGGTGGGTCCCTAGGGGCGTCGAGATAACCGGAGAAGCAGAATCAAGAGAAAAGGGAAACTATCTTTACGTAAGGATCAAACCTGTCGGAAAGACGAGCTGGGGGCTCTAAACATGTCAATTCTCACGTCTCTAGAGAGCCAAATTACAGGAGCGGTCGAGAAACTTAGCGAAAGCGTAGTCAGCATCGATAGCGTCAGAGTAACACGCGACTTTGCCTACGGTGTTGTACCCATCGAAGGAAAGGGCTCCGGACTAATCATCGACTCGAAAGGTTACGTCATTACGAACAATCACGTCATAGACGGGGCTGCCAAGGTCCAGATACATCTTAAAGACGGACGTTCTTTTGTCGGAGAAGTCGTCGGAAGTGATCCGTCAACCGACATCGCGGTTATTCACGTGGAAGCCGAGAACCTTCCAGCCGCGACATTAGGAGACTCGGAACAGCTCAAAGTCGGACAACTTGCCTTAGCAATCGGAAACACTCTTGGGCTACAAGGAGGACCAACAGTCTCGTTAGGCGTTGTCAGCGCCCTCGGGAGACCCTTGCCAGGTGCCGATTTCATCTTTGAAGGGCTAATCCAGACAGACACCGCGATCAACCCGGGCAACAGTGGAGGACCACTCGCCGATATCAGCGGAAACGTCATCGGAATGAACACCGCCATGATACCCTACGCCCAAGGCGTCGGGTTCGCCATTCCAGTCAACACGATCAAGTGGGTAATGCAACAGATCCGCGAGAAGGGACGAGTTGTGCGACCCTGGCTCGGAATCTATGGAACCACCCTTAACGAGGCACTTGCCAGAAGATACGACCTTCCAGCCGACTCAGGAGTGTTAGTTGTTGAAGTGGACGCTCGAGGACCCGCATATCGGTCCGGACTACGAGTCGGAGACGTCATAATCGGCATCGGATCCCAGACCATCAATCAGATGAAAGACGTGCTCTCAGCCCTCTCCAAACACGCGATTACCGAAGAGGTGGACCTACGATTCATCAGAACCGGCACCAAACGAGTGACCAGACTACTGCTCCAGGAGACCCCTTTGCAAACGGTCCAGAGACGATAAGATGATAAGCATCGAGAAACCGTCGATTTTCAACGTGCTGTCGTTCGAAGCAACGCGTATATCTCGGAACAGAGTATTGATCTAACAATGGCCCTCATAGACGTCAGTAGCATTATCCAACTCGCATACTTCGGATCATTCATCGTCCTAATGTTCTACGGACAACGAATCCAGATCAGCATGATGCTGGTTGGCGTCAAACGGAATCTAGGTAAACTAGAGAGGCTCCGAAAGGCCGCTCATGATAGTGTTCTCGGCTCAGCCCTGCGATTCAAAGGCGACCAGAAAGCCGTTGAATCTCGCATTGACCGACTGACCGGCTCGTTCGCCATTCAGCCAGTAAGCATGGACCCCTCGGGGATCGTGGGCAAACTCGAACACATTCTCGATACCTACGATGATAACCTGAGGACGGAGGTCAAGGCCATTGCTACTAGCGCAACGGAGGCCGAGGTCAACACACTCTCCAACCAGATGGAAATTTCTATCGGTCTTGATCAGATGTACAGAGTCGTTCGCCACTTTTACCTTCTAGCAAGGAAGCAGGGTGGAATCCTCGCCCTGTACCAGCTCCAGATGGCTATGCCTCAGATAATGGAAGAGGCCGAGGCGTACAGCTCAGCAATAGACGCATTTGCCAAGGGTAATCCGATAGGGGACGGAATAGGGCCCCTAATCGCGAGTAAAATGGCTGAGGGTGCTCAGTCTCGAGAGATAGAACAGGACACGATAATGTACGAGACGGGCCTTGACGGCAGAAACCTACTCCTAGTCCGTGCGAAGGGTCCAGGCGGTAGCGTCGGAAAGCCAGGGCTCGCTGTGGAGAAACTCATAGAGCAAAACTCTCCCTCCCTCGTGGTAACGGTAGATGCAGCCCTCAAATTTGAGGGTGAACCAAGCGGAGAAGTCGCAGAAGGCGTCGGTGCCGCTATCGGGGGTCCCGGAGTCGACAGATACCACATCGAACAGAGCGCATCTAAGCGTCACATCCCTATGATCGCCATAGTTGTGAAAATGTCGAACAAGGAAGCGATCTCAGCTATGACACAGCAGGTCAGACTGGCCGTGGACGAGGCAATAAAGCGAGTCAAGAATACAATTCTGTCGGCGTCGAAGTCGGGAGATACCGTGATTGTTGCCGGCATAGGCAACACCATGGGAATACCCTAGGCGCAGGTTAGACTTACTGGACACTATCAGAAACAGACCTCGTCTTAGATTCTCTGGCACAGCTCTGTTCGAAATGACAACCACTATACGTCACATACCATCTACATCAAGTCTCTAGACGACTGAGCCTCAGGTTGTCTGTTAGCCGAGAAGCCATGTTGTTGATTCCATAATTCTCTGAATCTTCTTCTGGCTCTCGCGTCGACGAAGACAAAGACGGCTATTGCGACAAGAGATGAGACAAAGAAGGTCTCGAAAATGGATGTGTAGACGCTTGGAAAGCGACGGCCCAACGTTCCGACGAACAGCAAGGCTGAAACAGCGGTTGCGATAGCCACCAGCCCATAGATCAGCTGAATCTTATGATCCCATGCGGCGAACTCTTCATGTTTCAAGTTAACGTGGTCCAAGTAGTACCGTCGTGCGATATGGTTTCTATAGAAGTAAGGGTCTATCATCGTCGAGTCTGTCCAAAGCTCTTCCCTACAGATTGGACAATATCTTGGTATTGATGTGATCAACGAATCGAGAGTTCTGTTACTTGATGCAAGTGAAAAAGATTGCTCGGCAGCGAACCGTGAGAGTTTGCAGCTAGAGGGATCTCTGGACGATCCTCAAACAAGCGTTCATGATATATGGAATCTTGTTCTCCGCGAGGATCTGTTTGGCCTCCTCGTTCTCCAGTCCGAGCTGGGCCCAGAACACGAAGGGCCGCCCATATTTGCTGTGGAAGTCGACGACCTGCTGTGCCACCTGGGGTAGCTCTTCGCTTGGACGGAACACGTCGACAATGTCGACCTTGCTTGCTAGTTCCGCGGGCAGGTCCGTGAGGCTGGGATAGGCTTTTTCGCCGACGATCTCGTCCGCGGTCGGATTCACGGGAATGATCTTGTAGCCATGCTCCTTCATGAACTGTGGGACCGTGTAGGCGTCCTTGGCCGGGTTCTTGCTAGCACCTACGACCGCGATGGTCTTGTACTTTCTCAATACCTCGTGGGGACTGATGGTTGCGCTGGGAGTCATGGTCACGGACAATTCTGAGGGTCTAGCAAGATGGGCTCGAGTAGAAAAGGCTTCGAAGAACCAGGGTTCAATCCTTAAAATCTAGACCGGCCTTCCCAAATCCGTGTCTCCTAACTGGAATGCTAAGCCTCCGAAGAACGACGACGAATACTTCGAGCGAATGACAAGATCACTCTTCACAGCGGGCCTCAACTGGAAAGTCATAGAGAATAAATGGCCTAACTTCCAGAAGGCGTTCGCAGGATTCTCAATCAGCAAAGTCTCACGATTTTCTGACAAGGACGTGAAGAAGCTCATGACCGACACAGGTATTGTCCGGAACGAGAAGAAGATCCAGGCCACAGTTCATAACGCAGGTGAATTTTTGAAGCTCGAGAAAGATTTCGGCTCCTTCCAGAAATATCTCAACACATTCGGAAAGGATGAGGAACGCATGTTAGAGGCCGTGCAAGAACGGTTTCAACATGTTGGACCATCGACTGCTAGGACTTTTCTCTGGGCGTCGGGATGCGAGTTGACTCCGACGCGTGAAGAGAAGAAATGGATGAGCAGCCACAAGAAACCTTAGACGCTTGTTAGCGGAGTGCTAGAAATAGAACTCGCACTCTGCGTCGCGAGGATCAAGTACGATTACGAATTATCGTCTGGTAACGGGTTTAGTAACCGTAAATGGTAACAGAAAACGAGACAGGAATACCTACCTGGGGGCAACGACCTCAGCACCGCCTGGCCCTGGCGGAGAGCTGGGACCCTCTGATGGGCATAGTGCAAGCAACCGCGTCTCGCGGTCGAGCCTCATCGTCTCGACTCTCTGATAGATTCCTTAGCTCTTGGAACGACCTGCTCGGCGAAGATACGAACTTGGCCCTCTTCCTCTCCTTCCGCGGAGGGCCAGAAGATGAACGTATCCAACCCTAAGTCTTTGTAGGATGAGACGAGCCAGTCTACCCAGCGTGAAACCGAGCCGACAAATGGGCTCTTCTCATGGAGGAAGAATGGTTTCTTTTCAGACGTCTCCGACCGCTCCTGATCATCGATCACGCCGACAACCTGAGCAATTCGTCTGATCGACTCTGGCGATCTACCGTTCTTCTCTGCCGACTCGTCGATAAGCCGTTGTCGCCCCCTTATCTCGTCGCTGGACGTGTAGGTACTGAGCGGATTGACCCAGCCATCCGTTAGTCTGCCGATAAGCCGCATCATACGCGGCCCGACCGCACCGGTCCAGATGCTTATCCGATGATAGGGGCTCGGACCTGCTTGGGCATTTTCCAGCCGGTAATATTTTCCAGGAAAACTTACACGACTACGATCTTTGCCATAGTTCCAGATGAGATGAATAACCTGTAGCGCTTCCTCGTACGCTGCAACAGCTTCCCTAGGAGTTCTCCTAGTCCCGCCCCACGACTGGATAGCATCCCAGAACGCACCCGTCCCCAGGCCCAATTCTATCCGTCCTTTCGTCATGATATCCAGTGTAGCGACCGATTTTGCCAAGATCGCAGGTGCTCTCATCGGTAGATCGCTAACGTCTGGAAAATACCTAATTTTCCTAGTGGACGCCGCCAAGACGCTAATCAGGGTCCACGTATCAAGGAAACTACCATTGTACGGATGATCCTGAATACCAATAATCTCTAGGCCCACTTCGTCAGCTGTCTTTGCTATCTTGAAAATATCGTCCGGCCTACTACTGTAGGGCGTAATGCTAATGCCGAACTCCGGTTCCCGACGCCGGGACGTAGCATTCTCTCTTCGCAACGAATCCCGCACTCCTCGATACGTCCAGCCGCTAATTAATCAGACGCGCCAACCAGATTCGGTCTTTTAGGCAACACTCTACCCCGATGACTACTGGCAATGCCAGCTGGCCGGGATTCCCGCCCCTATGTGATACTCAACGCCGCCATGAGCCTCGACGGAAAAATCGCCACGTACACTGGCGACTCGCGAATGTCGTCGCCCGCCGACCTCAGAAGGGTCCACCGTTTGAGAGCCTCAGTCGATGGTATAATGGTCGGAATGAGAACATTACTCAGAGACGACCCAAAACTTACAGTGAAGTTTGCGAGAGGGCGCAAACCTCATAGGATTATCGTAGACAGCAACGCACAGACACCGCTCACCTCGTATGTAGTCAGAACAGCGAGAGAGATCCCTACAATCGTCGCCGTAACGTCCAGAGCACCAAAGACCAGAATTGAGATTCTTGAACGGAGAGGCGTGAAAGTCTTTGTCTGCGGAAAAGGCTCGCTAGTATCACTAAAGATCCTCCTACAGACCCTGAGAAAGCTCGGAATCCGCAAGATTCTCCTGGAAGGAGGAGGAGCGCTAAACTGGAGCATGGTCAGTAATGGCCTTGTCGACGAGATCTCCGTCGCGATCACTCCAAGAATTCTGGGAGGAGAGGAAGCGGTGACCCTCGTCGAAGGCAAAGGAAGCCCACGTGTCAAAGATGGATTCAAGCTGAAGCTACTCAATACTGCAAAATACGGACCCGACCTAATCGTCCGCTACAAGGTGCTCAGCTAGAACAATGCGTGATCCGACTGAGCAAAAGCCCATTTCTGTTTCCTGGAGAAAGGTAGTCGCATTCAGGCTCTCCCAACACCATCTCTCCAAGCGCCAGCCCTCGGCCTCAATGGCTTCAGTTCTGGCAGACATCGGCGGCGCACAATCACAGGTACTTTCGGCTGCTCAGCTGTCGATCTGGGCACGAGTCAAAGGAGCAAGAATCCGGCACGTGAATTCAGCGATATGGAATGATCACACGCTGGTAAGGGCGTGGGCTATGAGGAGAACATTGTTTCTGCTACCATCCGATCAACTTGCGGTCTTCGTTAGAGGAACAACTCGGAGGGCAGCTTATCATTTCCGCTACGCTCTTTCACGCATCGGCTCCCAAGAGAAACTCGACGAGCTGCTAGATGCTGTTCTCGGCGCATTGGAGGAGCCGCGCAAACGCTCCGAACTTGCAGAGCTACTCAGCAAGTCTCATGGTTACAAGTTGAAGTCGAAGGCTGGAGGAGGATGGGGAAACAAGAGACCCGTACCATGGGCAGGGTAGGAGGATCATTGTTGCCGGTTGGATGGCTTCTCCACGTCATTGCCGCCCGCGACGTTATAGTTTCGGGACCTGGCGACGGAAACGAAGCGACCTACGTCAGAGCTGACAAGTGGATCCCAAACTGGAAGGACATGCCCGTTGAAAAGGCCGAGAGGGAGCTACTCGTCAAGTATCTCGGAGCGTTCGGGCCTACAACATTACAGGACTTTGCATTGTGGGCTGGAATGTATGTGCGTGACGCAAAACCGATCTGGCAGAGTGAGGCAGAGAACCTTGTCCACATTGATGTTGAAGGCTGGAAAGCCAGTATGCTCCAATCGGATCTACCGGATCTAGAAAAGGCGGCGCTTGATGAGCCAGTCGTACGCCCTTCTACCATATTTCGACTCATTCCTTCTAGGACACAAGTCTCACAGGAACGTAGTCGATCAAGGAAACCACAAGAAGATCTATCGCAATCAAGGATGGGTCTCCCCGGTCCTTCTAGTGGATGGC
>Ga0209804_1001161_pt1 | contig 17612 bp, 18 predicted proteins | sample GraSoiAngelo_139_FD_185896 | JGI IMG/M metagenome (GOLD analysis project Ga0209804, IMG submission 185896) | Grasslands soil microbial communities from the Angelo Coastal Reserve, California, USA - 14_0929_12_20cm (SPAdes) (version 2) | ecosystem: Environmental > Terrestrial > Soil > Grasslands ... | reverse complement strand
TTCAGGTCAAAGAAACATTTCATCCTCAACTCACCTAATAAACGGTTCCTGCGAGCCGATTATTTCGAGTCAAGTGTCGGCGCAAGAACGGAAGGTGGAGGGACATAGATTTCTCGAACACACTACAGATGCTTACATTGAAGCCTGGGGTCCGATGCTTGAACGAGCATTTGCTCAAGCCGCGCAAGGATTCTATGAAACGATGTTGTTTTTTGAGAAAATCGACCCAATCGCAGATGAGCATGTCCGAGTTGAAGGCCACGACAAGAAGGAACTCCTCTACAATTGGCTTGAACAACTACTCTTAGAGTTCGAGATCAAAGAAATGGTTTACGCGTCATACGACATCAGCATTGCATCTGACGGGCCGACACTGTTCGACCTTCATGCGAAAGTGAGAGGCGAGAAGTATGATCGGGAAAAGCATGGAGCTAGGACCGAGGTAAAAGGGGTGACTTACCACCTAATGGCAATCGAAGAAAGTGCGAAGGAGGCCAGAGTCAGATTCATTCTAGATCTTTGATGGCTAGTCTATGGGATAAGTGGATCCCGCTTATTCTGCCGACTGACCCAACGATACTTATAGCTAGGTCGTCGTTCTGCGTTTTGGTTAACGAATGAGCACTCAAGCTTTGAACTCTTGGAACAGATCGAGCACTGACATCCCCATTAAGCAAGTATCTCAAAACATCTGGGAAGTACCGCAAGACTACCAGCCTGGAATGAAGGTCCCAGCGCGAATCTATGCCGACGAAGACCTACTAGCCAAGATGCGCACTGACAGGACGATCCAACAGTGCGTCAATGTCACCCATCTAACTGGCATCTACAAGTATGCTATCACGATGCCGGACGGGCATGAAGGTTATGGATTTCCGATCGGAGGGGTAGCTGCAACAGACTATGATGAAGGGCTAATCAGCCCCGGAGGCGTTGGTTACGATATTAACTGTGGAGTCAGGCTTATCCGTACAAATCTCAGCGAGGATGAGGTCCGGCCGGCACTGTCGCGGCTCGTTGACACAATTTTCAATTTCATCCCATCAGGCCTCGGAAGCCGAGGACAGATCAAACTTACCTCGATCGAGCTGGACAAGGCGGTTACTGACGGCCTCGATTGGGCCGTCGACAAAGGGTACGCCTGGCCTGAAGATCCCAAGACAATCGAAGAGGAGGGCTGCATGGAAGCAGCTGATCCGTCAAAAGTGTCGAGCAGTGCAAGATCGCGCGGAGCACCACAACTGGGAAGTCTAGGGAGCGGCAACCATTTTATCGAGATCGAGAGAGCAGACCGGATTTTCGATGAACGAGTTGCCCAGCGCTTAGGAATCCACAAGAAAGGGCAAATTCTTGTACTGATCCATACCGGGAGCAGAGGGTATGGACACCAGATATGCAGCGATTATTTGAAGGTCATGGAAAGAGCGACGGGAAAATACAACATCCACTTACCCGACAGAGAACTAGCCGCCTGCCCGAGCAAGAGTCCTGAGGCTGAGGACTATCTCCCGGCGATGTCTGCTGCATGCAACTTCGCCTGGGTCAACAGGCAAATGATCACCCACTGGGCGCGACAGGCGTTCGAGAAGGTATTCGCGAAATCAGCAGATTCAATGGATATGCGAATTGTCTACGACGTCTGTCACAACGTCGCGAAGATTGAGTCACACCACATTGACGGCGAGGCTACACGAGTCATCGTCCATAGAAAGGGCGCCACCCGCTCTTTCCCCCCAGAGCATCCGGATGTCCCTGCTCAGTACAGAGACGTTGGACAGCCGGTCCTGATTCCGGGAAGTATGGGAACTAGCAGCTGGGTATTGATAGGCACGCCCAAGGCAATGGAGTTGAGTTTCGGAACTACCGCTCATGGCGCTGGGAGATTCATGAGTCGTTCGGCGGCGAAACGAAAGTGGCGGGGAGCAGACTTGAAGAAATTACTGGAAAGCCGAGGAATAGTCATCAGAGCAGCAAGCATGGAAGTTCTCGCTGAGGAAGCACCTGACGCCTACAAGGATGTAGACAGAGTCGCCGATGTGAGTGACCAACTTGGAATAGGAAAGAAAGTTGTCCGCATGACTCCCATCGGAGTAGCGAAAGGGTAGAGCGTAGTCGAAGACCCTACGTCCTTAGCGTTTCTTGTATTCGTTGATTAGGACAGTAGGGGTCGGATCAACTCGCCTCAGCATAGCGAGGTACACGGACACATAATCGAGAAAGAAGATTGGAGATAGTAGCCTCGAAAGGCTTCCTCTGCTAGCGACGCGGACGTCCAGCGGATGAGATCGGCTCGCTGAACTTATCGTACCGCGGAAGGCACGGACGATTGAACGCTCAAACGAGGTCTCCTGTGCGTCTCGAATGATCACCGGTAGCATGTTGTCTCTCTCGTGCCAAGCTTCAACCTCGTTGTGCCCCGCCTCCGGCAACAAATCGTATTTCGCGAGTAACTTGCTGTTCTCCGCAAGTTGGTTCTTGAACCTGCGAGCAACCGAAGACATCCTTTGCAGAGAATACAGTACTGGCAAATGGCCTAACAGTTTCACTGCTAGACTCTTTGCCGGATTGTCCGCTACGGGAGTTTCGATGCGGCAGCGGCGCCTGATGCGAACAAGCTCCTGAGCAGCTTTCGATATCTCTCGTGTGGTTGAGCGAATCAGGTTAGCATTTTCCAGAGCAATTGCCGCGGAGACAATCAATTGGCCAAGCGCGGTTCTCGGAGCCAGCGAGGCTTCGACATGAATGAATGGTGCCTTGAAGCGATAACAAAACGAGGCGAGTGACCCTCCATGTCCAATACCTACAAGAGAACTGCCTCGGTTCTTCGCCTCTCGAAACGCGGCCAGCGTCTCTGAAGTCTCACCTGAGTAGCTCAGCGCGATGAACAGAGTTCTCGAATTGACAAAGGCAGGCAATCCAGGCTCGCGATGGACCAGCGCTGGAATGGGCAAGGACCCTTTGAGCCAATCTAAGACTACGTCCGCTGCACTCGCCGATCCGCCCATCCCCATTAGTACGAGGCTTTGGAACGAGGCTTTTGTTTTCGTCACAGAAACTACCGCCTCGTCTCTGGAGCGAAGAAAAATATCGGAAAACCGATCGACAGCGCTCATCATGTTAGAGCGATCTATCTTCGAAAGTAGCTTCAAATCGTCTAGATCGACGGGCATCTTTGGTCTTCCCCAGTGAGACTGTTGATTATTGAGATTGGCTAATATCTTATGGTCGCTCCCTGTGATTCTATGATGGAGGTTCCTAGAAGACTCCAACGGCTCTCCATAGCACTTCCAGCATCGTTTACGAAGGACGTGCCTCATCTCAGAGAGAAGACCAGCCGGGTCGGCCTAATCGCCAGGTCCCTTGCAATTTTCCGAGTCGACGAAGTGGTGATCTACAACGATGAAACTGGTGGGAGCTCAGAGAGCGAGGGAAGGCTCTTCGAGAAACTACTCGGGTATCAGGAAACGCCCCAGTATTTGCGGAAGGCACTGTTCAAGAAAGATCCCGATCTTCAATTTTCGGGAATATTGCCCCCATTGCGCATGCCCAGCCATCCCAGCATAGGAGAGGCTCGAGTAGGTGAAATTCGTGACGGACTCGTGATCGAATCGGGAACCCATTCTATCATAGACGCGGGCTTCAGACCAGCCGTGGAAGTCCCTTCGAAGCTGAGGCTGAGGGAGAGAGTGACGATCAGGATCGCTCGAATATCGCCACGGCTTCAGGGAGAGCTCGTTGAGCCGACCCGGTTACCTATATATTGGGGATTCAAGGTTACTCGAATCAATCTTACGCTTGATAAACTCATAGGGAGCAGAAGACAGGATTTGACAATCTCGACCTCTCGAAGAGGGAAAGTCGTACGGGAGGTCCTGACCGAGCTGACTCTTCGATGGAAATCTTCGCGACGGCCACTAGTCGTCTTCGGGTCCCCATCAGACGGTGTGCCCGAGATTCTAGCCAAAGAAGGAGCCGACATTACAAAGATGGTCGACTTCAACCTGAATATGATCCCGAATCAGGGCGTACAAACAGTCCGAACAGAGGAAGCAGTCCTTACGACGATGTCAATACTGAACTTGTTAGAGGAGACATAGATGGGTCACCGAAAATACAGCGCTCCCAGAAGAGGGTCCCTCGCTTATCTCCCCCGCGGGAGGGCAAGTCACTGGACCCCACGAATTCGCTATTGGCCAGAATACGAAGGTCCGCCACGCCTCTTGGGATTTGCAGGCTTCAAGGCGGGAACAACTCATGTCACCGTGGTCGATAATCGCCAGGGCTCCCTGAACTACGGCAAGGAGGTGAGTTTCCCAGTGACGGTTGTCGAGACTCCTCCGCTGAAGGTAACCGCCTTGCGTTTCTACGAAACGCTGAACGGTGGATTGCAAACCTTAGGAGAAGTATGGTCCAACGACCAAACGAAGGATCTCCACAGGAGAATCAAGACGCCCGAAAAATTTGACGACGTCAAGGCCTGGGAGAGGCTACAGCTCTCAACGAGCAAGCTATCGGAGGTGAGAGTAGTAGTTGCAAGCCAGCCACGGACCACCACGATCGGTAGAAAAATACCTGACTTGTTTGAGGTGAAGATCGATGGGGGAACAGTTCAGGAGCGGCTCGAGTTCGGGAAAAAACTCCTTGGAAAGGAAGTCAAAGTCTCGGAGGTCTTCAAAGAGGGAGGAGAAGTCGACGTAATTTCCATCACGAAAGGAAAAGGAATCCAAGGCCCGGTGAAGAGATGGGGAGTAAAGAAACTGAAACACAAATCAAGAAAAACGGTCAGAGGAGTCGGGTCGATTGGCCCATGGCATCCACATTACGTGATGTACTCCGTACCTAGACCAGGCCAGATGGGATTTGCCCAAAGAACGGAGCACAACAAGCAGATCTTGAAGATGGGGAACAACGGCGCTGACGTAACTCCCAAAGGAGGATTCCTCCGATATGGACCAGTTAAAACGGAATACACCGTTCTACGAGGAACGATTCCGGGGCCCACTAGGAGACTCGTTGCTCTCCGATACCCGGCTAGAGGAAGCCCCACAGGGGAACCGCCTAAGATAGAACAGCTGAATCTCGCATCGAAACAGGGAGCATAGACCGTCATGTCAAACGATTTACTCACTGCGCATCTTCTCGACGTAGAGGGAAAGTCCGCCGGAGAAATCCATCTACCTCAAGTCTTCCAGACGAGCCTCAGATTAGATATCATTCAAAGGGCTGCAATCGCTCAACAATCCCACGCTTTCCAACCCCAAGGCCGGAACCTAATGGCTGGAAAGAGAACAACCGCCGAAGGCTTCGGGGTCGGGAGAGGAATATCGCGAGTGCCACGAATCGGGGGGCACGGACCTTTGTCGGGGACTGCAGCTTTCGCCCCTGGGACAGTAAGTGGCAGAATGGCGTTCCCACCGGTTACGTCAAAGAAGCTCGCTAAACGAATCAACCAGAAGGAGAGGCGGCTCGCTTTGAAATCAGCGATCGCCGCAACTGCATCGGACCAAGTCGTCCGGAGTCGAGGCCACAAGTTCCTTGAGGACCGAACGCTGCCCCTAGTCGTCAGCAACGAAGTGGAGAATCTTTCGAAGTCATCCGATGCTAAGCGATTTCTCACCTCCATCGGCGTCTGGGACGACATACTTCGAGTAAGAAAGAGCAAGAGAATCAAAAGCGGAGTGAGAGTTCACGCGGTCGGACCCCTGATAGTAGTTGGAGACGACAGGAATGCTAGGAAGGCCCTTCGAAACTTTGAAGGCGTCGAAGTAATTAGAGCCAGAGACCTCAGCGTGGAAGCTCTTGCGCCAGGTACGCATCCGGGCAGGTTGACTATCTGGAGCGAGTCAGCCATCAAGACAGTAGCAGAGAGAAAGTGGTAATACAAATGGCCAGGCTAGCGTCCGAACTCGTGATCATCTACCCGATGATGTCGGAAGACACGGTCAAGCTGATCGAGGGGGAAAACAAAATCACATTCATTGTCAACAGCAAAGCGACCAAGAACGACGTGAAGCGGGCAGTGGAAGAACTCTATGAGGTAAACGTTTCTCGAGTATTCACCCTTTCAACGCCGGAAGGAAAGAAAAAAGCTTACGTTAAGCTGAGCCCCGAGTCGAAAGCCTCTGACCTCGCTGTGAAGCTGGGAATACTATAGGAGCGATTTGGTGAAGCATGGGAAAGAACATCCTGGTCCAGAGACGAGGAAGAGGCTTCTTCATCTTCAGAGCACCCACTCATCGAAGACTCCACCCCACGGGGTACAATTCAGTAGATGGACGTAGCACCGGTTTCGTTAAAGATCTTCTCCACGAAGTTGCACGAGGGGCTCCTCTAGCCCGGCTAGTTGTAGGGAGCAATAACGACGTCTACGTTCCAGCTCCTGAAGGCATGTATGTGGGACAGAGCATTGAGATCGGGAGCGAAGCGCCTGCGGAAACGGGGAACATAAAGTCACTAGGCAGAATCCCTGAAGGAACAATGATCTGCAATATCGAACTCCGTCCCGGAGACGGAGGTACACTTGCACGTTCCTCTGGAAGCTTTGCTTTGGTAGTCTCTCATACACCGGCAGGAACTGAGCTTCGTATGCCCTCAGGTCGAACCATCCACGTAAACGACAAGTGTCGAGCAATGATTGGAGTGGTTGCTGGAGCGGGTCGTACAGAGAAACCGTTCCTGAAAGCTGGCCCCAAGTGGTTCCTGCAAAAGTCTCGCGGCCGGAAATGGCCGGTGGTCAAGGGTCAAGCAATGATCGCGGCATCCCATCCTCACGGAGGGGGCAGACACAAGCACGCAGGCAAGCCTACAACTGTCGGACGGGATACGCCTCCCGGTAGAAAAGTGGGCAACATCGCGGCTCGCCAGACTGGGCGGGCTAAACGCCGCTCAGCGCGATAGAGCGTAGGAACATCCTTATCATGCAGGTTGCAGTCAAGATCAGCGCTGTGCGGGTGAAGAGCTATGCCTAGACAGTTCACTTATCGCGGGCATTCGGTTGACGAACTGAAGCAAATGTCGATGGACGAGTTCATCAAGCTCCTCCCTTCACGTCAGCGCAGATCACTGCTGAAAGGACTGACCAACGAGCAGCGGATTCTGATGGAACATGTTCGCCAGTCGAGGAAGGAGAACGGCGGGAAGCCTGTGCCGGTAAGGTCTCATGTCAGAGACATGATTGTTATCCCTGAGATGCTCGGATTGACTCTCCAGTTACACTCTGGCAAGGAATACGTGGCTATTGAAATCAAGCCTGAGATGATTGGACATTTCGTCGGAGAATTCGCGATTACTAACCAGAAGGTTGTTCATGGAACACCGGGGATCGGCGCTTCGCGGTCAAGCATGTACGTTCCTCTCAAGTAGACTCGTTCCTGGCTCGCTCGGCGCTCCGTCTCAAACCAAGAAATTTCGCCGTTTTCTCGGGCGGTTCTTTCGGTCGAGTCTTCGCGCTGGAAGACTTCGGACTTGTTTCGTGTTTTCGGTAGAATAGGTTATTACAACGGCAACGAGCGTTTGTGATGAGGGCGAGCGCGAGACGCCCGCCTCGAGAGAGCCGGGCCGAGAGAAGACGGTGATCTTCACAGTGAGGCTTGGGTGTTAGTGTCGCGGGCGACAAGGAACGCTTCCGCATGGAAGGGTTTCAATGCGAAACTCGCCTTCAGCCGCTTTCTGCAAAAGGGGTTGGGATGGTCTAGAGGTTTTTAGCCGAGAGGGGAAGCAACCGGCTCTCGGAGGCGGAGTTGAATCTAGAGCAGCGTCTTGAGCTTGCTAGGAGAGGAACTGTCGAGATAATCCAGAGGTCTGAGTTGGAGAATCTTTTGGGAGAGAAGAAGAATCCTCGGGCCTACTGGGGGTTCGAGTGCTCCGGAAAGCGGGCGCATCCTGCACGGAATGATGCACATCGGCCAAGGGCTCGTCTGCACATCCAAGATTCAGGACCTAATCAAAGCCGGATTCCACTTCATTGTATTCCTCGCTGACTGGCACTCAATGATCAATGACAAGTTCGGCGGGGACCTTGAAAAGATCCGAACCGTAGGCCGATACTACAAGCACTGCTTCACGTCGCTGGGGGTCCCCGAGGACAAGGCGGAGTATGTCTGGGCCTCAGAGTTGGCGGACAAGTCGGATTACTGGGAGAAGGTTCTCAGAATAGCGAGAGCTACGACAACACAGCGGGTGTTGAGGGCAATCCCCATAATGGGACGAGACATGCAATCGAAAGAGAACGATGCAGCGACAATCTTCTACCCATGCATGCAAGCCGCCGATATTTTCCAGATGAAGCTGGACCTTGCGTGCGCCGGGATAGACCAGCGCAAAGCGCACATATTAGCGAGAGAGGCGGGGGAGAAACTTGGCTGGGGCAAACCGGTCAGCCTTCACACTCCAATGCTCGTCGGACTCGCAGGTGTTCAGAACATACCGCGCGACAGTTTCGACGAGGATCCTAAACTGAACCAGGTAATAGCGGCGAAGATGTCGAAGAGCAAACCCGAGAACAACATATTGATACATGATGAACCGGAAGTGATTGCGGGAAAGATCCAGCAGGCTTTTTGTCCACCAAAGGTGGTGGAAGGCAACCCGATACTGGAATACTATCGCATCCTGGTTTTCGAAAATCGAGAGCCGCTCACGTTGAAACGGGACCCGAAGTATGGGGGAGATTTTGAAGTGTCCACTTATGAGCAGCTCGAAGGACTCTACGCTTCGGGAAAGATCCACCCGCAAGACTTGAAGACAAACATTTCACGAATCCTCTCCCAGAAGCTAGAACCCGTCAGAGAATACTTCAAGAGAAATCCACAGCCTCTGGAAGAAGTGCGGCGACTAGAGAAGAGCTGAAGGCGGTGTCTGGCTCAGCTACGCGCAGAAGTCTCTCTCGACTGCGGAATCCAAGAGCTGAGTATTACGCGTGGAAGATGGAGGAGGCGGAGAGAGTTATTGATGAGCTCAGAACTCAGTCCGAAGCCGGGGTCCCAATTATTGTTGAGGGGCGACGGGACGAGGCTGCGCTCCGAAGACTGGGAGTAGCCGGGAAGGTGCATTGCTTGAAGGCGAGAGGCGAATCCCGCCACGAGTTCCTCGACAGGCTTGATGGGACAAAGGAGGCGATCGTGTTGACGGACTTCGATCGCGAAGGGAAGGAGTTGGAGACTTGGCTCTACAAGGAGCTCTCGCAGAGAGGAGTGAAGAGTGATCTCAAGCTCTGGATCAGAATGCGATCCCTTGCCAGAACAGAGGTCCGATCCGTTGAGGAGCTTCCGAGCTTCATCCGGGCCCTAGAGTCTCGAGCAAGAGGAGTCAGACCGGTTATTCCCAGGGTTCCCCGCTGATAGTTGCGAAATAGGACAGAGTTCATTCTGTAGCATGCGTCCAGCTTTCGGAGCTCGTATCAGCGATTCTGTTTGTTAGGGTCTAGTTCTTGCCGTTCTTCCGCGTAGTCTTTGTGGTTTTGCCGTTGCCGTTGCCATGGAAGTAGTCGCGTAGCACTTGTTCGAAGAATATCGAAAGGCCGCCGACTCTGCCGTGGTAGACCCGTTGGACTTCGCCGCGTACGAGGTTTTCGGATTGGTCGCTGAGCGAGATCATCAGTTTGCCCATGTTTTGTACCGGTTGTGTATGCTTTCTTGGGCTCCGTTGATTCTTCTTGACGAGAAACGGTTAATCCTTGACTGGTGGACCCGTGGATATCCACAGTAACTTGCGGGTGGTTCCTGGATATCGCTGGGAGACCTGGTATGTTTCAAGGCTTGAATGTGTGAATCGAGTATAAATGCGAAAACATTCATGTCATCCCCCGTCTCGTTCCTACTTTTCCTAGTAGAAGAGCGGAGAAAAGAGGGGATCCGCGCAGCTATTCTCCAAAGACAGCCCGAAATGCGGTCCTGCATTCTTAGGATTTCACGGTTTGATGCGTATCTCGAACAGTCTGCTGTTGACGTGATCCGATTCTTGCCTGCGGCATTTCGCGCGGGAAAGGCTCGCTTCTAAGACGATAAATAGCCTCCTTGCTCAGAACGGCGAACCCGAGCTGGATAAGGGATAGTGAGCGTCGTCAACTGGTTTGTTTTTGGGCTGACGATCCTCTTCCTCGTCTACTTCGTCTACGCGACTCCCATCATTATGCTCGGCGTCTGGCGATACAAGAGGCATGGGTTTGGGGAGGATCCTGGCGAGGATTGGGATCCTCCGAATGTCTCTGTCCTTGTCCCGGTGAAGAACGAGGAGAAGGTGGTTGGTAGGCTGCTGGACGCACTGGTCAGGCTAGATTATCCGAGAGAGAACTTGGAGGTTGTAGTTGTGGAGGATGAGTCGCGGGATCGGACGCTAGAGATCTGCAAGGGTTACTCTGCGAAGTATCCCTGGATCAAAGTGTTCCATCGTGATACGAGTCTCGGGAAGGGTGATGCGCTGAACTTTGCGTTTCACCAGTCGACGGGTGAGATCGTTGCGACTTTTGATGCTGATGATGTGCCGGAGGAGCAGGCTGTGAAGAAGGCTCTCCGCTACTTTAACAATCCGGAGACTGGTGCCGTGCATGGTTTTCATAGGACCCTGAATCTTCGAGAGAGCATTATTTCGCGGCTGGCGGCTTACGAGAATTTCTTGTATCGCTTGTCGAATGATGGAAAGCACGCTTTGAAATTGTTTGTTACGTTTTCGGGGTCTAACACGTTCTTTCGAAGGACGGCGCTTGAAAGGGTTGGGTTGTGGGATCCAAAATCCCTTGTCGAGGATGCTGAGCTGTCGGTGCGTTTTGCTAGAGCGCACATTGCTACGCGACTGGCGCCGGTGGAGTGTTGGCAAGAGATGCCTGCCCGGGTTGGGACTTTGTTCAAGCAGCGGATTAGATGGTCGGGCGGTAACATGCTGACGGGGGTCAAGCACTGGAATGCTTGGAGGTCGATGTCGATTGCGAAGACGCTTGACATGGAGGCGTTGATGATGAGCCCGATCCTTGCGGTGTTGACCTTCGTGGCGTGGATTATTCTGGGACTGGGAATAGTCAAGGTGGGACTCCCCTTCGAGACGCTTCTACCACTCTTCCTCGTCATGGTCGCAGTGAACATTGTCTACGTGGGGACGCTCGTTGCGGCGGTTGTCTCTTCTGCAAGGTCGAGCATGCTCTCACATCTGGGCTTATTGCTGGCGACCTATCCATACGCGGCCCTTGTCTCGCTCGCCAATCTGGCGGCGATGGTGCTCATCCTTCGTCGGGGGGCTAGGTTGTGGTTGAAGACTGAGAAGACGGGGTACGTGGACGAACAGTTACGGCTTGGCTCCTCTTCGTAGCGAGGGGAAGATTCTTCCCATTTGCTTGAAAATGTTGGAAAGAACTAAATCCCCTACTCCGGGGAAGAGCAGTCCCTTAGAACGGGTATGAGTCCGAAGCCAAGAGACTCGCTGCTGATCATCCGCGATATTCTCGCGGTGGCCGTGAAACGGGCGTCGAAGACGGAGATCGTCTACCGGTCGAATATCAACTTCGTTGCGGCTGAGAAGTACATTACGCGTCTTCTTCTTAGAGGGATGCTGATGACGGTGGTGGATGAGGGCAAGTCAAAGTTCCAGACAACACCGCTGGGAATAGAAGCCTTGTCGAAGCTAACCGAAGTCCAGAAGCTAGTCGAAGGAACATAGAACGCCTGAAAAAGCACTTCCACGTCGCGAGAAAAAAATTCCTACCCCCCTTTTTTCCTGAGGGGTCTCGCCAGTTGAAACTGATCCAGCCGAGTCTAGCGATTCTAGATGCAGAATGGAACCGTCGACCGTTTCTCTGATCGCAGATTAAGCGTAGAGTTCAGCGTGAAGATCTCGCGATCTCAAATCGCCTGCCCCGATTCCGGGTCAGGGCTTATTCCGGGCGATTTTCCTAGGCGGGATTTCGGTAAAGTGTGAAGGACTTTTTTTTGTGGTGACATACCCCCGGGGTCGAGAAATAGTTAGTAGAAAAAAGAAAGATAAGAAATCTCTGAGAGTCCTCGACGAACTGTTTTGTTTCCCAGCAAATATTCCTGCAAGTTCCAGGAGGGGTCCATACTAACTGAAACGTTTTTGCGCGTAATCTCCGGTTTGTCGCCTGTCGCCGGATGATCATTGAATGGTGATTTTGAAAGTGTAGGGTGACGCGGGGAGGGCCGTGCCTACGTCGAACTTACAGTCTATCGTCTGGCCACTCACCGAGGGGTTAGGGGTCTGGATGCAGACGGGACCATACAGAGTCGAACCGATGACAAGCGTGACGTTGAATCTGGTTCCTGCCGGAGGAATTGAAGTGCTCGTGGTCGAATTAACCTTGACGTCATAAACCAAGTGTCCAGCAGTAATGTTTGTGTTAGCTAAGCCAAGAGAAGGGCCAAACGTTACAGGGCTGGAACATGACGTACTGTTCGAAGCTACTGAAGCTAGCGAAAAGCCTTTGTCCATTGCGAGAAGACCGTTCGCGACGTTTACTGCGGAACCAATCTCAGCCTGATAGGTACTCGAGGTCACCGAGATGCTAGCCGCAAGAACGATTGCGACCAGCGACAGGAGCAGTTTGGTTGCGAAAATCCAGGTGCTGCCCTTCCCAACAACACGGGATAGCCGTCCGGCTTTGCTCAAGCTTTGTCCTTACAAAGGTTAGACTAAGAAGATTCTAAGAAACCTCAGTAACTAGCTACTAAAAGACCCGGTTACACTCCTCGGGATCCAAGCCGCAAGCCACTAATGGAAAAAAGGAAGAATCCTCCATCTCAAGATGGAGAATTCTAAGGTGGCCTTAACGAGAGTCTTAGGATACGTTGACGTAGACTGTTATCGGAGTGGCGATGGACGCTCCGACATCAAAGTAGATCGTTATCGTTCCGGTGCCAGCTCCCGGCATAGCTCTCATGAAATTGCCAGGGGCCCCAAACGATACTAGGCTATTGCCAACAGTGCCCGCACCATTTCGTATTGCTACACTAACCTTGTGGGTTGAGGAATCAGTCAGGCTGGTGCTGAATGTGACGCTTTCGACCCAGTCGCCCTGCGTCACAGCGTTCCCGTTGAATGTTTGAGTACCCGATGTCCCAATTGCAGTATTGTTGACATAACTCGCACCGCCACCGTTCGCGGCTACCTCTAGTCCATTGTCAGTTACCGTGAACCCGTTTGTTGTGTTGTGCAGAGTACCTATCTCACCATTGTATGTTGTCGTAGTGACTGTAATGGTTGCCGCGAGAACGCCTGCGACCATTCCCATGATGCCGACGACGACAAGAGTTAGTGCTGGGACTCTCTTGGTGGTGATGCGGCTCAGGATTACACGAATGCTGCTCATTCCAGATCAGGAAAACGGATAAGCTGAGCAGTTTTCGATAAGCCACACGTTACTCGCGTGGACACTTAATAGTATCAGGAACAAGACAGTATAAGACTAGTTCTCTTCGTCCCTGGTCTTCTGGGGCTTGTATCTGCGTCTCTGGAATCTTGTAAGGAGACCGCGGGGCCCTGGTATGCGGGGTCGAGGGCGACTCATCTTTCCGATGATCGGGATCTTGTGCTCCCTGGTAGGAGCCACCTTCTGATCGCCAAGCCGCCATTTCTGGATGATCTTCGTCCCCGTCTCGTCCGCTCCTTGGACGAGGAGGACTTCTCTACCGTTGTGTCTGAGAAGCGAGGTCTCGATCTCTCTAGCGGATTCAAAATCTACCTTCTCCTCAACGAGCTCCATGTAGACCTGGTTTAGTAGCTCACGATAGGGCACCGGCTCTCCGCGCGCTGCGATGATTGCTACTGCTGACTTGAGCATTGTCCGCTCGGGACCGGTCATCCTGGTATTGGACCAGTTGGGCGACTGCGCCGTCTCAAGTAGTGGAGGCCTTTCTGATCCCGCGGTCTCCTCGGGAAGGGCCGCAGGGAGGATCGGGGCAGGAAGAGGCGCGGGCTCCTCCATTGCCTGTTGAGCCTCTGTGAGCGTCGGTTGCTCTCGGACAGATTTTCTGAATCGGAGTTCGTTCTCGGGTCTCCCGGGAACTCGATAGACTATTCCAGACGACTCAACCTCGAACCCGGTCGCGGGCATTAGTTTCTGGAATCGATCTCCGAGGCTCCCTGCCCACTCAGGGAGAATTATCGAGAGGCTGCCTCCCGGCTCGACAGTGTCGTAGAGTTTTTTGAATGAGACTAGGAGTTCGTCGTCGTTGAGCATCTTCGGATCTTTTCCTAGCGGGTTGAATTCTCTGTCGTTGCTGGAGAACCAGACGTGCTGGTAGGGCGGCGTTAGGTAGACGTCGTGGATGTGGCCGCCCGGGAGCAGGGCTCCGAGAACTTGGAAGGCTCTATCCTGGATAATAGCGATCAGACTTCGGCCTACCACCATTGCGAGGCCAAGGAAGCCTAGATAGTAGGGGAAATAGAACGAGGCTGTTACGAGGGGAGACGCGTAATATTTGAAATCGAGACCCAGAATATTGGCCTGTAGAGAAGCTGTTCCGTCGTATGGTGGCACTACACCGTATGCCTGGACAATCGCTGTCTCTGCCCAATAGTAGATCATGACGAAGCTGAAGTAGAGTTCAGCTAGCGACGACAATCCAAGGTAGACAGCCAGATTCCGCCACCAAGCGGTGGGGTGAAGGCTAGCGGCGAGCAATGCGAGTGATCCTAGGATTAGGAGAACGCGAGTGAAGGATCCAAGACTGTTGGCGGTGGGCAGAGTGGAAGGGAGACCGAGAGCGTTGATGTGCAAGTAGAATGGCGAGACTTGGATGCTCAAGAGATTACTAGTCGAGGCTCCTCTTAGAATCCACCATGGCTCGTTGCCGAGGGCCACGAACAGCGCCACGAGGGCGCCGAGTAAGAGGAGAATATCGACTCTCCGCAAGAATCCGAACTTCTCAATGGTGCCACTACTCATTGTCTGATTCTCATCCTTGAGATAAGTGAGGGAAACCCATCATTTTTCGGGCTCGGACCAGTTAGAGGAGTGGCAGGGAGGGAATAGGAGTCCCGTTACCGTCCGGGATTTTGCCTAGTCTTTCAGAATGCAGACGCTCCACGCTAGTCTGGCGTGCTGTTTTCTATCGAGGCTTCACTTGACCCTCAACAGTTTGTGAATCATCGATCATCGGACTTTGGCTAGCTTCGGACGCTGAGTTGGGCCCGCTTTTGACTTTGAACGGTTTAGCATTCTGTTGGCCCAGGTCATCTGTTTCTCAAGGTTCAGCGTGTATTCTTTCAAGATGTAGTCTAGGTCTGCTGGAGAGATCTTGTTCTGTTTGGATTCGAGCATCTCTTGGGCCATCTGGAATTGCCGGTTGGACCCGTCAACGAAGAAAGTGGCTAGGTTCTCGGGATCGATGAGTTCGATGAAGAGGCGTCGTAGACTGCTGAATCGCTGCTGGAAGTTGGTGAACATTTCCTTGGCGTGTGCGAGTGATTCGACGCCTTTCGGAGTGATCTGGTAGACTCGGCGTGTAGCCTCGCTGGATGGTTCCGGGTCTGCTTTGATGAGGCCCTCGGAGACGAGTTTCTTGAGGATGGGGTAGAGAGATCCTGCGCCGGGCCTCCAGGCACCCTCGGTCTTGCTGTCGATGTCTTGGATGATCTCGTAGCCGTGGATGGGTTTCTGAGCTATCTTGTGAAGGATGTAGTATCGGAGCAGGCCTTTAGGTGCGCTGTGAAGCCGATCGTGTACGGTAGGGCTGTCTTCTTCTTCTTGGGACTCTGACTGGCGCATCCTTAATGGTCATGGTCGCCGGCCGGATATAAGGCATATCGTATACGATACAGATTCCGATAGCTGAAGAAATCAGCTCTGCCCGGGAAGATTGTGGAATAAAGGCTGGCCGGATCAGGCTTTCGGAGCGGATGGTGTGAAGCTTGGAAGAGCCTTAGTCTTGCCGCGCAGATACTTGAAACCAGCGAAGCTGACCAGGATCGCGCCTATGCCGCCAAGGAGGATCGCTACCGAGTCTAGCCAGATGCTCGTGAATGTTGCAGTGTCGGTTCCGCCTCCGATGGTTGCGAGACTGCTCTGAGCCGCGTTGGCGTCGTTGAGAGCGTTCTGGTAGTCTGTTTGAGCCGTGGCGAAGTCTCCGAGTTTGTACGCGTTATCGCCCAGGGTCATCTGAGCATTGGCTTGGGCGAGAGAAGCAAGAGCGGAACTTGTTCCAGGCGCAGGGGAGAAGGTGCTACCAAGTACGCCGTTGAGAGAGTCGATGATGGCCTTCGCTTGCAACTTGGAGTTATAGCCACTCACCTGAGAGCTGGAATATACTGCTAGGCTGTGATAGGTGTACGGGTAGCCGTTGCTGTAAAAGTTGCGGCAAGCTGCAGTGTTGGGGGGAGGATAATTGTAGTCATTGCAGCCGGAGTATACGCTCCATGTGGCGCCTTGGGCCATGTCCCATAGCTCAAGGGTCCATGAGTGTGCTTGCTGGTTTAGCGCCGAGTATTGACCGGTCAGCGCGGGGATTGTGTAGGCCAGGGAGACTGTGATAGTCTGCCCGGCGTAGACGGCTGTGTCGCTAGTGGTGTTCTGGAAGTTCGTCATCCAGTCGAACTTCACTCCCATGGTCAGATTCCTCTGGAAAACGACGGAACTCGCTGAAAAGATCACGTTGAAGGTCAGCGCGTTACCAGCTTGCACAGCGTCGACCGTGCCTCCTAGATAGGAGTCAGAGGTACCACGTGCAATTAGACCCGTGATGTTCAAGGTCTCGTTATTATCGTCTCCATGTGCTCTCGGAACAGATAGTGGAACTGCGACTCCAACTAGGAGTACAGCGAATAATGGAACGAGGAACATTCGATGCTTCACTACTGCGACCTCAGATTACTGGGCAGAAGGAGACCCCTACATTTTCCCGTCGTAACCACCGAGAACTCCGGACGGTTGCTAGATCAGGGTTAAAGAGATACTAGAAACGAACAAATGTCGGCAGTCGAAGATTATCTCCGAACTTAGATCTCGTCCCTCGACGTTGGACTCCACAACAACGGAAGGGTGGTTGAAAATGGAATAAATCGCGTAGTTGGAGTTCTCTGAGAGATCCGTTTCTCGATCTTACTTTTTCTAAAAGTGCTCGGCTTCTGGTTGTGAAACGCTCTGATCCTTGGGGTCGCGAAAATGGCGAATATGGAGAATATGGCCAGGGCACCAATCGACATGGAGTTGCCAGGGTTGATGATTCCCGTCAGAATCGATAACAGTCCGCTTGTTGTTGTGACTCTTACGGGGATGACTAGCGTGTGAGAGACTATTCCGAATGTTGCTTGAATCGTGATCGTGTAATTGCCTGTGGCCGTGTTTGATGGAACATTGATTGTCAGATTGAGGTTTACGTTGCTGTTGAATGCTAGTTGGACGGTGGACGTGCTGAGGGTTCCGGTTGGACCTCCGGCCTGCGAGGTTAGGGTTAGGGTTACGTTGCCTTGGAAGAAGTTTAGGCTTTGCAGATTTAGTACTATCGTTGCATTTGATCCGGATGGGAGGCTGGCTGAGGTTGGTGTGGCGGTCAAGCTGAAGTCAGTCGCAACGAGAGTCAGAACTATTTGGTGCGAAAGGGTCCCGTCGCTAGATGTCACCGTGATCAGATAATTGCCCAAGGGCAGGTTGGGAGGAAGCGATATGCTGACCG
>Ga0209804_1001158_pt1 | contig 17645 bp, 16 predicted proteins | sample GraSoiAngelo_139_FD_185896 | JGI IMG/M metagenome (GOLD analysis project Ga0209804, IMG submission 185896) | Grasslands soil microbial communities from the Angelo Coastal Reserve, California, USA - 14_0929_12_20cm (SPAdes) (version 2) | ecosystem: Environmental > Terrestrial > Soil > Grasslands ... | reverse complement strand
CCCGCAAAGCGCCTGACCCTAGGCCGAGACGGTCGCCTCCGCCTCGCGCACACGCCGCGACAGCGTGCTCATGATCTTGAGTCCCAGGGACGGCGCCGCGTTCAACAGCGACCAGAACTCCCGGCGGCCGACCACCAGCAGCTTCATATCCACCGCCGCCTCCACGGTCGCCGAGCGGGGACCGCCGTCGATCAAACTCATCTCGCCAAAGAACTCACCGGGCCCGAGCCGGGATGTCCGTCCGCGACCTGCCTTGACCGTCGCGTGCCCGTCGATGATCACGAAGAGCTCCTGCCCGGTCTCGCCGGCGGTCGCCAGCCGTTTGCCCTCGGGGATATCCAGTTCATCGGCGAGCCCGGCGACCCGCTCAAGCTGTTTGCGCGACAGATCCCGAAACAGCGGCACCTTCTGAAGCAGGGCTACCTTGCTCGACTTTCCGAACATCGGCGTCGCTCCCCTGAATCGGCTGGTCCCCTGGTTCACGACGTCCGGCGGGCTTTCCTCCTGACCGGCTAACGTGTCCCCCCAGGCGTCCATCCTCATCGTCTCCCGGGCGCTGGCGCGCCTGGGCCTGCATCCCGCGGGCGCCGCCCCCTTTCCGAGATCGCTCGCGCCGATGCTGGCCGAAGCAGCGCCGCATCCGTTCAACGACCCCGACTGGGTGTACGAGCCAAAGTGGGATGGCTTTCGCGTCGTCGCCCAGATTCACAACGGCGCGGTGCGCCTGCTCTCCCGCAACCTCTATTCGTTCACAGAGACGTTCCGGCCGGTCGCCGAGGCGCTCCGGGCGTTCCCGACGAGCCTGGTGCTCGATGGAGAGATGGTGGTGCTGAACGAAAACGGGCTGCCCGATTTCGAGGCCGTTCAGCAGTGGCTCCACCCGCGGAAGCGTATGTCGGGGGTGCTCGCCTACATGGTGTTTGACTGCCTCTACGTCCACGGCCATCCGCTTCTCACCCGGACGCTCGAGGACCGCCAGGCGGTCCTGCGCGGCCTGCGTCCCGCCCTGGCCGCGGATGCGGTCCGGATCACCGAGACCCTCTCGGGGATGGACGGGCGGCTCGCCTTCAGGGAGTGCGCCAGGCTCGGACTCGAAGGCGTGGTGGCCAAGCGGCGGGCCAGCCTTTACCGACCGGGGGTGCGGACGCCGGATTGGGTAAAAATCTCCGTGCGGCACCGCGATGAATTCGTCGTGGGCGGCTACCTCGCCAGGCGCCCCGGCCACCTCGGCGCGCTCATTGTGGGGCAGTACGATCGCAGCGGCCGGCTGCGGTACGCGGGGGTCGTGGGAAGCGGCCTGTCGGAGGAGACTCGCCGGCGCATCCTCCGGGATCTCCAGGCGATGCCGCGGAAGACCTGTCCGTTCGTGCCGGCGCCCACGCTGCGGGATCATTTCGGCGAGGTGCGAAAGCCGATCGAAGCGAGGAGTGGAACCACGGTCACGGACGTTTCCCCCCGCTGGGTGAAACCCGCCGTCGTGGTCGAGGTGGAGTATAAGCAGCGCACGGCCAACGGCCTCCGCCATGCGGCGTTGAAAGGTCTGCGGCCCGACAGGGCCGCGCGGGACGCGGTGCTACCCGCGGGTGCCTGAGGGCGCGTGAAGCCAGCGGTCGGCCCACCGCTGAACCTCGGCCACGACCCTTTTGAGATCCCGGCCCTTGGCGGTGAGCTCGTACTGGATACGCACCGGCGTCTCCGGGTGCACCCGCCGCCGCACCAGGCCTTCCGTCTCGAGTTCCTTGAGACGCTCCGAGAGCAGGCGGTCGTGCAACCCGGGGACCGCCTCCAATAGCTCCCCGAACCGGCGGGAGCCGGTCATCAGCACCTCGATGATGGCGCCGGTCCAGCGCTTGCCCACCAGCTCGATGGCCTTGTGATACAGCGGACAGATCTGCGCAACGTCCTTCATCAGCGGCGCCTCTCCTTCCCCACCTTATTATACTAATAAAAAGGAAGCAACTTGACAAGAGGAAGCGAATGGCGTACCCTTACGGAAGGTAAGTGACCTAGACGACTTGCAGTCTGCCTTGAGCAGCGTTGAAACATGCGGAGGTGAAACGGGATGGATGTTGCACTGGTGATTCTTCGACTGACGGTAGGCCTGCTCATTGCCGGGCATGGAGCGCAAAAGCTCTTCGGTCTGTTTGGGGGGCACGGGCTGCGCGGCACCAGCGCGTTCCTCGGGTCGGTCGGATATCGGCCGGCCCCCTTTTGGGCGTTCCTCGGAGGGCTGTCGGAGTTTGCCGGCGGCCTGCTCTTTGCCATCGGGTTCCTGAGCCCTCTGGGCTCGATCGCGATCGGCTCGGCGATGCTGACCGCGATCACGAAGTTCCACTGGGGGAAGCTGTGGAATACCGGCGGAGGTTTTGAGTACCCGCTCGTTCACCTGGCGGTGGCCATCGCGGTCGGGATCTCGGGTCCGGGCGCGTTCTCTCTGGACGCCCTTCTGGGGACCCACCTTCCGTCGAGCCTCACGACGATCGTCGTGGTCGCGGCGATCATCGGGTATCTCTGGGGCATGATCCACTCGGCCCGCAAGCCGGCAGAAGTGCAATCCCGCCCGGCCACCGCGTAACAGCGGCGTTCACAGACCGGACCAGGCGGGGGCGGCATCACCGGGCCGACATTCGGTGGTGCCGTCCCCCGCCGTCTTGGTCCGCGGAACCGGGCGGCCCCGCAGGCTGCTCCCTATCTGGCGAGCGCGAACGCCTTCTTCAGCACCGTGGCCACCGACACCGTCTCGGAGACCTCCCGGTTGCCGAGCGCGACGTTGATGAGCAGCATCTTGAGGTCGTCGCGTCCCGAGGCGATCCGCGCCAGCCGGTTGAGCAGCGCGGCGTTTAAGGATGCGTCGCGCACCCGCCGGCAGAACGCGAACAGCCGGCCAAACCGCGCGCGCAGGTGCCGGTCATACTCTTCGAGGTGCTTCAGCGACAGGGTACCCTCCGCCAGCCCGCGCGCGGCGTGCTCGGCGGCAATCTGCGCCGACTCCAGGGCGTAGTCGATTCCTTCGCCGGTCAACGGGTTCACCAGCCCCGCCGCTTCGCCCACCAGGAGCATGCCGCCCCCAAAGGTCGGAGCGTCGGGGAAATCTACGCGGAGGGGATATGATTTCGCCGGCCCGGCCTGACGGGCTCCGTCGAGCACGGCGCTGACGAACCGGCCCCGGAGGAACATGTCGAGGGCCGCGCGGGGGCTGGCGGGCGCACGGCGGGACCACCGCGGCGGAAAGAAACCCGCGCCCACGTTGGCCGACGACGGCGAAACCGGAAAAATCCAGCCGTATCCGGGGAGCGGAACGCCGTCGAACCGGATCTGGATGCGATCGGTCAGACCCCGGATACCGTCGAAGTACGCGCGGGCGGCCAGCATCACCGCCGGCGCCTTCGCGAGCAGGCCCAGCCGCTTCAGCAGGCCAATGGAAGCGCCCGTCGCCAGCATCGCCATCCGGGCTTTGATCACCAGCGGACGCCCGGCCTGCTCGGCCTTGATCACGACCCCCCCGGCCGCCGCCTCCACGCCGCTGACGAGCACTCCGCCCTCGAACTGCGCTCCACTCTGGATCGCGCGCTCGCGGAGAACGTCGTCGAGCGTGATCCGCGGAACGACCAGCATCGACGCGGGCACACCGCGCTGCGATGGAACCGAAGCGCCGGTGGAGTAGCCGTCGGGTGAGACGATCTCCACCCCGCTGATCGGCCGCCCCACCCGGAGCAGGGCGTCGAGGACGCCCATATCGTGCAGCACCGCGGCCGCTCTGGGCGTCAGGCCGTCGCCGCACGTCTTTTCGCGGGGGAACTCGGCTTTGTCGAGGAGCAGGACGTCAACCCCGCGCCTGGCGAGATAATGCGCCGCCGCAGACCCGCCCGGGCCTGCCCCGACCACCACCACGTCACGCCCTTCCCCCATTGGGGGCGATGTCTTCGCCACCGATGGGAGGCGACCCTATCGAGCGGGATCCGAGGCGTCCGTGAACAAGATCCTGAGCGCGGGTGGGGAAGAATGACGACAGCCGCCCGGGCTCGTGCCCGAGCGGCTGTCGTGCTGCCGATCCTGATGCGTTACTTACTTCTCGTGGTTGTTCACGAACGTGCCATCAATCGTGTTCGGGCCGGCCACGACGCCCTGGGGGGTATCCGTGGTGCTTGTGATCAGCTGATCCCCAGGGGACTGGAGCAGCCTCGGATCCACGTTGCCCTCTGCCAGCGCCGCGGAAGCGGTGAAGGCCAGAATCGAACCGAACACTGCTACTGCCAGTAGCTGCCGCATCTGAATCCATCTCCTTCTTCTTGCTGATTTGGAGCGTCTCTTATCTCCATGTCTCATATACCCATCGCAGGCAGTGAACATTCCCAAACCGGCCTGTTTTCACGAAGTCGTTACACGCATTCGATGCGTGGTTCCCTTAAGGGATCCCCCCCTACGGTCGTTTCTTTCCTCTCAGTCGCACTGCTTACAACCGGTGCCTTGCTCAAATCTTGCCTCAAACATCATTGATCGCTGCCGAGCTCCAGCGGGGGGAAACAGGCCGGCCGCCCGAGCACCCCGCTCGAGCGGCCGGCCTGTTCTGGATCTTGGTGCTTACTGGTTCTCGTGGTTCTGGTCGGAAGACACGTACACTCGCTGAGGCGTGTCCGGACCGGCCACCACGCCCGGCACCGTATCCGTGGTGCTGGTGACCATCTCATGCTCGGGGAACTGGAAGAACTTCGGATCGGCGTTCCCCTCCGCCAGCGCCGCGGAAGCAGTGAAGGCCATGAACGAACCAAGAACTGCTACCCCGAGAAGCTTCCGCATCTGAACTCATCTCCTTCCTGTCTGATTTGGAGCACCCACCCTCTCCGCATCTCTCTACCAGCAACGTGCGCTGAACATTCCCGAACCGGCCCGCCTTCACGAAGTTGTTACTTTTTCACACCGGACTCGCCTTAAATTTGACGCCACCGCTCGAAACTGGTACAATCTGTCTGTCGTCATAGATGCGTTCTGTGAGGGATGCCGGACGACGTCCCTCCTTGTGTATCGCAGGCCTTCTTCGTGGGGAGTAGGTTCCGGCGAGACACGCGCAGAGTGCCGGCACCGATTCCCGCGGCAAAGCCGCACCCGGCGATCAGCCGGAGCACGAAGGAGGCGATTGTTATTCTAGCGACGAAACAGACGGCGACACCGCACACGGAGACTGCTCCAACGTTCGGCGGGCTCGCCCTGAGCCCGGAAACTCTGCGGGCCGTACACCGGCTCGGGTGGAACCAGCCAACCCCCATACAACAGCAAGGCATCCCGGTCATGGCCGGCGGCAAGGATATGATCGGCCAGGCGGAAACCGGCTCCGGGAAGACCGGCGCCTACGGGATCCCCATCGTCGAGCGACTGAATCCGTCGTCTCGAACTCTTCAGGCCCTGATTCTGGCCCCCACACGCGAACTCGCCCTGCAGATCGCCGACGACTTACGGGCACTGGGGCGCGAGCGGCGCGTCTCCGTCGTGGCCTTGTTCGGCGGTTCCTCGATTATCCGGCAGATGGAAGAGTTGCGGCAGCGCCCGCAGATCGCAGTCGCGACCCCCGGGCGTTTGCTGGACCACATGCAGCGGCGGACGGTCCACCTGGGGTCGGTCGCCGTGATGGTGCTCGACGAGGCCGACCGGATGCTGGACATGGGCTTCCTCCCCGACGTGTCGAAGATTCTGTCCCAGACGCCGCCGGCACGGCAGACCGCCCTGTTCTCCGCCACTATCTCGCCGGAGATCCACGAGATCGCGCAGCGGTGGATGCGCACGCCAACCTGGGTGCGGATTGCGGCGCCGCTTCCGACGGTCGATTCGATCGAGCAGTTTTACCTCGAAGTCGCGGAACAGGACAAGGTCAAAGCGCTCCGGCGCCTCATGCGCGACCAGGCGATTTCCTCCGGCCTCGTGTTCCGCCGGACCCGTCACCGCGTCGACCGGCTGGCGCGCTCGCTGGACCGCGAGGGAGGGGTTGGGGTGCTCCATGGCGGCCTGCGCGAGTCGGCGCGCCTGCGGGCGCTCCGGGCGTTCGAAGAGAAGCGGACCCGCCTCTTGATTGCCACGAACGTCGCCGCCCGCGGCCTGGATCTCTCGAACATCTCCCACGTCATCAACTTCGACATGCCGGAAGACATCGAGACCTACGTCCACCGCGTCGGGAGAACGGCGCGCATGGGCCGCGCCGGGACGGCCATCACCTTCGTCGGGCAGTACGACATCGAGATGTTTGAACAGCTCAGGAAAAAGTTTGGCGAAACCTTAAAGCGCCACCCGCTGAACATCTACGCGTGATCGGCCCGTAGAGGCACACGCTTTACCCGGTCGCTTTCATGCCGAAGGCGATGCCGGCGGCGGTCATCCGCAATACGCGCATCAACTCCTCGGGATCCCCGCGCTGCCGGCGCCACCGGTTGAGGAAGTGGAGCTGCAAGAAGTTCAGGGGATCGACGTACGGGTTCCGCAGGCGGAGTGATTCGGCCAGGACCGGGTTCTGCGCCAGCAGCGTTGGCCGGCTGCAGACATCAAGCACATGCCGTCGTGTCCGGTGGTATTCCGCGCAAATCTGCCCGAAGACGAGGTCCCGCAGCCGAGGTGGACGAACCAACGCCGCGTACCGGCCGGCGATCTCGAGGTCGGTCTTCGCCAAGGATACCTCGGCATTGTCGATCAGCGCCGCAAAGAACGGCCACCTCTGATACATCGCGCGGAGGATCTCGCGCCGGTGGGGGAACCTGCGCACGAACGTTTCCAGCGCGGACCCAAGGCCGTACCACGCCGGCAGGCAGTGACGGGACTGGGTCCAGGCGAACACCCAGGGGATGGCGCGGAGCTCCTCGATGCTGCGGGACCTGGTGCGCCGGCTGTGTCGCGAGCCGAGCCACAGGCGCTCGATCAGATCGATCGGCGTCGCTTGAAGAAAGTACCGGAGGAATCCCGGCGTCTCGTAGACGAGCCGCCGGTACTGCCGCCGGCTCATCTCCGCCAGCGACTCGGCGACGTGTTCCCACTCTGCGAGATGAGCCTGCCACCGCGGATCCCGATGCGCAGCGGTCAGGAGATGACCATCCAGGATCGATGTGACGAGTTGCTCGATGCTCCGGAGGGCAATGGCAGGGTGCGCATACCGCTGCGAGACGACTTCGCCCTGCTCGGTGATCCTGATGCGGCCTCCGGGGGCGGCGTGCGGCTGCGCCCGGATACTGCGGTACGTTGGCGCGCCGCCCCGGTCGATGGTCCCGCCGACGCCGTGGAAGAGGGTCAACCGGACGCCGCGACGGTCCGCCACCCGGCCGAGGGCTTTCTGCGCTCGGTAGAGCGCGATGTTCGCGGCGAGGTAGCCGGCGTCCTTGACCGAATCGGAGTAGCCGAGCATCACCTCCTGGGTGTCCCCCCGCGAAGCCACCAGGTCGCGATACAGAGGATCCGCGAGCGCCCGATCGAGGACCGCCGGGCACCGTTCGAGATCGTCATAGGTTTCGAAGAGGGGGACGATATCAACGTGGGAGACCATGCGGTGGCGGCCCGGCTCGACCAGGCCGGCGGCCCGCCCCAGCAGGGCCACGTCCCACATATCGGAGCAGGCCGACGCCATGCTCACGATATAGCGATGTGAGGCGACTTCCCCATAGCGGGTCTGGATCTTCCGCTGGGCGAGCAATTCGGCGAGGACCGGCCGGGTCCCCCGCGGGATCGGCAGATCCCCCCGCCTGAGGAGCAACCGCCGGATCGAGCTGATGCGCTCTCCTTCGGGGGCGCGAGGCAGACGCGCGGACGTCAAGAGCGCGTCGACCGCCGCGCGGGCCAGACGGGCGTGCTGCCGGAGATCCAGGCTGGCGGCGTGGAAGCCGAAGACGTCGACCGCCGCACGGAGACCACCGGGTCCATTCCTGGCGACGCGGGCGCCCGGGTGCGCGGCGACCAGCTCTTCAAGACATCGGAGATCGCGGCCGAACGCCCCGGCCGATTCGTAGGCGCCCGGCCTCTCCCGCGCGGTGCGATCCAGCCGCCAGATCATCACACGGAGCTTCCGGCGGTAGAGCTCATGCGGCTGGTCGATGGCGGCGAACCGCTGGGTGGCAGGGAAACGGCGGCCGTCGCGCATCAGCTCACCGCGCATACGTGCGGCAATCGAGGGACGGCGCACCGGATACGAGAGCAGGTTCACCATCTGCTCACAGCGGTGACGGTAGTATCTGAGGATACTTTGCCGGAGCCGGGCGGCCGCCGCCAGAGTGACGGCCGGGGTCACGTTCGGATTGCCGTCGCGATCCGCCCCTACCCACGACCCAAAGCGGAGCAGCGGGGGCGCCGTCACGTCCGGGAAGAACCGGGAGACCTCCGCCCGCAGCAGCTCGTGAAAGCGCTCCGGCAGCGTGTAGATGGTACGCTCCAGGAAGACGAGAGCGGTCTCGACCTCGGTCGCCGGCGTCACGCCGGACTCCCGCACCTCATCGGTCAACCACAAGGCCTCGATGTGGGTATCGATCTCATCGAGAACGACATCCGCCTTGCCGTGGCCCGCATCGAGCGCGTCCGCAATGCGGAAGAGGTGGTTCATGACGCTGCGCCGCCTGGCTTCAGTCGGATGCGCCGTGAGCACGGGCTCGACGCGCATGGAGGCCAGGAAGCGCTCCACGGCGGCGGGCGGAACACGGTGGGACCGGAGCTGCCGGACCGTACGGCGCAGCGTCATCGGGCCTCCGCCGGGGTCGCGGGCGTACACCCTGAGGCGCCGGATACGCTGCCGCTCCTCGCAGAGATTGACAAGAAGGAAGAACAGGCTGAACGCGTGCGCGACGACGGACGCCTGCGGGAGCCGTAGCGCCCGCACGGCGCGGACCTCCGCCTCCGCGCCACCGCCGCGGCCTCCGCCTTCCCGCCGGCGCCGCGCGAAACGCCGAAGGGTTTCGATGGTGTCGAACATCTCCCGGCCGCACTGCTCGCGGATGATCGCGCCCAGCCGGGTCGTCAGGAGCCGCACCTCCCGCCGCAGCCGGGGATCCACCGTGTGGCTGGGGCCGGGTCCACGTTCGAGGATCTGACCGGCGGCCGGCTTCCATGCCTCAGGCCGTGCCGGGACGAGCACACGCGCCGTTTCAGGTGGCATCTGGCGCGGAAGGCGCGGGGGAAGGGTACGGCGGTTACACGCTCGGCGCGGGTTCGATGCCCCGCCTGGCGAATGCGGCCACAATCGCCGTCCGGTTTCGGCCTCCGTTCAACTGCTCATCCGCCCGGAGCAGAGCGGTCAGTCCCGCCGCGAAGCTCTCCCTGGTCCCGGCGATCGTGTCGGCGGCGGCCTCCGGCGCGGGATCACCGTATTTCCCCAGCACACGCAGGGTGTGCAGCACGAGCAGATCGGTCTTCAGCGCACCGGCCGGCTCCGACTCTCCCAGGCGCGTGCGGAGGTCCCAGAGCGCGGATGCCCAGATCGTGCCGTTGAGATGCGGGTCCGCGCCGGGCCCCCAGTCATAGTCCGCCATCGTTTTGGAGGAGGTGAGGCTGCGCGGATGCACCTCCTGATCGTCATGCCGGCGGTGCCAGGCCCAGATGTGCGGGGTGCCCAGCATTGCCGCGGTCCAGTAATCGCAGGTCCCCTCGTCCATGGGAATCTTGCGATTGCTCTGCAGGTGGGGGGGCCGCAGTGCGTTTGCGCGAAAGTCGGCCGTGTGCCGGTTGATGTGGTGTCCGTACTCGTGATAGAGAATGGCGCCGTTGTGGGAGGCATTGTGCTGGTACGGCCCGCGGGCCGCCTCCGCCAACGCGCCAAAACGCAGCGTCGACCGGCCCGGGCCGAGATGGATCTCCCCTTCCGGCGAGACCGGCCTGTACTCCCACGCGTCGGTGTAGCGATGGCTGGGCAGCCGGTAGTGGCCTCCCTGAAATGGCACCCACCGGTCGCGCCGCCGCACGCCGTCGCGAATTCCATCCTCCGCCTCCGCAACGGCGGTGTGGGCGGCCACCACGGCCGTCACACGGGGGAGGGGCGGCGCCCCCAGTTCACGCAGGAGGTCGTCCACATAAACGGCGATGCGATCCAGGTGGAAGTACGTGTTCACTTCCCCGAAGTGGGTGGCTTCGACGTAGCCGGCCTGCGAGTCCGGGTCGCGGAAGGTCGCCTCGTCGAGGGGTCCCCCTCCGCCTCGCGGCTCGAACAGGAAGTCGCCTTCCGCGTTCGGCTTCGCCTCGCCGATGAGGATGGGCCGTGCCGACCCCGTCGCCGGGTCGGGCCGGTTCACGACCCCGTCGTTGCGCACGCGGACGTAACGACCCCACAAGCGGCCGCTCCCCTCTCCGTCCTGGTCGAGGCGCAGCAACGGCACCACCATCGCGGTCACTCTCCCGCCGAGCAGGTGCGAGGGGTCCACCGTCCAGAGGTACACCCGACCGTATCGTACGGCTGCCCCGGCGCGCCCCCCGCTGGGGAGGCCGGCGCGGTCGACAGGAACGAGGCTCGGCGCCATCTCAGGCCGAAACCAGGCTCGGCACCGCCTCCAGCAGCTGCGCGGTCAACCTGCCGCGTTCCAGCTCCTGGCTGGACAGACACGGCAATCCCGTGGCGGCCTCGGCCTCCTTCATGGCGAGCGGGCTCATGCAGACGATCCCCGAGATGGCCAGCGGAGAGATCCCCCAGCTCTGCAGCATGCGGAGGCCCGCCGCCGCGCCCATGGGATCGCCCGCGGCGAAGATCCAGGCGTCGACCGTGGCGCTGAAGCGCTTCGTCTTCAGCAACGCGGCGGTTTCCAACTGGAGCAGGCCGTCCGCGATTTCCACCACCGCCCACTCGGCCCGGTGCGACGCCGCGTGGGCGAGCAGGAGATTGTAGAGGCTGAGGAGTTCCTGTGTGGTGCAGAGATAGGTGGACGGGTATCCTCCGTCGACGAAGTTCAGGGCGGCACACGCCCCGGCATCCAGAAAACTCCAGGTGTCCTTCCCCGTGGCCGTGCCGGTCAGCTTGATGCCCGCCACCCGGCAGCCTTGCTGCTGCAGGCCCTTGATGAGGCTCGTGGCGGTGTGCGTCTTCCCGGCATCCATCGATGTCCCGCAGACCGCGATCACTCGAGGGCGCTCCCGCGCCGGGGCGGGCGCGAGCGCGAACTCGCGCAGCCGCAGGGAGTGCCCCTGCTCGTCCGCGACGGCGCCCAGCAATCGTAATTTCGTCGGGTCCGGAACGGCGGCGTGCTTGCTGGCGACCAGCCCGCAGACCCCACCCTTCGAGAGCAGATCGCAGCGTTTCCCCTCGGCGCGGGCGTAGCCCTCAAACTGCATGGTGGCATACCGGTTGCCAAAGACCACCGCAAGGCGATCACCGACGTGCAGCCTGCAACTGCGCCCGTCGGCGAGTTCCAGACTCGCGTTCTTGCCGATCTTCTCCACCTCGGCCAGCACGATGTCGCCGGTGCGGGGGGAATCCGGACAGGGCGAGACGCCGGCCAGCCTGCCCTGCGGCACCCGGCGCAGCGCATAGGCAATCCGCAGGCTCGATTTGACGTCGTCAGTGAAGGACATTGCGGGGTTGTGACCGTTGTTCATGGCGCACCTCCCGTGCATGCGTCCATCGCCGCAGCGATGATCAACACGTTTCACGGTAATTCGGACGGTCGGGTGGCGCAATCGGCAGATCCCGCACATCGTGGGAGAAGATTCAGTACTCGCGCGGGGAAAATTCTGAGGTCGAGACCCGTTCCGCTACCGAAGGTCATCCCCTACTGTGTCGTCGTTCTTGCTTGGTTGAGGGCGCTTCATGAAGGTTTCTTCAGCGAGTTCACACTGCCGTAAGGGGCCGCGCCGGAGGGCATCGTGATCAATGGCTCCTCGGGTAGGATTCGAACCTACAACCCTCCGGTTAACAGCCGGATGCTCTACCGTTGAGCTACCGAGGAACGTCCTTCTCGACTGATTGTAGGAAGCCCCCCGGACCGTGTCAAGGCGCGCCTTGACATTCCCGACATTCCGCGCGGATAATGGAGTCCGTTTCGCACAGGAGGCCTTCATGCCACAAGTGCCCCAAGTCGGCCGGCGCGGCCTGGCTGTCCTCTTTCTGGCCGTCTTCATCGCGATGATGGGCTTCGGGGTCGTGCTCCCGGTTCTGCAGTTCTACGCGCGGGAGGTGGGCGCGACCCCGTTCCAGATCGGCCTGCTGGCCACCAGCTACGCGGTCATGCAGTTTCTCTTCGCCCCCCTGTGGGGAGCCGCGAGCGACCGGATCGGGCGGAAACCCATCTTCGTCCTGGGACTGCTCGGCTACGCCGTCTCGTTCGTCCTCTTCGGTCTCTCGCACCAGGTCTGGGAGCTGTTCCTGGCGCGGATCCTCGGAGGAATCCTGAGCGCGGCCACCCTGCCCACCGCGATGGCCTATGTCGCCGACACCACGAGCGACGAACATCGCGGCGGGGCCATGGGCATGATGGGAGCGGCGATGGGGCTCGGATTCACCATCGGCCCGGGGATCGGCGGCATTCTGGGACACCGGCACCTCGCGCTCCCGTTCTTCGTCGGGGCGGGCCTCGCGCTCCTCACTCTGCTCCTGAGCTGGGGAGCGCTCCCGGAGCCGGCCCGGCGCGCCTCCCCGGCGCACCGCCCGTCCCGGATCGACGCGGTCCGGCTGGCCCTGGGAGGGCCGCTGGCGTTCTTCTACGTCGTCACCCTGGTGGGGGCGTTCGCCCTGGCCGGGCTCGAGGCGACGTATGCGCTGTTCGCCCAGGACCGGCTGCACCTGAGCGCCGCCAGCGGGGCCGGCGCGATCGGGATTGTGTTCGTCGCCGTCGGGCTCATGCAGGCCGCCATCCTCGGGGTGCTGGTCGGGCGCCTCATCAACCGGTGGGGCGAAGACCGGCTGGTCCAGGCAGGACTGTTCATCGCCGCAGTTGGGTATCTCCTGATCATGTCCACCCACGACCTGGCGACGCTCGCGCTGTACGCGGCGATCGCCGGCGCCGGCCATGCCTTGATGCGGCCGTCCGTCGCGTCGCTGATCTCGAAGCGCACGCCGGCCGGCCAGGGGCTCTCGATCGGCATCATGGACTCCTTCGACAGCATGGGCCGGATCGTGGGCCCGGCCTGGGGAGGCGCCGTCTACCACGCCGGCATCACCCTGCCCTATCTCAGCGCCGCCCTGGCCCTGCTGGTGACCGCCGGGATCTCGCTCCTCACCGCCACACGCAGCCTGCCCCTGCAGGTCCACTGAGGCGCCCGCATGCCGACCCCCCCGATCAACGTCAATACCGAGTTTCTCTTCTTCATGGAGCGCGTCGCCATCTCGCTGGCCATCGGCATGATGATCGGCCTGGAGCGCGAGTGGGCGCACAAGGAAGTCGGCGTCCGAACGTTCTCGATCGTGTCCCTGGCCTCCACGCTGTCGTGGCAGATCTCGCCGATCGCCAGCTACATCCTGATGGCGGCCCTCATTCCCCTCGTCACGCTGGTCAACTGGCGCAGCTTTGTCAAGGACCGGTCGTTGGAGACCACGACCACGGTCGCCCTCCTCGCCACGGCGGTCCTGGGGATCCTCGTCGGCGAAGGCCAGCTGCTGGTGGCGGCGGCGTGCGGGATCGTCCTGACCGGGCTGCTGGCCTGGAAGGCGGAAGTGGTCCGGTTCGCCGGGGCGGTGAAGATCGAGGAGATCCGGAGTGCGATCATCCTGGGGCTGATGGCGATCGTCGTCTACCAGCTGCTGCCGTTCGGCACGATCGACCCCCTGCACCTGATCGACCTGCGGGCCGCCTGGACCGTGGTGCTCGTCATTTCGGGGATCGCCTTCACGAACTATGTCCTGCTCCGGATCTACGGCACCCGGGGCATCCGGTGGACCGGGCTCCTCGGCGGGCTGGTCAACAGCACAGCCACGGTGGCCGAGCTGGCCAGCCGCGCGCGCAGCGACCCCGCCCGCCTGTCGGTCTTCGCCCTCCTGGGGATGCTGACCGCCAACAGCGCGATGCTGATCCGCAACGGCCTGATCCTCGGGATCTTCGCGAGCCAGGCGCTGGCCTACGGATGGATGTCGGTGGCCCTGATGCTGCTGGCCAGCGTCGTCGCCACCAGCCGCATCCACGTCAAGGACGAGGAGACGGCGCCGCTCCACATTCAATCGCCCATCTCGCTGCTCCACGCGCTCACCTTCGGCCTGCTGTTCGTCCTCATCACCCTGACCGCGCAGATCGCCAGGAAACTGCTCGGTCCCGCGGGCTTCCTCCTGGTGACGACGCTCGGCGGACTGGTGAGCAGCGCGTCGACCTCCGCCGCGGCCGGGATCCTGGCCTCCAAAGGCGCGCTCCCCCCCGAGCTGGCCGGGTATGGGGTCGTCCTCACCTCGATGGCCAGCCTCATCTTTCACATTCCGATGGCCCAGATGGCCGGCCGGAACAACGAGGTCACCGCCCGCCTGGCGCGCCTGTCCATTGTGATCCTCGTCGCGGGATTTATCGGGCTCGCCGCCCAGGCCCTGCTCTTCCCTCACCTCCTCTAAAACGCCGGAATTCCCGGCTTTCGCCGCGGGCACGGCCCCGTAGGCCACCGAGCGATCCCCGGCCCCCGGTGGCGCAGGACCCGTCCCGCCCCCAGAGAACACCTCCCGCCAATGAGACCACCACGATGGGCCGCTGCCTCGAGGCCGGCCCGGTGACGCAGCGTGAACTGATCGGCCGGACCATCACCGTCCTCGCGCTGATCATCCTGGCGTGGTTCCTCGTGTGGCTTGTCGTCCAGGTCACCGAGGTCCTCGTCCTGCTGCTGGTCTCGGGGATCCTCGCCAGCGGACTCGCGCCGCTCGTCAGGCTGCTGCAGCGCTGGCGGATCCCCGGAGGGATGCGGTTTTCGCGCGGCCTGGCCATCTTCGCGCTGTACCTCGCGCTGTTTTGCGTGTTCCTCCTGATTCTGTCGATCATCCTCATTCCCGCGGTGAACGAAACAGGGAGATTCGTCCAGCAGCTGCCCCAACTCCTCACGCGACTCCGGCCCATGCTCGCCGAGCTGCACGCCCGGCAGCCGTGGCTGCCCGACCTGGCGGGGATCCTGGATCGGCTCCCCACGATGGTCAGCAACCTCTCGCGGTTCGGCCCCCAGGCGGCGAACGTCGCGTTCCGCTTCCTCGGGGGCCTGACCGCGGTCATCACCGTCCTCGTCTTCACCTTCTACATGCTGCTGGAGGGCGCAGAGATCAAGCGCGGGATGATCGCCCTCTTCCCGCCCGCGGAGCGATCCCGCGTGAGCACGGTGCTCGACCGGATCGGAACGAAATTCGGAGGGTGGCTGCGGGCCCAGCTGCTCCTGTCCCTCTCCGTCGCCGTGCCGGTGACCGCAGGCCTCTACCTGCTCCGGATGCCGTACCCGTTCCTCCTGGGCATCATCGCGGGGATCGGCGAGCTCATCCCAATGGTCGGTCCCACCCTCGGCGCCTCGGTGGCCATCCTGGTGGCGCTGTCGCAGCAGACCTGGCAGCTGATCGGGGTGATCGTGTTCTACGTGATCGTGCTCAACGTAGAGCCCCACATCCTCGTGCCGAGGATCATGTCGCAGGTCGTCGGCATGTCCCCGATCCTGACGCTCGCCGCCCTCCTCACCGGCATCAAGCTGCTGGGCATCCTCGGAGGGCTCCTGGCCGTTCCCGTGGCCGCCGCGCTTCAGGTCGTCGTGGCCGAGATCGTCCGCGAGATGCTCCCCTACTCGGCGTCCCCGCCCCCGCCGTTCCCGGAATCAGCGCGCGCGCCGGCGCCGGAATCTCAGCGGCCCGCGCGCCGCCGCCCCAACGCCCGATAACGACCCCGGAATCGCCGGACACCGGGCCCCCGCCAAACCCCGGCTGCTGAAGGGATTGCCGCGGGCGAGTGCCAATTGAGCGTTCACGAGCCTTGGCCCCTGCCGATGCCGGACGCGGAAGCCATCCTGGAAACCAGAGGGTTGACGATGGACTACCGGGGCTTCCGCGCCCTGGACGGCGCCGATCTGCGGGTGCAGGAAGGCACGATCCACGCCATCATCGGGCCGAACGGCGCGGGGAAGACCACGCTGTTCAACCTCCTCAGCGGGTTGCTCTTCCCCACCCGGGGCCGGATCCTGTTCGCGGGCCAGGAGATCACCGGGCATCCTCCCCACCGGATCGCCCGCCTGGGCATCGCCCGGTCGTTCCAGATTACCAGCGTCTTCCCGCATCTCACCCTGCTCGACAACGTGCGGCTGGCCCTCCAGGCCGGCACCCGCCACGGCTACGCCTTCTGGCGGTCCGATCGGGTCTTGGATCAGTTCACCGGCGAGGCGATGCAGATTCTCGCGTCCGTGGGCCTCGATCGGCAGGCGGGCCGCCCGGCGGCGGCGCTTCCCTACGGCCAGAAGCGGGCGCTGGAAATCGGCCTGACCCTCGCGCTGCGTCCGAGGCTGCTCCTGCTGGACGAGCCCACCGCCGGACTCAGCCTGGAGGATGTCACGCGGATCCTGGAGCCGATCCGCCAGGTCGCGCGAAACCGCACCGTCGTGCTGGTCGAGCACAACATGGGGGTGGTCGCGGCCCTCTCACAGCGCATCACGGTCCTGACGCGCGGCCGGGTCCTCGCCGAGGGGACGTACGCGGAGCTCCGGAACCGCCGGGACGTGATCGAAGCCTATCTCGGAGGCGCGGCGTAAATGCTCGTGGTGGACGGCCTCCAGGCGTGGTACGGGGAGAGCCAGGTCCTCCACGGCGTCACCCTCGAGGTCGGGGACGGCCGGGTCGTCACCCTCGTCGGCCGCAACGGCATGGGCAAGACGACGGCGCTCAGATGCATCATGGGCATCCACCGGCAGAAACGGGGCCGGATCCTGCTGGATGGTCGCGAGATCGGCCACCTTCCCCCCCAGCAGATCGCCCGGATGGGGATCGGGTGGGTCCAGGACGACCGCGGCATCTACGGCACGCTCTCCGTGCTGGAAAACCTGCTTCTCCCGCCCGTGGTCTCGGACGAATCCTGGAGCCTCGACAAAGTCTATTCGGTCTTTCCCCCCTTGAAGGACCGGGCGTCGCAGTCCGGCTCCAAACTCTCCGGGGGTGAGCAGCAGATGCTCGCGATCGCCCGCGTCCTCCGGATGGGCGCCAAAATCCTGCTCCTGGACGAGCCGACCGAAGGGCTGGCGCCCCTCCTCGTCGAGCGGGTGGGCGAGATCGTCAAAGAGATCAAATCACACGGCCTGACCGTATTGCTGGTCGAGCAGAATCTCCGCTTTGCCACGACGGTGGCCGATACGCACCACCTGATCGTCAACGGGAGGACGGTGCGGAGCCTGTCCAACCAGGAAGTGGTCCGCGAGGAACGTGAGCTCTTGGAATACCTCGGCGTGTGAGATCGGGCGCATCCGCATTCGGGCACCGGGGGTGCGCACCACAGCGGGAGGTGAGGGTATGCAGCGGGGGGGAGCGTTCGTCTGCGCGATCGTGATCGTGCTCGGGCTGCTGGGGCCGGCCGCCGGCCAGGGCGCGGTCCAGCTGATGCACGGCAAGGTGGTCCTCGCCGTCATCAATGACCAGTCGGGCGTGTACGCCGACATCGGAGGGAAACACGGCGTCGAGGCGGTCAAGATGGCCGTCGAGGACTTCGTGAAGAAGTACGGACCGAACGCGGTCGGCGGGCCGATCGAGGTGCTCTCGGCGGACCACCAGAACAAGCCGGACGTGGGCG
>Ga0209804_1001155_pt1 | contig 17688 bp, 19 predicted proteins | sample GraSoiAngelo_139_FD_185896 | JGI IMG/M metagenome (GOLD analysis project Ga0209804, IMG submission 185896) | Grasslands soil microbial communities from the Angelo Coastal Reserve, California, USA - 14_0929_12_20cm (SPAdes) (version 2) | ecosystem: Environmental > Terrestrial > Soil > Grasslands ... | reverse complement strand
CGCTCGTGAGGCTCGCGCAGCAGCACGCCTGGGGATGGTTCATCGGCGTGCTGGTGCTGCAGCTGATTTTTCTAGGGATCGTCGGCATGGCGGCTTACGCGATCGCCGGTCCCGAAGACACAGCCGAGGTGGTCATCCGACCGACGACGACGTAAGGCATCGCGCGCTCATCCCTCCGGCGGCGGGCCGGCTCCGGAAGCGAGCCGGCCAGCCCGTTTTCCGAGCTTTGTAAAATCAGGCGACCCACTAGACTCCGTTGGTCTGGGGTCGGGCTCTCAATCTGAGGTCTGGGCCGCTAGCTCAACTGGCAGAGCGCCGTGCTGATAACGCGGAGGTAGGTGGTTCGAGTCCACCGCGGCCCACCAATCGATCGCAAATCCGAACCGTAATCAATTTGCGTGTCGAGACTACGGCTGCCGAGCCCTAGTCCAGAGGCGGCCCGACGATGTCGATACCGTATTTGTGCGCTACCTCGGCCAGACGTCGCTCATCGACTGGACCTGGCGGAGGCACGGTGAGCTTCGCTGTCTGTTCGCCCATCTCGGCCACGAAGTCCGCGAACGTTGACGGAAAAGCAAACGTAAGCGCACGAGCTCCCTTGGCGCCAACCTTGAAGGTATGAACCAGGCCGCGGGGAGCGAATACCCAGCTGCGCTCCGCCGCCTCGATCACATGCTCGCCGCAGTAGAACGTCATCGAGCCTTCGAGTACATACCAGGCCTCGTCCTCGTTGATGTGGATGTGACGCGGCACGCTATAGCCGGGCGGCATGGTCTGATCGAGCAATGCCAACCGTCCTTCTGTCTCTACCGTGCCGGCCTTACGCTGCAAAAGAGCGCCGACGAACCAGTAAGCGGGGCCCTCCCCGTCGGCCAATGAGTAGACGCGGTCTTTGGTCTTGTCATCCATGGCCTACCTCACTGTTTGCTCGACCATGCTGAACGCGAGGTCGGTGATGATTGACGGGACTTGCCGGCGGGGCGTGCCCGCATCGACGAGCGATTTCCAGAATGGGAAGTCAATGAGCGTTTTCACCGCAGTCGCGCGCGCTCCAGTCACTCGAGGGCCTGCGGCAGCCGCAATCAGGACTTCCAGCGCCCGATCCTGGGTCCGCACGGCCGCCGCAAGTGCGGGAAGATTGCGCGCCTCACGTCTGCACGCGTCGAGCCATCCCTCGCCGCGCTCATAGCAACGGCATGACTCCACGACCAGCGCCTGAAGGCGTTCCCTGGTGGACGAGAGGCCGGCGAACAGCTTTCCGATTTCCGTAGCGGTCGGCAGGCGGGCGCCGGCGGCGAACGTGGCCTGCGCGCAGGCCGGGATCATCGAGTCCAGGCTCGGGAAGTGCCGGTATACGGTTGCGGTCGAAACGTGCGCGCCCGCTCCGATCGAAACCCAGTTGGTTTCCGCGATCCCCTGCTTCGCCTGAATGGCGACGGCAGCGCGGATTATCTGGTCGCGGGTCTTATCGACCCCTGCCGCGCGCTTCACCATCCTGTAGCGGCGCGGCGTCCGCCGCCGCAATCGCTGTGAAACCATTTCGCGCGAATGATACTCGCATCAAAGCCAACGCGAGGCGGGTGGATATTTACCGCAGGTCGTGAAGGGTCCGGACCATCTGCGGAGGTAGGTGGTTCGAGTCCGCCGCGGCCCACCACCGTTTCCAGTCTTTCAGTGACCAAGAGCATCGAATTTCGCCCTTGGGTCAAGTCCCACCTGTCGTTGGTAGGCGAGCCAATCCAAGTAGCTGTCTTTCCGCGCGACCAAGCCGTCGCGCACCGTGAAGACGTCAGCGCCCGCGATAGCGAACGGCTTGCCTTCAGCGGTGCCGCTCATGACATATTCAGAGACGAAGTGCTCCGTACCGAAGTGCACGCGCTTTAGCTCGAAACGCAGGTCGGGCGTTGCGGCAAGGAGTGACCCGATCAGGTCGCGGACGGCTTCACGTCCAGTTGCCGGGGCGTGGATGTCATGCAATTGGAACACCGAATCGTCAGTGTGCATGGCCGCGATGGCGTCGGGATCGTGCTGGGCCCAGGCGGCGCTGTATTCCTTCGCGAGATCCACCAGACTTTTGTTCATGCCTTACTCCTGTCGGTACTCCGCGCAACTGGTTCGGGCGGTTCTGACTCGGGCGAGCCCTACCTAGCAGTTAGGGACATAGTGACGGCCGCGAAGCTCGCCCGATGACACCGCACCGCTCGCTCCCTCATAACACTCTCACCCCCTGCCGTCTGGCCCCACGTCGTAGGCATCAGCTCTTAGCCCCGATAAACTTGGGATGACGGGTTGAAACGCCAGGTTTGGCAGAGACTTTGACCGCCCGGCGCCGTCGCGGGCCCAGACGGGCGGACGAAGTGATCGCAGAGTTCGAGGCTGACCCCTATTTTCGGCGCCGGAAGGCGGAACGTAGTGCTGCTCACACGGCTCGTCGCCTCGAGAGTGAGCCTGATTTCGCACTAGTTCGTGCCCGCCTAGAGGCAGCTGGATTAGCAAGTGCCGATTTCGGACGATTCACGAGTGGCCGACATCCGGATGTGATTCGTCCGTCCGCCTTCGACTACAAGGCCGCGGTGCCAGTGCTTCTTGCAGTCCTTCCGCTCGTTCAGCACCCGAATGCCAAGGAGGCAGTTGTTCGGTCGCTGACGACTTCACACGCCCGCCCGGTCGCTGCAGACGCGCTGATCCGGGAGTTTCGAAACACCTCCGCAACCGAGCAACCGGCACTGAAGTGGGCAATCGGTAACGCGTTGGATACTGTGACAACGCCTGAACACGCGGACGTTCTTCTTGAGCTTGCCCTGGACAAGGCCCACGGCATGGGTCGTCAGATGATTGTTGAGCGCGTGGCACGAATCTCGAAAGACGCCCGGGTCGTCGACGCTCTCAGGAAACTGGCCACTGACGAAGACGTCGCCTTTCACGCGATGGCTGGCCTCCGAAGACGACTGGGTCAAGCCGAGGCTGCCGAGGTGATCCGTCCACTAACGGACCACGAGACGGAACGAGTCCGCGACGCTGCGCGGCGACAGCTTAAGCGTGCTGAGGCGGGTCGCCGGTAGCGCCATCAGGTGGGCTTCGCTTGCGCCATCAATCCGCGAAGGCTGGTCACCGGCCCGATTACCGTCAGCCCTGGGTTCGCGTTACGGAAACTACGGCCCACGCCTATTCTGAGCGCCATGGCTGGCGACGCCCAGGCGCTGATGATATTTATGCGTAGCATCGTCGCCGGCGACGCCGAAGCGGTAGCCCGGTCGCTCGCCGCGTCGCCCGCCTTGGCCTCATCGTCGCTCCGGCTCGAGGGTGCGACGAGGCTGTCCACCCAAGATTACTTTTTCGACGAGATCGGCCACTACCTGTTCGCCGGCGACACACCGCTCCACGCCGCGGCGGCTGCGCATCGAAAGACGATCGTGCACGAGCTGGTGTCGATGGGTGCGGACGTGAGGGCCAGAAACCGTCGCGGCGCGCAGCCTCTGCACTACGCCGCGGACGGGATACCGGGTTCAGCCCACTGGGACCCAAAAGCACAGAGGGACACCGTTGTCGCTTTGCTCGAGGCCGGCGCCGATCCCAACGCGGTCGATAAGGGCGGAGTCATGCCACTGCACCGGGCCGTCCGCAATCGGTGCGCCTCGGCGGTCCGCGCACTCATTGAGGGGGGCGCCGATGTGGGTCGCCCAAACGGGTCGGGCTCCACGCCGATTCAGCTCGCCCACTGGACGACGGGCCGCAGTGGAAGTGGATTGGAGATCGCGAAAGCGGAGCAGAAGGTGATCGTGCGGCTACTGCTCCAACACGGCGCGCGATAGCGGTGTCAGCTGCAAAGCCGTGGGTTGTGAGGCCATGCATCGCTGATGGCGGATAACAAGCCGAGGGTCTTTGACTTGTTGCCGCGAGTTGGCGCGGGTGCGATCCGGCTGGGCATGAGCCGAGCCGAGGTAAGGCAGGTACTTGGACCGCCGGTCACGTCCTACCCAAAGATCCCGGACGCACCGCTAACCGACACGTACTTCGGGGCTGACCTGCAGATTACATACGACGCTGACGATCGAGTTGAACACATCGAGCTGAACGGGCCAGGAGCTATTGATGCCGTCCTTCACGGCCGAAGCCTCCTCACGTTGCCGGCTGAAGACGTACTCGCATGGATGAAACGTTTCGCTGAATATGACCCTGACGATCCGGAAGTTGGATACAGCTACATCTACCCCGACCTCGACTTGAGCGTGTGGCGGTCAACGATGCCGGAGGGCCAAGAAGATGACGAGGGTCGCTTCTTCCGTTCGGTTGGCGTTGGCAGAGCTGGCTACTACGCCAAGGGCAGGCGTGCCTGACATGAGCGGAGGTTGATCGCGAGGCCTGGCACAGCGATCGAGCGGTTCGCGTTACGGAAACTACGGCCCACCATTGCTTCAAGAGGGCGCTAGCCGCCCGCCGGCTCCCTTACCTCTGGGCCGGAACCTGCGCTTCCAGGAGTTCTTTCGCCGTGTCGAACTGCGCCTGAAATTGATTCTTCGCGATCCTGGCGAGGATCGGCTCGCCGAGTTTGAAGAATCCGCTTGGGTCGCCATCGAAGACCGCAACAACCTTGGTCCCGCCACCTTCTGCCTCGAACAAGTTGGATATCTTGAGCGGAAATGGTTTGTCGCTTTTCTGCTCGAAGCGCTTGTTGAGCTCGTACTCCGTCACCTCGGCGGTCGACTCAATTTTCCGACCCAGGAACCTTGCCCGAGTCTGAATCTTGGTCCCCATCCTGACTGGGGTTTCCGAAGGTACCGCCTCCTCGACGATGGAGTTCCATTCGGGCAGCTTGGTGGGGTCCGCCATGTACTTGAACACTTCGGCCAGCGGTCGATTGATATGCGTGGAGATCTCGAATTTCACCATAGGCTTCAAACCTCCCTGGTGTCTTGAGCCACTCGGGCGTGCTAGCGCAGTCCCGTCATACGCTCTTTTGGCCGGTATTTCAAGCGCCCGCGAGCGAGCAACCCAGGTTGCGTAATTAGCCGAATGAACTGGAGGCGACGCCCAGCCGAGCATGGCTCACTCCGCTCACAATCGCCTCGTCCGACCTGAGGTCGATCATTCGCCCGACGACCTGAATGTGGTTCGCGTTATGGAACCCCGGGCCCACCACGCTGACCGAACGCGATGCGGCGGCGCTGACAGCCGATCAGTCGGGAGCAGGTAGCTCCAGATTCGGCTCTGCCCTTGCGTAGCGAGGGAAGCACTTGGTGCCAAATGCGGGACGCTCGACACATTGACTGCACCCTCAGACTGTGATAGTCCAAGTTAAGCCGTTGGCCGCAAACCGCACGCAAGTCGCTGGAGGAAAACAATGGAGAAACAAAGACTCACATCGAGGACCAGCAGGAGGGAGTTTCTCAAGAAGGCTGGGATCGGGTCGGCCGCACTTGCGACACTGCCGGCCCTTGGCGAGCTACTTGCAACGCCCGCGCTGGCGAGCGACCGGATCGGCTTCAAGTTGACCGCAGCCAGCAAGATGGGAGCGGAGCGGGTGATCCTGGCCGGAGAGGGGCTGATGACTGCCTCAGAGGCGACAGGGGGCGGCACGTTCGTCCACTTCAGCGTCAGTACAGGTGTCCCGGTTCTCATCGCCACCGGGGTCTGGAAGACGAAGAGGCTGCACAGCTTCACCACGGTGGGCACCCCGCTTGGATTGGGTACGTCCGGCGTCGCAGTCATGGACATCGACCTCATTCCGGTGAATAACGTGAGGGTTCCGGCCAGCCTGACAATCTATTGCGACCTGCCGGGACCGGGCCGGTTCTCTGGCGGAGAGGAGGGCTTCGTCCTCACCGTCGACGGCAAGACTTTCGAACAGTCAGGGGTCGGCGCCTCGCTGTTCACCTTCGGCGCACCGTCCTAGATCCGCAGGACGGAGGCCATCGGACGTTGGACTAGCCGCGAGGGCTGGCCGCTCACGCCCTGAAGGATGCGTTTTGCCGCGATTGCAAAAGGAGAGATCGCCATGGGAGTAGCCGGTGCGTATAGACGTAAGCAGCGGGTAGCGCTCCGGGGGGCGCTCAGCCTGGGCGTGGTGCTCAGTCTCTTCGCCGTGGCCGCCGCCCCGGTGTCGGCGTCAGGTGGCCCGAACATCACCGGAGGCGGCATGACGGACACCATGACTCGATTCGCTCTTGCCGTTCACGACGGGACCGGGCACTTCGAGTGCCTGATGCCAGGACTGATGACTGTTGAGGCGACGGTGACAAAGGTCACGGCGATAGGCGGCGGTACGGCCAGTTTCACAGGAGTGGCGACCGTGACCCTTGCCCACAACAATCCTTTTGGATTGCCGGCTGGGCCGATGGCCGTTGGAGCGGACTTCACGGCTTCGGTTGCCGCTGGCGGACCCGGAGTGGGGCACGAGGATCTCAAGATCCTTGGTATGGACTTTCCCGGTACGGTCGTACACGGTCGGATCAGCATCGGAACTTGACGAATATCGCCCGAGAAGGAAACAGCGGTCTTTGTCACGAGTAGCTGGGCACGCGGCAATAGGGGCGGAGGGTTGCCAATCGCACACCCTCCGTCCGTCTCAATAACCGATTTCTGCAAATGAGGGACAGGTGATAAGACGGGGAGTCCTGGCGGCCGCGCTTTCGCGCCGTGAGTTCCTCGTGCGCGTAGGCGCCGGCGGAGCGCTTCTGCTCTTCCCATGGCCCTCATCTGTCTTTCCAGTGCCCTTATCTGCGTCGGCTGCGGACTCGCTGGTCGGCGTAAGAGCCAAGCCGAAAACAGGCGAAAGCGTTGTGCTGCTCTGGAACGATGCCGCGCTCGAGGGCGTTCGCCACTCGAAGCTCGGGCCGCCAATGGTTGCACGCGCCCTCGCCATCGTTCACACGTGCGCGTACGACGCTTGGGCCGCATATGACCACCACGCCATCGGAACGCGCCTTGGCGGGACTCTTCGCCGGCCGCCTCGAGAGCGAGGGTTGGCCAACAAGAACATTGCGATCAGCTACGCGGCTTACCGCGCGGCAATCAACCTCTTCCCCGCCGACAAGGCCAGCACTTTCGACCCGCTGATGCGCGACTTGGGTCTTGAGCCAGATAACACGACGACCGATGCCTCTACGCCAATCGGCGTGGGAAACGTTGCCGCCGCGGCCGTCCTCCAATACCGCCACAGGGACGGTGCCAACCAGCTTGGCGATGAGCCCGGCGGGGTGCCCGGCATGCCGTACTCGGATTATTCGGGCTACCGGTCGCCAAACGATCCTATGGACACCCGGGCCCCATTCGACCGGGCGACGGTTCATGACCCGAACCTGTGGCAGCCGCTGCGCTACGTCGACGTGACTGGAGCACTGGTGACCCAGCCCTTCGTCGGTGCCCAATGGCAGCATGTGGCTCCATTCGCGCTTACGTCAAGCGCACAGCTACGCTCCCCAACCGGGCCGGCAAGGTTCGGCTCTAACGATTACCGGGCGCAGGCTGAGGCTTTGCTCGAGCTGAGCGCCGGTCTCACCGACGAGCACAAGATGATTGCCGAATACTGGGCGGACGGGCCGCATTCAGAGCTGCCGCCTGGGCATTGGAATCTCTTTGGTCAGTTTGTTTCACGCCGAGACGACCACGGGGCCGGCGAGGTCGGTGTTGACGCCGACGTCAAGCTCTTCTTCGCTCTCACGAACGCGATCTTCGACGCAAGCATCTGCTGCTGGGACGGCAAGCGTGCGTTTGCGTCCGTCCGCCCGATCACCGCGCTCCGCTATTTGTTCGAGGGACAGCAAGTGCTCGCGTGGGCGGGCCCCTATCGCGGGACTCGTGTGATCGCGGGCGAGGACTGGTTCCCCTACCAACCAACAACTTTTCCAACGCCGCCGTTTCCTGAATACAGCTCCGGGCACAGCACCTTCAGCGCCGCGGGCGCCGAGATCCTGAGACTGTTTACGAAAAGCGACCGGTTCGGTGCCTCGGTTACTCTGCCAGCGGGGAGCTCGAGGACTGAGCCGGGAGTTGTTCCCGCACATGACCTGACCCTGAGCTGGGCGACCTTCAGCCAGGCGGCGGACCAGGCCGGCATTTCACGACGTTACGGCGGCATCCACTTCGAGCAGGGAGACCTGGATGGCCGGCGCGCCGGGCGTAAGGTCGCCCAGATAGCCTGGGACAAAGCGCAGAGCTACCTCGACGGCCGGCTAGCAGCGCATATAGGGTGAGTCGGCCCACCACCGTTCGTCGTTCCGCCATTCGGGCGCAGATTGTCGAATCCCGGACTCCGGATTCCGCCATTTCTGCACAGATGTCGGGATGGAGACGCGATTTAGACTGGGGCGTGTGGACATGAAGCTCGAGCTCGTCCCTGTTCCTGTTGCCGACGTCGACCGGGCCAAGGCTTTCTATGTCGACCAGGTGGGATTCCATCTCGACCACGATCATCAGGTGACGCAGCAGCTGCGTTTCGTGCAGCTCACTCCGCCTGGATCCGCGTGCTCGATCGTGATCGGAACCGGCATCACCGAGATGGCACCTGGCTCTCAGAAAGGGCTGCAGGTTGTGGTCGGTGACGTCGAGGCACTTCGCCAGGAGCTTGCCGGCCGCGGAGTCGAGACCAGCGCAGTCGACAAGCAGCCGTGGGGATGGTTCATTTACTTCAGCGACCCTGACGGCAACACGTGGTCGGTGCAGCAGATCGTTTCCCGCCCGTAGTTCATGCCGACGAGGGCTGAACCGACCCCGTTTTTTAGGTGACGGTCAGCGTCCCCTTCATGCCGGACCCTTCATGGCCCGGCTGGGTGCAGAAGATCACGTAGGTCCCGGCGGGGATGTCGTTGACGTCGAACTCCTTCGAGTCGCCTGCCGATATCAGCTCGCTCGTCGCGATGCGGTTGTTCGAGCTGTCGCGAATCGCCAGGTCGTGCTGCGTGCTCCCCGAATTGACGAGCCAGAAGATGATCTTGCCGTGCGGGGCGTTGATCGTCCCGGGATCGAACTTGAACTCCGTCATCGTCACCTGGATCGAACCCGCCGGCTGGCCCCCGCCGCTGCTCCCGCCGCATCCGGCAAGCAGGGCTACGGCAACAAGCCCGACCGCGAATGCTCTCATCTCCCCGCGGTGATCCCCACATAAAGAATGATGAAAAGGAAGATCCACACCACGTCGACGAAGTGCCAGTACAGGGTCACCGCCGCTGGACCGACGTGGTTGCGCGAATCGAACTGTCCGCGCGACGCGCGATAGAGGATGAGGGTCAGAAGGACGAGTCCGCCCAGCACGTGTGCGCCGTGGAAGCCGGTCATCGTGAAAAAGGCGCTGGCGAACGTGTTCGCGGTCAGGTTCAGGCCGCGATGGAAGGCGTTGATGAACTCGTACAGCTGGCCGAGCTCGAATGCGAGTCCAAGGACGATGGTCGTGATCTGGAGCATGAAGAATCGGCGCCGGTTGTCGTGCGCAAGGCCATCCAGGGCGAAGTGACAGGTCACACCACTCGAAAGGAGCAGCACCGTGTTGATGGCGGGAATGCCCAACCAGCTGACGTAGTACTCGGGCGAGGCGCTCGGCGCCTTTGGCGGCCACTGGCCGGCAGACCCGAAGAGGTAGAAGTACATCGCGAACAGGCTTCCGAAGAACATCACCTCGGAGGCCAGGAAGATGTACATGCCCATCATGCCGGGCTTGATCGCCGGGTACTGAGGGGTCGGCTCCCGCTGCATCGAGGCGACCGCCATCAGCTATGCCCCTCACCGTGCGTCTGGGGTCCGTCGGCGGGAAACATCCGCACGTCTTCCACCAGCACCCAACCTACGACTCCGTAGAGGAAGATCACGCCGCCGATCACGGCAAGCACGATGCGCGCCGTGGCCGAGAACGGAATCGCGGCGAGGCCGAGGAACAGCGCGCCGACGCAGATGATGAACGGGAAGTTGCTGTTGGGGAACAGGTGGATCCCGAGCTCATGCGCGCGCGCCGCGTAGTCGATCGTGACGTCGACCGGTTCGGGCGGCAGCTCCATGTCGAACCGTGACGCGTTCGCACGCGCGGGGTCTGCATCGCGCCAGGCCTTGAAGGCCGCGGACGCCATCACGCTCGACGGCCAGAGCTTGTAGCCGCAGTTCCGGCAGTGGTCCACGAAACGGGCCGTCCGGAGGCCGCAACGGGGGCAGTCCACGGACAGGCTCGGATTGGACACGTCGACGTAACGAGGCTTATGGGCTGCGGCCACAGTCGCTTCTGGATTCTATCCGGTCGCCGCAGCCGGCACCCGGTCGCCAATCCGGCCGCTTATATACTTCGCTCGTGACCCGCGTCGTGCGCGCGCTCGTTGCCGCAGTCGGCATCGCGGCGTTCCCCTTCGTGCTCGGAGCCTGCGAACTCGGCGGCCTCCACCCCATCTTCCCCAACCCCGTCTCGCCGAACGGGCAGGACATCTTCACCACGTACCTCTGGATCTCGGTTCCCGCAATAATCATCTTCATCGGGGTCGAGGCGGCGCTGCTCTGGGTCGTCCTCCGTTACCGCCGCTCCCGCCAGCCCGCGAACTATGTGCCGCCCCAGGTGCACGGCAACACCACGATAGAAGTGGTCTGGACGATCATCCCGCTGATCATCGTCCTGGGGATCGCCGGCTACAGCTTCAACACCCTGCTCAAGGACTTCCAGCCGATCACCAACGCACAGATGGAGGTGACCATCAGCGGCCACCAGTTCGGTTGGGACTATGACTACGAGAACGGCGTGGTGGTTCACCAGGAGGGCACGCTTGCCGGTGAGGTCACGCCGTTCGTGGTACCGACGAATACGTTGGTCAAGCTCCGGTTCCGTGGCACGGACGTGATCCACTCGTGGTGGGTGCCGGCGATCTCGGGCAAAACCGACGCGGTGCCTGGCTATGACAACTTCTCGTGGCTCAAGATCGACCAGGTGGGGACCTGGCACGGCGAGTGCGCGGAGCTGTGTGGAGTCGGCCACGCGACGATGCAGATCAACGTGCAGGCGATGAACCAGGGCGACTTCGACAGCTGGATGAACCAGAAAAAGGCGGCGTTGGCTTCACCATCGCCGTCTAAGTAGGATAGGTAGCGGATGGCCACCACCGCCCTTCCGAGGCCAAAGGCCTACGACGACACATTTTTCAAGCCGATCAGCCTCTGGCTGACCACGACCGATCACAAGCTGATCGGGATCATGTACATGGTCACCGGCGTCCTGAGCTTCGTGATCGGCGGCATCTTCGCCCTGATCGTCCGCCTCCAGCTTTCGCAGCCCAACCTCAAAGTCGTCGACCCCGAGACCTACAACCAGCTGATCTCTGCGCATGGCGTGACGATGATCTTCTTCTTCGTCACGATCTTCCTCACCGGCATCGCCAACTACATGGTGCCGATCATGGTCGGCGCGCGCGACATGGCGTTCCCGCGCGTGAACCTGCTCGGCTTCTGGCTGGTCCCGGTGTCGATCATCCTGTACTACAGCGGCTTCTTCACCGGCGGCGCGCTCAATGCGGGTTGGACCGGCTACGCGCCGCTGACAGAGAAGGCCTACAACAGCCACTCCCTCGGCGTCGACTTCTGGGCGCTCAGCATCATCGTCTGGGCGATCAGCGGGATCATGGCCTCGACCAACTTCCTCACCACGATCGTCGCCCTGCGCGCGCCCGGGATGAGGTTCTCGCGCCTGCCCCTCTTCGTCTGGGCCCAGATCTCGACCTCGATCCTGCTGCTGGTGGTGGGCGCGCCGCTGGCCGCGGCGATGATCCTGCTCGAGTTCGACCGCCAGCTGGGCACGCAGTTCTTCACGACGGCGGGACGGCCAGTGCTCTACCAGCACCTGTTCTGGTTCTTCGGCCACCCCGAGGTCTACATCATGATTCTGCCCGGCTTCGGAATGATCTCCGAGGTCATCCCGGTTTTCGCGCGCAAGCCGATCTTCGGCTACATGTCGATGGTCGCGGCGCTCTTCGGCATCGTGTTCCTGTCGATGACCGTCTGGGCGCACCACATGTTCACGGTCGGGATGAACGTGTACGTCGAAGGCTTTTTCATGTTGATGACCATGCTCATCGCGGTCCCGACAGGGATCAAGTTCTTCAACTGGATCGCGACCACGTGGTGGGGCTCGGTCGAGTTCACCGTCCCGATGAAGTTCGCCTTCGGCTTTCTAGCAACGTTCCTCATCGGCGGTCTGACCGGCATCTACCTCGCTTCAGTCCCGGTGGACACGCAGCTGCACCAGTCCTACTACGTCGTGGCTCATCTCCATTACGTCTTGTTCGGCGGCAGCGTGTTCACGATCATGGCCGGGATCTACTACTGGTTCCCCAAGATCACCGGGCGGATGCTTGGACACAAGCTCGGCGAGTGGAACTTCTGGACACTGTTCATTGGCTTCAACGGCACGTTCCTGATCATGCACACGCTCGGCCTCGAGGGAATGCCGCGCCGCATCGCCACCTACGCCAACGAGGCCTGGGCGGCGACGAACCTGATCATCACGCTGTCTTCGTTCCTGATCGCCTTCTCGGTCGCCCTGCTCCTGGTCAACATCGTGCGCAGCTGGGCCCACGGTGAGATCGCGGGCGATGATCCCTGGAAGGCCAACACGCTGGAATGGGCGACGAGCTCTCCGCCTCCGCCCTACAACTTCGAGCGCGTGCCGCCGGTTCGCAGCTTCATGCCCGTCCGCGACCTGCGCGAGTCAGGCGAGCTGGTCGAGTCGGAGCCACTACCGGCCCCCGCTTAACCCGGTCTAGATGTCCTCCCCATTTATGGGGAGTTGGCGTGCAGCGCCGGAATGTCCTCCCCATTTATGGGGAGTTGGCGTGCAGCGCCGGAATGTCCTCCCCATTTATGGGGAGGTGGCGCGCAGCGCCGGAGGGGCTGAAGCGAACCCCGATTTCGCCGTCGCTAGTGATGCTCGGCGGACTCGGTCTCCAGCGTCGCATCCTCAGCGGCGCGATTCCGCGCGTCGCCGCGGATCACCCACCAACCGAGACCGACAACGCCCAGCCCGGCGACCAGGAACGCCACGCTCATCCCGAGCCAGGCGGGAACCCATTCACCGGCGAGAAAGACCACGGGTCAACATTATCGCCAACCGACGACCTTCGGCCGCTGCGTGCCGGTAGGGTGTTACCAGTAAAGGCCGTTGATCAACCTCATCGACATCCTGATCCTGATTGCCACCGTCGTCGGGCTCGCCAACGGATACCGGCGCGGATTCTGGCTCTCCCTCGCCCAATACGTGGGTTTGCTGGTCGGCGTGCTGCTCGGCGCGGCCTCCGCACGGATCGTGCTCGACTACCTCGGAATCAACAACGCCAGCGCTCGGCCGCTCGGCGCCGTGCTAGTGCTGGTCATCGGCGGAAGCCTCGGCTCGAGCATCGGCTTTGCGGTCGGCGAGCCCATCCGGCGCCGGATCCTGCGCACCGGCGTCCACACCTCTACGGATTCCGTAGCGGGCGCCGCCCTTTCCGCGTTCGCGGTCCTCCTGATGTGCTGGTTCCTCGGTCTCAGCTTCTCGCGCGGGCCAAGCCCCGAGATCGCGCAGCAGATCCAGAAGTCGGTCGTGCTGCATGGGCTGGATTCGATAGCGCCACGCCCGCCGCCATTTCTCGCAAGCGTGGAGCAGGTCCTGGCAGGTGTGCAGTTTCCCCCGGTCTTCGCCGGCCTCGAGCCGACGCTGCCAGGCGCCCTACCGGTGCCTGCGTCCATCGACACCCCTGGCGTGAAGCAGGCGGACCAGAACGTCGTCAAGGTTTCGAGTCTTGGATGCGGCGGCATCGTGACCGGCAGCGGATTTCCCCTCGGCAGCGGTTACGTGATCACCAACGCGCACGTGGTCTCGGGCACGACGTCACACGCGATCCAGAAGGTCGACGGCACGACCCTGCGCGCCGAAGTCGTGTACTTCGACCCGGAGCGCGACGTGGCGGTGCTCTACGCGCCGGGCTTCACTGCGCCCGGGATGGCGTTCGCCCCCGCGCAGCGCGGCACGCAAGGCGCGGTCATCGGTTATCCGGGCGGACAGGGGGAGAAGACCGTCCCCGCGGTGGTCGACGGCGCGGTGATGGCCGAAGGCCGCGACATCTACAACCAGAACTTGATCACGCGCCAGATCTACGTCCTCCAGGCGACCGTGCGGCCGGGCAACTCAGGCGGGCCGCTCATCGACCTGCAGGGCCACGTGCTGGGCATGGTGTTCGCCACCTCGGCGAGCGACCCGAACCAGGCTTACGCACTCACCGATGATGAGATCGCGCCCGACATCCGCGACGCCGAGTCGAACCCATCGGTCAAGGACACGAGCCACTACGAGTGCGCCGCCTAGACCGATTCTGACTCGGGCTTAGCCTCCTCGATCAGCATCACGGGAATCCCGTCGACGATCGGATAGAGCACCTTGCAGCTGGGACACCGCAGCTGATCGGGCGCCTTGAACTCCACTTTGGTGTGGCACTTGGGACAGGCCAGGATTTCAAGCAGTTCTTGAGAGATCACGCGCGCATGGTAGTACGGTTGCGCCTGTGATTTTGAGGCGGCTCTACCTGTACCTGGTGAGCGCCGCGGCGCTGGGCCTTTTGGCGGCCGGCCTCTCCCTTCTCGGCGCCACGGTCCTGCTTTTCATCTTCAACGATCCATCCGCCGATTCCAGCCGCGCCCAGCTCGCCATCTTCACCGCGATGACCGTGGTCGCAGCGCCCGTCTGGGCGGTCCATTTCTGGTTTGCCCGCCGCTTCGCGATGCGCGACCCGTTCGAGCGGGCGTCGGCGCTGCGCCGCCTCTACCTGTACTTCGCCTGCCTGGTGACAGCCCTCGTGGCGACCCAAACACTCGCCTACGCGCTCGCCATGGCGCTGCAGCCAGTCCTCGACAACCAACAGGGAAGCTGGCTGACCGCCGCTCAGCTGGGCTGGGCGACCTTAGTCCTGGTGGCGATATTCGCCTTCCATTTCTGGACCGCGGCGAGGGACCGCGCGGCGGTCGGCGAGGAGGGCGCCTCGGCCACGCTGCGGCGCTGGTACATGTACATCGCGCTGCTTTCCGGTCTGCTCATGATGCTGACCAACACCGCACTGCTGCTCCAGCAAAGCTGGGCGCAGCTGGTCGTGGGCCCGTCTACAACTGCCTTTCCCAAAGGCGGCGGCGGTGGCTTCGTGTCGGCCCTCGCGTTTGCCGCCGGCCCGACAATCGCCGGCGCGGTCCTCTGGGGCTTCCACGCGCGGGCGATCGCCTTGCGTCACCTGTCGGACGACCGCCACTCGACGCTGCGCGCCCTCGCGGGATTCATCGCCGTGGCCAATGCGATGGTGTACGCCCTGTTCGGCGCGAGCCAGATCCTCTACTACGGCCTGGCGCGTCTTCTCGGCGTCAGCGACCCCGGCGGCGCCGGGACCAACGTGCTGGCAGCCCTGGGAGCGCCCGGCTCGTTTCTCCTCGTGTGGGGAGTGGCCTGGTTCCTGATCAGCCGCCGCCTGGCGCGGGATGCAGGAACGCAAGAGGCCGACCGGCAGGCGGGCGTGCGGCGCCTGTACACGAACCTGGCGGCGCTGGTCTCCCTCGTCGTGTGGGCGATCGGCGTGGGCGGTTTGCTGTGGACGCTGGCCGAGCAGCTCGAGGCGCCGATCATCGGCGTCCAGGCGCACGATTGGAGAGACCCGGTCAGCTTGTGGGTCACGCTGCTGGTCGTCGGCGCCGGCGTGTGGGTCGCGCACTGGCGCCCGGCGCCATGGGCCGCCGACCGTCAGTCGCTCAGCCGCAAGCTCTACGTCTGGGCCGCCCTTCTCGGCAGTATCCTTGCCGTCCTCGGCGGTGGAGTCGGGATGCTCAACTCTCTTCTGCAGCAGGTCTTCAGCGCCCATCCGCGACTGAACGACACGAACAACCTCGACTTCGGTCATTACCTGGCCGTGATCGTGGTCGCGGCCGGCGTCGGCTTCTACCACTGGCGCGTCCTGCGGGCTGACGCGGCGTCGCGACCACCGAGGGCAGCCGTTGCGCCGGCACCCGCCGCCGCGGCCCTCGCCGTCGTTGCAACACCGTCCGCGGCGAAGGAGGCGGCGCCCGCGGCGGAGACTCTCGGTCCGCGCGCCCGCCGCTACACGCTGATCGTCACCGACGCGACCGACGACGATGTCCACCAGGCGCTGGCGGAGCTCCCGCCGCACGCCAGCTACAAGCTGACACCGACGGAACAGACCGTTGACGGACGCTGACGCCCAGGCGTATCTCGACCTGGTCGACTGGCGGCGACGCGTCGGCGACCTCTACCGGACAACTGGACCGGACGCGCTGAGGCGATTCCGTCTGGGACGCGACCAGCTGTTTCGCGACCATCCGCAGACGCCCATCGAGCCCGAGGAGCGCGAGGCGTTCTCGGGCTTGCGCTACTTCGAGCACGATCCCGCATTTCGCGTCACCGCGCACTTCGAGGCGGGCGATGGGAGCGAGCTGGTGATCGACACCGGCGGCGAGGACGGCGCAGTGCGTTATCGCCGAGCCGGCAGGCTCGAGTTCACTCTGCTCGGCCAGTCCTGCGCGCTCACCGTGCTCAGCCTCGTCCAGTACGCAGGAGGATTGTTCGTGCCATTTCGCGACCTGACTTCAGGCCACGAGACGTATGGCGGCGGCCGCTATCTCTTCGACACCGCCAAGGACACAGATGGACTCGTCCTCGACCTCGAGCCGAGATCGCCCGACGTGTTCATCGACTTCAACTACGCCTACAACGCGTCGTGCGCGTACAGCCCGCGCTGGGCGTGTCCGCTCGCACCGCCGGAAAACCACCTCCAGGTCGCCGTGCGCGCCGGAGAGCTCGTCTACAAAAGCTAGGCTGGTACCGCGCTCCCGCGAACGGCCTTGATCAGCTCGCCCGCGCGCTCGATCGACTCCTTCGTCGAGAACACGTTGTTGTTGAAGGTGAAGCCGCCGAACCCCGCTTCCATGTACTGGGCGATCACCTCAGCCGCCTGAGGCACGGTGGCGATCACGGCCATCGCGCGGCGCTCTGGGTGCAGGCTGTCGACGATGGCCTTGGCGTCCTTCTCGTTGTCCGCGAGGACAAGCATGAGACCGACTGTCAGCAGCACCTCGGACGGATCCCGGTTGACCGCGGCGCAGTGCTCCTCAAAAACCTTTTTCTTCCGCTTCAGGTCTTCGAGGTTGCCGCCGAACCAGTGACCCATGTCGCCGTGTTGGGCGAGGATGCGCAGCGTCCGCCGCTCGCCGCCGCCGCCGATTAGGATCTTCGGGCCTCCTGGCTGAACCGGCCTCGGCACGTTGAGCGCGCGCTCGATCCGGTAGTGCTTGCCTTTGAATGAGGGCCGGTCCTCGGTGAACATCAGCCTGGCGATGGTGACCGCCTCGTCGAGCCGGTCCATACGCTCCTTGATCGGCGGGAACTCGATGCCGTAGCCCCTGTGCTCGTCTTCGTTCCAGGCTGCCCCAATGCCAAGAATGGCGCGACCCTTGGAGATGACATCGAGCATCGTCACCTCTTTGGCCAGCAGCGCGGGGTTTCGGTACGTGACACCGGTGACGAGGGCGCCGAGCTTGACGCGCGAGGTCTGCGTCGCCAGCGCGGCGAGCGTCGTGTATGCCTCCATCATCGGCTCGGTCTCCGGACCGATGCCCCGTATCTGATAGAGGTGGTCCATCACGGTGACGAGGTCGAAGCCGGCTCTCTCGGCCGCCTTCGCGTTCTCGACGACACGGTCGAAG
>Ga0209804_1001150_pt1 | contig 17732 bp, 17 predicted proteins | sample GraSoiAngelo_139_FD_185896 | JGI IMG/M metagenome (GOLD analysis project Ga0209804, IMG submission 185896) | Grasslands soil microbial communities from the Angelo Coastal Reserve, California, USA - 14_0929_12_20cm (SPAdes) (version 2) | ecosystem: Environmental > Terrestrial > Soil > Grasslands ... | reverse complement strand
GGAGCGGCACGCTCCCGAGAAGGTGAAGGGAACGGTGCTGCTGGAGCTGGCTTTCGATCTGCCCGCCGTCCTGCCCAGGCTGCTCCAGCCCTGGACGGAGGTCCCGCTGGCGGCCGTGCGGCCCACGCAGTTGCTCGTCGCGCGATCACCGCACGGGCGCGTGGCGGTGGCGCGAAGCGACGCCGGCATCGCAGCCGTCATGCAGCTGGCCGACGGGAAGCGGACGCTCGAGCAGCTCGCCGCAGCAGCGGGGCTCGCCGTCGGGGACCTCGAGGCGACGCTGGAGGGGCTCGTGGAGCTGGGCGCCGTGCGATTCCCGAACGGCAGCTAGGTGGAAGTCCAGATCTTCGGTGTCCGGAAGAGCGCCGACACCCGCGCGGCGCTGCGCTTCTTCGCCGACCGCCGGATCAAGACCCACTTTGTCGAGCTGAGCGTGGGCCCGGCCGAGGAGACATGGCGGGCCTGGGTCGCCGCCGGAAAGCAGTCCGCGTAGCTTCCGAACAACCGTCCATCACCGGAGCCGCCTGTGACCACCACGTACGAAAGCGCCGATCTGCTGCTCAAGCTCTACGACCTGCGCCGGGAGGCGGTGATGCGCAAGGCCCGCGCCTGGTTCCGTGCGGACTTCCATCCCGCCAGCGCCGCCGAGGTGCTCACCATCTATCGCGGCAAGAACAGCGCGCCGTACCGCATGGTCACGACGTACTGGAACATGGCCGCGGCGCTGGTGCTCCACGGCGCGATCGACGAGCAGATGTTCGCCGACACCAACGGGGAGCACGTCATGGTGTACGCGCGTCTCGAGCCCCACCTCGCCGAGCTGCGCGCCGCGCTCAAGAACCCCGGCTACCTGGACCCGCTGGAGAAGCTGATCCTGCGGATGCCCGACGCCCAGGCAAGGCTCGCTCGAGTGCGCGGCACCGCCGCGCCGGCCGGGAAGCCCGGTGGCGCAAAGCGGCCCCGGAGGGTCGCGTGACCGCCGCGGTCATCCCCCGCCCTGCAGCCGCGGAATACGCTTCGTACTACGCCAGGTACATCGACAAGGTACCCGAGGGCGACCTGCTGCGGACGCTCGAGAACCAGGCCCGCGAGACGCAAGCGTTACTCGCCGGTTTGTCCGACGCCAAGGCACTGCACCGCTACGCCCCGGGAAAATGGAGCATCAAGGAGGTGATCGGGCACGTGACCGACACCGAGCGCGTGTTCTCCTACCGCGCGCTGCGCTTCGCCCGCGCCGATGCCACCGCGCTCCCCGGCTTCGATGAGAACGCCTGGGTGCCGCCCGGGAAGTTCGACGCACGTTCCCTCAAAGACCTGGCCGCCGAGCTCGACGCCGTGCGGCGCGCCACCATCGCCCTGTTCCGCGGACTCGACGCCGCCGCCCTCGCACGCCGCGGGACGGCGAACGACAACGCGGTCTCGGTGGGCGCGATCGCCTGGATCATCGCGGGCCACGAGCGCCACCACGTGGCGCTGCTGCACGAGCGCTACAAAGTATGAGTCCGGCGCTCTTCCTGCTCCTCGCAGCGGTGGCACAGGGAGACACCGGCAGCTTCGTCATCAGGAACTTCCGGTTCGCGAGCGGGGAGACGCTGTCCGAGCTGCGGCTCCACTACCGCACCCTCGGCCGCCCGCACCGCAACGCCGTCCTCATCCTCCACGGGACGGGCGGATCGGGGAGCCAGTTCCTCACGCCCGTGTTCGCGGGCGAGCTGTACGGCGCCGGTCAGCCGCTCGACACGACCTCGCACTACCTCATTCTGCCGGACAACATCGGCCACGGCCGCTCGTCCAAGCCGAGCGACGGGCTGCGTGCCCGCTTCCCCCACTACGCCTACGAGGACATGGTGGCGGCGCAGTACCGGCTCGTGACCGAAGGCCTGCACGTGAATCACCTGCTGCTCGTGATGGGCACGTCGATGGGGTGCATGCACAGCTGGCTTTGGGGCGAGCGCCATCCCGAGTTCATGGACGGTCTCGTGCCGCTCGCCTGCCTGCCGACCCAGATTGCGGGGCGGAACCGGATGTGGCGCAAGCTGATCATCGACGACATCTCGGGTGATCCCGACTGGAAGAACGGCGACTACGCCACCCAACCGCGCGGGCTGCGCGCCGCACTGCAGCTGCTGTTCATCGCCGGGAGCGCACCGCTCGTGCAACAGCGCCTCGGGCCCACGCGCGACTCCGCCGACGCCTACATCTCCCGCTGGATCGACGCGCGGTTCGCCGAAACCGACGCCAACGACCTGCTCTACCAGGTCGCGGCCTCGCGCGACTACGACCCCAGCCCCGCGCTCGGTCGCATCACCGTTCCGGTACTGACCATCAATTCGGCGGATGACTTCATCAACCCACCCGAGCTGGGGCTCGTGGAACGGCTCGTTGCAACGGTGAAAGGCGCCCGGTACGTCCTCATTCCCACGAGCGAGCGGACGCGAGGGCACGGGACCCACACGGCGGCCGCCGTGTGGAAGCAGTACTTCGCGCCGTTCGTCGCCTCGCTCGAGCGCCGCTAGACCCGCAGTCTGCGCAGAAACGCCGCGGGATCGTTGAGGAAGGCACGGGTCAGCGCCACGTGCTCGAGGTCCTCGTATCGGACCGCGGAAATCGGCACGCGATCGAAGCTGTAGATCGCCGCGTCGGGAAATGCCAGCAGCATGGGTGAGTGCGTGGCGATGATGAATTGCGCGTCGCGACCCGCCCACGCGAGCAGCAGCGCGAGCAGCCCGAGCTGGTTCTGGGGGGACAGCGGCGCCTCGGGCTCGTCGAGCAGGTACAGGCCTTCGGGCGCGAACCGGCCCTGGAACAGATTGAGGAACGCCTGCCCGTGCGACCGGGCGTCCGGGTCGCGCCCGTAGCGACGCTCCATATCGCCGAGCGACGCACGCACCGGACCGGCGGCGAGGCCTTTCGCATAGAGCGACCGGTCACCGTACGCGACGTCGATCTCCGCGAGTCGCTCCTCGAGCTCCCGCCGCTCGGCGGCGACGCGGCGCTGAAAGCCGAAGAAGTCCTCGGCGCGCAGGAAGAACCCGCGATGGGTCCGCTTCGCCCACGTGAGCTGGAGCCGGGCGGCGAGGCGTCGCGGCGCCTCGAGCGTGCCGTCCCGCCCGATCTCGGCCGCCCCGACCGTGGGAAGGTTGGCGGCTGCGGCGAGCCCCTCGAGCAGGGTGGATTTCCCCGAGCCGTTCTCACCCACGAAAAACGTGACGCGCGCCGACAAGTCCAGCGGCGGCAGGGTCCGGATGGCCGGGATGGAGAAGGGGAAGTCGGCTTCGGCGGCGGCCCGCGCCCGCTTCAAGCCGACGCGCAGCAGCTGTGGCTTCCGCGTCACCGATAGCCCGCCGCCTGCAGGCTGAACAGCTCGGCGTACAGGCCCCCGCGCGCGACCAGCTCTTCATGCGTCCCCTGGTCGATCAGCTCGCCACCCTGCAACACGAGGATCCGGTCCGCCATCCGCACCGTCGAGAAGCGGTGGGAGATGAGCACCGCCATCCTCCCCTTCGTCAGCTCCGCGAACCGCAGGAACACCTCGTACTCGGCGCGCGCGTCCAGCGACGCGGTCGGCTCGTCCAGGATCAGAACCTGGGCATCGCGCATGTAAGCGCGCCCCAACGCGACCTTCTGCCACTCGCCTCCCGACAGCTCCACGCCGCCGTCGAACCGCCGGCCCAGCATCTGGTCGTAGCCCTTCTCGAGGCGTGTGGCGACGGAGTCCGCCAGGCTGCGGCGCGCCGCCTCCCGCACGCGCACCTCGTCGCCGAGTGCCTCGACCTGGCTCACTGCGATGTTCTCCTTGAGCACGAAGTCGTAGCGCACGAAGTCCTGGAAAATCACGCCGATGTTGCGCCGCAGGCTGGCGAGATCGTAGTCCCGCAAGTCCACGCCGTCGAGCAGCACGCGACCCTCGTCCGGGTCGTACAGCCGGGCCAGGAGCTTCACGAGCGTCGTCTTCCCCGCGCCGTTCTCGCCGACGAGCGCGACGCGCTCTTCCGGCGCGAACGTGAACGTGAGATGGCGCACCGCCCAGCGGTCCGAGCCCGGATAGCGGAACCCCACGTCCTGGAAGTCGAATCCCCGCCGGATCGGCACCGGCACGGGCCGCGCTCCGGGCCTGGACGTCACGCGCGGCTCCACGTCGAAGAACGTGAACAGGTCGGAGAGATACAGGCTCTGTTCGAACACCTGCGACAGCGACAGCAGGATACGCTGGATCAGATCGCGGCTCTGTCGAAACGAGCCCGCCAGGAAGGTCAGCGCGCCGATCGTGAAACGGCCCAGCACGGTGAGATAGATCGTCACGGCGTAGGCGCCGTAATACCCCAGCGTGCCGACCGTGACGAACACGGTGGACACGACGTTCCGCCTGATGGCGAGGCGCTTGTTCGCGTCGTAGAACTCGTCGGACAGCTTGGCGTACCGGTCCACCAGGAACTTTGACAGGTTGAACAGCTTCACCTCTTTCGCCATCTCGTCGGAGGCGCCGGCATAGCGGAGATAGTCGAGCAGCCGCCGTTCCGGCGTCCACGAGAACAGCAGCGAATAGCCCAGCGCCGCGTAGTGTGTTTCTCCCAGAAACGACGGTACGACCGCCACGGCGAGCAAGAGCAGCAGCCACGGGAGCTGCAGCAGCAGCACGGCGGCGAGCGACGCCAGCGTCACGAGGTCCTGGGCCGTGGAGAGCAGCAGCGCGACCAGGCCGATCCGGCCCACCGTCTGGCGGCGCGCCCGCTCGAGGTGGTCGTACGTCTCCGCATCCTCATATTGCGCGATGTCGAGCGTGGCCGCGTGCTCCATCAGCCGCACGCTGATCCGGTTCGAGAACAGGTCGCCCAGCAGGCTCTCGAGCAGCGAGGAGAGACGGGCCAGCCCTTCCCCCGCCACCGCGATCCCCAGCTCGAGGCCGACGAGCCCGCCCAAGTACCACCAATCCACGATCGCCCCCGCCGCCCGCATCCCCATGGCGGCGATGACGCCGTCGATGATCAGTTTCCCGATCCACAAGACGGCCAGCGGTACGAACGAGCGGACCGTACGCAGCGCCAGGATGGCGATGGTGTAGCCGCGATGTGTCTCGTAGACGAGCTTCAGAAGGGGCGGGACGTACTTCAGGGCGTCGAGCCGCTCGGACCAGCTCGGCGGCTTGCCGTCGGGACCGGCGCGTGCGCTCCTGGGGCGCGGCAGGATGCCGTGCGGGATGAAACGGGGCGGAGGCGTGGGCGGGGGCGGGGACGCCGTCACAACCTTAACTTCTCCACAGGGCGGTGCGTCAATATAACCGCATGAAAACCCGCGTCGTTCGTTTCCTCACGATCGTGGTGGCGTGGCCGCCGGCAGTGGGGGCTCAGCACGCAGCGCCGTCCACGCCGCGGGACTCCGCCTTGCACGCCCTCAACCGCCTCGCCTACGGACCCCGGCCCGGCGAGATCGAGCGTGTCGCCGCGGGCGGCGTGCTCCGCTGGATCGACGCTCAGCTCGCGCCCGACAAGATCGACGATGAGACCGTGGCGAAACGGGCGCGCGAGTTCGACGTCCTGAAGTACGATCGGGGAGACCTCGCCAGGCTGTACGCCGAGGTGCAGCGTGCGCGGCAGCAGCGCAAGCGCATGGGGGACACCGCGGCCGACAAGCCCGACGACAGCCCCATCGCGATGAGAGGCCGCCGCTTCGCGGCCCAGGTGCAGCAGCTCGCCGTGGTACGCGCCGCGCTCTCCGAGCGCCAACTCTACGAGGTGATGGTCGACTTCTGGACCAACCACTTCAACGTCTACTTCGCCAAGGGCGCGGACCGCTTTCTCACGCCCGACTACATCGAGCACACCATCCGCCCCCACGCGATGGGAAGGTTCGAGGACCTCCTGATCGCGACCGCGAAGAGCCCCGCCATGCTCTTCTACCTGGACAATTGGCAGAGCATTGCACCCGGAGCCTTCCCACGGTCCCCCCTCTCCGCTCTGCGGAGAGAGGACCAGGAGGTGAGGCGAGCGCCGAAAGGCATCAACGAGAACTACGCCCGCGAATTGCTCGAGCTCCATACGCTGGGCGTGGACGGCGGCTATAGCCAGCACGACGTGATCGACGTGGCACGCATTTTCACGGGCTGGAGCATCAGGCGGCCGCAGCAGGGCGCGGATTTCGAGTTTCACGACTGGGCGCACGACACCGGAGACAAGCAGGTCCTGGGCATCGAGTTCGAGCGCGGACACGGAATGGACGAAGCCATCCGCCTCCTCAAGCTGCTCGCCGACCATCCGGCCACCATGCATCACGTCAGTCGCAAGCTGTGCCAACGGTTCGTGAACGACGATCCGCCGGACGGCTGCGTGGACGACGCCGTCGCGGCATGGCAGCGCTCGCACGGCGACATCCGCGACGTGCTGCGCGCCATCTTTCACGGTCCCGACTTCTGGGCCGCGGCGAACATCCGGGCCAAGGTCAAGACACCGCTCGAATTTGTCGTGAGCGCGGCGCGGGCGGTCGACGCGGAGCCCGACACGACCCCCCGCCTGGCACAGGTAGTGGCGCGCCTCGGCGAGCCGCTCTACCTCCACGTCGCCCCCGACGGCTATCCTGAAAGAGAAGACGCGTGGGTGAACAGCGGGGCTGTCCTCGATCGCATGAACGCCGCGGTGGCGCTCGCGGCGGGGAGACTCCCGGGTGCCGTTGCCACCCTGGATTCCGTCGCTCCCGTCACCGCGAACCCGGTACAGCTCATCGCCGGTATCGATGGCGGGATTCTGGGCGGGACGATGTCGGAGAACACGAAACGGGTCATCGCCGAGCAGGTGTCGGACATCACGGACCCGGTGCAGGCGCGCGCCCTGGCGGTCGGGCTCGCGATCGGGGGACCGGAGTTTCAAAGACAATAGGGCGGAGGAGAGACCGATGTCCATCTCGAGACGTGTCTTCGTGAAGTCGGGAGGAGTGGCCCTGTTCAGCCTCGGCATGGACCCGCTGTTCCTGGCCCGGGCCGCCCTTGGCTCGTACAAACCCTTGCCGCCCGTTGCCGCCTGTTGCCGCCCCGTCTTGGTTTGCCTCTTCCAGCGCGGCGCCGTGGACGGGCTCAACATGATCGTACCGCACGGCGACCCGCTGTACTACCGCGAGCGGCCGCGCATCGCCGTGCCCCAATCGGACGTCGTCGATCTCGACGGCTATTTCGGCCTGCACCCGCGCCTCGCGGCCCTCAAGCCGCTGTGGGACTCGAAGCGTCTCGCCGCGATCCACGCGATCGGCTCCCCCGACGCGACGCGCAGCCACTTCGACGCGCAGGACTATATGGAGTCCGGCACGCCCGGCGTGAAGGCGACCCCGGACGGCTGGCTCAACCGCTATTGCCAGCACGACCGGGAGCACCAGGACACGCCGTTCCGCGCCGTGGCGTTCGGACCCGAGCTGCCCCGTATCCTCGCGGGCACGGCGCCGAGCCTCGCCATCGCCGATCTCCAGGCGTTCGGCCTGCGGGCGCCACAGGCCGCCGCCCGCGACCGCCTCACCCGCGCGTTCGAGGAGCTGTACGCAGGCTCGGCGACGGGACTGCTGTCGGCATCTTCCCAGGAGGCATTCGAGGCCGTGCAGACGCTGAAACGCGTCGACCCGACACAGTATCAACCGGCGAACGGCGCCGACTACCCCCGCGGCAAGCTCGGCAAGGCGATGCTCGAGATCGCCCAGCTGATCAAGGCCAACGTCGGCCTGCAGGTAGCGTTCGCGGACGTCACGGGGTGGGACACCCACGTGAACCAGGGGGCGACCGAAGGACAGCTCGCCGCGCGGCTCGCCGAGTTGGGACAGACGCTGACGGCGTTCGCGCAGGATCTGGGGGAGAAGCTGGACGACGTGGTGGTGCTCACCATGTCGGAGTTCGGCCGTACGGTGCGTGAGAACGGCAACTCGGGAACCGACCACGGTCATGCGACCGCGATGCTCCTCCTGGGCGGACCGGTGAACGGCGGGCGGGTGCTGGGGGCTTGGCCCGGGCTCGATCCGGCCAGCCGGTTCGAGGGCCGCGACGTTGCAGTGACCACGGACTTTCGCGATCTGTTCGCGGAAGTCCTGGCGCGCCACCTCGGCGCACGCGACCTGTCGGCCATCTTCCCGGGGTTCACCCCCGACCCGGCGCGCTTCCCCGGGGCGATCCGCGGGTAAACCCGCGACTCGGCCCTACGGCTGAAGCCGCTTCAGCGGCCGGGCCGAGCCGCGGCTTCAGCCGCGGTTCGCTCGAGCGCCGCGACCAGGGCCTCGAGCTCCCATGACCCGTCGTGGCGCACCCCGTTGATAAAGAAGGTCGGCGTCCCGTTCACCCCGCTCGTGACCCCGCTGCGGAAATCCTCCCGCACGCGCGGCGCGTGGCTCCCGGCGTCGAGCTCCCGCCGCAAGCGGGGCGCGTCGAGGCCCAGGTCACCGGCGTACTCGATCAGGTCGTCGTCGTCCAGCGCGAACTGGCGCTCGAACAGGCGGTCGTGCATCTCCCAGAACTTGCCCTGCGCGCCCGCGGCTTCGGCCGCCTCGGCCGCGTGCTGGGCGTGCGGATGGCTCTCGCGCAACGGGAAGTTGCGGAACACGAAGCGCAGGCTCCGGCCCAGACGCTGCCGTATCTGCTTGACGATCGGGTAGGCGCGCCCGCAATGGGGACATTCGTAGTCGCCGTACTCGACCAACGTGACCGGCGCGTCCCCGGGCCCCTGCGCGTGGTCCCGCTCGCCCACCGGGAGCGTGAGCGCTGCCGTCGCGGCACGCCTGCTCATGCGGGCGTGCTGGCCCCCGTGAGCGCCTCGAGCGCGCGCAGAATGCCGTCAGCGCCCGGGTTCACGTCGATTGGCGACACGTAGCTCCACCGAATGATCCCCTCCCCGTCGATCACGAACAACGCCCGCTCGCTGAACCCGTCGCCCGGGCGGTACGCGCCGTAGCGGCGCGACACCGCTCCCTTGGGCTCGAAGTCCGCCAACAGCGGAAAGTGGAGCTTTCGGTCGCGGGCGAATGCGGTGTGGCACCACACGCTGTCCACCGAGACCCCGAGAAGCTGGGCGTGGTAGCGCTCGAACTCCGGCAGGACTTCGTTGTAGAGGGCCATCTGGTCGCCGCACACCGGGCTCCAGTCCGCGGGATAGAAGGCCAGGATCACGGGCCGGCCGCGGAAATCCGCCAGCGACACGGTCTGACCGGGGGCGCTCGAGAGCGCGAAGTCGGGTGCCGGCGTTCCGGCGGGGAGCGGCGTTGCCATGTCGGTTCCTTTCAGGAGATGCGGACGATGTAGCGCGCGGCGGAGCGCGCGACCGCCTCGCGAGCGTCGGCCAGAATGTTGCGACCCCACCAGGCGCCGAAGATCTGGTCGTAGCGGTACGGCTCCAGCGCGGCGACGATGCGGCGCACCGCCTGGGCCCCGAGCGGAATGTAGTTGGGGTAGCTGTACATGAAGCTCACATGGCGGCGATCCTGCGCCACTTGGAGCACGTCGCCCGTAAGGAGCGACCCCCGCCCGCCCGATCCGCCGGCCCAGTGCAGCACCGTCGCACCGTCGAAGTGCCCGCCGCAGCGAACCAGCGTCACGCCCGGTGCGAGCTCCAGCGTGTCGCCCTGCCACAGCCGAATCGCCGGATCGGGGCGCATGATCCAGCGCTGGTCGGTCGCATGCAGGTGCACCGGGACGCCACCCAGGGCCTCGCTCCACTCGATCATGCCGCTGTAATAATGCGGGTGGGAGATGGCGATCGCCTGCACGCCGCCGAGGGCGCGCACCGCCTCCACCACGGGCTCGTCGACGAGCGGGATACAGTCCCACATGATGTTGCCCCCGGCGGTCCGCACCAGCAGCGCCCGCTGGCCGATCGCGAACGGCGGCTCCATGCCGATCCCCTCGAGGCCGGGCGCTTCCCGCTTCCAGGCGACCCGATGCGTGGTACGCAATGCGTCGAGCGTCGTCCACACCTGCCCTTCCCACCCGACGAACTGGCGTTCGTCCTCACAAATGGGACAGCGGCCGGGGGGAGCGGCCGATTCCGCGAACTCCGTCCCGCAGGTGGCGCAGACGTAGTGCGGCATCAGGACGGCGGCGACTCGACGCTGGTGATCGGCAGCTCCAGACGCTCCGCGCCGCGCAGCACGACCACGCTGGTCGCGACGCCGATGCGGTCGGCCGTGAGCAGCCGGTGCAGGTCGTCGATCCCGGTGACCGCGCTCCCGTCGAACTCCACGATGACGTCCCCGGAGGCGAGCCGCGCGCGCGCCGCCGGGCTGTCCGGCTCGACCCCGGTCACCAGCACGCCGCTCTTCGCGTCGATCCCGAGCGCCCGCTGCGCCAGCCGCAGCAGGGGGGTGGTTTGACCCGCGACGCCGATCCGGCCGCGGCGGATCTTGCCGTGCCGGATGAGCTGGCCCGTCACGAACTTCGCGGTGTTGATGCCGACGGCGAAGCAGATCCCCTGCGCGGGCAGGATGACCGCGGTGTTGACGCCCACCACTCGACCGCGTGAGTCCACGAGCGGACCGCCCGAGTTCCCGGGGTTGAGCGCGGCGTCCGTCTGAATCACGTCGTCGATCAGTCGCCCGCCCACCGAGCGGAACGAGCGGCCCAGCGCGCTCACCACACCGGCGGTGACGGTGCTCTGGAAGCCCAGCGGGTTGCCGATCGCGACCACGAGCTGGCCGACGCGCAGCGTCCCCGAGTCGCCCAGCTCGGCGACGGTGAGAGAGACGGGCGGGACCCGGAGCACGGCGAGGTCCGTCTCGGGGTCGTCTCCCACCAGCTCGGCCCGCACCCGGCGGCCGTCGGGGAACGCGGCCTCGAGCCGAGTGGCCCCATGAACGACATGACTGTTGGTGAGCACGAACCCGTCAGGCGTGAACACGAACCCCGAGCCGTTCCCGGGCACCTCGCGCGCCGGCCGCCCCCGCCGCTCCACCTTGTGGCGAACCTCCACGCTCACCACGGCGGGACCGACCTGCTCGGCGGCTCCCGTCACCGCCCGGGAGTAGGCGTCGAGCAGCTCCCCGTCCGTCGCGCGAGCCCCGGCGCTCGCCGCGGGGGGGGAAAGCGTATCGTCCGAAATCGGACGCAGTGTAGCGGTCATCGGAGAGTCTCCTTCTTATCTCTGAACAACGCCGTATGGTTCCCGCTCCCGGCGTATATTTGCTCCGGATATGGACCTTACAGGCTCGCTCGCGGTCGTGACCGGCGCGACCGCAGGTATCGGTCGCGCCACGGCCTTCGCCCTGGGCCGCGCGGGGGCCCGCGTCGCCATCTGCGCCCGCACGGAGGCGAACGTGCACGCCGCCGTGCGCGAGCTCAAGGCGGCCGGGATCGACGCCCTCGGCATGGCGTGCGACGTCTCCGACCCGGCCTGCGTGGAAGCGTTCGCGGCCTTCGTGACCCGGGAGCGGGGCGCTCCCCGCCTCCTCGTGAACAATGCGGGCATAGGACGGTTCAAGCCGCTCGCCGAGCTGTCGCTCGCGGACTGGGACGAGACGATGGGTGTGAACGTGCGCTCCTTGTATCTCGTCAGCCGATCGTTCCTGAAAGGAATGGTGGACGCGGGCGGTGGCACCATCGTCAACGTCGCCTCGCTCGCGGGCAAGAACGGCGTCGAGGGCGGCACCGCCTACTGCGCGTCGAAGCACGCCGTGCTGGGGTTCTCGAAGGCACTCATGCTGGAGGTGCGGCGGCACAACGTGCGGGTCGTGACGATCTGCCCGGGCTCGGTCGACACCGGTTTCCGAGAAAGCCGTGCCAACCGGACGCGGGTCCTCACCGCGGACGACGTGGCCCACGCCGTCCTCGCCACCCTGACGGTGTCGGATCGGGCGATGATCAGCGAGCTGGACATCCGCCCAACAAACCCGTAGGCTCGACGCCTCTGCGCGACGCCTTCGCGTGACGCCTCCTCTCGACGTAGTTTTTCCGTCATGTTAGACCCGATCCGCAAGCTGTTGACCGAAGCCGGCAAAGCCAAACAGGTCCGAGGCTTCTGGGATGCCACCGCCGCTATCCTGAACGAGTGGACCGGCGGCGCGCGGGTCGAGCTCAGCTACAAGGGTCTGCGCGAGACTGGTAGCGCCCAGGCGGGGACCGCCGGGAAGCCGGGCGAGCCCTTCCTTGCGGACTATCACGACGCCGAGGGACGGCACGTCAGCGCGCGGTTCGAGGGGCTTCCGGCGGGATTCGCGGCGGACGCGCTGCGTTCCGCGCTTGAAATCGCGACTCACCTCGCCGTGATGGTGGCACGGCGCGCCAGCCTCGAGCGCGAGCGGCGGCTCGGCACGTTTCTGGTGGAGCTGTCGCGCTGGCTGCTGGCGGCGCCGGAGCGCGAACTGCTGTTGCGCTACACGCTCCAGAGCGTGACCAGCCTGGTCGACGCCCAGGGCGCCTACGTCGCGCTGCGCAACGCGGGCGCGGACGTTCTGCGCGTGGCGGCGACGGTGGGACAGTGCGCCGAGCTCGACGGGGTCGAGATCGCGATCGGCGCGAGCGTCACGGGCAGAGTCGTGCGGACCGGGGAGGCGCTGCTCACCGACAACATCTTGGACGAGGCGGAAGCGCAGCGGGCGCTGTCGCCTTCCGGGACGGCGCGCGCGGCCATGATCGCTCCGCTGCGCACGTCGAGCGGCGTGGCGGGCGCGGTGGGCGTGGTGCGCTACCTCCGACCCGGCGGCGAGGAGCCGCCGCCGTTCCAGCTCGTGGAGCTGCAGTATCTCACGGCGGTGGCCGCCTACATCGCCGGCGGGCTGGAGCTGTCCGAGGCGGTGAGCGGCGCGCGCGCCGCGGCCGAGCGCGCCCACGCCATGGTGGATGGGAGCCCGCTCCCGATGGCCCTGGTGAGCCGGAGTGGTCGCGTACTGCAGCTCAACCAGGCGGGTTGCCGCCTGTTCGGCATCCCGTCGGAAGCACAGGCGCTCGAGACGCACCTCGAGGCGCTCGGCCTCTCGCCCAGCGAGATCTCACTCCACCTCGTGCTGGCGCGGGCGCGCGACGGTGCGCCGTGGCACGGCCGGGTCCTCGTCACGCGAGCGTCCGGGGACCGGCGCTTGTGCGATTGCACCGTCACGGGCCTGTCCGGCGCCGGCCCCGACAGCCTGCTGGTCGCGCTGTACGACCGCACCGACGAGCTGCGCGCGCAGCGCGACCTCATCGCCCGCGAGAAGCTTGCCACGGTGGGCGAAATCGCCAGCGGTGTCGCCCACGAGGTGAACAACCCGCTCGCTGCCATCCGCATGGAGGCGGAGCTGCTCGGTCGCGCCAGCAAGGACCCCGAGACGAGCACCACGGCGGCCACGATCACCCGCGAGGTGGACCGCGCCGCCCGCATCGTGCGCAGCCTGCTGCGACTCGCCCGCCGGGCCGACACCGCTCCCACCCGTGTGCAGATGAACGACTTGGTGCACGATGTCGCCGAGATCCGCAAGCGCGTGATGCGCACCGAGAGCGTGGAGTTTCGGACCGCGCTCGACAACGCCGCGCCGCCCGTCCTCGGCCTGGGTCAGGAGCTGCAGCAGGTCGTGATCAACCTGGTGACCAACGCCGAGCACGTCGTGCGTGGCCGCAGCCCGGCCATCATCCGGCTCACGACCCAGTCACGCGAGGGCTGGGTTCGGCTCACGGTGGAAGACTCGGGACCGGGTGTGCCACGGGAGATCCGCGGGCGCATTTTCGACCCGTTCTTCACGACCAAGGGCCCCGACGAGGGCACCGGCCTCGGGCTGGCGATCTGCCAGCGCGTGGTCACGGAAGTGGGAGGGAAGATCTGGCTCGAGGACTCCGAGCTGGGCGGCGCCAAGTTCGTGGTCGAGGTGCCGGCTGCCCCCGAGCACGTCGAGGCGGGCACGATCGGCTGAGGCGGCGCGTGCGCCGCTCAGTGCTCCAGAATGCGGGTGCGGTACAACGCGAGGGTGATCAGACCGTACGCGCCGAGCGCGACGAGCAGCGCGGTGAGGCGCCAGTCGAAGCCGAAGCGGGTCGCGCCCAACGCCGCCGCCGCCAGCCAGGCCGCGCTGGCGGCGAAGCCGAGCACGACGACTTCCTTGCGTGCCATCAGGATCCCGAACACGTAGCCCCAGCTGAACCCGGCGATCGCGAGGAACAGCACGCCGTGCGGAATCTTCACCGGATCGATCAGGTTGAGCGCACCGGCGAAGCAGCAAAACAGACCCAGCACGGTGTAGGCCGCCAGGTGCAACGCGAGCGGCAGCGGGACGGTGCCCATCTTGTTGAAGGTCATGATACAAAACATAGACGCCTAGACGCCCAGACGCCAAGACGACGAGGGGAAGACGTGCAAGCGACGCGGACGTATCTCGAGCTCAGAAAACCGGGGCAGTTCCGGCCCGCGTTCGGCGACTTCCCGGACGTCGTGATCGAGCGTGTTGGGCGCCCCACGCCCGCGCTTTATCGTCAGTGCTATCGCACGGTGGGCGAGGCATACCACTGGCGCGACCGCTGGGACTGGACCGACGCCCAGATCGGCGCCCACCTCGCGCAGCCCGAGATCACGCTGCATGTCGCCCGCCGGCAGGGCGCGCTCGTCGGGTGGTACGAGCTGCGCCGCGTGCCGGAAGACGGCTCGGTGGAGATCGCGTATTTCGGGCTCGCCCCGGCGGCGATCGGCCGGGGCCTCGGCAAGCACCTGCTCTCCTGCGCGGTGCGCGACGCCTGGGCGCTCGCGCCCTCGCGCGTCTGGCTCCACACCTGCACCCTCGATCATCCCGCGGCGCTGCCGAACTACGAGAAGCGGGGCTTCGCGCGGTACAAGACCGAGACGTACGAGGTTAACTTCCCTCCGTGAACTTCACGCTCTCGCGCGCGCAGAAGCTGATCATCGCCGCCGTGCTGATCGTGCCGGTTCTGCTGTTCGCTCTCTACACCTGGTCTACCCTGACGTGGAGCTACTCGAGCGGGGAGCGGGCCGGGTACGTGCAGAAGTTCTCCAAGAAGGGCTGGATCTGTAAGACCTGGGAAGGCGAGCTCGCCATCGTCTCCATCCCGGGGACGATGTCGGAGAAGTTCTACTTCACCGTGCGGGACGACGCGGTCGCCGCGCGGGTGAACCAGACCATGGGCAAGCGCGTCGCGGTCGTGTACCACCAGCACGTGGGGATTCCGACGAGCTGCTTCGGAGAGACCGAATACTTCGTGGTGGACGTGAAGAGCGTGGAATGACGACGCGCGACAGCTTCGGCAGCCGGGCCCGCCTCACCGTGGGCGGCCGGACCTTCGAGATCTTCCGCCTCGCGGCGCTCGACCAGCGCGGCCTGGCGGTTTCCCGCCTCCCCTATTCTCTCCGCATCCTGCTCGAGAACCTGCTGCGCCGCGAGGACGGCCAGGCGGTGCGCGCCGAAGAGATCGAGAAGCTGGCGCGCTGGGATCCCAAGAAGACCCCCGACGACGAGATCGCGTTCATGCCGGCCCGCGTCCTCATGCAGGACTTCACGGGCGTCCCCGCCGTCGTGGACCTCGCCGCCATGCGCGACGCGATGCAGGGCATGGGCGGTGACCCGAAGACCGTCAATCCCCTGCTCCCCGCCGAGCTCGTGATCGACCACTCCGTGATCGTGGACGAGTTCGGCACAGCTACGGCCTTCCAGGCGAATGCCGACCTCGAGTTCCAGCGCAACCGCGAGCGCTACGCACTGCTGCGCTGGGCGCAGCAGACGTTCCGGGGCTTCCGCGTGGTCCCGCCCGACACCGGCATCGTCCACCAGGTGAATCTCGAGTATCTGGCACGAGTTGTCTTCACAAGTGAGAACACCGTGCCGCAAGCGTATCCCGATACGCTGGTCGGCACCGACTCGCACACCACCATGATCAACGGCCTCGGCGTGCTGGGATGGGGCGTGGGCGGCATCGAAGCCGAGGCCGCCATGCTGGGCCAAGCGGTGTCGATGCTGATTCCACAGGTCGTCGGGTTCCGGCTGACGGGCAAGCTGGCCGAAGGCGCGACCGCGACCGACCTGGTGCTCACCGTAACGGAGCTGCTCCGCAAGAAGGGCGTGGTGGGGAAGTTCGTGGAGTTCTACGGCCCGGGGATCGCGACGCTGCCGGTCGCAGACCGGGCGACCATCGGCAACATGGCGCCCGAGTACGGCGCCACCGTCGGCATCTTCCCCGTCGACCAGGAGACGCTCCGCTACCTCGAGTTCACGGGCCGCCCCAAGGAGCAGGTGCAGCTGGTCGAGGCATACATGAAAGAGCAGGGCCTGTTCCACTCGGCCGCGAGCCCGGAGCCCGTGTATTCCGACACCCTCGCCCTCGACCTCGCGACCGTCGAGCCCAGCCTCGCAGGGCCCCGGCGCCCGCAGGATCGGGTCTCGCTGCGCGACGTGCCGCGCAACTTCCAGCTGGTGCTGCCGACCCTGGTCAAACCCACGTCGCCGATCGCCCCGCCTACCGACGTGCGCAACCACTGGGAGGCCGAGGGGGGCCAGCCGTTCGGCGGGGGCACGGCCGTGGCCGCGCCGCCCCACCGCACCCACGTCGACCTGACGATCGACGGCACCGCCTGCAAGCTGCGTCACGGCTCGGTCGTGATCGCCGCGATCACGAGCTGCACCAACACGTCCAATCCATCGGTAATGATTGCCGCAGGTCTGGTCGCGAAGAAGGCCGTCGAGCGGGGCCTCACGTCGCAACCCTGGGTCAAGACCAGCCTCGCTCCCGGCTCGAAGGTCGTGACGGATTATCTCCAGCAGGCCGGGCTGATGCGGTACCTCGAGCAGCTGCGGTTCCACCTCGTGGGCTACGGCTGCACCACCTGCATCGGCAACTCGGGCCCGCTGCCCGAACCCGTGTCCGCCGCCGTGGCGGAGGGCGAGCTCGTGGTCTGCGCCGTGCTCTCGGGCAACCGCAACTTCGAAGGCCGCATCCAGCAGGAGGTGCGGGCGAACTACCTGGCGTCACCACCGCTCGTGGTCGCCTACGCCCTCGCGGGGCGGATCGATCTGGATCTCCAGACCGACCCACTCGGGACGGGCAAGGACGGAAAGCCGGTGTACCTGCGCGACGTCTGGCCGTCGGCCAAGGAAGTCGACGACCTGGTCCGCTCGTCCATCAAGTCGGCGATGTTCCACAAGGAGTACGGCGAGGTGTTCGCCGGGGACGAGCGCTGGCGCGGCCTGCCGGTCCCGGCGGGCGATCGCTTCGTGTGGGAGCCCGACTCGACCTACATCCGCCGGGCGCCGTATTTCGACGGCATGCCCAAGACGCCGGGGCCCATCACGGACATCCGCGGTGCGCGGGTCCTGTGCCTGCTGGGCGATAGCATCACCACGGATCACATCTCCCCCGCGGGCTCGATCCGCAAGACGAGCCCCGCCGGGAAGTATCTCGTCGGGCGCGGCGTGGAGCCGAAGGACTTCAACTCCTACGGCTCGCGCCGGGGCAACCATGAAGTGATGGTGCGCGGCACGTTCGCCAACGTGCGCCTCAAGAACCTGCTCGCGCCGGGGACCGAAGGGCCGGTAACCGCGCATTTCCCGGATGGCGAGCAGATGACGATCTACGACGCCTCGGCGAAATATCAGGCCGAGGGCGTACCGCTGCTCGTGATCGCGGGCAAGGAGTACGGCGCTGGTTCGTCACGCGACTGGGCCGCGAAGGGCCCCCGGCTCCTGGGCGTCCGGGCCGTGATCGCGCAGAGCTACGAGCGCATCCACCGCTCGAACCTCGTCGGCATGGGCATCCTGCCGCTGCAGTTCCTGCCCGGCGAGACACCGGAGACGCTCGGCCTGACGGGGAAGGAAAC
>Ga0209804_1001148_pt1 | contig 17760 bp, 17 predicted proteins | sample GraSoiAngelo_139_FD_185896 | JGI IMG/M metagenome (GOLD analysis project Ga0209804, IMG submission 185896) | Grasslands soil microbial communities from the Angelo Coastal Reserve, California, USA - 14_0929_12_20cm (SPAdes) (version 2) | ecosystem: Environmental > Terrestrial > Soil > Grasslands ... | reverse complement strand
CAGCGCGGTCGCCTCATCCGTCGCCGGGCGGAGCACCGCGGACAGCACCGCGACCGAGGAGTCCGGCGAGAACAGGGTCGCCGCATCGAGCTCGTCCAGCTTCAAGGTGAGGGTGTTCTTCCCCTTATCGAGCGATTGCGGGAGGGTCCGCCGCACCACCACGCGCCCGTCACCGTAGATAGAGAGCGACGTCTGTGCGGCGAGCGGCACCATTCCGGCGACGACGGCGACGACTACGGACGCCGTGATTTGAGCCATTCGAGCGCAATCCTTTGTACGATGCGAACCGTCAGGAGATACCACGCGACCACGGCCACGGCGCCGACGGTGCGCGCGGTGGCCTGCCACGCCGGCGCGACGGTTCGCAGCGTGAGCATCACATACCCCACAACGAGCAGCGTAGTGACGATGGCCACGAGACGCCCTATCCGTGACGCCTTCCGCGCGACGTCTCTTATGCATTTCGCGCACACCTCGCCCAATGCAATCCCCGGGGTGATTTCCCCGCAGCGCGCGCAGGGATGGCTAGACCCGGTGGGCCACAGCCCGAGCGAACTCTGTTGTGGAAGCACTGCCCCCCAGATCCTTGGTCCGGACGTTGTCCTTCACGATCACCGTCTCCAGCGCGCGGCGCAGCCGGCTCGCTTCCTGGAGCCGGCCGACGTGGTCCAGCATCATCGCCGCCGCGAGCATCTGCGCGGCGGGGTTCGCGATGCCCTGCCCGGCGATATCGGGCGCCGAGCCGTGGACCGCCTCGAAGATCGCCGCCTGCTCGCCCACGTTCGCGCCCGGCGCGAGCCCCAGCCCTCCCACCAGTCCCGAGGCCTCGTCCGAGAGGATGTCGCCGAACAGGTTGGTGGTGACGATCACGTCGAACTGCGCCGGGTTGATCACCAGCTGCATGGCGGCGTTGTCCACGATCTTGTCATCCGAGGCGATCTGCCCCTGGTATTCGGCGGCGATGTGCTTCGCGGTCTCGAGAAACAATCCCGACGTCGCCTTGAGGATGTTGGCCTTGTGCACGATCGTCACTTTCTTGCGGCCGTGGCGGCGCGCGTACTCGAACGCGTAGCGCACGATCCGCCGGCAGCCGTCCCGCGTCATCACCGAGGTCGCCTGGGCGAGCGCCTTGGGGTCGTTCCCGACCTTGAACGTGCGGTCCAATCCCACGTACAGGCCCTCGGTGTTCTCGCGCACGATGACCAGGTCCACGTCGACGTAGCGTCCGCCGGGCACGATCGATTTCACGGGGCGCACATTGGCGTACAGATCGAACTCCTGGCGCAGCGCTACGTTCACCGAGCGGTACCCCCCGCCCACCGGCGTGGTGAGCGGGCCCTTGAGCGCGAGCCCGGTGCGCCGGATCGAGTCCAGCGTGGCCTTGGGCAGCGGCGTGCCCGCCTTCTCCACGGCGCTCATCCCGCCGTACTGCTCGTCCCACTCGAACTCCGCTCCCAGCGCATCGAGCACGGACAGCGTCGCTTCCGTGATCTCGGGCCCGATGCCATCGCCGGCGATGAGGGTCGCCTCACGCTTCACGGCAGCCCCGGCGTGAGGCTCTTGACGGCGCCCGTCAGCGCCGTCCAGGGATCGTTCCCCTCGCCCCGCGCCACGGTCCGGAACCCCACCCGGCCGGTGCGGACGTCCACCATCACGACGGTCAGCTCGGCGGTGGCGGATGGGCGGTTCGGCGGATGGGCGGACGGGCGGAGCGATCCCGACGGCCCATCCGCCGAACCGCCCATCCGCCTGAACACCAGTCCTGCCGGCACCAGCACGAACCGCCCACCGCCCGCCCCCACCAGCGCGGCCAGGGTCCGCAGCTCGTGGCGGAGCGGATCGGGCACGATCTCCTCCCGCCCGCCGCCTCGCAACAGGATCGCCGTGCCCATCTGGTCGGGATCGGGAGCGATCCCGGGCGCACGCCGGGCGGCCCGCCGCAGCTCGTCGGGGAGTAGCCACGTGACTTCCGGCGCCCGGGTCGTGAGCAGCGTGCCGATGATGCTGTCGCCCTTGGCGAGCGCCGCCCGCCGCTCCCCCAAGAGCGCCTGCCAGTGGAGCGAATCTTCAGCGACGATGAGAGTGAGGGGTGTGATGCCGACCTGCTGCGCCGCGATGCCGGCGGTGGGGAGTGGCGCAGTCGGTGCCGGCTCTTCCACGTGCTGCTTGCCGCCGCAGCCGGCCAGCGTCGCGGCGACAACCGCGTACCGCACACCGCGCACTAAGTAGTTGTTTTTCAAAGGATTAGTCACGGCGCGCAATATCGTGTTCGCGGCGCCGTTTTTCAAGAACCGAGCGTGAGTCCCCCGTCCACCACGATCACCTGGCCCGTGACGTGCCGCGCCTCCTCGCTGCACAGGAACACGATCACCCGCGCCACGTCTTCGGGCTCCGCCACGCGGCCCAACACCGACTCGTGCTCGGCGCGCTCCAGCACCTCGCGCGGCAGCTTGGCCAGGAGATCCGTCTTGACGAAGCCGGGGGCGACCGCGTTGACGTTCACGTTGGACGGCCCCAGGTCGACGGCCGCCGCGCGCGTGAGCCCGATCAGCGCGGCCTTGCTGGCGGCGTAGTTGGCGATCCCGAACCCCGGGCGGAAGGCCTGATGGCTCGCGACGTTGACGATCTTGCCGTAGCGCTGGGCCCGCATCGAGCCGGCGACGGCCTGAATGCAGTTGAAGGCCCCGGTGACGTTCGTGTCGATCACTTCCTGCCACGCCTCTGGGCTCAAGCGCCACAACGCTCCGTCGTGCGCGACGCCGGCGTTGTTGACCAGGTAGTGCACTCCCCCCAGGCGCTCCCGCACTGTCGTAATGAACTTCTCGACTTCGGCATGGTTGCGCACGTCGCAGCGGGCGCAATACACCGGCACGCCGAGCGCTCGGATCGCGGTCTCGGTGAGCAGGGCCTGGGCGGCGACGTCGCGATCGGGCAGGTCGACGTAGTTGATCGCCACCGCCACACCACGCTGCGCGAACTCGAGCGCGGTGGCGCGGCCCAGGCCCGTCGCCCCGCCCGTGACCACCACGACGCGCCCGTGGATCGTCTCGGCGAGGCGCTGCTGCTGGGACTGCGGCTCCGTCGCTGGCGTGGCGAGGCGAGTCGCCTCGCGCGCGGCCGTGAGCCAAGGGGTTGTCGGAGTCAAGCTTTCGAACCTATGTTCGAAATTGAACATCGGCAAGGCGCGCCGTAACTTAGGCGCCATGAATCGGCTGCTCTCGGTGCTCGTGTGGGGCGGCATTTCCGCCGGCGGCGCCGCCGCCTTCGGCGTGCTGGCGCTGTCGCGCGGCGAGAGCGTGAACGCCGCCTGGCTCCTGACGGCGGCGCTGTGCAGCTACGCGTTGGGATACCGCTTCTACAGTCGGTTCCTCGCCGATCGCGTCTTCGGGCTGGACGACCGCCGCGCCACACCCGCCGAGCGGCACAACAACGGACGCGACTTCGTCCCCACCAACAAGTGGGTGCTGTACGGGCACCACTTCGCGGCGATTGCCGGGGCGGGACCGCTGGTGGGTCCGGTGCTGGCGGCGCAGTTCGGCTTCCTCCCGGGCACGTTGTGGCTCGTGATCGGGGTGGTGCTCGGGGGCGCGGTGCAGGACTTCACCATCCTGTTCTGCTCGCTCAGGCGCGATGGCAAGTCGCTCGGCCAGATGGCCAAGGAAGAAGTGAATCCGGCCGCGGGCGCCACCGCGATGCTCGCGGTCCTGTTCATCATGATCATCCTGCTCGCCGTGCTGGCGCTCATCGTCGTCAACGCCCTCAAGGCATCGCCCTGGGGACTGTTCACGCTCGGCTGCACGGTGCCGATCGCGCTGCTCATGGGGTGGTGGATGAAGCGGTGGCGGCCGGGGAGCGTGGGCGAGGCATCGGCCGCCGGGGCCGTGCTGCTCCTGGGCGCACTGGTCGCCGGGGGGTGGGTGGCGGGCCAGCCGCAGCTCGCGCCCCTGTTCACCCACAGCGCCACCACGCTCACTTGGATCATGGTGGCCTACGGGTTCATCGCCTCGGTGCTCCCAGTGTGGATGCTGCTGTGTCCGCGCGACTATCTCTCGACGTTTCTGAAGATCACCACTATCCTGGTGCTCGCGGTCGCGATCCTGGTGATCTTGCCACCGCTCCGGATGCCGGCGCTCACGCCGTTCGCCTCGCTGGGCGAGGGTCCCGTGTTCGCGGGCAAGCTGTTCCCGTTCGCGTTCATCACCATCGCGTGCGGCGCCATCTCGGGATTCCATTCGCTGGTCGCGTCCGGCACGACCCCGAAAATGATCGCGCGCGAGTCCGACGCCCGCATGATCGGCTACGGCGGTATGCTGATGGAGTCCTTCGTGGGGGTGATGGCCATGATCGCGGCGTGCACGCTCGACCCCGGCGTGTATTTCGCGATGAACACCACGCCAGCGGCGCTGGCCCAAGCCTCACAGGTGCTGGGCCAGGCCGGATTCGTGGTCACCCCGGAGACCATGCAGGCGCTCGCCGCCCGCATGGGGGAAGCCACGCTCGTCGCGCGTTCGGGCGGCGCGCCCTCGCTCGCGGTCGGCATGGCGCAGATCTTCGCGAGCGTCACCGGGTCGCTGGGAGGTGGTAGCCGCACGCTCGACGCCCTGTGGTACCACTTCGCCATCATGTTCGAGGCGCTGTTCATCCTCACGACGATCGACACTGGGACCCGCGTGGGGCGGTTCATGCTCCAGGAGATCGTGGGGCACGTGTGGCCCCGATTCGGCGAGACCTCCTGGTATCCGAGCGTGATCGCGTCCAGCGCCTGTATCGTCGCGGGGTGGGGCTATTTCCTGTATCAGGGCGTGGTCGATCCCTTGGGCGGGATCAATTCACTGTGGCCGCTGTTCGGGATCGCGAACCAGCTGCTCGCCGCGGTGGCGTTGTGCGTGGGCACGACGATTCTGGTCAAGATGGGCCGGCAGCGGTTTGCGTGGGTCACGCTCGCCCCGCTCGCCTGGCTCGTGATCGTCACGATGACGGCCGGGTGGCAGAAGGTGTTTTCGCCCGATCCCCGACTGGGATTCCTGGCGCACGCGGCGTCGCTCGCCGGGTCGACCGACCCGCACGCCGGACGGCTGATCTTCAACGACCGCCTGAACACGTTCGTGGCGTTGTTGTTCATGGTCGTCGTCGGCGTGCTGATCGTGACATCGGTGCGCGAGTGGTGGCTGGTGTTGTCGCGCCGCAAGGCGGCGGTGGTGCACGAGGCGGCGTACGTGGAGACGGGATATGCCACGGGGGACTAACCGGGAAACGGGAAAGGGGAAACGGGAAAGGGCCCTACCCCTCCCCGCCCGCGTCGCCCGGATCGTGCGGCGCATCGTTGGGGCGCCCGACTACGCAGCGTACCTGGAGCATTGTCGGACGGCGGGGCACGAGCCCCGATTGAGCGAGCGGGAGTATGTCGCGGAGTTCTTCGAGGCCAAGGGGAAGGGCCCGCGCTGCTGCTAGACTCCATGCCTCCAGACGATTCGATCTCGCACGAGGCTGCCACCGGACTGGCGATCGCCGGCCATCTCGCAGTCTGCCTGTTGTTCGCCGCGGTGATGCTAGCGGTGCGCCACTATGACGAGCTGAGCGCCTGGGTCGAGCTGCATGCCGCGACCTCGCCGGCCGAGCGGAACCTGCTGGCTCAGGCTTCCGAGGCGGAGCGGATCCGGTACCAGGATCCGATGGCAGCCCTGGCGGAGCTGGACACCGCGGTGCGGCAGCTGGAAGGTGGCCCCGCGATGCGCGACCGGCTGGCGGCCCGGCTGTATACCCTCCGCGGCGATGTGTATGGGGATCTCTACCAGTACATCGACGCGCTCGCCGACTGGCAGCGCGCGCAGGGACGGGCGAGCCCGCAGGAGCGCTGGGCGCTGGAGCAGCGCGTCGCCCAGACCCAGCGCAACCTCGAGGTGATGAATAAGGAGCGCAACAACCGCTCGGTGTACCTCGCCTCCCCCAACGTGGGCCCGGCGGCGATTCTGGCGGGCCGCATCGCCGTCGCCTATGTCTTCGTGCGGGACCGCAGTGGTGGCGCGTGGGGCCTGCGGGATCGGGAGCTCGCCCTCGCGTCGTGGGGCATGGCCGAGGCCTGGCTGGCGGCTCGCGCCCGGCAGTACGGCGCGAACGTGCGCTTCACGCGGCGGGTGTTCCTGGTGGATCGCAACCCGGAGGTGCGGCGCTTGCAGGTTGGGTACGGGCGCTCATTCGCGAGCGACGACGCTGCCGTGGCCCGTCTCGTGGCCGACCAGCTTGGCGCGACCAGCGTGCTGGGGTTCCTGTATGTCCTGCAGGACCACGCCCGCGCGGACCAGGCGGTCCTGATCCTGCATCTGGCGCGCGACGGCCGGTCACTGTCGCGGAGGTGCCTCGTATCCTGCGGCCCCGATGGAGAATTCGCGTACGTGCTGGAGGCGGTCACCCCGAAACGGTGGGACCGGCTCGCCTACGCGCAGGCGCACGAGACGCTGCATCTGTTCGGCGCGGACGACCTCTACAACATCCGCGGCGCGCACGACTACGCCGCGCGAGACATCATGAACTACCCATCACGGCTGCTGCGCGCGAGCACGCTGGAGCCGATCACGGCCTACGCCACCGGCCTGCAGCGCGAGCGGCCGGCGGCGCCGTTTCGCATCGTCAGGCGGTGAAACCGCAGGCAACCACTAGAGAGAGGAGGCGACCATGGAAGTGACGACCCTGGGTCAAACCGCCGCCAACCTGGCCCTGAGCGTGGCCTATGCGCTCGTGACCGTCGTCCTGGCGGTCGGGACGCTCGCCTGGGTTGACCGGGTGTTCTACCGGCAGATCGATTTCGTGCAGGAGATGAAGAACGGCAACATCTCCGCCACCATCTTCTACAGCTCGCTGCTCGTCTTCATCGCCGTGATCGTGGCGACAGCGGTGAAGTGAGCGGCTTCGGAGGCTCGCCCATGTCGCGTGTCCGCTTGCTGCTCGCAGTCGCCTGCGCCGCCGCCCGCCTCGCGGCGGGCCAGGCGCCCACCGTCACGATTCGCGCCGGTACCGTCCTCGACGGCCGCGGCGGCGTGATGCGCAACACCACCCTCGTCATCGCCGGATCGCGGATCGCGCGACTCGACCCCGCGCTCACCACGGCGACGTACGATCTGCGCACCCTGACCGTGATGCCCGGCGGCGTCGACACGCACGTGCATCTCACGTCGCACTTCGATGCCGACGGTCGCGCGCACAACGATCCCGGCGGCAAGGAGCCGCTCGCGCAGACGGTGCTCTACGCCGAGGAGAACGCGTACCGCGCCCTGATGGCGGGGATCACGACCGTGCAGAGCATCGGCTCGAACCTCGATCACGAGCTGCGCGACGCCATCGCCCGGGGCACCATCCCGGGGCCGCGCGTGATCACATCGCTCGATTGGATCACGCCTGCGGACGGAGGCCCGGACGCCCTGCGGCTGGCCGTCCGGCAGCGCGTCGCCGCCGGCGCAAACGTGATCAAGATTCTCGGATCGAAGAGCATCCGCGAGGGCGGTGGGCCGAACCTCACGCAGGAGCAGCTCGCGGCCGCGTGCGGCGAGGCCAAGGCGCTGGGGCGGCGCTGCGTCGTGCACGCGCACGCGGCGGAGGCGGCGCGCCGCGCCGTGCTCGGCGGCGCCACCTCGATCGAGCACGGCGTGCTGCTCGACTCGGCGACGCTCGATCTGATCACCGACCACGGGGTGTTCTTCGATCCCAACCTGTACCTCGTGTTCCAGAACTACTTCGACAACAAGGCCCGCTTCCTCGGCATCGAGAACTACACCGAGGAGGGATTCGCCCAGATGCATCGCGCCGTCCCCCTAGTGTTGGAGGTCTTCAAGCAGGCGTTGCGGCGCCCGAAGCTGCGGATCGTGTTCGGCACCGATGCCGTGGCGGGCGCCTTCGGCAAGAACTGGGAGGAGCTGATCTACCGGGTGCAGATCGGGGGCCAGGCCCCCATGCCGGCGATCGTCTCCGCTACGTCCGTCTCTGCCCAATCGCTGGGGTTGGCGGATTCGATCGGCGCGATCGCTCCGGGGCTCGTGGCGGATTTGATCGGGGTGGACGGCAATCCGGCGGAGGACATCACGGCGCTGCGGCGGGTGGTGTTCGTGATGAAGGGCGGGCAGGTGGTGAAGAACGTGTCGTCTACGCCGTAGAGCGCGCGCACCATGCTCCTTCTGGTGGGAACCGCCTTGCAGATCTACAGCAGTCGCGCGGACGTGACTCTCGGGCCGGCCTGGCTTACCCTGTGCATCGCACTCGGTATTCACGTGGCGGACGAGGCGCTGACCGATTTTCTGTCCGTGTACAATCCCGCCGTGCGGGCGATCCGGGCGCGATTTCCCTTCCTGCCGCTCCCTACGTTCACGTTCCCCGTCTGGCTGGGCGGGCTCATCACGGTCACGATCCTGCTGTTCGCGCTGTCCCCGGCGGCGTTTCACAGGGAGCCCGGGATGCGGCCGGCGGCCTACGTGTTCGGCGTGGTGATGGCGGGGAACGGACTGCTGCACCTGGGCGGGTCGATCTACATGAGGAAGGCGATGCCGGGGGTGTACTCGGCGCCGCTCATTTTGGCGGCGGCGGTCTATCTGCTGGCGATGGTGACGTAGCTCGGGCTGCGGCGTTCACCGCGACATGCCCATGGGGGCCGATCCGCTGGGCCGCAGCTGCAGGTACGCCACCAGGCCGGCCGGAGTGCGGCTCCCATAGAAGGGACGCAGCTCTTCGGGGACCAAGTTGAGTGTGCCCCGCGCGCCCAGGCCGGCGGCGACGGGAGCCCGGCGCCAGACCCGGCGCTCGTACCCGACCGACACGGCCCCGATGTCGAGCTCCCGGCTCACCGATCCGATCAGCGCCAGGTCGGCGGCCGTGCGCCGCACGTACTCCGCCCGGCCGTACACCGCGTTGACCTCGTTCAGCTCGAGTGTCGTCTCGAGCAGGAGTGTGTTCAAGGGATGTCCTGCGCCGACCGGTAGATCGGCGCCGTACACCAGCGCCGTCGACCACGACCCACGCGTGCGCAGCACTGAGGCGCCGAACCGATCGAGCGCATCGTGCACGTGCGCGCCGCCCGATGCCGCGAGATGTCCGAACCAGGCCGCCGCGCTCCACTCGGCGCCCGGATTCCAGCTCACCCGGGTCGCATACGAGTCGAGCCGCACGGCGTCGAAGTTGGTCCGGTCCTCGTCCGGGTGCGCGCCGTTGAAGGACGATGCCTCGACCCGCAGGCCTCGGGTGAAGACACCGACTGTCACAACGCCGAAGCTGGTGTGGGTGACATCCTGGGAATGGTGCCCGAGCGGCACGGCCGGATCGTACGCCGCCGAGGGGCGATGCAGATAGGTCACGGGGCCGAGGGCGGGTTCCCCGACCGGAGCGGCGTAGAGCGATCCGGCGACCCTGGTGCCCACCGTGTGCTCGTACATGACGGCGGCCTCCGACACAACATCATGCGGATGCTGCCGGTCCGTGAGGATCCCGCCCCCGTAGGGCTCGGCGACCTGGAGCAGTTGCGGGTATCCGCGCGCGGTCAACGTCCATGGGTCGGCGCTCGCCATCGCGCGGAACCGGAGCGTCCCGCCCGCGGCGGGACGCTCCGCCACCGCCATCAGCCAGTTGACGCTGCCGAACTGGTCATCCGCCCGAGTGCCGAATTGCCGGTCGTATTGCAGAAAGACGTTTCCGTGGACCATCACCGTCCAGCGGCCCGCGGACGCGTGATAACCCGGCAGGGGCGCGGCGTCGGGGAGCCACGCGGTGCCCGATCCCATACGCGTGGACGGGATTCCCAACGTTCCCTGCTCGGGCTCATGCTCGTGCTGGGCGTACCCGGACAGGGGCGAGGCGCCGGCGAGCGCGGTGACGACGACCGCGACCGCCGCGGCGTCAGTGCACCAGGACTTCAAAACCCCGAAAGGTCTTGGTGGACGTGTCGGCGGGGAAATGCAAGGTGACGTCGAGGGTGCCACCCGTTCCCGGCGGAGCGACCGTGAGGACGTCCCGAGCCAACGGCTGTCCAGTGACGGGCGTGGACGACGCCAGGCCGGCCGGCGTGAAGGTGAACTGCATGTCCTGCCCGCCGGTAACGCTCGTGAGGTGGCGACCGTTGGCGGCGTACATGCTGACGACGACCCGCAGCGGGACACTGTCGAACAGCGGCATGTGAAACGTCAGCTCCCCGCCCGTCGAGTCGAACAGCCGCACGGACGCGACGTCGTGGGGTTCGCCCGGTCCCGCCCCGGCGGGATTGGCGCCACCCCCGGTGACGGTGCCGCCGCAAGCGGCCAGTGCGGCGCCGAGGACTCCGAGGAGCAGCGTGGTGCGCATCGTCCCGTCAATCTACACTCGTGCCCGATGCGGGCGGCGGGTCACTCGCGCCCACCCGCACGGGCCAACACCGGCCACGCTGCGACCAGGACCAGTCCCGCCGCCCCGCTCGCCAGAAACGCGGCCCCCGCCCCAAACCGCTGAAACACCGCACCCAGCGCCACGCCGCCCACCAGCGCCGCGAACCCCGTCACCCCGTGATACACACCGAACCCGCTCCCCTGCTGGGCCCCCGCGAGTCGCGCGACCAGCGATCGCTCCGGGCTCTCGGTCAACCCCGCCACCAGGCCCAAGCCGAGGAACCATCCCCACGCCGCGGCTGCCGTGCCGGCACGTGCCATCCCCACCGCGAGGATCGCGTAGGCGAGCCACCCCAGCCACATCGTCTGCCGTGGCCCCAGCCGGTCGCTCGTGGCCCCACCCGCAAAGCTCGACGTCGACCGCACTACGTGCACCGCGGCCCACAATAGCGGCACCACCGCCACCGGCACGCCCAGCTGCTGCGAGCGCAGGATGATCAACGTGTCGGGCATGCGGAGGAGATAAAAAAATGAGATGGCGAGGAGAGCGGGCGGCAGAGGGCGGTAGAGGGCGGCAGAGGGCGGCAGAGGTTCGGATGAACTTGCCGCCTGTTGCCGCCCCATGCCGCCCGTTGCCGCTCCGCCCTCCACCGCCCTACTCGCCAGCAACAGCACCACCACGCCCGGCACAATGCTCGCCCCAATCACCGTCCGCAGCCCCGCGCTCCCCGACGCGAGCAGCCACCACGCGAGAATCGGCCCCAACACCGCGCCCGCGTGGTCCATACCGCGCTGCAGCCCGAAGGCACGGCCCACGAGGTCCGCCGGAGTCGCGTCCGCGATCAATGCGTCGCGCGGCGGCGTGCGCAGTCCCTTGCCCAGCCGGTCCACCACGCGCAGTCCGATCACCTGCCACGCCGCCCCGGTGACCGCGATGACGGGACGCACCACGACGGCGATCAAGTAGCCGAGCACGATGAGGGGCCCACGCCGGCTCGTCCGATCGGCCAACCGGCCTGCCCCGAGCTTCACGACGGCCGCCGCGAACTCCGCGGCCCCGTCGAGCGCCCCCAAGGCCTGCGCGCCCCCACCCAGCACCCCGGTGACGAACGCCGGGAGCAGCGGGTAGATCATTTCGCTCGCGAAGTCGTTCAGGAGCGAGACCCAGCCGAACAGCTTGACCTGGCGCGGGAGACGACTAGGGGTTCGGGGTTCGGGGCTCGGGACTCGGAGAGGCGAACGATCCGAACCCCGACCCCCGAACCCCGAGCCCCTAGTGTTCATTCAGACCCAGGCCCCAGCGAATCAACGCGACCGGAAGGCCGCCATAGCGTAGCAGCGCGTCGTGGAAGTCGCGCAGCGTGAACCTCGCCCCTCGCGCCGCGCGGAAGTCCTTGCGCAGCTCGAGGATCTCACGGCGCCCCACGGCGTAGCACAGCGGCTGAGCGGGCTCGGCGCAATAGCGGCGCACCTCCGCTTCCGCGTTGGCGCGGTCCACGTGCAGCTCAGTGACGAACTGGTCCACCGCCTGCTCGAACGTCATGCCCCGGGTGTGCAGGCCGACGTCGAGCAGCACGCGCGTCGCCCGCCACAGGAGATGGACGCGCTGGAAGAACGCTTCCTCTTCTGACCGGTAGAACCCCTCCTCGCCCATCATGTCCTCGCAGTACAGCGCCCACCCCTCGACGGTGAGCGGGGTCCACACGTTCTTGCGCGTATCGGAGCCTTGCGCCTGCGCGTGTACGAGCTGCAGGTGATGGCCGGGATAACCCTCGTGCAGCGCCGTGGCCGCCAGCTCGTGGCGGCAGTGGTCGCGCAGGATGCGCTCCTGCGCCGCGGCCGGCAGCCGGGGATCGGGGATCGTCACGTAGAACCAACCCGTGCGGTCGCTCGAATAGGGGCCCGGACTGTCGTAGGCGGCGAACGGGATGATGGGGCGCATGAACGCCGGGGTGGGTACCACGTCCAGCGGCGCGTCGGGGATCGCCGCCAGGCCGCGCGTCGCTACGAAGTCGCGCGCGCGTCGCATCTCCTCCGCGTACGAGGCCACCAGCGCCGCCGCGGGCGGGTGGTCGGTGCGCAGCCTGTCGGCGACGTCCTGCCAGCGCTTGCCGTGGCCTCCGTTCAGGCGCGCGGCCCGACGCGCCAGGTCGGCCTCGAGCTCTTCCTTCAGGTGCATGCCGTAGCGCCACAGCTCGGGAGCCGTGTCGCGCAGCACGTGCTCGTAGTGCAGATGGAAGTTGAAATCATCCTCGCCCAGGGCGAACCGGTCCGACGCCGATTCCAGCCAGCGCTCGAGGTCGTGCGCGAAGCTCGCCAGTGCCGCCGCCGCACCCTCCGCCGCGGCCGCGAGGCGCTGCGCATCGGCGGGCGGCACGTCGGAGAGTGCGGTTGCCACTTCGCGCACCAGCACCAACCCGCCCTCGTTGAGGCGCAGCGCCGTCTCCACGAACACGCGCACCGGCGCGATCAGCGCGGCGCGCGCGTCGTCGAGCAGCGCCGGCACGTCTTCCAGCCGGCCGGCGAGCGCCCGCGCCCGCTCGACGGGCGGACGGTCCCGCCGGCCCAGCAGGAAATGCAGCCCGCCGAGCACGTGCGACAGCCAGAACGCAGGGTTCTTTGTCTGGGGCCGCTCGCGCTCGAACCGCCGCAGCAGCACCCGCACGTCGTTCAAGAGCGCGGTGCGGTCGATCTCGTCCTCGAGCTCGGGCGTCGTGGTCTCTTCGAGGGCGGCGCCGACGGACTTGAGCGCGGCCAAATGCGGCGCCAGCGCGACCCCGCTGAACCGCCCGTAGCGCTCGTCGTACGTCCGTACACCCGCCTGTGTGGCCGCCACGGGGTCCAGGTTCCAGCGCAAGTCGAAGTAGGCCCGCTCGATTTCGCGGAACGGCCCTACCGCCATACCGCCTGCCTCAACAGCCGGTGGCACTCGTCGTCCGACAGCACGCGGTCGGTGCGCTTCGCGGCCTCGAACAGCACCCGGCACCGCGCCTCGTCTTCCGCGTCGTAACCGTGCGTCTCGAGCCAGTACTTGACGTTGGAGAGTCCCGAGACGGGGGAGATCTCGATCTTCTGCTCGAGGCCGAACTCCTGCGCCGGGACGGAGCTGTACACGCGATCGGCGAGCCAGGCGTGGCCCTTTTTCTTGGCCTTGATGATCGCCGCCGCGTGCACACCGGTCCCGGTGCGGAAGGCGTCTCCGCCCATCACCGGGTAATTCACGGGGATCGGCACGCCCACCGCGTCGGCGACGAGCCGGCAGTACTCGGGCAACTTGGTGATGTCGTGCCGGTGGGCGCCCAGCAGCCTGAGATTCACGATCAGTAGGTCCATCTCGGCGTTGCCGACGCGCTCCCCCACGCCGAGCGCCGTGCCGTGCACGCGGTCCACACCGGCCTCGATCGCGGCGAGGCAATTGGTCAGGCCCATCCCACGGTCGCGGTGCCCGTGCCAGTCGATCGCCACACGGTGCTTCTTGACGATGTCTTCCTTGACGAACTTCACCAACGCCTTCACGCCGTCGGGTGTTGCGTGTCCGACCGTGTCCGCCAAGCAGATCCGCGTCGCCCCGCACGCAATAGCCGCGCCGTACAGCGCCTTGAGCGCGTCGGGCTTGGCCCGGGTGGTGTCTTCGGTCACGTACATCACCGGCAAGCCATGTTTGACGGCGTACGTCACGGCTTCCTCGGTGGACTGGAGGATCCGGTCCAGAGTCCAGTCTTCGGCGTACTGCCGGATGGGAGACGATCCGATGAAGGTCGCGGCCTCGATCGTGATCCCGACTTCGTCCACCACCCGCACGATGGGCTCGATGTCCGAGATGACGGTGCGGGCCGCGCAGTTCGGGGCGAGCGGCAGCTTGGCGTCGCGGATCTCCGTGGCGAGCGCCCGCACCTGCTCCACCACGCGCGGGCCGGCCCCCGGCAACCCGATGTCGGCGGCCACGATACCCAGGTCGGCCATGAGGTGGAGCAGGCGCTTCTTGACGTCGAGCGCGGGATCGCGGACGGAGGGGGATTGCAGGCCGTCGCGCAGCGTCTCGTCGTTCAGATCGACGCGGGCGCGCGTCCAGTCGAACGACGTCGCGCCGCCCGCCCGATTCCAGTCGTAGATCAGCTCACGCTCATCCATGAACTAGTGTCACCCTCTCGCCCCCCACCGTCAAGCGGGTTAGTGTGAAGGCCGTGGAGCACACCCTCTCGCGCCTGCTCGCGCACGAGCGCATCCGCGCCGCCCGACGTCACGTCGAGCGCGCCGACGAGCTGACCCTGGCGCGCCAGGCCGCGCTCTCCGCCACACCGGCGCCGACCGGCGCCGAGGCAGCGCGCGGCGCGCGGGTCGCGGAGCTGTTCCGCGAGATCGGACTGGCGCACGTCGGGGTCGATCAGGCGGGCAACGTGCGCGGCTGGTTCGGGAACGGCGACGGGTCCGCCCCCGTGGTGCTGGCCGCACACCTCGACACGGTGTTCGGTCCCGAGGTGGACGTGCGCGTGACACGCCACGGCCACCGGCTCGAGGGTCCGGGCATCTCGGACAACGCCCGCGGACTCGCGGCGCTGCTCGCGGTGGCCGAGGCCCTGGTCGCCACCCGCGTCCCGACGGCGCGGCCCATTCTGTTCGCCGCCACCGTCGGTGAGGAAGGGTCGGGCGATCTGCGCGGCGTGAAGTACCTCCTGAATGGCGGGATGGGGGACGGGGGACGGGGCCACCCCCTACCCGCCGCCTTCATCGCCCTGGACGGAGCCGGGCTCGAGCGCGTCATCCACCGCGCGCTCGGCTCCAAGCGCTACCACGTCACGTTCCGGGGACCGGGCGGCCATTCCTGGGCCGCCTTCGGCGTCGCCAACCCCGCCAACGCCGTCGGACGCGCCGCCGCCCTGCTCGCCGACCTCCCCATTGCCACGGCTCCCCGTACGACCTGCGCCGTGGTGGGCCTGGGGGGCGGCACCGGCCTCAACTCGATCCCGCAGGATGCCTGGCTCGACCTGGACTTGCGGAGCGAGGATCCGCGCGCCCTGGCGCAGATCGACGTCACCGTCCGGGCGGCGCTCGAGCGCGCCGCAGACGACGAGAACCGCAGCCGCACGGCGGGCACGCCGCCGCTGCGCGTGGAGGTGCAGCTCGTGGGCGACCGCCCCTGCGGCATCACCCCGCGCGCCCATCCCCTGGTGCAGGCGGCGATCGCCGCCAATCGCGCGCTCGGCCGCGACGCCGAGCTCGCCAGCGCCTCCACCGACGCCAACGCGCCGATCGCCCTCGGCATCCCCGCGATCGCCCTGGGGGCCGGGGGCAAGGCCGGCGATGCTCACCTCACGACCGAGTGGTACGAAAACGTCGAAGGAGCGCTCGGCATCGTCCGAGCGCTCCTCGTCACCGCCGCGATGGCGGAGGTCGGCTAGGCCCGGGCCGGCGCCGCCCGCAGGGCCCGCGCCACCGCGAGCGACTCGCGGCTGTGGCGCATGACGCGCAGCTGCGACGAGTACACGTGGCGCACCACCCCGTCCCGGTCGATCACGTACGTCACCCGGCCGGGGAGCAGACCCAGCGTCTTCTCGACACCGTACAGCTCGCGCACCGTCCCGTCCCGGTCGGAGAGCAGCAGGAACGGCAACCCCTGTTTGGCCGCGAAGCGGCGGTGCGTTGCCACGGAATCGGCGCTCACGCCGATCACCTCCGCCCCCGCCGCCGTGAACGCGTCGTAGCTGTCGCGGAACGCGCGGGCTTCAACCGTGCATCCCGGCGTCTGGTCCTTCGGGTAGAAGTACAGCACCACGGCCTTGCGGCCCACGAGGTCGCGCAGCCGGACGGGCGTGCCGGTCTGATCGGGCAAGGTAAAGTCCGGGGCCCGATCTCCCACGCCCACCTTGGTTGTCTTGCTCACATGTCCTCCCTCTCACCCATCGTACAACGTGGCGTCGTGGCGTCGTGTAACGATCTCGTCAATGCGCCGCCGCGGCCCCGCCCGGCATGCCCTTGCTCTTGTGCATCAGCAGGAGCAGCGGCAGCGACAGCACGAAGCAGGCCCCGAACAGCAGGAACAGCTGCTCGAACGACAGCATCATCGCCTGGCGCGTCACCTGACCGTTCACAATCATCAGGGCCTTCGACTGAGCCAGCGGGGCGGGCGTACCGGTCGCGACGAGCCGCGTCATGATGCCGCCCAGCCGCTCGCGCGTCGCTTCGCTGTACTGCGTCACGTTGGCGATCAGGTCCGCCCGATGAATCGCCGTGAACCGCTGCACCAGCGTCGCCGAGATGGCGATCCCAACGCTGCCGCCAAGCTGTCGCAGCAAGTTGAACAGGCCGGTGCCATTCGGGATCTTGCTCATCGGCAGGTCGGCGAGCGCGAGGTTGGTGAGCGGTACGAAGATCAATCCCAGTCCCACGCCGCGGAAAATGAGCGGCCAGAAGAAATCGCTCATGCCGCTGTCGGTCGTGAAATGCGCGTGCTTCCACATCGCCAGCCCGAAGATCGCCACGCCGGCGACGATCGACAGGCGCGCGTCGAATTTCCCCGTGGTGCGGCCCATCGTCGCCATGGTGAACGCGCTGGCGAGCGCCCCCGGCAGAATCACGAACCCGGTCTGCTCCGCCGTGAAATTCTGCAGGTTCTGGAGATAGACCGGCAGCACGAACACGGTGGCGTACAGGCAGATCCCCAGGACGCCGCCGAACACCACGCCGACGGCGAGCTGCCGGCTCTTGAGGATCCGCAAATCGACCACCGGATGCTCGGTGGTGAGCTCATGCCACACGAACGCGATCAGCGACACCGCGCTGATCAGCCCGTACGCGATCACCTCACGCGAGTCGAACCAGTCGAGGCGCTCTCCGCGCTCCAGCATCGTCTGGAGCGTGCCGATGCCGGCGGCGAGCAGCAGCAGCCCCACGTAGTCGACCCGCTCGGCTTTCTGTTGATAGCGCGAGTCGTTGACGAAGCTGAGCGACAGCGCCAGCGCCAGCATGCCGATGGGGATGTTGATGTAGAAGATCCACGGCCAGCCGAACGCATCCGTGATGTAGCCACCGAGCGTGGGTCCGAGGGTTGGACCGACCATCACGCCCACGCCGAAGATGGCCATCGCGGTGCCGTATTCCTCGCGCGGGAACTCCTCGTACAGGATCGCCTGCGACGTGGACAGCAGCGCCCCGCCCCCCAGGCCCTGGATGATGCGCCAGAACACCAGGGCGGCGAGCGAATGCGCGTTGCCGCAGAAGAACGACGCGGCCACGAAGATCATGATCGAGCCCGCGAAGTAGCGGCGCCGTCCAAAGTACGCCGACAGCCAGCCGGTGATCGGCAGGATGATCACGTTGGCGACGATGTACCCGGTCGACACCCAGGCGATCTCGTCGAGCGTCGCGCCCAGGTTCCCCATCATGTGGGGAATGGCGACGTTCACGATGCTGGTGTCGAGCAGCTCCA
>Ga0209804_1001129_pt1 | contig 17976 bp, 12 predicted proteins | sample GraSoiAngelo_139_FD_185896 | JGI IMG/M metagenome (GOLD analysis project Ga0209804, IMG submission 185896) | Grasslands soil microbial communities from the Angelo Coastal Reserve, California, USA - 14_0929_12_20cm (SPAdes) (version 2) | ecosystem: Environmental > Terrestrial > Soil > Grasslands ... | reverse complement strand
CATGATCCCTGGCGATCGGGGCCTCTCCGGAGCGGACTCTCTTAAACTTAAAGATGGGAGTCGGTGACCCTAAGACTGGTAGCGATTCGAAAGCCGAACCCTACCCTCTCGAGGCCGGATTTTGTCAGTGAGCGCTATAGGGATATTACGCCAGTTGTCGAATCCCACTGCTCACATATACTTGCAGCGCAATGAAAAAGACCACAGCAATTACACTTGTGACGTTCGGTCAGGAGTTGAAGGGCGATTCTTGCAAGAGTGCCCGCAAGTACGTGATGCACTAGCGTTCCCCATATAAGACCAATTTCGATGGTCGTTCCCAACCATCTCCTCGGTAACCCTCGCTGGACCAAAAGGTGGGGATTAGCAGCATCAGCGAGTTCGGGTGTCTGCGCTCTGTGCTTTGTGTACCTAAGCAGAGATGGTTGTTGGCTCCACTTGGCACGCGGTTACGCCCTGTCCACGGTCGGATTTGAACTGGAACAAGTCCCGCCAATACATCCGCGAACAAGAAAACGCGGATGGAACAGGCGGACAGTTTTAAACCAGCAACGGAGGCGCGCTTTAGCGCGACAACTTAAGGAACAGGGCAACCGCCTTTGAGGCGGCCCCACTCATCAAGCCACCCGCTTTGCGGGTGTCTGACTTGGGCGTAGAACTGCCAGATAGTCGCACACGGCGATAACTGACGCAATCAGGCCATTATTACACCAACAACCACAGGCAGCTCCGTTCTGCACGGAAAACCGAACTCCTTTGGTTTCCAAATCAGTTCCGATGAAGCCACAAAGTCCTTGCTATTCCCACTCAGCAGCATCGAGCAGCTTTCCCGTCCTCAAATAGTAGTTGATAGCCTCTTCCCAGCTTTGCATTTTGTGAGCGAACCAATCTTGGTTATAGCGCTCCACCTCTCGATTGCCTGCTTCCGACAGTCCAGTGTAGAAATAGCAGATGCTTGCGTCCGTCGTGCCTCGCGAGTTGCCGACTAACGAGATTCTGATCCGTGCTGCCACCCAGCCCGGATTCACCCAGGCGAAGGCGACGCGTAGTGCGGTGGGATCGTACTCCGTGACCGTCCAGATTGTCTCCGAGCCGTCCTCATTCGGGGTTGTGAAAACGCAGTCGGCTTCCGCGGCTCCGGAAAGGGAATAGATCATCCGGTATTGCCATCCGGGAACCCAGTCGGTCTCTCGCACCGGACATAACAACGGGAAAACCTCCGCCGGGGAGGCGGCATTGGTTTGCGTGTATTCGTGAGTGACGCGTTTTCCTCGAAATTCGGTCATCCTCTTGTCCTCCAAAAGAAAATGGCCCGCGCCAGAAGCGCGAGCCGGATTTGGCCGCAATAGAAAAAGGCCGGAGTTCAGTCCGGCCCTTACCTCACTACTTTATGATCTCATACACGGTACCGGCTTGCAACCGCGGCGATAGTGAGGATAGCGGGGTAGTGTCGCAATCTGCAAATTCAGACACTGCCGATAGCGGATGGTGTGGCGTGGAATAGCTGTCGAAATCAAGATTTCACTCAGAACTCGGAACTCCCAGCCGCCCTGCTTGGGCGCTGCAACAACTCATCAAAGTGCATCCGAACCTTGTGAAGAACCGAATGACTGTCATGCGACCAGCCGATCCGACAATTTGGTCGCGTCGTCCGGGATAGCCCCGAAGCTTATGCAGGCTATGCTGCGATGAACCCTCCCGTGTCCCCCAATCCAAAGGGGGCACGTAGTTCATCCGCAGTGAAACACTAATGTGTCGGCCATTCGGAAACCAGCACTAGCCGGCCATTGGCGTAACATCCCAGTCGCAGTCACTGGTGTGGGCCGAACGAGCGCCGTCGCGTGACTATGAACGCTAATCACGCCCTGCCGGCGGCCGTTTGAAGCATGCTCCTATGCTGCTGTAGTAAGGTCCAAAGATTTGTCGGGCGGTTGTACTCGAATCCTACGCTGCCCGACAGGCATCTGTTCCTCGTAAGATGCGAACCCCAGGAATGATCGGTGGGCTTGGGCCTGAGTCCACTATCGACTATTACCGCTCAATCATCGCGCGCTTCCGCGCCCGAAGGCCGAATGGTGGATATCCGCAGGTCATCATCAATAGCCTCGACATCGATAAGGGCATCGCCATGCTTGACGCTGGGCGGCTAGACGACTTGACCGATTATCTTGCGGCGGGCATGGAGTTGCTGGTGCGCGCAGGTGCGGATTTTGGTTTTATCGCGGCCAACACCCCACATCTCGTCTTCGACGAGGTCCAGCGCCGTTCGTCGATCCCTCTTGTCAGCATCGTGTGCGCCAGTTCTGATTACGCAAAGGCACTCGGCCTGAAGAAGGTGGGCCTGTTTGGAACCGGATTTACCATGCAGGCGAGCTTCTACCCGGAGGAGTTCCAGCGGGCGGGGATCACTTTGGTACGACCAAAGGAATCGGAGCGGGAATTCATTCACAGGAAGTACATCGATGAACTGCTGAATAATCGATTTTTGCCGGAAACCAAGACGGAGATTCTGAGCATTGCGCAAAGGATGAAGAACGAAGATGGCATCGAAGCGTTAGTCCTCGCAGGCACGGAACTCCCGCTGCTCTTGCGCGACTCCGGCACTCCGGATATCGAGTTTCTCGATACGACCGTGATTCACGTCGAAGCCATCGTTGACGTGCTGCTCGGTCGAACAGCACATACATTTGGCTAGCCACGAAAGAGGAGGACGCTTGACAGAGAAAACGTCGCCCAACCGCGATACTTCCTGCAGAGTGTACCAAGCGTATTTTCACCGAGTCATTGCTGCGACTCTCGTGTCATTTACTCTGCTTCCAAATTCCTTCGCTGTGGAAGCTCCAAAACTCATACAGAAGGATGGGCGTTACGCCCTCATGGTTGACGGTCGTCCGTACTTGATCCTCGGTGGTCAGATTCACAACTCCAGTGCGTGGCCTATCGAACTCCCACAAGTATGGGAATCGATGGCTGCTCTACGCGCAAACACAGTGGAGGCGCCGGTCTACTGGGAGCAGTTGGAGCCTCAGGAGGGGCGTTTTGACTTCACCAATGTGGACGAAATTGTGAAGGGTGCTCGCTCCCACAATCTCCGCGTGGTGCTGCTGTGGTTTGGCACCTGGAAGAACGGCAACATGCACTATGTGCCAGCGTGGGTGAAGACTGATACAAAGCGTTTTCCACGTGTCGTCCGTCCCGAAGGCGAGCCGATCGACGTGCTTTCACCGATTTCGCGCAATACGCTCGAAGCGGACAAAACTGCTTTCGTGACATTGATGCGGCATTTGAAGCAGATCGACAACGAACCGCACACCGTTCTCCTGATTCAGGTGGAAAATGAATCCGGCAATATCGGGAGCGTACGGGACAATTCCGCAGAGGCCAATCGCGAATTTGCAGGAGCTGTTCCTTCCGACCTCCTGGTGGCGACGCACAAACAACCGGGGACTTGGAGTCAAGTTTTCGGCGCCGATGCGGACGAAATGTTTCAGTTCTACCACCAGGCAAAGTACATGAATGAAATCGCCGCCGCAGGTAAGGCCGAGTTCCCGATTCCTTATTACATCAACGTGTGGCTCGATTATCCGGCTGCCGAACTGCCCCAACGCCAAGTGGACATGCCCGGCATCGCGTATCCCAGCGGCGGCGCGGTGCAGAAGTTGGTGGGATTGTGGCGTGCGCTGGCGCCCTCGATCGACATGATTGGGCCGGATATCTATGCCGATGACTCCGCGTTCTATCGCGAGACGATGCGCGCGTATCACCGTGCTGACAATCCTCTATGGATTCCCGAAACCGGCCGTAGCGACAGCTTTGGGAAGTTCTTGTTCTACGCTTTGGGAGAGGGGGCGATCGGCTTTTCCCCGTTCGGAGTGGACCAGTCAGGCTGGAACATCCTGGGGGACGAGCCACGGAAGGCACACGCGCGCAACTTTGCTCTGATCGCGCCCATGAGCCGCGAGATTGCTCAACTGGAGTTTGAGGGCAAGCTCAAGACCGCCGTTGAAGAAGCAGGGCAAACCGCGCAGGAAGTGGATTTCGGGCAATGGCAGGCAACCGTGGCCTTTGGGTTTCCGCAACCCGATGGCCGCAGAGCTCCAGGTACCAAAGATGCTCATGGTGCCGCGCTGGTCGCTCAGTTGGGCCCGGATGAGTTCCTAGTCACCGGAGTAGACGCGAGTGTCAGTTTCCATCAGCCGGGAAAATTACCGTGGATGCGCAGCGAGATCATCACCGCGGAACAGGGGGTCTATCGGAATAGTGAGTGGAAGCCGCAAAAGCTATGGAATGGCGACGAGACAGACCGCGGTCTTTGTTTCCACGACAAACCTGAAGTGATCCGCGTGCGGTTGGGACGCTTCTAGCTTAACGGTGTGCCGCCAGTGTGGCGTGCGCCTCGCGCCCATGCTTGGTAACACGCGTTTTCAATACCTGAATTCGTATGTTTCCGTGCGGGCTTGTCTAGCGGCAAGTTGTTGATCTCTCGATCAGGCTCAAAATGCCCGAAGCGTACTGCCGGCTCAAAAGAGAGCCTTTCTCCTTCCTGCTCGATCTCAGCTACAGAAGGATAACTCTCACTGCCATGGCTACAGAAGATTGGCCGGTAAAATGCCGATTAGTTGGCTTAAGGCCGAGACTTCGTTTCAAATCATATGACATCAACCACTTGCCGAGAAAACAAAGCACGGAGGTGCCTGAGGAATGCTACGAGATGGCCGCCTCGACGCATTCGATGACGACAGCAGGGACCGTTTATGACGCGGTAGGCTGTGTCGGGCTCCAGCACTGAAATTGGCACGAAAACAAACCCAGCTCACAAATCGAAACCCCGTTATCAATGCATTATGAGAGAGCGCCGCGGCTTCAGAAGATTGAAGCTGTGTGTGGCGCCGGCTCCGCTGCGCTGTGCAGGGGCTTCGCTCCGCTACGGCGGCGCTCTGACCCAACGTCGTAAAGAGATCGATGTTCCGTCATAGCGGCTGCCAATGCTTGACTGGCAAGGGGCTTAGCGAGCGCACCGGAAAGCCGCACGTACGGATCTGTGAGGGCGAAGCTGAATGGCTGAGCTACCCGACCACTGTCACCTAAGGAAAAACTGCAAATAAATCACTGAGATCCTTCTGGTTGCCAGCGTCATTGAGAAACGGCGACACCCCAAAGATTTCTTCCAATGTGCGGAGTGTAGATCCGTGATCATAGTAGATAAAGTTTTCGTATCCATTTCCTTTCGCAAAGGCAGAGAGGACGATCAGGCCGACTGGTCCGTCTCCGGAGGCTGCTTCGTCCCATGTAATGTAATGAACAGAGCACCACCCTTTTTGTAAGCCGCGGAATTGAGGATCCCCGGCACGTTTTGCGATAGCCAGATATCACCTTGCTCGATCGGGTTTTCAATTGGTTTACATTTATCGTGCATATCATCGCAAAGGTTGGGAGTAATAAAATTGTATTGAGCTACCGTACCCTTCTGAAGGTCGGCAGCAAGCTCCGAAAACGGGCGCACGTGTGCAATGCAATAGGCGGAATTCGGATTCTGGTTATCAGTAACGTCATCGAAATAGACAAATGGGTCGTGCTTGACCGCGTACAGCCCTGTATTCGTCAGAGGGCATACCGTGCCGCTAATGTCTTCCTGATACGCCTTCCAGGAAATCGTCGCTTTATTCAGAAGTGTGACCAGATGTTGGGTTGTGGTTTGGCTATTAAGGCTGGGCGGATTGTCATCCAGAATGCCGAAGTTCGTACCTGCCTCGAGCCAAAGATAGTTCGGCAGACTTGGATGGATACCCGGCGGATTAAAATACTGTTCCGCGTGAGAGGCCACCGGCAAGAGAGTATGGTTGATGTAAGGTGCGTAGCGGCTACCCTCAATCGAGGTGGCGTCCTGGGTGCCCGTCCAATTGTGGTTCTCCATCAAAATGATGAAGACCGTCTTAATATTGTGCTTAGACTGAGAGAAGGTCTGAGCTGTCACCTAAATGGAAAAGCTTAGGGCTAGTGCGAATGCCGCACCAAGTATATGTCTCATTGCTCACCTCCTGCAGGAAAGAGTCAAACTCGATTCAGTGCGGCTTACTAAATTGCTCCGAAGGTTGTCTGGTGTCAACTATTTACTCTCATCAACGACAATTATTTGTCCCCATACGGCCTGAAAACATCGAGAAACTGCTTGTGTGCGAGATACGACAAAACGAGGATAAAGTCCGCAGCCATCGGTTTCATGATTTTACGACGCGTAAAACGAAACCTTGGGAAAAACGGTGGGTTCTTTATCGATTCTGGGCCAGACTCAATCCTGTCGCATGTTGCCTGGCTTTCACAATGTTCTTTTGTCTGGTCACGTGTGCCTGCCACCCCCAGAGTTCGCGGACGATTGCTGTGATTCCGGGGACGACAGCCACTGAGTTTTGGGAAGCCGCGCATGGCGGAGCGGAAGCCGCTGGGAGCCAAACCGGATTTCGCATCTACTGGAATGCGCCAACGCGAGAAGACGATATCGAAAGGCAGATTGCGCTGGTCCAGAGGGCAATTGACGCCGAGTATGCTGGCCTGGTAGTCGCTCCAACCAACTACCTGGCGCTCGTCGGCTCAGTCCGGCAGGCGCTGTCCAAGCACATTCCCACGGTAGTCATCCGATCCTCCCTACCTATCCCGCCCGGACAAGGGCTTTCCTATATTTTGAACGACGACCAGGAGACCGGCCGCCTAGCGGCCACGCGCGTCGGCATGCTGCTGGCAGGCAAAGGGCAGGTTGCGGTGCTTGGCCTGGACCCCTCAAGACCAACAAGTATTCTGCGAGCCCGAGCCATCGAAGTGGAGCTGGCAAAAAGCTTCCCCAAAATTTCCGTCGTAGAAAAAAGGTCAGGATCCTCGAACACCGGCGAGGTTCAACAAATCGCACAGGAGATTCTTACTGAAAAGCCGAGCCTTGATGCCATAATTACCCTCGATGTAACCGCCACAGAGGGAACATGGGCGGCCTTGGCCGCACTCAGGATAAGCAAACGGGTCAAATTGATAGGATGCGAGCAAGAACTGGATCTGATGGCGGGCATCCGACACGGTGACATTGATTCGGTCATCGCCGAGAACACGTATGAAATGGGATTCCGTGCCATTCAAGCGATTGCAGCACAAAAGCGTGGAGAGCCTGTTCCTGACAAGATCGAGTTGAAGCCGGTGCTGGTGACCAAGGTAAATATTGATAAGGATGAAGTTCAAAGAATGCTGTCGGTTAACTGGAGAATGCCGCATTGAGGTGGCTGGGTCAGATCGATAGGGGGTTCGCTGCGCCTTTGTGTTTCTTCCTAATAGCCGTTTTCTTCGTGATTGCGCTATTGTTTCGTAACCCACAAGAACCTCACTATCGTGACTCTTTTGGCTCCGGAAAAACTGCGGAATGGCACGCCTACGGAGGCAGCTGGGACTCCTACGGGGGCGCGATTCGGAACAACTCAGACGAGCGTGGGGCCAAGCTCATTACCGGTTCTTCACAATGGAGCAATTACACGGTGGAGGCCGACGTGCTATTGCTCGGACAAAATGGAGACGCCGGGCTGATTGTGCGCTCGAGCGATGAGGAAGAGGGCGTCGACGCCTACAGCGGCTACTACGTAGGCCTGCGCGATCGCAACAATACCATGGTCATCGGGCGTGCCGACCACGGCTGGATGGAATATCAAGCCGTGCCTGTGAAAGATTCCATTCATCCGTTTCACTGGTATCACCTCAAAGTGATCGCAGTCGGATGCGAGATCGCTGCCTCAGCTCTAGATCCGGAAAGCCAGCAGGAAACCGCCGTTGCCATGGTCGAGAACGATTGCGCGCGAAAAGGACGAATCGGACTGCGTTCTTATTCCTCGGGTGGCCTGTGGAAGAATGTTCGCGCTAATCCTGCTGTTTCAGCAGATCTGGCTGCAATCGTCGAAAGGACACAAGTTGCGGATTCCCCTGAACGACTGCAGACGGAACAAGGTTTCAATTCACTGCTTCCCTATAGCGGCAAGGCAGTCGGGCCGACGGATTCCTCCTCCAACGGTCCGGCCATGAATATTCACACTCCACCCTTGGGCAGCTTGCGTTTCGTGTCGGATATTCAAGCGTCGCCTGTAACCGTTCGAGGAAGCGTTGTGCTGACAGCCCCAGTTCTTTACATCGAAGATTCTTCAGGCGGAGTTGCCGTGGAGTTGCCACAAAGCTCGCCGGTAAAGATCGGCGATGAATTGCAGGTCACCGGAGTCGTCGATGCCCGTCCCGGAGGGGTTAGGTTACGAAACACGACTCTACGCCTTCTCTGGTCGAGAGGGCCGGCGCCGCCACTTTCAGTGACAGCTTCGCAAGCGGCAACCGGTGCATTTGACGGGATGCTTGTCGAAATCGAGGGCCGTCTGCTGGGCAAGAGTCGCGTGCAAGGACGATCGGTGGTGCTTGATCTGCAAAGCGGGCATCAGGCGTTCCGCGCCATATTACATGGCGCGCGTCAGGATCTCATGTTTGACCGGCTTCAACCGAATAGCCTGCTGCGATTGAAAGGGGTTTGCGTCGCGGACCCCGCCTTTACGGAGAATTTGACGTCTTTCGCCTTGCTTCTGCGGTCCAGCGAAGATATGGGCATCGTGGCGGGACCGCCCTGGTGGGATACGCGCCACCTCGTCGAGGGCGGGTTCGCCCTGGTGATCCTACTGATGGCCGCCGTATTTATCTATTTTCGCGCCGAGCAATGGAGGATGAGCGCTGTGGCGGAAGAGCGATCGCGCATGGCGCGTGAGATTCACGACACACTAGCCCAGAGTTTTGCGGGCATTGTGCTGCAACTGGAGTCCGCCCTGCACGGGCCACGATCAGATGTCGAGAGCGCACCGGTCGCTATGGCTCTTAACATGGCTCGCCAAAGCCGGCGTGAGGCACATCGCTCCATCGCGGCGCTGCGCACCTTGCACACCGACCAATCCTTGGAGAACATGCTCCGGAAGGTCCTCCGGCCCCTGATTTCGGAAAGTCACGTGAAATTGTCGATTGCCAGTCACGGAACGCCGCAGCGTTTGTCAGGCGAAGCTGAAGGACAAATATTGCGCATAGCGCAGGAAGCCGTGGCCAATGCAATTCAGCACGCCATGGCATCGCGGATCTCCGTGCGACTGGTGTTTGAGGAACGAAAACTAGGAATGGAAGTCGAAGACGACGGTCGCGGGTTTGAAGTTTCAACGGCACCTGCATTTGAGGATGGTCATTTCGGCATTACCGGAATGCGCGAGCGTGCCGCCAGTATGAACGCCCATTTGACGATCACTTCCGCCGATCACGGGACTAAAGTCACGTTGGTTGTGCCAATTCCTCCCCGCCGTATGCAATTGTGGAAATTAGCGCCTCCGTGGACTCAGCGAATCGGGCAACCGCTAAGATCATGGCTCTCGCGATAAAAGCGAGGATGGGAAGACATTATGGCCGCGGTAATTCGTGTGCTGATCGCCGACGATCACCTCATTTTTCGAATGGGACTCAAAAGCTTGCTCAACAACGAACCGGACATCGCGGTTGTGGGAGAGGCAATGACCGGCGCCCAGACCATCGAGAAATTTAGAGCTCTGCGGCCTGACGTGGTGGTGCTCGATTTGCGCATGCCCGATGGAGGGGGTATGCTTGCCCTCGCTGGGGTGCGCGAGGCTCGTAGCGACGCCAAAGTCTTAGTTCTCTCCAGTTATGCGAGTGAGGAAGAGGTCTATCAGGCGCTGCAGGCCGGTGCTTCCGGCTATGTCCTCAAGGATGTCGGACGGGATGAACTCACCGGCGCCATCCGTCAGGTCTATGCCGGCCGGGAGTGGATCCAGCCGTGTATTCAGCCAATTCTCGCTAGCCGCGAGGACCGCCACGAACTGACACCCCGGGAGTTGGAAGTGCTCAAGTTGCTGGTTCGCGGTCTCACCAACCGGGAAATTGCTAAGGTTCTCGGTAACAGTGAGAACACGGTTCGCAATCATACGATTCGCATCTTTGCCAAGTTATACGTGAGCGATCGGGCCGAGGCGGTGAGTGCCGCGTTACAGCGGGGTATTGTTGTTCCGAACAGCTAACACCCCTCTCTAGGACGATCCAGCAGGCTTGCGCAATAAAAAGACTTCTTCCCCCTTTTGGTCTACTGCAGAAACGGAATAGCATCTGATTTCCTCGCGGAAGGGGGACGAATTCTATGGAACCTTGTTGGCCATGTCAATAGTCTGTTTAACACGCGACAGACGTTACGCTCTAGCCTACGTTCTCATTTGCAGGTATTGGCCCGCAAGCAACCTCCACGACGGGAGTCTTCAAAAACCCTGAGGATTAGAGCCATGAACCGACAGGTGGGCGTATTTCGTTCGTTCTGTCTTGCCTTCTCATTCTTGGGCATGCTTTGCTGGATTTTGTTGCTCTCGCTCACGACGAGCACACCTGCGTTCGCACAATTCAGCAGCTCCATTGACGGGACCGTCGCGGACGCAAGTGGCGCCGTTGTGGCGGATGTAAATATTCGAGTAACGAACGAGGCTACTGGTCTTGTATTTGTTACTAAGACATCCGCGACGGGATATTACCACGTTCCCACGCTACCGGCCGGGAAGTACAGGGTGGAAGCCTCTAAGGAGGGGTTCGATACCGCTGTACAATCGGGAGTCGTCGTTGATGTTGCGAGAGTTCAGGCAGTTCCTTTCCAACTGAGAGTCGGCCAGGTCAGCACAAAGGTGGAGGTGACCGGGGCGCCCCCGCTAGTAGAAACATCCGAGGCGCATATCTCAGAGGTCACGACAGCGCAGGAAGTGCTTGCCCTCCCCCTTGAGGGGCGCAATGCCCTCAACGTAATCGCGCAAACGCCCGGAGTCACCGGCAGCGGCCTGGTCTCAGACCGTGCGGGAGCCAACGATATTTTCAATGCGGCCAACGCGCCTTCGGTCACGGCCAACGGCCAGCGTGGATCGTCCAACGGTTTCTATGTGGACGACACTTCTGTGAACGACAACCCGGATGGAGGTAGTGCCAAACTTTCTCCCAACCCAGACTCGATTCAAGAAGTACGAGTGTCGGTGAACAATTACTCGGCGCAGTATGGCCGCAATAGCTCGATTTTGACGCAGATCACCACCAAATCTGGAACCAACGAGTTCCACGGTAGCTTGTTCGAGTACCACACGGACAATAAACTTACGGCGCGCAACGTCTTCCAGAATTCTCCGAATCCCATTAGCGGGCGGATAGTCCCGGTTTCTCGACGGAACGAGTTCGGGGGATCTCTGGGTTTCCCCATCCGTAAGGACCACACCTTCATTTTCGGCAGTTACGACCAGTTGAAGTCCGCTCAAGCCTTTACCGCCAGATACACAGTCGAAACTCCGGACTTTACCAGCTTCATGAAGACAAACTTTCCCAACAACATTGCGACACATCTGCTGACCAGCTATCCGGCAACTGTGGCGGCGAGCGGCTCCCCGATTACCGTGGCAGCTGAGATGACGGTACTTGGTTTGGGGACGTGCACCGGGACAAACTCGATTGGTATGCCATGCAGCATGCCGCTGTTTCAGCCGGGTGTGCTCTCGATCAGCACTCCACGCAACGGCATTCAATGGAACGCGCGTGTAGACCAGATTTTCGGCAACGGATCAAATCGCCTTTATGCCAACGTTTTCCGCATGACGGCCAGCCAGAGCAGCCCGGGTTCACGTCCGGCGTTCAACACTAATCCGCCTGCAGAGGCTGACTACGCGAGCCTGAATTTTACACACGTCTTCTCGCCCACCCTGGTAAACGAAGCGGCCATGGGTTTCATGCTGGATTATGGTGCCTCGCCGGTCGAGCACCCCAGTGTTCCCGCCATTAACGTGACTGGCATGAGTGGGTTCGGTGCAGGATGGGGGCCGGCGGGTTTTGTCCAGAACGATTTCCACTGGCGGGACATGTTGTCCTACAACCGGGGCTCCCAGTCGTTTAAGTTCGGATTTGATATTTACCGAGACCAGGACAATGCTCCTTTCACAGGTCCGCTGTACCGGCCAATCTTCAATTTTCATAACGCGTTCGACTTTGCGACCGATAAGCCGTTCGAAGAGACCGGTATCAACTTCAACGCGGAAACCGGCGGGTTGCCATTCCAAAATTTTGGGTACCGGTCGACTACGTTTGGGTTCTATGTGCAGGATGACTGGAGGGTTCGGCGAACGCTGACGTTAAATATGGGCTTGCGCTGGGACTTCTCCGGGAACCCAACCGAGGCCAACGGAGATATGACCAACCTGCAACTGGGCTCCGGTTCCACGCTGGCGGAACGGATCGCCGGTGCCAGGATTATCCGCGTGAAGCGCATGTTCACAGATTCCCGAAAAGCCTATTTTGCTCCGCGTGTGGGATTTGCATGGGACCCGACTGGCCGGGGAAAGATCTCTGTGCGAAGCGGATTCGGTGTGTTCTTCGACCGTTGGCCGAACAAGGTATGGAGCGATGCGACCCGCAACAATCCTCCGTTTGTTGCCTCCGCTACGGCTTCTGTGCTAAATCCAAGCGGACCGCAGCCCGTCTACGCCCTTGGAACGACCGACACCGCGCCATACGGCTTCGTCTATCCCCCGATCATTCCTGGATTGAATCCTGCTGGGGGTCCAACCGGCTATCTTGCGTCGGTGGGTGGAGTCGATCAAGGGATCAAGTACGCCTATGCCGAAAACTGGTTTCTCGGGGTTCAGTACAGCCCCTTGCCCGACTGGGTCGTCGAAGGGGACTACGTGGGGTCCGGGGGCAAGCATCTGTATACGGTTATCGACCGGAACCGTTTCGCTGGAGACCTGATACAGAATCAGGATACCTTGCATCGCTGGAATCCCTATTTTGCGACGGTCAATTATGGCGATAACAGCGCAAGCTCAACCTACAACGGCGCAACCATGTCGGTGCGAAAGATCTTCAGCAGGAATTACACGTTCCAGACGTCCTATACTGTGGGTAAGGCCACTGATGACGTGAATGCCGTCGGCCCCGGTTCCGGAGCGGTATATGGCGAAGTGATCGACGCTTATAACGTCGCTGCCCAGCGGGGGCTCTCTCCCAACGATGTTCGCCAGAAAGTGGCGCTCAATTTTGTGGCTCACCTTCCTTCCCTAAGCAATTTGATGGCTCCAGTCCGGGCGGTGTTCGGCGGCTGGGAGGCGAGCAGCCTGGCCATCTTCCAGAGCGGCTTGCCAGCAACGATCTTTACCCGCGCGAGCTTCGTGCCGGTGTGGAACGACTCCAACTGTGTGACCACTCTGGCGGCAAGCTGCCAGGTGATTGGAAACACTGGCGGCGATTACAATGGCGATGGCAACACCTATGACTTGCCCATGCGACCTTCTTTCAGTCTGAATACGAGCTACAGCCGCTCGGACTACTTCAAGGGTCTGTTCCCCGCATCGGCTTTCCCGGCTCCCCCCTTGGGACAAGAGGGCAACGTCGGGCGGAATACCGTTCACGGACCGGGCATGGCGCAGGTGGACCTCTCAATTCTGAAGAACTTCAAGACTCCCTGGTTCCGTGAACACGCCAACTTTCAATTTCGGGCGGAAGTGTACAACCTGTTCAACCGCGTCAACTTGAACACCTTCGATGGCGACGTCACGAGCGGAACCTTCGGCAAGGCTACTGGAGTGTTCACGCCCCGATCGATTCAACTTGGGGCCAGGTTGGAATTTTGATGCTGCTCCGGGTGCTTACTTTCTGCATCCTGATACTGCTGGTTCCGGTGGATCTGCCTGCGCAGGATCCGCCCGAGTACAGTCTGGCCGTGCAGCTAGTTCAGGAGCAGCGCTGGACTGCGGCACTAGACGAAATCCAACTCCTGCGAAAGCAATATCCGGGGAATCCTAAGGTAGGGAACTTGGAGGGACTGGCCCTGCTCGGCAGCGGAGACGCAAACCGAGCCGCCTTGGTCTTTCAACAAGTTCTTCAGGCGCATCCGGATTTTTTCCCAGCGCTGAAAAACCTGGTTGTTCTTGAATGGGAGACGAAGAAACCCACGGCTGCTGAACATACCGAGCAAGCGTTGAAGATAGAACCGCGAGACCCGGTTCTGAATGCCTACGCAGCGTTGCTTGACCTGCAAAGGAGGAATGCTTCCGCCGCTAACCACCATCTCGATATTGCCGGCAATGCCATTTCACGCATGCCTCCTGAAATCGAAATGCGTTTGGCCTACTTGTTAGGAACGAGTGGCCGGTATTCACGGGCGGCTCGGGTGTACCAGGACATCGCGGCGCAGGGCGGTCACAGTCCCACGTTAACCTATAATTTGGGACTAGCCCACTACTTGGCTGGAAATTACGAGGAGGCGATCCACACATTGGAGGAAGCCGAGGCGCATGGACATTCCGTGGATAATCTGAACTTGCTGGCTCAAGCCTACGAGAAGAATCAGCAAACCCAGCTTGCGATTGACCGGCTCCGCGAAGCGATTACTCTTTTCCCTGCCGATGAAAACAACTATCTCGATCTCGCCACGATTTGTATTGACCACAATGCCTACCCGTTGGGGATCGAAATTGTACAACTTGGTCTGAAATCACGACCCGGGAGCGAGAAGCTGCTCTTTCAACTTGGCGTGTTGCACGCACTGTCTGGCGAATTTGATCTGGCTCGAGCCGAATTCCGCAGAGCTGGGAAACTGGCTCCAGGGAAAGATCTTCCCGTGGCTGCCTTGGAACTGGCGGACATCCAACAAAACGGCCACAACGACGTCCTCCAGGAACTGCGTCGTAACTTGAAGCAGAAGGGTGATAGTGCAATCTTGTGCTACCTGCTCGGCTCGTCGCTGGTTCGCAGAGGTGCTCGGCCTGGCAGTCCAGAATATACAGAGGCTCGCGGCGTCTTCCAAAAAGCGATCCGCCTCGATCCCAAGCTGCCGTATCCCTATATCGAGCTAGGGAAGATGTACGAGCAGGAGGGGAAAATCGTTGAGGCGATTCCTCTTTTCGAAAAGGCGGCAGCTCTCGGTCCCCGCGATCCCTCCTCTTACTATCACCTCGCCAGGGACTACCGAAAACTGAACCAGCCGCAAAAAGCGAGCCAGATGCTTAACAAGCTCAAGGAGATGGAGCAGCGCAGCCGAGAGTTTGAGCAGGTCGGGCTCACCAGACCCGGAGGATAGGCCGGCTGGTTCTCTGCGCTCGTGTACCTAATAAGCCTAAAGGACAATAATCCCCGTGCTCAATCGCCGCGATTTCTGTATGAGCATCTTGGGCGTGCCCGTGTTGGCGTCTAGCCTAAAGCTCACGGTTGCTGCGACAGGAACCGAAACTGCGAAAGCGAAGGGCAGTTTCCCGCTGAGTGAATACACGCCCTATGGCTACTTGGACAATCCGTTCCATAGCTGGAACCTGCATCGCAGCGGCGTGCTGCGCTCATCGCCGGGTATAGGCCTCGGTTTCTATTTCCCGGCCGGACCCGGAGGCTATTTCGATTTCGCAAAGAACGGAGTCTATGAAGCCCATCTCCGGTTGGGATTTCTGATCAATGGACAGCGGTTTTGGACGCCGGAAGATTTTCGGCCTGGCCAATTAACTTCTCCGTATCACAGCAAGAACCTGCTCACCTTTGCATTCGCGGAAGACGGCACCAGGGTAGAGAGTACGTTTCTTCAGGTGGGCGAGAATGCGGTGGCAGCCAATGTTGCGGTGCAGGGCACGCGGCCCCAGACCGTTCGGCTCATGGCGCTCCTCGACTGCAAATTGGGAGGAGCTGTCTGGTGGGGTCGGGACGGACTCGTCGGGGGCTACGACAAGGCCAGCGACTCTGTCTGGATAAGGTCTTTCGCCGCCGGGAAGGTATTTACACTGGTAAGTGACTTCTCCAGCGAAGCGCATTTCGTTGGGCAGGAAGAAGCTGATCTTCAATCCTGGTTGGTCTCACCTTCCAAGATAGAAGAAGGACTCAGCTACTACCCTAAGCCGCTGCGGGCTGCTCTGCTGTTCAATATCGATGCTCGTCCCAGTGCCAGGGCTGAGCACACTATCGTTCTGGCGCGAGCCGACAACTCAGCTTTGGCAGGTGAGGAGGCTCGCCACGCGATGGCCAAGACCCAAGACGAACGGATGACTAAAGTGACCGAAGATGCAGCGTTTTGGAGTGCTGCTCCACGATTGGAAGGTGACTGGCCGACTTACTGGAAGCATGGATGGGTCTATGACTTGGAAACGCTACGGATGATGGTGCGGCGCCCGATAGGCATGTACAAACACAGCTGGGATGCCATGCAAATTCAGGCACCTCGGACGGTGCTGGCAGAGAGTTCCATTGATATGTGGGCTCTGAGTTATGCCGATCCAGCTACCGCAAAGGAGGTGCTCTACGGACTTTTCGCAAATGCTCCGTCGGAGGGTATTCCGTGCTCCCGCGAGGACGGAGAAATGAACATGGTGGCCGCCGATGGCACCGAATGTGGCACTTCCATCTCATGGTGCTATCCATTCTTCTGCGCTGCCTCCATCTGGTCGCGCAGCGCTGATAAGCAATGGTTGTCTAGACTCTACCCGCTGTTGGCACGATTTCTGCGCTGGACGGTGCAGAATCGCACCGACGCTGACGGCTTTGTCATCGGGAAATGTAGCTGGGAAACTGGGATGGATGCCTCTACAAGATTCCTCATCCAGCAACCCACCGGGGGTGAATTGATCGAATTCCTGCGAATAGTCGAATTGCAGGCGGCCACCTCTCAGGCGGCTGGAATCATGCTGCAGTTTGCAGAGGCGTTAGGAGACACAAACTCCCGAGAAGATTGGCGGAAGACTCAGCAAGTGTTTGCTGAGAAAACGCAGGCATTGTGGAAGGAAGACTGGTTTTACGACTTCGATACCCGAAATGGCCAACTTGTCACGTCAGTTGGCCGCGATGTGGGCCAGGTCGCTCCCCTCTTCTGCGGCATTGCGAATGATGAGCAGAAAGAAAAGATGCGGCCTGCGCTTCGCAAGTTCTTTGCCGATTCCCCGGCAGGGCATGCCTCACCAGCCGGGTCCGAAGACTGGCGCGACGGGCTACATTGGTCGTCTCTGGTGCTGCCCTACATTGAGTCCCTTTGGTCGGCAGCGGAGCTGGAGCTCGCTTCTGAGGTAATCCATAACATTGCGGAGCGAGTCTACAGCAGCACGGATCGGAGTTCTCCGGCAAATCCATCTTCCGAGAGCAAGCACCTCGCCAGTGCTCCAAAACTAGGCTGGCCCGGCATAAGTTGCGAAGTCTGGGGAGGGCAGGGCGCATACGGCGGCGAAGGCTATGGCTGGGGCGCTGTGCTTCCAGCTCACATCATTCGCAATCTGATCGGCTTCCGGGATCCGCGACAGCCCGATGAGCTGCTCCTGTCCCCCAATCTCCCGAACTCCTTCTTGGCGAGCGGCCGGACATATCGGGTATCGAACCTGCAATACCGGGGAGCGCTTTTGGAATTGGCAATTCATGTTTTGGATTCGCAGCGAGTACGAATAGAGGGGATATGGTCGGGATCGATTAGGAGTGTTGCCGTGAAGGATGCAGAGGGGGCACACGTTTCTCTCGAAAGCGCAGGCTCGGCTTGGCAGTTTGAGGGCACAAACCACCGGCAATATTTAATGCGGATCGCAGGGATTTCCGAAGTCTGAAGGGGGTAAGCGCGAAATGGAATCATGCCAGTTGCCGTGCTGTTTGTTGATCCTCGTTCTTCTGTGCGCACCGTGTGTCTCCCTGCAAATGGACCACCTCGAATCGGCGCCGCGACGGATTCCTCAAGAAGGAAACAGGCACGAAGTCTTTAGGAATCGTCCTCCTCTGCAAGCGACCCCCATGTATTTGTTGCCGCTCACGTCGATCCGGCCAAGAGGGTGGCTTGAACGGCAACTGCGGATTCAGGCGGACGGCCTGAGTGGTCACCTCAACGAGTTGTGGTCTGACGTCGGCCCTAACAGCGCGTGGCTGGGCGGAACCGGCGAGGCGTGGGAGCGCGGGCCGTATTTTCTA
>Ga0209804_1001120_pt1 | contig 18049 bp, 21 predicted proteins | sample GraSoiAngelo_139_FD_185896 | JGI IMG/M metagenome (GOLD analysis project Ga0209804, IMG submission 185896) | Grasslands soil microbial communities from the Angelo Coastal Reserve, California, USA - 14_0929_12_20cm (SPAdes) (version 2) | ecosystem: Environmental > Terrestrial > Soil > Grasslands ... | reverse complement strand
CGAAGCTCGTCTAGATCCGAATTCCAACACGAGGCCGCTCGCACCAGGCTCAAGGCTAAGACACCGCCATCCATCGCCTCACTGTGAGCCCGCAGTCTCCGCATACACGGGCGAACCGCGAGAACTGGAACACGACGAGTCGCGCCTACCAGAAGAGCCACCGCGGCGAGCTCGAGGACGACGTGCTGTGGGGGCCGTCCATGCCTCCTGAACGGGAGTTGAAGATCCTCGGCTCCGACGTTGCGGGAAAGGACGTTCTGGAGATTGCCTGCGGCGGCGGGCAGTCCGCTGTACACCTCGCCGAACGAGGAGCCCGGGTCACGGGAGTCGACTTCTCGTCCGCACAGCTCGCCCATGCACGGGCCTTTGCGAAATCGAAGAAAGTCCGAGTCCGATTCATCAAATCGAACGTCGAAAATCTTTCCATGTTGCCTGATGCGAGCTTCGATATCGCGTTCTCGGCATATGCTCTCGGGTTTGTCGAGGACATCCGACGGACGTTCGCCGAGATTCGGCGCGTGCTCCGACCGGGGGGACTCTTCGCCTTTTCCTGGGCCTCGCCGATGTTCGCGATCACCCGCGACGGCACCCTCGAACTGAAGAGAAGTTACTTCGACCGGGGTCCGATCGTCTTCAAGGACCAGAACGGTACCGAGGTCGATTTCCATCGCACGTACGGAGACTGGCACCGCGCGCTGACGGAGGCGGGCTTCGTGGTGACGGACATCCTGGAACCGGAGCCCCTTCCGAAGAAGAACACATATGCCGACGTGTTTCCCCTCGAGAAGATCCGGATGATCCCGGGGACGACCATCTGGCGGGCTCGACGACCAAAGGTGCTAGAGCTCTGAGAGCCAAGAATGCGGACGGCCTGACTTGGGAAGCATTGAATCCTGGCATGCCCATGCCGCGCCGGGACTTGCATGAAATTCACCTACACGGGCATTGAGGTCAAGGACTTGGACAAGTCGATTGCATTCTACCGCGACGTCGTCGGAATGGAATTCCTCGGCCGAGGCAAGATCGAGGCCACCGGCGGGGAAGTCGCGGCACTTAAGAGCGCGGGTTCAGAACACACGCTTGAGCTGAACTGGTACCCGGATTCGAGGTATCGAGGCGGCAACGAGCTAGACCACCTCGCTTTCGAGTGCGAGGACGTTCGGCGGGATGTGGATCGCCTCCTGAAAGCAGGAGCGACCATGGCGAGGCCGGTCGAGGTCCGACCCAAATACGTGGTCGGCTTCGTCAAGGATCCGGACGGCATCTGGCTCGAACTGTATCAGGAACGCAAGTAAGGCCTCGTCGACCGACCCCGGGTTCAACGGCACGCTGTTGCCATCGCGGGGTCCCGAGTTGGGGGCTCGGAATTCAATTTGCTCGCGATTCAGCCACGGACAATGGGAAGGCCGCGCCTCTTGGCCGCCCCTTCACGAGCGGAATGGCGCCATACGCGAGGAACGCCGCCAGGGAGAAGATCACCAGCGGGAGGACCGGATGGAATGCGCGCAACGGTGAGCCTGGGAGGATCGCAAAGATTTCCGTCTGGATCACCAGGATGGCGGACAACAAGGTCGTGATCCATTTCATGAGCCCGGGGAGACGGCCCGCGAAAGCGAGGATCAACAGGCCGATGGCCGCCAAGGTGATCGCATGGCCGAATTCCTTGTGGAGATACAAGGTCGACTGACCCGCGAAGAGCCAGAGCCCGATGAGCGAAACCTGCACCAAGAGAGCCACGACGATTCCCCAAGCGAAGACCAGGTAGGCGACCCGCACACCGTGTGATCGATCCATATTCCTTCCCCAACGACGGGAGAAAAGGGCCGTTCTTAAGGGAGCCGTAGGTGCCGTGGGTACCGATACGTATCGGCCTTGCCCGTCCGCGGGAAGAGGAGGAAAGCGAGGCCGGACAGGAGGAGTCGGGAGAGTAGTTTGGGTTTCGGAGGTTGAGGTGCGCGTTAAGTACTCAAGTGATGATACTTCGACCCAGGAGGATTTTGTCATGCCACACTACATCAGCCTATTGAATTGGACGGACCAGGGGATCAAGAGCGTCAAGGAATCGCCGAAGCGGGCGGACGCCGCGATGGCCCTGGCGAACAAGCTCGGAGCGAAGATGCAGATCTTCTACACGATGGGCGAATACGACCTCGTCAGCGTCACCGAGGCCCCGAACGACGATGTCGTGATGCAGGTGCTCCTCGAGCTCGGAAAACTCGGGAACATCCGCACGAAGACGCTCAAAGCTTGGAGCCTCGCAGAAGCCACGAGGGTCGTCTCGAAACTCCAGTAGGGATGCGCAGCGCCGCGGAACCGGAACGTCCCCTCGACGAGCGCCTCACACACGGTCCTTGATCCTCACGGTGAGGCTTCCGGTTCCTACCCGACAACGATGACTCCCACCATCTGAACGTGCAAGGTGCAGTAGTAGTAGAATGTCCCGTCTTGCGAGAACGTGTGACTCCAGGAACCACCCGTCGTGAAGAGACCTGAATCGAATCGCTCGGTCGAGTTGGCGGCGGACGTCGCCGAGTGGGCCATATTGTCCTTGTTGATCCAACTCACCGTACGCCCCGCGGTGATGTGGAAGGACTGAGGGGAGTACGGTGCCGCGACCCCTCCCGAAGCGTTGAACACAATCTCGATGTCGGCGGTCGTATCCGTCGCATTCCTGAGGATGACACCCGCACCGATGGCCCCCACGACGAGGCTGCCGATCACGAATCCAATCACTGCGACGGTCACCAGGCCACCGCTCGAGGAGGCCGTCGCGAGGTACCGCTTCTCCATCAATCCCGTCTTCGCGTTCCGGAAGGCCAGAACGGAGAATAGAACGACAAGGAACAAGGCCGGGAGGACAGACATCGTGAACCAGAACCCGCTGTCCGCCGGATTCGAAGCGCTTGTCGCAATGTTCAGGGAGAAGAGCAAGGCGAGGACGATCCCGGTCACGGGGGCCAAGATGTAGGCCCAACGCTTCTCCCGCAGGGTGAATACCGCGGCGATCAGGAAGAGGACGACAAACGCTACCAGGATCGCGAGGAAGCCGGCGGGGATTGCCGCCAGGAACGACAATACAAACACGAGGAGCGCCAGCGTCACATACACGAGCCCGCCGGCGATGACCCAGAGTGCAAACGGCCGCTGACGCACTGACGCCCCGCCACCTGTGTCCACTGCCACCGAGACGCCTCGCGGCGCTGCATGACTGACCCCCCTTTGTACGTTTGGGTGCGGCGCCAGAAACCTCACGAGGTCTTTCGGACGAGGAAATGGAACAACGGACCTTCCCTCCGCTCGTCAATGACGGGCTGACCGGTCTCGTCGGACCAGCGCACCATTTCAATCGTGGAAGTCGGATCATCGGTCACGAGATGCACGATCTCGCCGAGAGGGACCTGAACGAGTAATTCATTCAATTTCACGAGGACGGCCGCACATTCGACCCCGATTTCGAACATCTCGTAATCGGGGAAAGCAGCAAAGCAGCGGACGCGCAACGCCGCAATCTGTTTGGCGAGAAATTCGGCGGCAGCCGGAAGTGCAAGGAGCGAGCTGCGGTCGGCCGCGAGGTTCGACGGATCGACCCGCGCGATCCATCCTTCGCGGTAGAGGTCCTCCATCATCGTTCGGGGCTTCACGAGGACCTTCGGATTGATCTCTTGCAGAACGCCACCGACGGGCGAGCGGATCGGGCCGAAGTACTTCCCGCTCTCGAGGAAGCCGATGGCCGAGCCCTTTGCGTACTCGACGCCTGCAGTCTTGCCCGATACCTTCGCGATCCGTCCGGCAACGGCCGCGTAGATGCTCGTGATGCCCACCTGGACGTCCCCGGAGGTCAATGGTCTAGCCCAGACGAGCCCGTCCGAATCGTAGAGTAGATCGTCCGGGAATTCGCAGTCTTCGATCTTCATCCGAAGCTCCTGGACCGGAGAAGGGGTCTGCGCGAGATCATAGATGTGGGTTCGAACGCGGTGGCGGAGTTTGAAGATTTGCCGACGGACGATTCGGGAACAAAACACCGAAACTATTTAGTCCCGGGGGACCAGATTCCTCTTGAGGAGGGCGACTCCCCATGGCAACTAGGCCGGACGCTCGTCGGAGGTGGCTCCGTCTCCGGCCCTGGATCACTCCCAAGGGAGAACCCACACAACCCGACGCTTTCCCGCGAAGGATTCCATGAAGACGCGAAGAGGCCTGGTGAAACCCCCACGCGCGATCGCCGTATACTTGTTCTACCGCTCGGGAGAACCGCTCGTGGCGCTCGCGGCCGGTCGCGACCTGCCCATCGAGGCGGAGACGCTCGAAGGCCTGCTATCCGTAGTCGGGAATTTCGTCGAGACGAGCGTGCGGGGCTCCCGCGGATATGCGACCACGGCCATGCGATACGACGAGTTCGGAATCGTGGCGGTCCGCGGCGAATTTGTGATTGGAGCCGCGTTGAACGACGGGTCGGCCCATGACACCCTCAAGGCGGATCTCCTCCGAATCGTCCGCGACTTCGAGGAACGGCACTGGAGGAATCTTGCCAGCTGGGAGGCTGCCACAAAGCTATCGGATCAGGCATCCGAGGATTTCTCGAAGCTTCTGAGGACCACGGACCGTCGCTAGGTCGATCCGAACTTGCTCGCCGAAATCGAGACGGACGCCGTCATTCCAGAATCGGCATGGACAACGATTAAATCGGGGTCCGGCCTCCGTGTCATCATGGCCCGCGCGCCTTCCTGGACCGGAGAGGTCGTCGCAATCCACATCGCGGACGAGGCGGAGGCCCGGATGCGTTCGGTCGATCGCATTCGCGCAATCCCGGGGAAAGGGCTCGAGGGGGATCGCTACTTCCGCGAGAGCGGCACGTATTCGGACCGACCGGATCCCGGCCGCGAGGTCACGCTCATCGAGTCCGAGGCCATCGAGGCCATGGCGAGGGATAACCAGATCACGATCCCTCCGGGCGCGACCCGACGGAACGTGACCACGCGAGGAGCTCCGTTGAACCATCTCGTCGGGCACGAGTTCGAGGTCGGCCGGGTGCGGCTCCTCGGAATCAAGCTGTGCGAGCCTTGCTCCCACCTGGAAAGCCTGACGCAGAAAGGGATCATCGCCGGCCTGGTGCATCGGGGCGGACTCCGAGCCAAGATCCTGACGGAAGGAGACATCCGCGTCGGCGATGCCATCGTGCCCGGCGGCCTCCCCTCGAAGTCCGGGAAGACGTTGGTCGGGGCGACGACTGAGGATCACTGAAACGGACTCGCTCGATCCCCGGGCATCAAATCCTTTATCCTCCGTCCTTCGATTGCGCCCGCGCCTTCGCGTCCTGGTTTTCGATTCTGGAGTGTATCGCATGCCCGCCAAGAAACAACGGCCACGGCGGAAGAGCGCCTCCAAATCGAAGGTCTACGACATGGCATTGATTCAGCGCGGCGCACGTCTCCGACGATCACCTTTCTTCGAGTCCACCCTGAAGGCGGGTTGCAAGTCCTACACGGTCTACAACCACACGTTCCTGCCGAGCTACTACGACGATCCGGTGACGGAGTATTGGCATCTCTTGAAACACGTCGCCCTCTGGGACGTGGCTGTCGAACGGAACGTGGAAATCCGAGGCCCCGACGGGTTCGATTTCATGCAGCTCCTCACGCCGCGGGACATGGAGAAGTGCCGCGTCGGCCAAGGGAAGTACGTCCTGATCACGGATGACGCCGGCGGCATCCTGAATGACCCCGTGCTCCTGCGTCTCGAGGAAAACCGTTTCTGGATCGCCCTCGCGGACAGCGATATCCTCCTCTGGGCGAAGGCGGTCGCGCGCGGGTCCGGTCTCGATGTCACCATCTCCGAGCCGGACGCCTCTCCGCTACAGGTCCAGGGGCCAAAATCGAAAGCGTTGATGGCGGACCTGTTTGGGGAGAAGGTCACCGCCCTGCCGTACTACTTCTTCACGCCGACAGAACTGGACGGAATTCCCGTGCTCGTGACGCGCACAGGGTGGACGGCGGAGGTCGGGTACGAATTGTATCTTCTTGACGCATCGCGCGGAGAGGACCTCTGGAACGCGGTGATGAAAGCAGGAAAGCCTTACAACATCCGACCGACAGGCCCCTCGGACATCCGACGAATCGAGGCGGGAATCCTGAACTACGGCGCGGACATGACGCTGGAGGATAATCCGTACGAGGTCGATCTGGGCCGCCTCGTCGACCTGGACAAGTCGATCGACTTCATCGGGCGGGCGGCACTCCAAAGAATGAAGGACGAAGGCCCCAAGCGCAAGCTCGCGGGAATCGAAATTTCCGGCAAGCCGGTTGGGTTCAACATGACGAAATGGCCCGTGGAGAGGCGCGGAAGACCAATCGGGCGCGTGACGTCGGCCATCTACTCACCGCGACTCGAGAAAAACATCGGCTACGCGATGGTGCCGAGCGAGCACGCAGACCTCGGAACCGAGTTGATCGTCCTACATCCGGCCGGTCCGCGAACCGCGGTTATTGTCAAGAAGCCCTTCATTGATCCCGGGAAAGAAATTCCGAAGTCGTAGTCCTGGCTCGTGCGGGGAGGGCCCGCTCGGAGAAGCACAGTCGCTTGCCCTGATCGCGGACCTCACGGCCCGCCGTAAACGGGAATCGACGAACCGGTGATTGGGTCGGCATCTTCCGAGCACAACCAGAGGATGACTCGTGCGACCTGGTCCGTCTTGACCCAGGAGGAAAAGTCGGCGTCCGGCATCGCTTTCCGGTTCGCGGGGGTGTCCAAGATCCGGGGCATCACACAATTCACTTGGATATTCGCCGTATTCAGTTCCCGTGCGAGGCTCTCCGTTAGGCGGTTAACGCCGGATTTGCCCGCCGAGTAAAGGAACGATTCCGCTTCGCCCAGAAGGGACGACTCGCTGGAGACGTTTACGATTTTTCCGCGTTTCGCTTTGCGCATCGCTGAAATGACGGCCTTGCATGCGAGGAAGGTGGATTTCAGATTCAAGGCCATGGCGCGATCGAATTCTTCGTCCGTCGTCGCCTCGACGGGACCGGACATGTAGCCTCCGACCGTGTTTATGAGGACATCGATTCGCGGTGACCGCCTGACCACGTCCCTGGCCACGCGATCCATTTCTCCCGGGCCCATGACATTCGCCTTGATCAGGAAGACTTCTCGTGCTCGACCACCAAGTTTCCTTCGGAAGTAGGGGATTTCCCGATCCAACATGTACACGGCAACCACCGCCGCGCCGGCTTGAACAAAGGCCTTGCAAATCGCGCTCCCCAGATACCCCGTGCCGCCCGTCACGACGACGACCCGCTTCTCACTGGCCATGCTAACCGAGATTCCGCATGCAGCTTCCGCATCATCAGGATGCCGCGTGAACCGCAAAGTGGTAGTTCGGTGTGGGCTATGGACGCTATGTGGCCCGGGACGAGCGCGAGGAATTCGTGGATCGGGTCAAGGCGATCGACCCGGTTTTCGGTCGGGGCGAGCTCGATACCTTCTGGCCCATGCTGCGGGCCCTGATCGCGATGGCGCCGGACCGAGCAGATTTGTCGAAAAAGAAATCTCATTACTTGACGAGCCTCGCGGCGCGCTCGCTTGCGCGAGACGATCCTCGTTCAGCCATTGATTTCCTGGACTACGCAGAACGAACCCTCAACCCGCGCGACCTTACGCCCTTCCTCCTGGATGAGCGCTCTGACTACCGTCGGAAGGCACAGGAAGCCATCCAGCGGAATTCACCTCGTGTTCGTTAGGCGATCCCCGTGCGGAGAATCTCCGCGACCTTCTCGCCGCGAGCGGGCTGACTCGCTCGTCCCATGCCGGGGAAGTCAATCGGCTTTACCGAGACCCCGGAGAGCCGCTCTTGGTATCCGGCCACGGACTCGCGATATTCCAATGAGAGGAGGTCGACGACCGTCTTTGGTTGAGCCGCCAAGAGGAAGGCGTGCAAGATTCCGGGAAGGCCCGCGGCATGCCACCAACGGTTCAGCTTTCCGAAAGGCGGCACAGGTTCCGCCATCGACAGTTCGTAGGACGGAATCAGGTCGCGAGAGGCGATGAGACCCCTAAGTGCTGAGGCGATGATGACCTCGACTCCTGGAGCGCGACGTTCCCATGCCTCTTGGGGAATGCTTCGGTACATGTTCCCGTCGAACCGCTGGTATGCGGGCAAGAATCGCCCCGCCTCGACGGATCCGGACGGGCTTTTCTTGAGGACTTCGGCCTGAAGGCTTTCCAGCTTCTGACGGACCGCGACTGGTAAAGTGCCAGTGACCACATCCTCCCCGGGCGGTCCCGAAGAACCCCCGGAGCGTTTCCGGGTGCTCTCGGGAATCAGGACGACGAGGTCCAGTCGCGACACCCATCGAGAACTCCGGAACGCACCATAGCTCTTTGGTCGTCGACACGGGCGTTTCGCCGGTACATTCCGTGCCCGCAACACGCCACCAATGAACGGAGAAGTCCAGCCAAGGTCCCGGTTCCTGGGACAGCCTTAACTAGACCGTCGCGTCTCGGCCAAGAACCCGAAAGGGAGGATTGAACATGGTCCATATCCGAGACGAAGGTGTGTTCGACGCGCCGCTCGAGAAAATCTGGAAGTACATCGGAGACGACACCCCGGGACTGCACAAACACCGGGCCATTCCGTCAACGAAGGTCTTGAGCGAAGAAGGGAACGTGGTCGTCCAAGAGATGCAGATGTTGAACGCGGACGGAAAAGGGACGCACTGGGAGACCTGGCGCCTCACGATGAACCCGCCCCGCGGCTACCAGGTCGAGGCGATCGCGGGCCCCACGAAGGGGACGAAGTTCGCGCAGACCTACACGTCGATGGGCAACCGGACCCGCGTCGACGTCGAGGGCGACTGGGTCGTGCCGGGCGCCGACGACGCGACGATCCGCAAGATGACCCTTGCCTTCCTCGAGGAAGCGTTCAACGAGGACAGCGCCGCCCTGAAGAAGTACAAGTGAGCTCGACCCGAATCGTTCAGGACTCGAGGGCGGCTAATCCGGCCGCCCTCCCAAATTGATAAGAACCCGCGGCTTGGTCTGTCCCAAGATGCGGTCCGACCGACCGAAGCGGAAATTCAAGCGGCTGTTGCTCGCGGCCGACCTCCACGGGTCGGAGATCACCTTCCGGAAGTTCCTGGCCGCCGCGAAGTTCTACGATGCCGACGTCCTCTTGATCGGCGGTGACCTCACAGCGAAGTCGATCACCCCAATCGTCCGCCAGAAGGACGGCCGCTATCAGACCCGCTTGGCGGGAGGAACCCGAGATAACCTGACCGAAGCGGAACTGGGGCCGATCGAGAAAGCCGTTGCAGACTCTGGCCCCTACCCGGTTCGACTGTCGGAGGACGAATATGCCCGCTTGCGGGCGGATCCGGAAAAAGTCGATGCCTTGTTCATCGACCGGATGATCGATCAGATCCGTCGGTGGACCGACATGGCGGAGAAGCATCTGGCTCCGCTCGACATCCCCCTCTACTGGATCGGCGGAAACGACGACAAGCCGGAGGCGTTGATTCACGCCGCATCAACGCCCCACGTCCACTTCATCGATGAAAAGGTGGTGCGGCTCGACAACGATCACGAAATCCTCGGATTCGGATGGACGAATCCATCGCCGTGGAACACGCCGCGGGAGCTCTCGGAGGACCGGCTCGCGGAGCGGCTCGATCCTCTCTTGAATCGTGTCGAGGACCCCGCTCACGCGATCTACCTGATGCACGCTCCGCCGTTCGAGACGGGACTGGACATCGCCCCAAAGCTCGACGCCACGACCGATCCTCCACGCCCCGTGATCCAGGGAGGTCAGCAGGTCTTGATTCCGGTCGGCAGCACGACCTTCCGGACCGCGATCCTAGAAACGCAACCGTTGCTCGGCCTCCACGGCCACATCCACGAGACGAAGAACGCCGCGAAGCTCAAACGGAGCGTCCTCGTGGACCCCGGTTCGGAGTACGCGTCGGGCACGCTCCGCGGGGCGATCGTCAATTTGCAGCGGGATCGCGTCTTGAGCTACCAGTTCACCACCGGCTGAACGCGATCGTTTCGCGGCCCTGAGCCGCTTCGCCGCTCGAATCGGCCTAGATCGGAGGGATCTCTTTGTATGCGAGGTCGAGGTCGACCCCGATTCGACGCAGGTATGCGCGGCGCACGAAGTAGTAGCCCACCCAGCCGAAGAAGATGGCCACAACGACGTAGAGGAACAGATTCCCGGAATAGCCGAGGTTCGAGAGATCGACGTTCACGAGGAACGGCACCGTCAGGAAGTAGTAGAGCATCGTCGCGCTGAACGCGGCCGCGATGACCCCACAGATCGTGATCAGGGGGATCGGCCCGAATTTGAACTTGGAGATGGGCGCCGTCCGATAGACCTCCTTCCGCGTCCATGGGAAAACCGCGCCTCCGAGGGCCGTACCGATGTACATCACGGTGGCGACGGCGGTGACCGCCAACGTGTAGACCTGGTAGTTGGGGACGAGGTTGTACACATAGGCGAAGACGTACCCGCCGAGGATGAGGAAGATCACGTGCGCATAGACCGGGGTGTGGGTCCGCGGGCTGACGTGGCTCACGAACTTGGGAAGCACGCCGTCGATCGACATAGCGACCGCAACCCGGGTCCATCCAACGATTACGTTGAAGACGACCTGGATGGCATTGAGCATGATCCCGATGATCATGAGGAACAAGAGGATCGGGCTGTCCGTCAGCATGATGGCGAGGGAGCTGAACCAGGGAGGAATCGCGGGCGCCGGGATCGCTGGGTTGTACGCGCCGGCGGCGTAGGCCGCGGCCGACAGCCAGTTCTGGTCGACGGTTCGCACGACGACGAGGCCAAGCACCGCCATCATGATCATGCTGACGACGCCGCCACCGAAGTTAATGAACATCTGGTTCTTCAGGCTCTGCGCGCCTTGGATTTCTCCGGCCTGCTCTTGCGCATATCCCACCCACCCAAGGCTCGTCAGCGCGACCGGGGTCACGAGGATCGTTCCCAGGATGGAGACGGTGCGCGCGGGCGTGAATCCGTTTGTAATCGCGTTGTTGAGGATGGCCTGATACGCCCCCGAGCCTCCTGCGACGAACGCGGATGCGGTGTCGTATCGTTGAGCGAAGGCGGAGTTGGAGGTAGTCAGGAAGAGGACGACCATGAGGACGTAGCTGAGGAGGAAGCCGTACCACATGACCCACTGGAGCTGCACGAACCAGCGGAAACTCTTGATGAGCACGAGGGCGGCAATGGTCGACGAGACCATCGTCACAATCGTGGGGCCCCAGCCTACCAGATACCAAGCGCCCCAGTCGACCAACGTGTGGTTGCCCGTCATGACGCCGAGGCCCGTGAGCAGTGGGTAGACGCCCAAGACGGAAACGAGCCAGCCGCCGAGCGCCTGCCACTGGAGGAAGAACGTGATGATCATCATCGCGACCGTGGCGAATCCGAACCAGGGCCGCAACGTCCGACTTTGGAAGACATAGTCGCCGCCCGTACGGGGCATGGCGGAGGCCAGGCCCGCATAGACCACGGCCAAGAGGGACGTGAAGGCGCCGCAGATAAGGATCCCTGTCCAAATGGAAGCTCCAGGGTCTAACGCGAGGGGCGTGATGTACACCCAAGGGAAAATCACGCCGATGTTCAGGATGTTATACGCGAACGCAGAGTACGGTGACATCACGCGGACGAGTCCGGAAGCCCGCCGTGTGAAGACCTGGACCTGCGCGGTCGCCGTCCCGCTGCGCCTCGCGAATACATCGACTTCGCCCATTCTCCCCTCCCCTGCCACCGGGTAGCACGTGAATCGAAGGCCCTCTCATCAAGTTTTTGCCCGCGGCTACATCGGCTGTGCCTGTCTATTCGTTGGAGCGCACTTTTGCTGGAACAGGCTTATACAGAGCCACGGATTGCCGCCTCACAAACTGGGCCGGGAACCGCACCCCTACGCGGGGGACGGACCTTTGGAAGGACGCATGCTTTCCTCCGTGCAATCATGGCAGATCCAACCACGTTCGTGACCTTCGGCGATGACGAGTTCCTCCGGGAAGCCCGGACGATCGTCGATGCGGCTCGCGCGCAGGGCACTGTCCTTCGCATCCTCGGTTCTCTCGCCATCTACGCACACTCTCTCCACGCTCCCGAAGGTATCGGTTTCTACCGCCGCGTGGGACGGGTGCGAGAGGGAGCCCCCCTCTTCACGGACCTCGATCTGATCGGGTATGCGGCCCAGGGCCGTTCGATCAGCAAGGTGTTCGATGGCTTGGGCTTCAGGCCCGACGACATGATCAACGGGTTCTTCGGCGATCGGCGGCTCATTTACTACGAGGGCAGCAATCGCTTCCACGTCGATATCTTCCTCGACAAGCTCGAGTTCAGCCACGACGTGGTCTTCGGGAAGAAACCGGGGACCGGGCGGCTCGAGCTCGACTACCCGACGATTTCGGTCACGGACTTGGTCCTCGAAAAGCTGCAGATCCACCGAATTGGTCGGAAGGACCTCGTTGATCTGCTCGTGACCTTCCTCGGCCACGACGTGAAGGAAAAGGCGAACGGCGATCGGGAGGCCGTCGACGCAGGGCATATCGCGAATCTCCTCGCTGACGATTGGGGATTCTGGTACGAGTCGATGCAGAATTTGGAGAAGACGAGACAGATGCTCGCACAGTTCATCGGAGAAGGTCGGATCTCCCAGGATCTTGCCCAGCGCATCAGAAGCCGAATCACCGAGCTTGAGAGCAAGCTCCAATCGGTCCCGAAGGGGCGCCACTGGGAGAGGCGGGCGAAGGTCGGGACCGCAAAACCGTGGTTCCGAGAGGTTGAGGAAGTCGTCCGATAGCGTCGATTGGTTCAGAATGTGCCGTGAGGGATGCGGTTTCGGCCTCGTGTCCTGTCGAGCTGCCGAGGTTCAGCGCTGTCGGGATCGTCCCCATTGGGAGGTCTCCGATAACTGGACGGCCTGCTTCATCACCCATGCCACGGCAACCACGCCAAACACGAGACCTCCCGTGACGGCGCCAATCATTCCAACGACAATGAAGACAATGTTGAACGGAAGCGGGAATCGGTCCGACACGGAAACGGCGAAGAGCCCGATGACCATCGCGCCGACGCCGCAAAGCGCGATCAATGGCCTCCTGAATTTCAGCGCCATGCGTAGTCAGCCACCCAGAACACGCCACTCGGAGAAACCGAGCCGGCCCCGTCGACTCGCTACCAAATTGCATCGGTTATGTCCGGATGCCTCTAAAAACCCGCGGCGGTTCCCGGTTCGAACTCCCAGCGAGGAGGTTAGCAGCTCACGCGGTAGGACGAGAACGCATCGGTCTGGCGAACGTGTCAACGAGATCGGCGGTCAGGCCCGGGTCCCGCGTTTGATGAACGTGCCATTCTGGAACTCCTCGACCGCCTGTTCGATCTCCTTGCGGTTGTTCATGACGATCGGACCCCACCAAGCGATCGGCTCGTTCAAGGGTCTGCCGGACACCAGAAGGAGCCTCGTTGCCGCGTTGCGGGTCTTGACGCGGACGGAGTCACCTTTATCGAAGATGACGAGGTGGCCGTCTTCGATGAGATCCGAGGCCGTCTCGTCGAAGCTCGCACGGCCCTCCAGCAGGTACGCAAAGACCGTATGGTCGGGCTTGACAGGGTGAACGAAATCCGTTCGAGGGTCCAGCCGAACGTCGAGGTACTCCGGGTCCACGACCACGTCCTGGACAGGGCCGCGGACGCCATTCACGTTGCCTGCGACGACCCGCATCCGCACGCCTCGGACCTGCTCGACCTCCGGGATCTGGCCCGCCTTGACTTCCTGGTACCTTGGATCCATCATCTTGTTCGTCTTCGGGAGGTTCACCCAAAGCTGGAAGCCGCCCATGCGTTGCCGGTCGACCTTCGGCATCTCCTGGTGGATGATCCCGCTCCCGGACGTCATCCATTGGACGTCACCGGAGCCGATGATCCCCTTGTTCCCGAGGCTGTCCTCGTGCTCCACCCGGCCGTCCAGCATGTACGTGACCGTTTCGATCCCGCGGTGCGGATGCCAAGGGAAGCCCGCCACATATTCGGCCGGGTTCTCCGACCGGAAATCGTCGAGGAGAAGGAACGGGTCGAGGCGCGGCACCTCCGCGGCGCCGAAGGCCCGATGCAGATGCACGCCTGCCCCCTCGATGGTTGGTCGAGCCGCAAGGATTTCTTTGATGCCCCGCGGTCGCGGGGATGAAATGGAGTCGTTCTCGGACATGGTAGTACCCATCCTAGTCCGCCGGTTTCCATTAAAGTTGGCGCCCAAATCCGCACGCCCTCATGCGAGTGCGAAGCCGTCGCTGCATCCGGACATCCCGGGTCTCGTATTGCAGTAGGGGATGACGGCGGACTTTGGGATCGAGCCCGAGCGATCCGGCCGGCCTGACACGGCGATCGTGTTTCACGCGATGAGATTTCGACTTGTTCGCAGTACGCGCATTTCCAGCGATTCCTAATCCACTTCACGCCGAACCGACAGCTTCAGATATGGACTCGTATAGGAATGCGAGCTCGGGAATGACGCCGCCGGTGCAGTAAATCGTCCCGCTGCGATAGCCGGTAAACACGGACTTCTCGATCCGGACCCGCCAGGCTTCGTGCGGGTTTCGCAGATCCTTGTCCTCAATGGCGCCCCTTCGAATAAGGAGTTCCCGGACCTCCGCGAGGGCCTTCGAACTCGCCCCTTTCCACGTCTTTCCTTGCACTCGTCGAGAATTGAGAACGACACGAAAGGGCTTCCGGTCGCTTGGGTCGACCCGCGAACCGTTGGATGAAGATAAAATAGGCAAGTCTGTTGTCGAGCGCGACCTTGTCGATGCCACCTGTAGCCGGTGGAGAAGGCCTTGAGCGGCCCGGCGGCAACGAAAGACGACCGCGGCCTCGAATCGAAAGCATCGCGGACTTGATCTTTGGTCTCTCGCTGGCGATCGACTCCATCGCCCTCCTGCCGACGTCGGCGACGAAGCCCGGTGACATGAACAGCCGCATTTTGATCTTTGCCTTCGCGTTCCTCTTCATGATTACGGCGTGGCTGATCTACACCACGTACATGTCCGTCCTGCCGACGGATTCCTTGACGGTGACGTTCCTGAACGTCGCCCTCCTGCTCCTCGTCGCGCTGATTCCGTACTTGCTCAACAACGTGGTGCTCGGCGACAGTCCGGAAATCAAGGACTATTCCTCCGGCCTGTTCGCCCTCGACCTCTCGGGAATCCTCCTGATCCTCGCCTTCTTCGCGCACATAATCAGCGTCGAAGAGAACCGCATGGTCGCACCGGACCTCGCGAAGCTCTTTCGGAGCGGCCGGAACCGGATGGCGGTCCTCGCCGCCTTGATGGCGATTTCGTTCGCGCCTCCGTTTGGGCAGTGGACCCTCCTGAACGTCCAATTGAGGATCCTGCTATGGACCGCCCCACTCATCTCGTACTGGCTGGGCAGGGCGCTCCGACCTCAGAGTCGGACATACAAGTTGTCGTGAACGCGCGGAGGAACAACCTGAACTCCGGCTGGGGCGGCGTTGAGAGTAGATACTTGAACCGCGGAAGCTTGAGGCGGGGACGATTGAATGGGTGAAATGAGGTCACGGTGAAAGGGACATGAGAAAACTCATCATGTGGAATTTGGTCTCGCTCGATGGCTACTTTGAAGGTGCGAAAAGCTGGGACCTTGGTTGGCACGAGTCCGTCCTGGGGGACGAGTTGGAACGGCTCTCGATCGATCAGCTCAAGTCCGCGGACATGCTCCTGTTTGGGCGCGTGACCTACGAGGGAATGGCGGGCTATTGGCCTTCTGCGAAGGGCGAGGTCGCCGACCGGATGAACAACATCCGCAAAGTCGTCTTTTCCCGAACCCTGGAAAAAGCCTCTTGGAACAACACGAAGCTCGTCAAAGGGAATGCCGCCGAAGAAGTCGCCAAACTCAAGGAGCAAAACGGCAAAGATCTCTTAATCTTCGGAAGCGCGAACCTTTCCTCGACCCTGATGCGCCATCATCTGATCGAGGAGTACCGTCTCTGCATCGCTCCGATCGTCCTGGGCGCCGGGACCCCTCTGTTCAAGGCGAGTACCGAAACGATGAAGCTGAAATTGATTGAGGCACGGCCGTTGAAGTCGGGCGGCGTCATCCTCCGCTACGATTTCGAAGAACCCCGATGACGAATCGGCCGCGGTGAAACGGAATCTAAATCGTTGGGTGAGCAGCCGCGTGAATTCTCAAGGGACCCGAGTGGGCGAGGCGCGAGAAAGAAACTCCCAAGACCCCGATAGCCCGTTGAAAATCGACAAGGGGAAGGCTCTCGAGATCCGTGTGATCGAGGTGGGAATCGCCAGGTCCGTACGCAGCGGACGGACATCGCCAGGCCGGCGCCGCCAAGTTGAGGTCGGAGGTGCCGAGTTTTCGCAACAAAGTCGGCCGCTGACTCTGTTCGCGGATGCCTGCACAGAGCGCCGACACGACTGCGTTTTTCGCATCGACCTCGACGGCTTCGGACCGGTCCAGAACGTCGCACCCGATGACTCCTGTGCCGTAAAGAAAACTGAGGACGTCCTGGGACGATAGTCTCGGAGGGAGTCGAAAATTCATACCAATCTCGACACGTTCCTTGCCTCGGTCCAAAGTCGTGTGAACCGAGTTCACCTTCATCGTCAACGACCCGAACGGCGTCGCGCCTCCGTGCGTGATGCAGAACGCGCGAAGCCGGTCCACGATGGCGAGGCCTCGTTCGATCGTCGTCGGCTCGGGGCCGGAGAGGTGGGTCCGCTCTCCATCGATCCGAAGGGCGAGGCTCAAGTTGCCCCTGTATCCAATCGTGACTGACTCCCATCCGCTCGGCTCTCCGACGATCAGGAAATCCGGCGCCGGATGGGACATGAGAAGGTGGCGTGTCCCGCGAGAATCATGCTCTTCTCCGACGGCGCCCACGATGACGATCTCGCCTGGCCCTCGATGGCGGCTGGCGGCGATAAGGGCGGCCGCAAGCGAACCTTTCGCATCACAGGCCCCACGGCCGTACAACCGGCCGTCTTCGAGACGAACGGGCAATGCTCCGTCGACCGTGTCGATGTGGCCGAGGAAGAGGATGGTGGGAGGCCCCCTGCCAATCTGGGCAATCGCGTTTCCGGCGGCGTCCGAACGTGGATCCAGGCCCAGGCCGCGAGCCAGCTCAAGGAACCGGTGCACGGCGGGTCCTTCCTCTCCGGAAGGACTGTATTCTTCGAGGAGGGCGCGGAGGATTTCGACGTCATCCATGTGACAACGCCCTCCCGAGGGCGTCCAGGGCGGACGACCATTGATCCTCCGGGATGACGAGTGGCGGCAGGAGCCGGACGACGCTGGACCCACCGCCGATTGCGAGGACGCCGTCTTCTTGCAACGCCTGGAGGACCGGAGCCGCCTTTCCCCGCAATTCGATGCCGATCATCAAGCCGAGCCCACGAATTTCGCGCACGGAGGGCGCCTCGAGCCCCCGCAATTTCTCCATGCCGACGGTCCCTAGGCGATCCGCGCGTTCCCACAAGCGCTCCCGCACGGTGTAATCAATCGCGGCCGTCCCGGCTGCACAAGCGAGCGGATTCCCGCCGAATGTGGAATTGTGGCTCCCCTGGAACGCACGCTCCACATCCTCTGTGGCGAGGGTCGCTCCGATTGGGACCCCACCCGCGAGGGACTTCGCGAGCGTGAGCAGGTCCGGCTCTACGCCCCACCGTTTCACAGCGAACAGGCGCCCCGTACGGCCCATCCCCGTCTGCACTTCGTCGAGGATGAGGAGGGCCCCGGTTCGGTCGCATGCCTCACGGGCGGCAGGCAGGTATTCCGGGGACGCGACGTGCACGCCCCCTTCACCTTGGACCGCCTCGAGGATGACCGCCGCAGTATCATGATCGACGGCTTTCTGCAGAGCCTCGATGTCGTTGAATGGGACATGCTCGAATCCGGGGACGAGCGGCTCGAACGGCTCACGGAAATCCTTCCGCCAGGTCGCGCTGAGTGCCCCCATCGTCCGTCCATGAAAGCCGCGCATCGCCGCGATGATCTTCTTCCTTC
>Ga0209804_1001116_pt1 | contig 18062 bp, 19 predicted proteins | sample GraSoiAngelo_139_FD_185896 | JGI IMG/M metagenome (GOLD analysis project Ga0209804, IMG submission 185896) | Grasslands soil microbial communities from the Angelo Coastal Reserve, California, USA - 14_0929_12_20cm (SPAdes) (version 2) | ecosystem: Environmental > Terrestrial > Soil > Grasslands ... | reverse complement strand
CTGCGATGCCACTCGATCCGGCGCTGGAGGATGGCCTCATAGTACACCGGCCTGCGCGCGTAGAGCGCGACGAACAACCAGATCGAAAACGTGACGGTCCAAGAGGCCCAGTCCAACGCATGAGAAGAGTTCGTCAGGACTCCGAACACGGTAGTACCGAGGCTCAAAGCAAGCGGGACGCCCGAGAATATTGCGAGGATGGACCAAATCGTCCGCACATCTTGCTGCGACAGCATGTGTTTCATGGCAGCTTCCCGCACCGATCGAGACTCGGATTGCATCCGCGATTGCATGGCGGATGCGGGCATAGTACTTGCGTTTCATTGGTGTTGCGGCAGATTGCAGGTTCGTGGCCGGTGGCGAGAGCCACCTCACAGCACAATCGGCGCCGGCGTCCGGCACGCCACCGCGGCGGAGGCAAGATCTCCAAATGGAATACGCTCTGCCCTCAGCTTGCCTATCAATGAAAGAAAAAGACGAAACACTCCGTGTCGATGTATTTGCCTCGTCGTGGAGCCTTAGAGCTTTTCGCGGACCGCATCGAGCTTGTCCGCGAGCTCTTGGCTTCGTGCGGCGACCGCGACCTCACCGCGGGTCTTCTCGATCAAGCTCCGCGCGACGTCCTGCTTCCGTTTGAGTGCCACGAGGGCGGTCGGATAGTCGAACCGCATGAGGGCGTCAAGGATCCGCTCCATCTTCTCCAGGTAGGATGAGGCGAGCTTGATGTCCCCACGCCGCAGGTGTTCGAGCGAGAATCGCCGCAGTTCGCCTACGACGTCGCCGAGGCCGAGCAGGAAGGCGGTATCCGTCACCCCGATGTCCTTCGGACTCGGGAGGCCCTCGCCCTCAAGAATGGAGTGGACTAGGAACGCCTCACAGGCCTCCTGCATGGCGTTCTCGACGATGCCGGTGTGATACAGGTCCGGATGGTCCTTCAGAAGGCTGCGGAGTTTCAGGATCTCCTCGCGGGTCTCCTGGAGTTGCGTGTCAACATCGAGCTCGCGGTGCATGCCTTGGATCGCGGAGCCGCTCAGGCGTGCGATCGTACGAGAGGATTTGATCGTGAGCTCGCGAACCTCGTCCTTCTCATCGAGGCGGGACTCGATCTCTTCGATCACGTCGTCGAGGTTCTTCATCGGCGCGCGGATGGCCCATCCCGTTATTTGAGGGTTGGCCCTCAAGCGAAAGCAGCGAACCCGACCACCGTCCGACCGACCGCGAGCCGACCGTGTCCGAGATGGTTAACATGTTAACCAATCGAGGGAGTACTTTCGCTCACCTCTCGGAGAAACATTATTATATGACTGTATACATATATATACTCGTGACATTCGGTACGGCTCCCCGTGGAGATGCATCTTAGTGTCCTACGATGTGTCTGGCGGCGCCCGATCCGTGGCGGCCCGCGTTTGCCAAATCGTCTTCGGCAGGAAGAGGATCGTCCACGGGAGGGCGAGAGACGAGCCCGGATTCATCCACCGGAGCGGCGTCGCGTGGATCGGTCAATCCGTCCTCGTCATGTCGTCCCGCGACGCAGAAGAACTCGCGACCCGGCTGCGGTCCTTGGGCGTCCGCGTGGCCATGGCCCCGGTCACGATCCCGCATACGAGTCTCGATGCATTCCGGCGGCCGCGTGCGTAGTATGCTTGACGATGCGGAATGGGAAAGGCTAAGTACACTCTACAACGGTTGGATAAACGATGTCGCCGACGTCCTCCAAGGACTTGCGACCGCGGCTCAAGACGCTGAGCGAAGCGTTGAAGGACCGCCTATCGCCCGAGCAGTGGTCGCGGATCTTCGCACACGTATCGAAGCCCCAATCGGAGAACTCACCGACCGAACCAACACCCTGACCGTCGAAATGGCGAAGTTTCAGGCATGAGCCTGGACGGCGCGAACGTCCTGTGGCATGGCTTAACATGTTAACCAAAAGACCCGCAGCTTGTCGTTTCCTCAACCCTGGTGGATCTTCTGCATCCGCTCGACCTTCCGCTGGATCACGTCCGGTTTGCCGATGTCCCGCCGGGCGTAGAAGCTCCCAGCGATGAAGGCGAGCGCCTCCTCCGAGATCGATTCCGCTTCCTCCAGATTCGCCGCGATCCCGACGATCGCGAGGGACCGGGAGGTCGTCGTATACAGGTGGCCTCCCTTCTCATCGACGCTCGCGTAGTACAGCTTCGCTCCGGTCTGGCGGATGCTGTCCTCGTCGACCTTCAACTGCTCTCCGGCCCGCGGATGGGACCCGTATCCCATGGGAACGACGTACTTGCAGACCGTCGCCTGACGCGCGAACCGGAGGGACGCCGGAAGATGTCCTTCCGTGAGGGCCTGACAGCTCTCGAGGAAATCATCCTCCAGGATCGGCAAGACGTTCATCGATTCCGGGTCCGCGAACCGGACGTTGAACTCGAGGAGCTTGGGTCCGTCTTTCGTCGCCATGAAGCCGCCGTACAGGATCCCTTTGAACGGCGTCCCGCGGGCCGCCATCGCGGCGACCGTCTTCCGCATCGTCTCGAGGGCACCCTCGAAATCCTGCGGCGTGACGAACAGCAGACGATGATCGGCGTCGCTATAGGAGCCCATCCCGCCCGTGTTCGGTCCTTTGTCCCCCTCATACGCGCGCTTGTGATCCTGCGCGAGCGGCGAGGGCACGAGAGCATGCCCGTCGCAGAGTGCCTGGAGGGAAAACTCCTCTCCGACCAACTTCTCCTCCACGAGGAACCGGGGGACGCCACCGATCTGTTTCGTCAGGATCTCCTTCCCGTACGCGAGGGCCTCCGCCTTCGTCGTGAAGTGGTCCCCCCACACGCGCACCCCCTTGCCGGCGGTGAGACCGAGCGGCTTGATGACGAACTCGAAATCGGACGCGCTCACGAACTTCTCGAATTCGGGGAGGTCGCCGAAGGCCCAAAACCGAGGGGCGCCCGGGATTCCGTGGTCTCGCATCAGCTCCCGGGTGAATTCCTTGTTCGTCTCGAGTTGGGCGGCTTCCCGGGACGGCCCCACCGTCGGGATGTGGGCCGCTTCGAGGGCGTCCGTGATCCCTTTCTCGAGAGGTCCCTCCGGCCCGATGATCGCGAGTTCGATTTGTCGGTCCGAGGCCCATCGCACGATCGGATCGACCGCAGTCACGTCGCCGAGGAGCACCTCCTTCGACGCACGCCGGATCCCCGGATTCTGGTTCGCCATCGCGGCGTAGATGTCCGCCCGGCTCCGGCGCAACGCCTCTACGATCGCATGCTCGCGTCCCCCTCCCCCGACCACGAGGACTCGCATGGCGACTCGCAGGAAACGGCGCGGTCGATAAGAGCTTTCGTCTCACGATTCCCCGGAGAGCTCCGCGGCGCGCACCGTGTTCGCCAGGAGCATCGCAATCGTCATCGGACCGACTCCGCCGGGCACGGGGCTGATCGCCTTCGCCTTCGGCCGCACGGCCTCGAAGTCCACGTCGCCCACGGTCCGGTAGCCTCCCTTCGCGGTCGCGTCTGGGATCCGATTGATGCCCACGTCGATCACGATGACGCCGTTCCGCACCATGTCGGCCTTCACGAACCGCGGCGAACCCATGGCCGCGACGAGGATGTCCGCGCGTCGTGTATGAGACGGAAGGTCGCGGGTGCCGCTGTGCGCGATCGTGACGGTCGCGTTCGCCCCTTTCGCCTTCTGCATCAGGAGGGCCGCGAGCGGTTTCCCGACGATGTTGCTCCGACCCACGATGACCACGTCCTTGCCGCCGGGATCGTTCCCAGATCGGAGGAGAAGTTCCACGACCCCCGCGGGCGTCGCCGGGGCGAAGCGCGGTCGGCCGATCAAGACGAGCCCCACGTTCGTCGGGTGGAAGCAGTCCACGTCCTTCCGCGGTTCCACCGCCGAGACGGCGGCGTCGAGGCGAATCTGCGGAGGAAGCGGCTGCTGGACGAGGATCCCATGGACCTTGGGGTCCGCATTCAACCGAGATACCTCGTCGAGCAAACGACGCTCAGAGACGTTCTCCGGCAGCTCCACGGTCCAGTGCGCGAGGCCCATTTCCTCGGAGGCCTTGCCCTTCATCTTGACGTAGAGCTTGGAGCCCGGATCCTCTCCGACGATGATCGCGGCGAGGCCCGGCACGATCCCATCCTTCGCGAGGGCGACGAGGCGCGGCTTCAGTTCCGCCCGAACCTCGTCCGCGATCTTCTTCCCGTCGATGAGCTCGCCGGGCATTCCGCCACCCGAAAATCGGGAAGACGGGCCGCCGGTTATAGCCTTGGAGGCGATGGAGGGAGCGATGTCTGACACCGACGTCGCGGCGCGATCCCGTACGCGGATGTTGTCTGACAAATTCTCATCGTCGGCGTCCCACAAAAACGCTTAAGACGGGTCCCGGCCTTTGACCCGCCGGATGCACTCTACCGACTGGTCTCGACTCCTCACGGAACGTCAGCGCGAGGTCCTGTCGATCGTCGTCGAGAACAAGGTGTACCGCAATCGGGACTCGAAGATCTCGGAGCTGGCCGACCGGATGGGCATCGCGCCCGCGGCCGTCGCGAAGCACTTGCTCGAGATCGAGAAGGAGGCCCTCCTCCTGGTCGTCGTCACGCCGTCGGAACAGGGGAAGCGGCTGTACGAACGGATGGAGCTCGAGCCGCGCCCGGAGAAACGCCCGATCTCGGAGGTCCTCGACCGGCAGAAGATCGCGATCCTCCACTTCCTGCGCGACCACCCCGACGCGAGCGCGACCGAGATCGTGGAGGAGATGGGCCTCTCGGAATACACGACCGTGAACAGCCTCCGGGTCCTGACCGCGGTCCAGCTCGTCACGAAACAGCGGGGACCGGCCCTTCATCGCGGGGTCCCGCCGTACGTGTATCGGACGACCGCCCACGGGGAAGACCTCGCGGGGCGGTTCCCCGCCGAGGCCACGGCGTAAGGCCGATATATCCGCCTCGGACTCCTTGCACGACGTGTTCGACGCGGTCGTCGTCGGTGCAGGCCCCTCCGGAGGCATGGCCGCGCGGCAGCTCGCCGCGGCGGGTTTCCGTACGGCCATCCTCGACAAGAAGAAGGTCGTCGGGGAGCCGGTCCAGTGCGCGGAGGGCGTGAGCGAGTTCGGCCTCGAGTCGAACGGCCTTCGTCCCCGCGAGGAGTGGATCGCGCAGCGGGTGTCGGGTGCGAAGTGCGTCGCCCCGAGCGGGAACTGGTTCTATATCACGCGGCTTCCCGGATACGCGATCGACCGACCGGCCTTCGATCGCTGGATCGTCGAGGGAGCCGTGGACGACGGGGCGGATTTGCGGACGTCGGCGCGGGTGACCGGGATCTCCCGACACGACGGCGGCTGGCGGATCGAGGCGAACGGCGAATCCATGGACGCGCGGATCGTCATCGGTGCGGACGGGCCTGCGAGCCTCATCGCCCGCCAGGCGGGCCTCGTGCGGAGACTCGAGAAGATCGTCGCCTACGAATATCGATTCCGCCGCGAGGACGTGCCGATCCTCGATCCGGATTTCTTCCTCTTGTTCGTGAGTCAGGCCTACGAAGGCGGCTACGCCTGGATCTTCCCGAAGGGCGAGGACGTGAACGTCGGAGCGGGAGGCCCGATCGACGGACACGCCGCGACGGTGGCCTTCTGTCGGAAATTCGGGATCGACATCGCCCGCCGAACGCAGACGATTGCCGGCTCGATTCCGTACCGGTACGATCTGTCCGCCCTGGCGATGTCCGGCCTCGCGATCGTCGGAGATGCGGGCGGCATCACGAATCCGATGAACGGCGCGGGGATCCATCCGGGACTGTTCAGCGGACGCATCGCGGGCGAATGTGCCGTGGGGGCCCTCGGGAACGAGGATCCGAATGCGATGATGGCGTACGATCGGATCCTGAGGGCATCCCCGTTCCTCGACCCCCTGCTTTCGTGGATGATCGATCGCGTTCGGACCTGGAGCGATGGACTGATGGATTCCGTGACCGAGGAGCTGCAGGGGCTCGACTGGCGCGCGGTGGATGCGAGGCTGTCCCTTCGCGTGGCCCTGCGGAAGCCCTGGCTCGCCCTCCATGCGCGGGACTTTCTCCGGATGATCCGCACCTTGGAGCTGTGCGATCGATACGGATGGTAGAAATCCGATATTCGGGCGAAGCCTAGATAGCGGCCTGCGCGTTGCTTCGCTCGATGCCGGCGGCGGTTGGGGTCCGCGCGATCCGCTCGGGCAGTCGACTGGAACGCATCCTGGCCTCGGGCGTGTTTGCGGTGACGGCGGAAATCGCGCCTCCGGCCTCGGCCGATGGGACCGAGATCCGGAAGAACGCCTCCCGGTATCGAGGGACGGTCGACGCGTGCAACGTGACCGACTGCACGCGGGCCCGCGTGCACATCTCTTCCCTCGCGGCCGCGGCCATCCTGATTCAAGAGGGCGTCGAGCCGGTCATGCAAATGGTCCTCCGGGATCGGAATCGGATCGCGCTCCAGGCGGACCTCCTCGGCGCGGCCGCACTCGGCGTCCGGAATGTGCTTTGCCTTTGGGGCGACCCGCCGTCGGCGGGGAACGAGCCGGACGCGAAGGGGGTGTTCGACATGAAAACGGAAGACATGATCGAGATGTTCCGGAACCTTCGAGACGCGGGGATCCTCCGAGGCGGCGATGCCGTCGAGACGCCCCCGAAAGTGTTCCTCGGTGTCGCCGCCGATCCGTTCCGCGGTTCCAAGGAGGAATCGTTTGGCAAACTCCGAGCCAAGGTCATGGCCGGCGCGGACTTCGTACAGACCCAAGGGGTCTACGACATCGACGCGTTCGAGGAATGGATGCGCCTCGTCCGAAAGGAGTGGCTCCACGAGAAGGTGTACATCCTCGCGGGCGTGATCCCTTTGAAATCCGCGAAGATGGCCCGGTTCATGGTCGAAAAACTCGGAGCCGTGGTGCCGAAACACATCATGGACCGCATGGAGAACGCGCCAAACCCGAAGGCGGAAGGCCTGAGCATCGCCGTCCGGACGATCAAGGCCCTGAAGAAAGTCGACGGGGTCCGCGGCGTCCATCTGATGCCCGTGGGCTGGGACGGCGTCGTGCCGAGGTTGGTGAAGGACGCCGGACTCGTGCCCCGTCCCGAGACGGCGGTGTGAGAGCCAGGAGTTCGCGAAATTCCGTTCACCGGTTGTCCCAACCTTTAATTGTCTTTTCCCTATGGGGACTCGGTAATAGGGATGGTTTCTCCCCCGCGGGCGCTCCTCAGCGTATCGGACAAGGAGGGCCTGGTCGATTTCGCCCGCGGCCTTAGGGACCTCGGCTTTGAGCTGCTCGGCACGGACGGGACCGCGAAGATCCTGAAGGACGCGGGACTCCCCGTGACGACCGTCGCGGACTACACGGGCCTGCGCGAAGGACTCGGCGGTCGCGTGAAGACGCTGCATCCCCGGATCTTCGCGGGAATTCTCGCGCCGACGGGCGACGAGAAGGACCTCAAGGACCTGGGCGCGGTCGCGATCGATCTCGTCATCGTGAACTTGTATCCGTTCGAAGCGACCGTGGCCAAGCCGGACGTCACGGTCGATGAGGCCGTGGAGAACATCGACATCGGTGGGGTCTCCCTAATCCGGGCGGCGGCGAAAAACGCCTCGCGGGTCGCCGTGGTCGTGCGCCCGGCCCGCTACCGCGACGTGCTCCAAGCGTGGCGCGACCACAAGGTGATCCCAGCGAAGCTGCGGGAGGAACTGGCCCTTGAAGCGTTCGGATACACGTCCCGCTACGATGCCGCGATCTTCAACTACCTCGCCTCCCGGGACGGTAGGCCGCTCCCACCGGCGCTCCGCCTCGCGTACGAGAAGATCGCCGACCTCCGGTACGGCGAGAATCCGTATCAACAGGCCGCCCTTTACCGGGAGCCGTACCGGTTCGCGGCGACGGCGACCGCGGAGCGACTCCAGGGCCGGGAACTCTCGTACAACAACCTGATCGACCTCGACGCCGCTCTCCGGGTGTCGACGGAATTCGAGCGCCCAGCCGCCGTCGTGATCAAACACACGAACCCCTCCGGCGTCGCGATCGGCACGACCCTCGCGCACGCGTACAAGGCCGCGCACGCCGCGGATCCGATCTCCGCTTACGGAGGGGTCGTCGGCGTGAATCGCACGATCGACCTGCCTACGGCGAAGGCGATGAAGGGGGACGTCCTCGACGCGGTCATCGCCCCCGGGTACGAGCCGCAGGCGCTCGAGATCTTGAAGGGCAAGAAGAAGGGGGCCTTCCTGATCCTGCGGACCCGAGGGCCGTTACGGAATGATCACGGAGTCGACATGACCCGCGTGCTCGGCGGCGTGCTCCTCCAGACGACCGGATTCCCCGAACCCCGGCCGGAATCGTTCAAGGTCGTGACCAAGGCCTCGCCGACCGCGGAACAGATGCGGGACATGCTCTTCGGGATCACCGTGAGTCGCTACGTGAAATCGAACTCGATCGTCCTCGTGCACGAGGAACGGACCGTCGGCATCGGCGCGGGTCAGATGAGCCGGGTCGACGCGTGCATGCTCGCCTGCTACAAGGCGAAGGGCGCCGCCCGCGGGAGCGTGGCGGTGAGCGATGCCTACTTCCCGTTCCGGGACGGCCTCGAAGAGTTGGCGAAGGGGGGCGTCGCCGCGATCGCGCAACCGGGCGGTTCGATCCGCGATGCGGAAGTCATTGCCGCCGCCGACGGGTTCGGAATCGCCATGGTCTTCACGGGGACGCGACTGTTCAAGCACTGAGGGCATCCGATGGCGCGTCTTCGGGTCGGGGTGCTCGCGTCCGGGAGGGGCACGGACTTCCAGAGTCTCGTGGATGCGCGCGACCGCGGGGATCTCGCCGCGGACGTCGTCGTCCTGGTTTGCAACGTGCCCAGCGCGCCGGTCCTCGCGCGGGCGAAGAAAGCGGACGTTCCCGCCGTCGTGATCGACCACCGGCCCTTCGGGAAGGACCGGGCCGCCTTCGAGCGCGAGGTCGTGAAAGTCCTGAAAGAGAAACGCACGGACCTCGTCGTCTTCGCGGGGTTCATGCGGCTCGTCACGGCATACTTCGTCGGCCAATTCCCGATGCGGATCCTGAACATCCATCCCTCCCTGCTACCTGCTTTCCCGGGGGCCCATGCCCAGAGGGACGCTCTCGCGGCCGGTGTCAAGGTCACCGGATGCACGATCCATTTCACCGACGCCTCCGTCGACGGAGGACCGATCATCCTCCAGAAGGCCGTCCCGATTCACGAGGACGATACGGAGGAGACCCTCGCCGCGCGCATCTTGGAACAAGAACACATCTTCCTTCCCCTCGCGGTCCGCCTCTTCGCGGAAGGCCGTCTCACGGTCGAGGGCCGCCGGGTGAAAATCGACACGAAGGGGCTCTCCCTTCCACCACTGGCCTAGCCTGGATCCGACATCCCAAACCAAAATAAAGGGCCGTCCAGGAATCCTGAACGGCCTCGTTGTGGAGGGATGCTTGTCTAAGCAACTCCCACAATAACTCAAATCTATAAAACGTTTTTCGAATCCCGCTCAAATCTGAGACCAGCTTTTCGAATTCGGGGCCTCCGGACCGCTCAAAATAGGTGAGGCCGCCCGCCCTTCAAGAAACCGGGGAACGGCCTCGTCATGGAGGGATGCTTTGGCCGTGCACCGACGTGAAGTATATCAAGCTTTCAGATAGTTTGTTCGGACCGGGTTTCGAGCCAGGTCATCGTCGGGCCTTCCGCCGAATGCCTTCCGACCCGTCGGATGATGATCGGTTTTTCCCGCCATTCCGCAAGCCTTATGGCGAGCGCGACCCTTCGACGCGACGGCGGACGACATGAAGGGCGTGGGGAAGTTCGGAGAGGTCATGGCGGGGGAGAAAGGCAAGGTGAGCTACGATGACGTCGCCGCCCGCCTCCAGAAGATCATCCACTCCGGCAGTCAGCGGAAGGCGATCACGGACTTCGTCTGCCGGGAACTCCGGAAGGTACCTCACTACACCTGGGTCGGAATCTATGTCGTCGAAGGTCCCGAACTCGTCCTCGCCTCGTGGTCCGGACCCAGCGCCACGCAACACACCCGGATCGCGATCGGGGAGGGGATCTGCGGGGCCGCGGTCTCGCAGAAGGCCACCGTGATCGTGCCGGATGTGAACAACGACCCGCGGTACTTGCAGTGTTTCATCAACACCCGCGCGGAGATCGTGGTTCCGATTCTCCGGGACGGCGTCCCCTTCGCGGAAATTGACATCGACTCGGATCAGTTGAACGCCTTTGGGCCGACGGACAAGGAATTCCTCGAGTGGGTCGCGGACGACCTCCGCAGCATCCTGTGACGGTCGGGCGTGGAACGGTCCGACCCTTCGTCGCTAGAGCCGGAACTCGCCCCAGACCCGGATGAACGTATCGACCTGGTCCGAGGACGCGAGCTCGTACGTCGCCATGAGACGGGCGACGGATTTCGGATTCAGGATGCGATAGCCTCGATCCTTCGACTCCGCGCGGTCGATGATCCCCGCGGCCTGCATTTTCTTGAGGTGATGGGAGAGGGTGGACGGCGAGACTGGCACCTGTTCCAGGATCCTCTTGTGCGTGGCGTCCTCTCGCTCCATGAGGAAGTTCATCACGCGAAGCGGCACCGGCTGACGCAGGAACCCGAGGATCTGTCGGTCCGTCTCGGTCAGCGCCGGACGCGGGTCGGCGAGGCCGGGCGTGGAACGCGGATAGAACCGCTTGTACTCTCCGTCCATCGAGGACGTGATCAGGTCATGCCTCTCCAGGAATCGCAGGTGGTAGTCCGCGAGGGTGATGGACAGGTTCAGGGCGCGAGCCAGCTCACGAAGATGAAACCCGGGGTTGTGGCGGACAAAATCGTAGAGGTCCTTTCGAGTCTGGACCGCCAGGATGTCCTCGTCCTTGGACGCCATGCACCGCTCAACGCCGCAGCGTGAACCCGTAGAAGAGGGCGAGGATCACGAGGTCGAGGGCACCGGACAGGACGAACGTCTGCCGAAGGTCGATCGTCGGCGAAAAGAGGAAAATCGTCAGGACCAGGCCCTTCAGGAAGAAGACGCCGAAGGCGCCCGCGAGGAACACGAGGTGTCGATCGCGGGTTCGCCGGAATGCGATCACGGCGATGAGAGTCAGGGCGAGCGCGAAGACGGAGACGGTTGCAAGCAAGACATTCTCAATGGCCACCACGGGGACCGCCGCGGACCGTAAGGGAGAACGGTGTTAAGGCTTGCGGCTCCGCCGGCGATTCGCGAGGACGATTGTCATTACGACGAAGGCCGTCGCGCCCGCGAAGGTCGCCACGTACAAAACGAAATCGCCCTGGGGTCCGGGACCCACCGCCGACCGGCGGATTTCGTAGACCGTGCTGCGAACCCCGAGTGTCGCGTGTTGCAGGACCTGGGTGCTCGGCGCAGGAGAACCGAACGCGTACGTGAGAGTGAGATCGTATGGACTCGGCTGCGTGGGCGCGTTCATGAGCTTGACGGGAATCGGGCTACCGTCCGCGAGGGCCGAGTTCGACCAGGAGAAGAACACGGTGGACGAGTGGCCTTGGCCGCTCGCGGTCACGTTGATCTCCCGCTCGTCCGGAGCGAAGTGGTTCTCCTCGTCCCAGCTGTGGTCCTCGAGCGTGACCCGTTCGCCGGTGTCCATCCGGAACACAAGTCCCAGGATCGCTCCGGGAGGCACGACGGCGGGCTTGACCCCGATATCCAACCGGGCCTCCATTGGCGTGAGGACGATGCCATCGATCCGTTCGAAGCGTTGCCCCACGGTCACGTTCAACGTGACGTTCGCGTCGCGGCTCGGGGCGAGGAACTGGAAGACACGACCCCCGTCGACTTCGGTCCGATTCGAAGCAAGGACCCGGACCTCACTGAAGGCGGCGGGGCCGAGGGTGATCGTTCGGACGATCTCGCCGGGGTCGATCCGACCGTTGGTGTTCCCGTCCTTCCAGGCGATGAGGTTCAGGACCTCGAGCTCGTAGGAGCTGGCGATCCCGCCCGTCTGACTGTACCAGACGTCGAACGTCCCCGCATGGTAGGACAGATCGAACTGGTCCTCCTCGGGGGCCGTCCCCAGGTGGCTCGAGACGTTGAACTCGTCTCCCGCGGTGCTCACCGCGACGGTCCGCTGGGTCGCCGCTTCGAGGTCGTCCGGGACCCCGTCGCCATCCGAATCGGTGGTGCCGTCGGCGACGGCCAAGGAAGAAGCGAGGACCACGGCCAGAGCGGCGGAGGAGGCGAACGCCATCGCGGCGGCGCGGGTGAAAACCATGGGACAACGTCCTCGGACTCGATGGGGGTCGGCAGGTATAAGGAAGTTATTTTACAGTTTTCGAAGCCTTCGACACGTGTCGATGAAGCGGAGCCGACACGCGGCTGTCGCTCGCCCCATCCCGGTTTCTCTCCGCACCGTGCCGCATCATTCCTTGAGGACTTCTCCGAAGGCCATACGGCGGTGGACCTTCGTGATCCGGATCTTCACCTGATCCCCGACCTTCGTCCCCGGGACGAACACGACGAAGTTCTGGATCCGCGCGAGTCCATCGCCCTCGCGCCCGATATCCTCGATCTTGGCTTCGTAGACCTTCCCTTCCTCGACCGGGACGTTCGAAGGACGGAAGCCAGGCCCCGAATACGACATTCCCCACTCCATGCGGCGACCCCCCGTCGCCGGCCCGTTTCGCATCGCGGTGTGCGGTATATAACGATATAGGCGAGCGGTGCGCGCTGCCGCAATTCGTCACGATTCGCGGAGCGCGTCCAGGTCTTTCTCGACGTCCGAGGGACGCGAAAACCGAAGGCTCAGGATCAGGAACACGATGCCGACGATGAGGACAATGAGACCGATCGCGGTGACAAGCCGGTTCCAGGGTCCGAAGACGTCGAACGCGCGGAACTCGCCCACGCCGATCTGCATCACGTCGTGCAGCCAGGACCCCAGCGCGATGCCAGGCCCTCCGAGGAGGATGAGGAAAATCCCGGTGTAGAACAGGAACTTCTCTCGGAACCCGGTCTTGGGCTCCACCGTGCCATCTTGGTCGCTCGACCGATCGGTCTCCGTCACGTTCGCCGGGCCTGGCCCGCCGGTCGCAACCTCCTGGTCAAATAGCTCTCCGCACTGCGGACATTCCGTCGCGTCGAGGGCCACGACCGCCTTGCAGGTCGGACACTCCGCGACGACGTCTTGCGATTGGGCCATGACGGCAACCCGCTCCCGCGGTCTGAGGCTATAGTCGTTTCTTCCTCTCTATCCGATTTGATATCATGCCCCGTCGACCTGCGCTGGCCCGGGCGGCCGGGCGGGGTGGTTTGAACGTACCTGGCTTCGCGGGATCAGACGGCCGCCTTCGGCTTAGCGAGCCAAGGCACGTGAATCTGACCGATGAGGTCGCGCCACTCGGCGGGCATCGGCCGGCCGGATTCGTCGCGGCGGTACCAATCCAAGATTTGGTCCACCTTGGCGTCGCGGCCGGAGATCGTCACCAGGAGGGCGTTTCGGACGTTCGCGGCCGCCTCGGCCGCCACCTGGTTCTCGAAAATCGCCGCGTACGGCGTCTGCGACATCCACCACAGCACCAGATAGTACGTCTTCCGGTACGAGATCCGTGGTCGTTTCGGTTTCATCGCGGGTTGGAGTTCCTTTCGGCGGGGGTGGGTCCGTCGACAAAAGAACGACGAGGTGGAGTGATAAGGAATTTCTCCAACGGTTCTCAGCCTTGATACTTGGGTGCAGGTCACTCTTCGAACCAAGCGCCGCAGGAGCATCGGATCGCGTCGGAGTCGACCTGCGTCCCACACCGCGGGCACGAATAGACGAGATGATCCCGCAGACTCGCGGCCCGGAACTCGACCCGGCACACGGGGCACCAGTCCTCGCCGGAAGGCACGTTCGAGCCGCACTCGGGGCATTGGAACGTCACCTCGGAAGCGGGGGCAAATCGGACCCCGCACGCGCAATCCTCCGACGCCTGCGACACGAAGCGACCGCAGGACGGACACTGATACAGGAGAAGGGAGACCTCCTCGGCTTGGGGAGGCTCCCTGGGGGAATCGGCTAGATCGCGAACGCGCTGAAGGTCCTCGACGATGTCCCGGAGGGACCGCGGTCGGAGTCCGGTGGACCCGACTTCCGCTCGGGCGAACGAATCGGACTTCGGGATGCGCCCGGATCGGTACGCGCCTCCCGTGCCGCCGGCGAAGGCGGAGCCGCAATGTTGGCAGCGGTCCAGCTCGAACGGGGTGAGCTGTCGGCAGTTCCAACAGAGGATGCGCGGCAAGGTCCCGAGCGACTTCATGATCTGGTCCACGTCGCGTCGCGGGTTCTTTGCGCCCTGGGACCGTTGCCGGAACATCGTCGACCCTTGCGCCATGATCGGCGGCGAATCACGCTTTCCGGCCAAATCATCTTGGTCGAAACTTGTGCGGTATGATAATCAGGACCGAGTTCGCCCCCTCCCCTCTGGAGGCCGCCTCGCGAATCCTTTAAATCAGGCCCCTATCTTGGACCGGACAGAATGAAGATCCTCGTGTGCGTCGCATGGCCGTACGCAGCGGGTCCGCGCCACCTGGGCCATGCGGTCTCGACGTTCATCCCCGCGGACATCGTCGCCCGCTACCACCGGATGAAGGGGGACGAGGTGCTCATGGTGGGTGGCAGCGACATGCACGGAACCCCGACGATGGTCCTCGCGGACCAGGAGGGCGTGACCCCGCGCGCCGTTGCGGAGCGCTACCACGCGATGCACGAGAAGAACATCGAGCAACTCGGGGTCCGCTACGACCTGTACTGGAATACCGCGGATCCGCATCACGAGGCCTGGGTCCAGGAAATCTTCCTCTCCTTGCGGGACAAGGGCCATGTGTACGAGGCGACGATGGTCTCTCCCTTCTGCACGACGGACCAGAGGTTTCTCCCGGACCGCTACGTGGAGGGGACGTGTCCGCACTGCGGCTTCCCGCGGGCCCGGGGCGATCAGTGCGAGAACTGCGGCCGGATCCTCGATCCCTTCGAGTTGAAGGATCCGAAATGCAAGATCCACGGGACCACGCCGATTCCGAAGGAGACGAAACATTTCTTCTTCCGCCTCAGCGCCTTCGAGAAACCCCTGTCGAAATGGGCGGCGGACGACAAGGAGCACTGGCGGCACCACGTGCTCACGTTCATGCGCAGCTGGCTCCGGGAAGGACTGAAGGACCGACCGATCACGAGGGACCTGGATTGGGGCATCGAGGTCCCTATCCCGGGTTACGAATCGAAACGGATCTATGTCTGGTTCGAAGCCGTGATGGGGTACTTGACCGCGACGAAGGAATGGTACCGGCGCCGCAATCAACCGGAGGGATGGAAGGACTTTTGGTACGATCCGAAGGCGCGGCATTACTATTTCATCGGGAAGGACAACATCGTGTTCCACACGATCATCTGGCCGGCGATCCTCTGCGGCTACGACAAGGGGCTCGACCTTCCGTTCGACGTGCCCGCCACGCAGTTCCTCAACTTCTCCGGCGAGAAGATGAGCGCCGGGCGAGGGAAAGGAGTCTGGCTCCCCGATCTCTTGGAGCGGTTCGACCCGGACCAGATCCGGTACTACGGCATCGCGACGATGCCCGAGACGAAGGACACGGACTTCGAATGGGAGGATTTCGAGCGACGGAACAACAGCGAGCTCCTCGCGGTCTACGGGAACTTCGTGCATCGCGCCCTCACCTTTGCGGACAAGAACTTCCACCACGAGATCCCGCCCGCCGCTTTCCTCGATGCGACCGACAAGGCGATGATCCGCGCTGTCGAGCAGCAGTGGAAGAAGGTCGGTCAGAATCTCGAGTTCGTGCACATGAAGGACGCGATGAAGGAGGCGATCCATCTCGCCCGCCTCGGGAACCAGTATGTGGACCAGAAGGCGCCCTGGAATCTCCTCAAGACCGACCGCGCCGCGTGTGGGACCGCGATCCATGTCGCCCTTCGCGTGAGCCGCGCCCTCGCGGTCCTCATGGCCCCGTTCCTGCCGTTCAGCTCCCCGCGGTTGTGGCACGCCCTCGGGTACGACTCCGACGTCCACGGGACTCGGTGGGAGGACGCCCTCGAAGATGTGCCGGCCGGCCAGAAGCTTCGCGTCGGCAAACCGCTCTTCTCGAAGATCGAACTGGGGGAACCAGCGGCCGATCCCGCCGAGCGGTTCGATGTCCGCGTGGCCCGCATCGTGGACGTGAGGGAACATCCGAATGCGGACAAGCTGTACATCCTCGAGGTGGACCTTGGGGATGAAAGACGCCAGATCGTCGCCGGCATCCGAAGCGATTATACGATCGAACAGCTGGGCGCGAGAAAGGTGGCTCTCCTCGCCAATCTGGAACCTGCGAAACTCCGAGGGGTCGAGAGCCGCGGGATGCTGCTCGCGGCCGAGGACCAAGGGACCGTCGGACTCCTGATTCCGCCCGAGGACGCCGCCATCGGCTCCCAGATCCTCGGGGTGAAGGGGGCTCCGACCTTGCCCTTCTCCGACTTCCAGGAATTCAAATTCCAGGTGGGCCCGGGCGGCACGGTCGAGTTCCGAGGTCGCGACGGAGAGGGGAAGCAGACCCTGGCGGTGAACGGCGCCCCGCTCCGCGTGGACAAGGACCTGAAGGAAGGCGCATGGGTCCACTGATCGACTAGTCGACCGGCGCCATGACTATGTTGGCTACCGCCGCCCGAAGAAGCGTTGGCTGAGTCCGATGGCAAGTTCGCGTTCGATCGGTCGAAAGTCCGGACCAACGCAGTCCTGGCGGACTCCACTCCCTGTCGACCGATACTCCACAACGGGGCGGTCCCCCTCCAAGATCGTCAAGTGACCCCAGATCATCGGCGTGATACGGTACGTGCGTCCTGCCCAGTCGAAGGTCGTGTTCCGCAACCGAAATTGAATCTGAAGAGATCCGGCTGGGGATTCTATGAAGAGCCGGTCGCGCCAACCGTCGTAGCGGACTCGCCCCGCGCCTCCGCGAGGATCGTCGACGTGGCTCCAGCCATGCCGACCGCGAGGTACCTCGTATTCCCTCGCGCCCTCGAGAAGACGGTCCCGAAGAGGCCCCATCTGGAATTCGATCATCACGTTCCCCGATTCGCGTCGGCCGATAAGTTCCTTGTCCGAAATCTCGATTTACAAGTCTTTAAACGAAGGCGGCTCGTTCCGCGGCCCTCCTCCATGCACTTGGACCTGCACAACCACACGCACTACTCACCGGACTCGCAGGTCCCGCCCGCCCTTCTCGTGGCCCGCGCCAAAGAAATGGGCTTGGCCGGCATAGCGATCAGCGACCACAACGCGGTCGGAGGCATCCCGGCCGCGGAGGTGGCCGCGGGACCCGACTTCCTGGTCATTCCGGCCGTCGAGATTTCCTCGAAGTCCGGCCACATCCTAGCGTACGGCGTCCGCGAAGTCGTCCCTCGGGACCTCGGCGTCCCAGAAACCGTGGAGCGAATCGTGGCCCTCGGCGGCGTGGCCGTCGCGGCCCATCCCTATCGTTTTTGGTCGGGACTCGGAGAGGCGGCGGTAGTGGGAGCACCTTTTCCCGCGTATGAGACCGTCAATGCCCGCACCCTTCGAGGGGGGAATGCCCGGGCCCAGGCTTTGGCCCGAGAACGTGGTGTCGGACAAACGGGCGGAAGCGACAGCCACTTCCTCGACGAGGTGGCCCGAGCGGTGACCGTGATCGATGCGGGCATGCTCCGAGCGGACGACGTGATCCAGATACTCGGCGAGGGCAGGACGTCCGCGCAAGGACAAAACCGCGGCGCCGCGGCCACGGTCCGGTACGTGACCAAGGCCGTCGGAGAGTGGATCGTCCGCGGCATGCGGAGGATCTAGCTTACAGATGTTCCTCGATCCGGGGGATGTACTTCTCGACCGCCTGCTTCGCCTTCAACGGGTCGTTCCCCAGGCCGAGGCGCATCACGAGGAGCGCCTTACGCCCTCCGTGGACGATTAGGTATTGGCTGGACTTGGAACGGATGACGACGCTGTCGAGGACGTCCCTCGTCTCCGAGGTCACGGTCTCCGCGGAGCCGATCAGGACCGCGAACATGGATCCGAACGTGTCCACGTTGACCCCCTTCGG
>Ga0209804_1001112_pt1 | contig 18093 bp, 16 predicted proteins | sample GraSoiAngelo_139_FD_185896 | JGI IMG/M metagenome (GOLD analysis project Ga0209804, IMG submission 185896) | Grasslands soil microbial communities from the Angelo Coastal Reserve, California, USA - 14_0929_12_20cm (SPAdes) (version 2) | ecosystem: Environmental > Terrestrial > Soil > Grasslands ... | reverse complement strand
GACCCCGGGCGCACGCTGCCGCGCATCTTGCTGGGCGGGATCGGCATCGCGGCGGCGCTGTATCTTCTGCTCAATGCCAGTTTTTTCCAGGTGCTGCCGATCGACCGCATCGCCGCGTCGAACCTGGCACCGGGCGACGTGGCGGCCGAGCTCACCGGGGCGCGCGGCGGCACGCTCGTGGCCGCGCTCGCAGTGCTCGTGGTGCTGGCGTCCTTGAACGGCAACATCTTCGTGACGCCGCGTGTGATCTTTGGGCTGGCGCGCGAGGGGCTGGGCCCGCGCGCCCTGGCGCTCGTGAACGCGGGTGGCACGCCGTGGGTCGCGATGCTGCTGGTGGGGGCGGTCGCCATTGCGCTCGCCGCCACGGGCTCGTTCGAGTCGCTCCTGGGACTCGCCATCACGGTGATCCTCGTGATCGACAGCTTCACGGTGCTGTCGCTGTTCCGACTGCGCGCCCGCCAGCCGGATGCGCCGTTTCTCGTGCCGTGGTTTCCGTGGGTGCCGCTCGCCTTCGTCGCGGTCTACGCGGCGCTGTTCGTGGGGACGGCGTTGGGGCGGCCGGGGCTGGTGGCGAAAGCGGGGGCGTTGCTGGTGGGAGCGTATGGGATGAGCTGGGCGGCAAAGGGCGGCACCGGGCGGCGGAGGGCGGCAGGCGCGCCGTAGCCCCTTGCCGCCTACTGCCGCCCTTTGCCGCCTTCTGCCGCCTTCGTTTCGTCCCCGCGATACAGAATCACCCTTGCCCGTTCCAGCGTAACCAGCCCGCCCCCGATCATCTCGTCCAGGTCGGGCAGGATCGACTGGATCGTCTCTTCGGTCTCCACGATCTCGATGATGAGCGGCAGGTCGAGCGACAGTCGCAGCACCTTGTCGGTATGCATCACGCTCGAGGCACCGAAGCCGGCCACGCCGCGCAGCACCGTCGCCCCCGCGAGCCCTTTGGCGCGCAGTTTCTCGAGCAGTGCCTGGTACAGTGGCTTGCCGTGATACTTGTCGCTCTCGCCGATGAAGATTCGCATCAGCGTGCGCTCACCCTTGAAGCCATGGGGCATGGGACCTCCCGTCACAGCAGTTTGCTCGCCAGCGCCGTTCCCGTGATCACGGCGGCGAGGCAGCCGAGGATGGTGCCGCCCATGTACAACCCGGCGTACCAGTACTCGCCGTCGCCCAGCAGCCGAATGCTCTCGTAGCTGAACGTGCTCATGGTCGTGAACGCGCCGCAGAACCCGATGGTCAGGCCGCCGCGCAGCTCGGGGGAGATGACCGTGGAGCCGGTGCCTAACCGCATGGTGAAGGCGAGCAGGAACGAGCCCGCCAGGTTGATCGCGAGCGTGCCGGTGGGGAAGGCGCCGCCGCGTATCTGCAGCGCGCCCTGCAGGACGTAGCGCGCCAGCGTGCCGAGGATGCCGCCGACGGCGATGTAAAGAATCACGCGCACATAATAAACTATCTTTCCCGCATGCCGCGTCTCGCCATCGCCCAGATCCGCCCCAGCAAGGGCGAGTATGCCGCCAATCTCCAGAAGATCGGCGGCGTGCTGGCGCAGATCGCCAAGCTCGACCCGCCGGTTGACCTGGTGATCTTTCCCGAGACGGTGACCTCGGGATATTTCGTGGAGGGCGGCGTGCGCGACGTCGCCGTGACCGCGGGGACGCTGTTTCGCGATCTCACCGTCGAGCATGAGGCCGCGGCAGCCCCTCCCATCGACGTCGCCGTCGGCTTCTACGAGGTGTTCCAGAACCACTTCTACAACTCCTGTCTTTACGCCTCACTCGGCAACGCTTCTCCCGGCAACGCTTCATCCGACAACGCTTCACCCGGTAGCGCCTCTCTCGGCCACGCCTCACCCGGCATCAAGCACGTGCACCGCAAGGTGTTCCTGCCGACCTACGGCGTGTTCGACGAGGAGCGGTTCGTGGAGCGGGGGCGCGACATCCAGGCCTTCGACACGCGCTGCGGGCGCGTAGCGATTCTCATCTGCGAAGACGCCTGGCACTCGATCTCGGCGACGATCGCGGCGCTGCAGGGTGCGCAGCTCGTGATCGTGCCGAGCGCGTCGCCGGCGCGCGGCACCGGGATGGATGAGGAGGGGACCCGGCTGCCCACGAGCGTGGTGCGGTGGGAGCGGATCCTCAAGGGCATCGCGGACGAGCACGGCGTGTGGGTCGCCTTCGCGAGCCTGGTGGGGTTCGAGGGAGGGAAGGGGTTCCCGGGCGGCTCGGTGCTCGTGAGCCCGGGCGGCGAGATCGTGCTGCGCGGGCCGCTGTTCGAAGAGGCGGTGCTCACTTACGACGTCGATTTCGACGAGATGACGCGAGCGCGGGCGGAGTCGCCGCTGCTGGCCGATCTGGAAGTCAATCTGCCGCATCTCGTGAAGAACCTCGGGAAACGGGAAACGGGAAAGGGGAAACGGAAGGCGCGAGCGGCGGAGTTCGACCCTGCGACCAACGGCGCATCTCTCAAATCCGCAATCCGCAATCCGCAATCCCCAATCCATGTCGTCGGGAAGGGTGTGGAGGAAGGAGATCCGCTCTCCATCGATCCCGATCTCGCTCGCCGCTGGCTGGTTTCGTTCCTCAAGGACGAGGTCGTGCGCCGCCGCGGGTTCACCAAGGGAATCGTCGGGCTGTCGGGTGGCGTGGACTCGTCGCTCACGGCGTTTCTCGCGGTCGAGGCCCTCGGCAAGGAGAACGTGATCGCGGTGCGCATGCCCTATAAGACGTCGTCCCCCGAGAGCCTGGAGCACGCGCAGCTCGTGATCGACCGCCTCGGCATTGAGGCGCTCACGATCGACATCAGCGCCGCGGTGGACGGCTATCTCTCCCAGGTGGAAACGAACGGCGCCGCCGATCCCACGCGCCGCGGCAACGTGATGGCGCGCGAGCGCATGATCGTGCTGTTCGACCTGTCCGCCAAGTACAAGGCCCTGCCTGTCGGCACGAGCAACAAATCGGAGCGTTTACTGGGTTACTTCACCTGGCACGCCGACGACACGCCCCCCGTGAACCCGCTGGGCGACCTGTTCAAGACGCAAGTACGCGCCCTGGCGCGTCACGTCGGCGTTCCCGATTTGATCCTCCGCAAGCCGCCCACGCCCGATCTCGTCCCCGGGCAGACCACTGAGGGCGATTACGGCATCAGCTACGACAAGGTGGACCGCATCCTCTACTACCTGATCCGCGGCATGCGATCGGACGACATCGTCGCGCGCGGCTTCACCCGCGAGGAGGTCGACAAGGTCGAGCGGCGACTCGAGTCCACCCACTGGAAGCGGCGGCTCCCCACGGTGGCGGTGATGTCGCAGACGGCGATCGGCGAATTCTATCTCCGGCCGGTGGACTACTGATGCATGCCAAGCATCCGCGCGACTCGGAGACGGTGATGTCCGAGTTGATGATGCCGCAGCACGCCAACCTGCTGGGCAACGTGTTCGGCGGCGTCATCCTGTCGCTGGTGGACCGCGTGGCCGCCGTGAGCGCCATCCGCCACGCCAGCCGGCCCTGCGTCACCGTGTCGGTCGACAAAGTGGACTTCAGGGAGCCGATTCATGTGGGCGAGCTGATCACCGCCTTCGCGCGCGTCAATTTCGCGGGCCGCACCTCGATGGAAGTGGGCGTGAAGATCATCGCCGAAGACGTGCTCACGGGCGCGAAGCGCCATACCAACTCCTGCTACGTCACCTACGTGGCGCTGGACGACAAGGGCGTCCCCACCGAGGTGCCGCCGATCGTGCCGGAGACGCCCGACGAAAAGCGACGGTATGACCGGGCGGCGAAGCGGCGGGCGAGCCGGGTGATGGATCGGAGATACGATACCGGCGCAGGTGAGTAGAGTCGTCGCCGTCTTCGGGGGCGGCGGCGCGAAGAGTCTCGCCTGCCTCGGCGCCTGGAAGGCGCTGCAAGAGGTAGCGGCGCAACATGCTGCGCCCCTACGAGTGACCCATCTCGTGGGCACCTCGATGGGCGCCGTGATCGCGGCGGCGTGCGCCAGCGGCGCGACCTACGACGAGATCGTGATCGCGGCGCGCTCGCTGTCGCAGCGCGACGTGGCGCGGGTCGATCCCCTGGCGCTCCTGAAGGGCGCGTTCGCGTCGCATCTGCTCAAGCCGGCCGGGCTGCGCCGCGCCATCGAGCGGTTCGTGCCGGCGACGCGATTCGACCAGCTGCGGATCCCCTTGACGATCACCGCGACGGACCTGGACTCGGGGGAACTCGTTCTCTTTGGCGATGTACGGGCGCAGCATGCTGCGCCCCTACACGACGCCGTGCCCTTGCATGACGCCCTCTATGCCTCCTGCGCGCTGCCGCTCTACTTCCCGCCCGCGACGATCGATGGGCGGCGGCTGGCGGACGGGGGCTTGCGGGCGGTACTGGCGCTCGAGGTGGCGCGGTCGATCCCCGCGGATCTGGTTGTCGCGGTACACGTCGGGCCAGGCTTCGACGAGCCGCCTCCCCCGCCTTCCACCGTCCTTCCCCGTCTTCCACCGCCGTTGATTCGCGCCCACGGCGAGGCGATTCGCATCATGATGGCGGCGCAGACGGAGCGCGCGATCGCCGACTGGCCCAAGGACGCGCCCAAGCTGGTCGTCGTGCGGGCTGTGGCTGAGCGCGAGGCGACGTTCGCCGTTGGCGCCGGGGAGCGGTATCTCGAGGCGGGGTATTCGAAGACTCGCGCGGCGCTCTAGGCGGTCCGATAACGCGGCAGGGTGCGGCGCAGCGCACCCGGCAGCACGCGCAGCAGCGCCGCCTCGACGGCCGCTTCGCGGCTCCGGTACCACACGCCCGCCGCGATGATCGCGATCCCCAACGCCGTCAACGCCGCCGGGAAGAGCAGCGAGTTCCGGAACACGTCGAACGCCAGATGGCCGAGGTAGGAGTACACGCCGATCGCCCCGAACACCATGAACGTCTTGCGTTGCAGCAACACCGCCACGAGCATGAGACCGACGTTGGCGAGGCAGTACCCGAAGCTCCCCAGGCCCTCGTAGCTGAGGGCCCCCCAGTACGCGACGAGGCCGAACAGGTACAGCCAGAAGGCATAGTCTTGGTCGGTGCGACGGTCCAGCAGGTATGTCACGCCCAGGACCACCGCGCCGAACAGCAGCGTGATCTGCTGCTTCTGCTCGAAGGCCAGGCTCCCGTGAGAAGCGATGAGCAGGTCGGCGAGGTCGAGAGAGAGAAACCACAAGGCGAACGCCAACGGGAATGTGAGGAACGGGAACGGCCGCAGTTTGAGGGCCGTGAGGGCCGCGACGATCGTGGCCGCCTCCATCACGACCCAGCTGCCGCTGATCCGCGGGTAATAGGCCTGGTAGCTCGCGTGCGCTTCGCGCGGCCACCATCCCAGCGCGTATTGGATGCCGAACACCGCCAATGGCGCCATCCAGACCGCGAGCGTGAACAGCAGCCCGCCGGGCTGTTTGAGACCGGGCTTACGCCACAGCGACTCTCCGGCAACGCCGAACGCGGCCGCGTAGGCCACGGCCACGATCGTGAGCACCCAGCCGCCGTAGCGCGCCCAGGCCTCGTTCATGAACCACCCCAGGGCCGACATTACGACGAGGGCGCCGAGGTAGTACGCGGTGTGCGTGAGGTCGAAGCGGGGTCGCTCGACGCCGGCGCCCGCCAAATGGGCGGCGATACGCTCGGCGGTGCCGGCGTCGATCACCCCAGCCGTGACCAGTGCTTGCAGCTCGCGTTCCGAGATTGGCATGGCCTCAGTTGTACTGCACGCTGAGCCCAAAGTCCACGATGGCGTGCCGGATCCCCGGGATCGTGCCGGAGGCGTCAGTCAAGTCGCCGTCGTGGCCGAAGTAGAAGTTCGCGATCGGCGACAACGACACCTTGCTGCCCACACGGATGTCGTACCCCAGGCCCGTGACGAAGCCGAAGCCGTTGGCGGAGGTGCTCGAGCTTCCCTGGCTGAGCTGGAAGCTCCCCCCACCCACGCCGCCCTTCACGAAGAATCCGCTGCGCGCGGTCGGGTAGAAGTACACGGCCGCGGAGACGTTCCCCACCGACTCGGTCACGCCGCTGTGGTCCTTGGTCCAGAGGTTCACCTCGCCACCCAGGCGCACGCGGGGGCTGGGCGTGCCGCCCAGCTTGAGCGCGACGGTGAGGCCGCCCCCCTTCGCATCGGAATTGAAGCTGCAGCCGCCGCTGCAGGTCAGGCCGTTGGCGCCGTACCCGAGCCCGAAGGCGCCCCAGAAGCCGTGGCGCGCCGCCGGTGCCTGTGCCGGGGCGAGGTGCGCGACGCCGAGCGTGAGCGCACTGACGAGTGCCCAGAGTGGCCGTGGAGTCATGTCCCCTCCTCGCTGAGTGTCACGCCGGAGCGGTCGCTCCGGTCGTGATGGGTGACATTAGGGCTACGAGTCACGTGGGAGTCAAGTCGCGTGGGAGGCGTCCGGGCTGATACATTTCGCGCCATGCTCGCCCGCGAGATCATGATCCCCGAGCCGTTCGTCGCCGCCGCCGGCGCCACCAGCGCCGAGGTGGCGCTGCTGATGCAGGCCAAGGACATCTCGGTCGTGCCGGTGGTGGACAATCCCAAAGACCGTCGCTATCTGGGCACGATCTCCGACCGCGATATCGTGACGCAGTGTGTCGCCGCCGGCCACGACCCGACCGACTGCCAGGCGCTCGAGCACACCCGCACCGACACCATCGTCGTCAGCCCGGACACGGAGCTCGGCGGGTTCAAAATAGAACAGCTGGACGAGAAGGACACGCACATACGCTCGACTATCGTGGTGGTCAACGAGGACAAACGGGTCGTCGGGTTCATTCCGCATCCGGAGTTGATACAGGGAATCGTGATCGTTAGGGAGTAGACGGATAGACCGATAGGCAGACGCCTAGACGCCTAGCAGTGGTCAGGTCTGAGGGTTCAGGTAGGCTTAACTCCTCACTCCCGCTACAATCCGCTGGGCGTCTAGGCGTCTAGGCGTCTATCTTTGATGTAATGTCCCGCAAGTATTTCACCCTCGCCGAAGCGAATCGCACTCTGCCGCTCGTGAAGCGTATCGTCGCCGATCTGGTGACGCTGCATCCCGAGTGGCGCGACCTGGTGAACAACTACGAGCTGGTGGCGGCGCAAGCGCGGCCCGAATGGGGCGAGTCGGCCGAGCAAGTGGGGCTGCGCACCCGCATCGACGAGGTGGCGGGGCGGATCAACGATTTCCTGGGCGAGCTCGAGCAGATCGGGTGCGTATTCAAAGGCTTCGAGCAGGGGCTGGTGGACTTCTACGGCAAGCTCGACGGCAAGGAAATATTCTGGTGCTGGAAGCAGGGCGAAGAGAAAATCGAGCACTGGCATGAATTGGAGACGGGATACGCCGGGCGGCAGGCTGTGCCGGAGGTAGTGAGGGGATAGACGGCGAGACGGCTAGGCAGACGCCTAGACGGCTAGACGCCTAGCGGGTTGTAGCGATAAGTGGGGAGGAGGGGCATGCGAGGATTCTGGCTTCTCGTGCACGTCTTGGGGTTCACCCTGTGGCTGGGCGGTGGCATTGCCACGATGGTGGCGGGCGTGACCGCCAAGCGTCTGGGGACGGCTGAGCGACTCACGGCCTACAAGCTGATCGGCGCGGTGCAGCGGATGCTGGTAGCGCCGGGGGCTGTAGCCGTCGTGCTCTCGGGATTCATCCTCGCCCGGCCGTACATGGAATCGGGGCAGGTGCCCGGATGGCTCGGCACCATGATGGGCGCGGGGTTGCTGGGGGCGATCGGCGCCGTGGCGATCAGCGTACCGACGGCGGCCAAGCTGGCGCGGCTCGAGCCGGGGCCAGGGGGGCAGCTGCCGGAAGCGTTCCTCCGCTTGCGCAAGCGCCAGATTCTCGCGGCCTCGATCGCGGGAGCACTGGGACTGATCGCGATGGGAGCGGTTACGATCGGAAGGTGGTAAGCCAAACGCCGGGAAAGGGGAAACGGGAAAGGGGAAACGTGGGCTCGGTGTTGGACTACCTTTCCCGTTTCTCGTTTCCCGTTTCCCGTGTTAGTATCACCAACCGCTGCTTCACGTCCCGCACCAGCGGTTGCAGCTCCGGGTCGGCGTCCTTCCACAGGTCCAGGAACCGCCCGTAGTAGTCGCGCGCCTTGTCGAGCTGGCCCCGCTCCTCGTACAGCTCGCCCAAGCGTCGATAGGTCGGCCCCAGCGTGGCCTCCTCCTCGAAGGCGCGGGTGTAGCCGGGCGTGATGACGGCGCGCTCGTACACGGCGAGCGCCGAGTCACGCTGGCCGGCCCGCTCGTACGCACGGCCCAGCAGGAACAACCCGCACACCGCGCACCCGGACTCGTCGTACCAGGCGCGGTATTCCCGGATGGCTTCCGGGATCCGACCCTCGGCGAAGGCGATCTGCGCCGCCGCGCCGTGGCGGAAGGGCTCGCCCCGACGCACGCCTTCGGGCACAGCCGTTTCATACTCGGCGACGAGCTGCCGAGCCCGTTCGGGTCGACCCGCATCGGCGTACAGCCACGCGAGGCCGAGATAGGGGCGGTCCTGAGCCGGGATGGAGGCGAGGGGGTGGCGCCGCAGAGCCGCTTCCACCTCGCGCTGCGCAGCGTCGGGGGCATTGCGGTAGTGCACCTCCATTATCGCCAGACTGATCGCGTCGCCGACGAAGCGTCCCGGGACGCCAAGCTGCTCGTCGAACGTCATCGCCTGGCGTATCTGGACCTCCGCCGTGGCAAGACGGCCGCGCACCAGGCTGACGGCAGCGAGGGTGCCGGCGGCGCTCGCCTGCCAGGTGAGGTCCCGCGTCGTCGCGGCCAGCGTCCGGGCCGCAACCTCCGCGCTGTCGTACTGGCGCTCCGCCGTGTGCATGAAGGCGCGTAGGAAGGGACGCAACGGGTTATTGGGCGAGCGCTGCCCCATCAGAGCCAGCGTGCGTGACGCAGCGGCGTACTTGCCCTGGCCGATCTGCGCCTGGATCGCGTTGACGTACAACGCCCACTGGCTGGGCGCGACGGCGAGCCCGCGTACCGTGAGCGATTCCGCCTCGGCAAAGCGCCGCTGGCTGTTGAACAGCAGCGCCAGGTTGTTCAAGGGCACGCCGTTTTCCGGCTCCTGTTCGAGCGCCGCGCGGTACGCCGCCTCGGTCTTGGCCGGATCGTACTCGACCCGCGTGTAGTAGTACGCCTCGGCTAGGTCGCGCTCGACGGGGGTGAGGTGGTCGCGGTGGCGAAACGCCGCGCTCGCGGCCGCGGCGATGCGTGACTGCGCGCCGCCCGAGTTGCTCAACACCACGGCGAGCTTGCGGTACGCCATGGCGAACGTGGTGTCCAGGGCGATCGCTTGTTCCAACAGCGCGACGGCGCGGTTCATGTCGGCCGCGTCGCTCGCCCGCACGCCCTCGGAGTACTTGCGCAGCGCCTCGAGCGAGCGGGTGGTCACCTGCTCGAGCGGATCGCTCGCGCGGATCGTTTTCAGTGACTCGCCGATGCGCTCACGTAGTTTGTGTGAGAGGCGATCCACCGCCGCGATGATCGCGCCGTCGTCCTGCGCGGTCTCACGCAGCGAGACGAGCGCCGTGCCGTCCGCCGCCGACACCAGCTCGGCCGACACGACGTAGCCCCGTCCCAGCGGATCGATCTGGCCGCGCACTACGGCTTTGGCTCCCTCGCGCTGCGCCAGCTCCCGCGCCAGCGGCGGGTCGAGCGGCGTGCCGGGCGCGCGTCCCATGCGGCCGAGCGCCTGGCCCACCGCCGCCGCGTCGAGCAGCCGGATCACGCCCGACTGCGCGAGGTCGACGCGCAGGGCCTCCGTGAGCGACGGTCCCAGGGTCGAGTCTTTGGTGCGGTTCTCGAAATCGGCCAGCACCAGCCGGTCGCGCTCGGCGAGCACACCGCTCGCCACCAGCGTGCCGACCGGCCCGATGCCGAGCTGCCGCATGGCCGCGTGGGTGGCCGTGACGACCCCCAGGAGACCGAACCCGGACCCCGCCGAGACCAGCGCCCGGCGCCAGGTGAGCCAGTGCGGTACTCCCGCGCGCGCCCGGCGCCGCTCGATCGCCCCGGTCCACAGCATGAAGGGGAGGGCGGCGGCGGCGAGCCCTACGGCGCCCGCGAACGCCCAGTCCGGCAGGCCGAGCAGCCGCACCAGCAGCTGGGCCAGCGCCAGCACGCCCACGGCGGCGAGCGCGAACAGCGTGGCCACGCGCACGGGGTGCGACCGGCGCAGCGCTGCCTGCGTTCCCGAAGAAATTGCCGAGGGCTCCGACAGCGTGGCTCCGGTCGGCGTGGCCATCGCTTCGAGCTGTCCCAGCAGCTCCTCGGCGCTCTGGGGCCGGTCGGCGGGAAGCTTGGCGAGGCAGCGCATGATCAGCGCGGCGAGCGCGGGCGGCACGCTGTCGCGATGTTGGGTGACGGGGTCGGGCGTGGCCGTCACCTGGGCCGCGAGCATGCCCTGGGGCGACAATCCGCCGAACGGAGTGCGGCCGGCGAGCAGCTCGTAGCCCAGCGCGCCGACGGCGTACAGATCGGCGCGCTGGTCCACGTTGGGGTCGCCCGCGGCCTGCTCGGGCGCCATGTAGGCGGGCGTGCCGAGCGCCATGCCGAGGGAGGTGAGCGTGCCGCTGCCGCCGGTCGAGCTCGCGACCGCCTTGGCGACGCCGAAATCCGTCACGAGCGCGTGCTTGCCCGAGAGCAGCACGTTATCGGGCTTCACGTCGCGATGCACGACGCCGTGCGCGTGGGCGTAGGCGAGCGCGTCGCACACGTCTCTCAGGATGCGCACCGTCTCGCCCACGGGCAGGGCGCGCTCGTGCGCGATGCGGGCCCGCAGCGACTCGCCCGCGATGTGCGGCATGACGTAGTACAGCAGGTCGCCCTGGGCTCCGGCGGTGAGCAGCGGCACGATATGGGGATGCTGCAGCTTGGCCGCCAGCTGGATCTCGCGCTCGAACCGCTCGGCGCTCACGCCCGCCGCCAGCTCGGGCGGTAGCACCTTCACCACCACGCGACGGCCGAGGCGGACCTCCTCGGCGAGGAAGACGCGGCTCATGCCGCCGCCGCCGAGCTCGCGTTCGACGCGGTAGGGGGGGCCTAGAGCAGATTGGAGGCGGTCGCGGAGGTCGGCCACCACGTATGATACGGGAGCTAGGAGGCAGACGGCTAGGCAGACGCCTAGACGCCTAGACGCCCAGCGGCGGTGAGGAGTGAGTGTGGAGTTAGGCCTACCTCATCACTCACCGCTAACCCCCGCTAGGCGTCTGGGCGTCTAGGCGTCTGCCTGACGCCTCGCCGTCTAGCCGTCTCGCCGCCTGATCATCGCCGTATCCCTCCCCATTCCACCACGGTGAAGCCATGTCTCCGAGGAGGCGGGGGAAGGTCGGGTGCCTTGACCGGCGTTCTGGTCCACAGGGGCCGGAAATCCATGAGGACGCGAATGACGGCGTCGGGTTTGGGAGTCACGCTCAAGGGCGCCAGTCGATCGATCGTCTCGGGAGGGACGAATGTTATGAAGTAGTAAGGGGCTGCGTGAAAGCGGGGCAGCCAGGCGTCGCGAAAATCGCGACTTTCCCGCTCATTGAGCCCGAGCCGCGGCAGGATCCGCTCGAAGAAGCCCACGATCTCCTGCCGCGGTATCACGAATCCTTCCTGTGGCATGGGGGAGACGGACGAGAGCCCCTCCCAGAAGAGGTAGGAGTATGTCCTCCGATCGCCGACGCCGGTCAACTCGCCGGACGGCCGTGCCAGCACATCCCAACCGCCGCGGTAGGGTGGAATGGAGGCGGCGATGTCGTGCAGCGGTTTGGCTTCGACATGCACGCGCTGTGCCGTCGTCGGGTACAGATAGATGATCGGCTCCGCCATGTAGACGGGAAGGAAATCATTGTTCGTGAAGCGCATCAGGCGGCCGAACGGATCACGCCACAAGTAGGTCGGTCTCGCAGCCAAGAATCCCTCATACGAACGCGCGGGCGGCCGCAGGCCGGGCGCATTCTCATCGCCCTCACCGGCCTTGGCGACGTCGGCCTGGTAATCCTTGTAGAACGCCTTGAGAAGCGGGTGATTGGGATCCTTCAGCTCGTAAACGGGCTCGCCGCGCTGCGTGTGACCGGCGTCGGTCGCATCGCGGTCGATCTGGACGAGATCGGCGGCAACGAAGGCATCGTAGCGCACTTCGGGATGCCCATATTCAGCGGTCTGCCTCCATGAGTACCCGCTCTTATTCGGCTCCTTGGGCGGTTTGTCCCAGACGATCTCTTGCTCGGAGAAATACGGCACGTACTCGAAGGCCAGGCAGCTTGCGTCAGGGCGAGTCACATAGAACAGTCGCCCGTCGAACCGGACCTTGTGGAACACCGGGTGACGAAACGCGACCCTGAGCGAGTCGCCCTGGCAGCGGCGGGAGACCAGCCGGAAGCTCTCGGAGCCGTGGGACATCGTATCGCTGGGCAGGAAGGCCCGCACCGCGAACTGCGAATCAGCGACGAGGACGAGGCCCGCTGCCGAAAATGTGCCCGTCCATTGCTGCCATGTGCCACCCAAACCGCCATCGGAATTCTGACGGAGCAACACCAGCTCGCTGTCGACTTTTGCGAATCTGACGTACGTGGGATCGTCACATCCCTCGCCCTTGCAGGGCTCGTCGCTGTTCACTCGAGCCGACACGAAATCAGCCCCGCGATACGGGCCAGCGACGAAGGTCCCGATCTTATAGCCTGGTCCGATGCTGTCGAAGTAGTTATCCGACGTGACGCCGAGGACGCCAAACAGCTTCGTTGGAGCTGTGTATTGCACGCCCGACAGTCGGGCGGCTTCCGGAGTTTGCCACCCTGCGTCGACGGTGTCGACGGTCGTGGACGTCGCGGCAGCGGGAGCGGGAGCGGGGGCGGGGGCGGGAGAGACGGCGGGGGGCTCATCGGGAGCTGCGCGCGGCGCGTCCCGCTTGCAGGCAGGGGCGATCAGCGCGACCAATAGTCCCAGGGGCAGCCAGCGCGTGCGCATCAAGAACGAGCCCTTCCCGTCCGGCAATCCGGTCTCACCGGACATTGCTCGCATTTGGGCCTCCGCGCCACACAGATCAGCGCTCCCAGCTCCATGATGGCCTGATTGAACTTCCAGGCGCGTTTGCCGGTCTTGGGCACCAACGCGGCGGCGAGCGCCCAGATGAGGCGTTGCGGGATGGGGCGTTGCGGGGTGAGGCGTTGCGGGGTGAGGCGTTGAGGGGTGAGGCGTTGCCGGTCCTCTCCGATGAAGACTCTCCGGATCACGCGCGCTACGTTGGTGTCGACCGCGGGCACGGGTTTCTCGTACGCAAACGAGGCTACGGCGCCAGCCGTATACGGCCCGATTCCGGGAAGATTGATCAGCTCCTCGGGCTCGTCGGGCAGCATGCCATCGTGGTCCTTACTGACCACGCGCGCGAGCGCGTGGAGATTGGAAGCGCGGGCATAGTATCCCAGCCCATCCCAGGCCTCTCTGACCGCACGCGGCTTGGCGTTCGCGAGCGTCTCGAGGTCGGGGAAGCGCTCGATAAACCGCGGATAGTACTCCGCCACGCGACTCACTTGCGTCTGCTGCAGCATGAACTCGGACACGAGCACGCGATAGGGATCGCGCGTGCGGCGCCAGGGCAGGTCGCGTGCGGCGCGGGCCCACCAGGCCAACAACTTGCGACGAAACCTCACCCCCTGTTCCGCGGCTCTTCCCTTGCGTTTACGCCCCATGGCTCCCCAAGATACTGCACATGACAAACCGGGCGGAGCTCACGCTTGACCCGCTACGACTGGTCGCGCGCTCGAGTCTCCGCTCGCTCGACCACGTGGGACGCTTCAGCTTCCTCGTGGTCGACCTGTTCCGCGGGCTCGTCGAGTGGCGCATCTGGGTCGTCCGCACGCTGGAGCAGGCGGTCGCGGTGGGCTACGGGTCGCTTTTCATCGTGCTGCTCGTGGCCGGGTTCGCCGGCGCCGTCACGAGCCTCCAGACCGGCTACCAGTTCACCGGCGCGCTGCCGCTCTACTACGCCGGAGCGGTCATTTCCGAGTCGATGATCCTCGAGCTGGGACCGGTGCTCACCGCGCTGATTCTCGCGGGCCGCATCGGCGCGCGCTATGCCGCCGAGCTGGGGACGATGCGCGTCACCGAGCAGATCGACGCGCTCGAAAGCCTGGGCCGCTCCCCCGTGTCCCACCTGCTCCTGCCCCGGGTGCTCGCGGGGCTGCTGGTGGTGCCGGCGCTCACCATGTTCGCCAATGCCACGGGCATCGTGGTGGGCTATATGGTCGCCAAGGGCTCGCTCGGCCTCACCTACGGCGACTTCGAGTACGGGGCGCGCTACTTCTTCCGGCCGCTCGATCTCTGGTACTCGCTCATCAAGAGCTACTGCTTCGCGGCCGCGGTGACGCTGATTCCCTGCTACATCGGGTTCAACACGCAGCAGGGCGCCGAGGGGGTGGGCCGGGCCACCACCACGGCGGTGGTGTCGGCGTCGGTGGCGATTCTCCTGCTCGACGCGCTCACGACACGGCTGCTCCTGGTCGCGAAATGATCGAGCTCATCAACGTCTCCAAGCGCTTCGTGGACAACGTGGTGCTGGACGGTGTGTCGCTCGCGGTGCAGGAGGGCGAGACCGTGGCGCTGCTCGGCCCCTCGGGCGTGGGCAAGAGCGTCACCCTGAAGACGATCAACGGCCTGCTGCGCCCCGACTCGGGCGACGTGATCGTGGACGGGCTGCACGTGCCCAAGCTCAAGCGCAAGGAGCTTTCAGAGTTACGTGCGAAAATCGGCTACGTATTCCAGTACGGCGCGCTGTTCGACTCCATGACGGTGCACGAGAACATCCGGCTCGGCATCACCGACGAGACGTGCTACAGCGACGAGAAGTTTTGCGACAACCGCGTGCAGGAATGCCTGCGGCTCGTGAACCTGGCGCTCGACGTGGCGGGCAAGTATCCGGCCGAGCTGTCGGGCGGCATGAAAAAGCGCGTGGGCATCGCGCGCGCCATCGCGGGGAAGCCCAAGTATCTGCTGTACGACGAGCCGACCTCGGGACTCGACCCCGTCAACGCCGACGTGATCGACGGCCTGATCGAGCGACTGCGCGACGAGTTGGGCGTGACGAGCGTGGTGGTTTCGCACGACGTGCGCGGCTCGTTCCGCGTGGCCGACCGCGTGGCCCTGTTGTGGCAGGCGAAGATCCGCGCCGTGGGCAGGCCGGAGGAGATCCTCGCATCACAGGATTCGGCGGTGCAGCAATTCCTGGAGCGGGATCTCGAGATGGCGCTGATCCAATCCGACCCGGCGGCCAAGGGGGGAGTGCGGGACACGCGTGGACATAACGTATAAGCAGGAAGTCCGGGTCGGCCTGCTGGTGGTGGTGGGGTTCGTGGTGTTCACGGGCTTCATGTTCTGGCTGACCGGCCGCTCGCTCGTGTCCAAGTCGGTCCCGGTGAGCGTCGTCTTCAAGAACGTCAGCGGCCTGAAAGAAGGCGACCCGGTGCGCGTGTCGGGCGTGAAGAAGGGCCGGGTGGGCCGGGTGCGGCTACAGCGGGTGGGGCACGTGACGGTGACGCTGCAGCTCGATCCCGAAGTGCGGCCGCACAAGGACGCGCTCGCCACGGTCGCGTCGGCCGACTTTCTCGGCGCCAAGTACGTGGACTACGACCCCGGCCTGAACGATACGCTGCTCGCCGCGGGGGAGGCGATTCAGGGCCTGACCGAGGAGCAGTTCGCCGACGTGGCGCAGGGGGCAGCCAAGAGTGCGCAGGAGCTGATCGCCAGCGTGAACAAGGGGCTCAACCCGGGCCAGCTGGCGAGCGACATCCACGCCACGCTGATCGCGACGCAGCGCGGGATGGAAGCGCTCACCAAGGCGACCAACGGTCCGGTGATCCAGCAGACTCAGGCCACGCTCGCGTCGCTCGAGCGCGTCATGTCGCACCTGGACACGCTGCTCGGCGCCGCCAACCCCGCGCAGACCGGCAAGCGGCTCGATACGCTGAGCACCAATCTCACCCAGTTGACCAGTCGCCTGGCGGACGCGACCGGGTCGCTCAAGGGGTTGCTCGACAAGATGGACAAGGGAGAGGGGACGCTCGGCAAGATGGCGACCGACACGCTGCTCTACAAGAACTTGAACGCCACCCTCAAGTCCCTCTCTGAGCTGCTAACGGATCTTAAAGAGCGGCCCGGGAGATATTTGACGGTGAAAGTCTTCTAGGAACGGTACGCGGTGCGCAGTGCGCGGTTGCTGCCGATGCTCAGCTGAACTCCGCTGAGGAGTGGTGTCGCATCGGAGGCTACAGCGCACCGCGCACCGCGCACCATTTCTTACCAGATGGTCGCCCTTAGACTATCCGCCCTCACCATTGCGTCGCCAGTGTTGCATCCGAAAGCCTGTGCAAACTCCTTCAGGTTCGAGAGCGGCCCCATGCCGCGCCAGTTGGCCGGGGCGTGGGGGTCCACGACCACCTGATTACGCAGGTACTGGCCGGTCGCTTTGGCGCGCCAGATCTGGGCCCATGCCAGGAAGAAGCGCTGCTCCGGGGTGAAGCCGTCGATCGGTGCCGGCCGCGGCTTGCCCGATAGCGACTGCTGGAACGCGGCGTAGGCGACTTTGAGGCCGCCCTGGTCGGCGATGTTCTCGCCCAGGGTGAGCCGGCCGTTCACGTGGGTGGCGCTGTCCACCACCGTATAGGCGTCGAACTGCGCGGCGACCCGGCCGGCGCGGTCCTTGAAGCGCTGCGCGTCGTCCGCGGTCCACCAGTCGCGCAGGTTGCCCTGGGCGTCGAACTGGCGGCCCTGATCGTCGAACCCGTGGGTCATCTCGTGACCGATCACGGCGCCCATGCCGCCGTAGTTCACGGCGTCGTCCGCCGCGGGGTCGAAGAACGGCGCCTGCAGGATCCCCGCGGGGAAGGTGATGTCGTTGAATGACGGGCTGTAGGTCGCGTTCACGGTGGGGGCCGTCATGCGCCACTCGGTCTTGTCGAGCGGCCTGTCGATGCGGCCCAGATCGCGCGCGGTGGCGAACGTCTGGGCGCGCACCACGTTGGCCGCGAAGTCGTGCTTGTCGATCAAGAGCTTGGAGTAATCGCGCCACTTGTCGGGATAGCCGATTTTCTTGCCGAAGGCGCGCAGCTTGCCGACCGCCTGGGCGCGGGTCGAGTCGCCCATCCACTCGAGCGTGTGCAGCCGGTCGTCCAGGGCGGCGACCAGGTGATCGACCATGTCGCGCGCCCGGCGGCGCGCGTCGGGCGTGAACGTCTCTTTGACGTAGGCCTCGCCGAGCGCGTCGCCCAGCATGAAGTTGGCGGCCTGGATGCAGCGCTTCCAGCGGGGCTGCTGCTCCTTCACGCCGCTCACCGCCTGCTGGTAGCGGAAGGTCGCGTCCACGAACGGGGTCGAGAGCCAGGGCGCGAGGTGACGTGCGAAGTGCCAACGGAGGTAAGCGCGCCAGTCGGCGAGCGGGACGGCGGTGATCAAGCTGTCGGCCGCCTTGAAGAAGCGGGGCTGGCCGATGTTGATCGCCCCGGTGGCGGGCGCGCCCGCGTCATGCAGGAATGCGGCCCACGCGACGTGGGGGGTGAGCGAGTCGGCGGCGGCGAGCGCCAACTTGTGGTAGTTAGCGTTGGGGTCGCGCCGTTCTACACGGGTCAGGGACGCCCGAGCGAGGGCGGTCTCGAGCGCCAGGATGCGCTGGGCTTCGGAGTCTGCCACGGCGGGCGCGTCGCCCAAGAGGCCGAGCGTGCCCGAGACGTACTCGAGGTAGGCGGTGCGCAGGGTGTGGGCGGTCGAGTCGTCGCGCACGTAATAGTCGCGGTCCGGGAGGCCGAGTCCCCCCTGCGACGCGGCCGCGATGACGATCGAGCTGTTCTTGAAGTCGGGTGTGCCGCCGAAGTTGAACAGCGGGTCCCAGCCGTGGTGGTGGCCGCGGGCCAGGGCGCGCGCCAGGTCTTCGCGCGACGCGATCGCATCGAGACGGGTCAGCTCGTTTTTCAGGGGATCGGCGCCGGCGTGCTCGATGGCAGTCGAATCCATGCAGGACCCGTAGAACGCGCCCAGCTTCTGGTCGGCCGTTTTAGGGGTCGCGGGGGCAGTGGCGGCGAGGCGGTCGACGATGCGGTGGAGCGTCTGGTTGTTGCGCTCGACGAG
>Ga0209804_1001111_pt1 | contig 18094 bp, 20 predicted proteins | sample GraSoiAngelo_139_FD_185896 | JGI IMG/M metagenome (GOLD analysis project Ga0209804, IMG submission 185896) | Grasslands soil microbial communities from the Angelo Coastal Reserve, California, USA - 14_0929_12_20cm (SPAdes) (version 2) | ecosystem: Environmental > Terrestrial > Soil > Grasslands ... | reverse complement strand
GGGTGTTTACCAAGCTGGCAGGGCGCATTCCACTTATCTTCCGCACCCTGCTGGGGATAAATGTTCCGGGAATTGGCTTTAATGTCGTCTATCAGCGGCAGCCAGATGGAGTGTGGTTTCCTGCCACGCTTGGCACCGAGTTCCGGATTCGTGCCGCGTTCGTCATCAACCGGCAAGTGTCCGTGTCGTTGGAGAACAGCGCATTCGAGCACACCCACGTGGTAAGCAGGATGAAAGTGATTGGGGAAGAGGAGTGAGCAGCGAGGCATGCCACCTAGTCCAAAATCTCTCCCAGAGTCGTGCCTGTTATCGTAGTTGGCGCACTAACATCCCGATAACGCTCAATGACCAGCGGTCAAAACGTGACGCCCGATAGCGTCAACTGTCGTCTCTACGGTCCCCAATAGGTGAACTTGAAGAGAACACCCGGACGGATGTCGAAACCGATCTCTCCGCCGCACTCAATAGTGTGGTGCCCGGGGTCGATACGACCAGCGTGACCGACGGGGTACGGCCAAATTTTTCCGTCAATCTTGATCGGTCCGCAGTGGCCCCCATTGTCATCGACAACTGCGAGATAAGTCTTCCCGTCCTTTGAGGGCGCGAATGAACCTCTCAAATCCCGGCTACAGCCGACGCAGAGAAATGTAGCTATAAACACTCTATTGCGATTTTTCCATTCTCGACATGCATCCTTCGTTAACCTAACACCTTCGCCATTCGGCTGCATATCCGTGATCTGCACCCTGTTCTCACGATCCATTGTTTCCAGATCCGAATTTTCGCCCGATCCTGTTCGGGGTTATAGGTCGGGCCTCCGGTGGGAGGATTTTTCACAATTTCACTCAAGATGCGAAGAGCAACGGCGGAGGGGGGCGAGCACAAAATCATCGCCGGGGCGCCACAACTTCTTCTCCTTTACGATCCGATCGTAGTCGGAATCACGATCGAAAAGAGTGGCTAGCGTCAGTACGGAAAATCCTCCGCCTATACATTGCAACTCTTGTTGCACGAATGGATCAATACCGGCCACTTCTTCAACCTCGCAGAAAATGCCCTGTAGAACCTGGGTATCACCTGATTCCGCAACGGGCAAACCCGAGACTTGTGAACCGGCTTCAAGACTAAGTCCGATGCAGACGAGTAGGACCCCAACAAACCGATTGGTTCGCATATCCTTCTCAGCTTACGCAGCCCCGTCCTATTCAGTAGATCACGTTGGTAACCATCGAGGACTACTACGTCTTTATTTTTATTCTGTGCTGGAATTTTCCCCAGAAATACCTCCAGAGCCGCTGACGGATCACTTGATCCCTCAATTTCAAATGTGAGACGCACACCTTCCAGCATCTCTTTATCCGCTAACAAATGGTCAACCACCTTCTGCCAGTTCGGCACCGCATGGTATTCGAGCACTAGTTTCAAGGCGATGTTTTCAACGAACAAATACTCGGTTGCATGAGAACGGCGTACAGGCGCTTCTTCTCAGCTTGTGTCAGGGAATTGCCTTCGGGATGAAACAGTCCATGACAATGTCGGCTCCCACGCCCGAGTAGACTTTGGTGATGCTGACCAACCAACCAAGGCCCGGGAGAGGAGCCAACATGTTAATCATAGGATGCGATTATCATCCGGGCTTCCAGCAAATTGCTTTTGTGGACACCGATACGGGTGAGTTACAGGAGCGACGGCTGTTGCATCGCGAGGAAGCGGAAAAGTTTTATCGCGATCTGGCAGCGTAAGGAGTGGAGGTGCGTGTGGGGATGGAAGCAAGTGGACACGCACGCTGGTTTGAGCGACTGCTGGCGGAACTGAACTTCGAGTTGTGGATGGGCGACGCCGCCGCGATCCGAGCGAAGCGGGTACGCAAGCAGAAGACCGATCGCCAGGAATGCGCAGCACATTCTGGACCTGCTGCTGGAGGATCGTTTTCCCCGAATCTGGGTGGCGAGCTGGGACAATCGTGACCTGCGGCAGCTCTTGTGGCGTCGGCACCGGATGGTGCAGGCGCGCACACGGATCATGAACCAGTTGCAAGCCGTGGCCATCAACGAAGGCTTACGCTGTAAGAATGAGGTTATGGCGAGAGCCGGGACGAAAGCAACTGGAGGGGTTCCGGTTGGCGCCGTGGGCCAGCCGACGCCGCCGCGATCTGTTGGAGTTACTGGACCGATTGAACCCAACGATCGCGGAGCTAAGCCAAGCGATTGATGAGGAAGTGGAAAAGTATCCCGCGGCGCAGCGACTGATGACCCATCCCGGAGTGGGTGCCCTGACGGCACTGGCCTTCGTGCTGGTCATCGGAAACGCGGAGCGGTTTCACCGCCGCAAGCAGATCGCAAGCTATCTGGGTCTGGTGCCGGCGGAAGAGTCCAGTGGCGAGCGGCGACGGCTAGGACATATCAGCAAACAGGGCAGCTCGTTGCTGCGTTTCTTTTTGGTGGAAGCGGCTCAGGTCACGCTGCGAAGCGACCCGGAGTGGCGCAGCAAGTTTTTCCACCTGGCCATGCGACGAGGACGAAAGACTGCCAAAGTCGCGATGGCACGTAGACTGGCAGTCCGTCTCTACTGGATGTGGCGCGAAGAACGGGATTACGAGCAGTCGAAAAAGTTCGGTCCGCACGCGGGCCAGCCCGGAACAGGCGTTGGTGAGAAGTCGAACACCGCGTAATCGATTGGGCAGCCCGCTCCCTTCGCTGGGGAGTTCGAACTAGCAATCATGATCGAGGTTGTGGACCGAAGAGGATCACTCAAACCGCAACGCTGAAATCGGATCGATCCGTGTTGCTTTTCTCGCTGGAACCCAGACTGCTACTAGCGCCACCACGCACAGGAAGATTGGGGTCAGGACGAATGCTGTCGGATCCCACGTTTTTACCCCGAACAGGAATCCCGTCAGAAACTTCGTCAGCCAGAAGGCTCCGCCGATTCCGATGACTAGCCCAATTCCCGCAAGCAGCATTCCCTGACGAATCACCATATTGCGAATGTTCGAAGCGGGCGCTCCCAGAGCCATCCTGACGCCGAGTTCCGGGGTTCGCTGCTGGACCGAGTAAGCCATTAATCCATAGATGCCGATCGCCGCCATCAGTAACGCCGACGTGCCGAAGACCGTGAGCAGCAGCATGTTGAAGCGTTCGCGCGAGGTCGTCAGCACGACGATCTCGTCCATGCTGCGGATGTGCGCCACGGGCAGACCGCCCGTCGCTTCGCGGATCGCGCTGGTGACGGCGGCCGTGAGGGTGTGGGGCTCCATCCGCGTGCGCACAATCCACCACAAGGGCGCGATGCGCGAGTTGAGCTCCGTGACTTTGTCCGGCATCTGCGCAACCGGGATATACATGGTTGGACCCGGGTCCTGATTGAGTCCGCCATCGCGTGTGTCTCCAACAACACCGATCACCTGCCGCGGTGGTTCGACGAAGACCGGTCCCATGCCCGCTCCAATCACGACGCGGTCGCTCAGCGGATCACCGTGGGGCCAGAACTGCCGCGCCATCGCCTCATTGATGATGACGACACCGGGCGCAGCTCCGTTATCTTGTTCGGTGAAATTGCGCCCGCGGACGACGGGCACCTTGAAGACGTCAAAATAACTCCACGAGACCGGGAAGTATCCTGCTCCACCCGTATTCGGATTGTTGCCGTTCGCCCGCCCGACAATGTTGAAAGGCAGCCCAAAGCCACCTTGCAGGGGCAGACAGCACGCGGCGGCACTGGCCGTGACGCCGGGAACGGCATTGATCCGCTCGGTGCCGTCGTGAATGACCGGCGCGACGCCGCTGGTCTTCAGAAACCGGTCGCCGCTGATCGACATGGCCATGGTGAGCACGTTGTGCGTGTCGAACCCGGGATCGACCGACTGCAGGTTCATAAACGTGCGAATGAGGAGCGCCGCTCCGATGACCAGAACGAGCGCAAGAGCCATTTCGCTAACGACCAGAAGAGAACGCACCTTGCCGCTGCGGAAGCCTACTCCTGCACGGTTGTTGCTCTCGTTCAAGACTGCTGCAAGACTCTTGCGCGAGGCGCTGATGGCAGGCACCAGGCCAAACAAAATTCCGGTCAGCACCGAAACTCCAAGCGTGAACAGAAGCACATTCAGATCGACCGTGACTGCCGATCCATCTTCGCCGATCCGCGGGATGCTCCCGGGATTGATCGCCAGCAAGAACCGGACCCCCGCGAATCCAAGAAGGAGTCCAAGCAGTCCGCCGGTGAGCGATACAAGCAGACTCTCGGTAAGCAGCTGGCGAATGATGTGCCAGCGTCCAGCGCCAAGCGCAGAGCGCGTTGCGAGCTCCCGCTTACGAGCGGTGGCGCGAATCAGCAGCAGATTGGCAACGTTGGCACATGCAATCAACAGCACAAGTCCGACTGCGCCCAGCAGCACGTAAAGGGACGACCGCGCATCGCGGACCATCAATTCCTGCAACAACACCACGCCGAAGCTATTGTTCGGCCCCAGCGTGCCCGGATAGGTCGCCCGATATTGATCGGCGGCCAGCTTCAACTGCGCGCTGGCCATCGGCTCAGTCACGCCCGGCTTCAAGCGCGCAATCACGCCGAAGTAGTGCGCCTGGTCGGTCGAACTGAGTTCAAACTGGAATGGCAGCCAGAGATCAGCCGGATTGTCCGTAACAAAGGCGCGGCCGATCACGCCCACAACCTGATACGGCTGTCCGTTGAGCTGAATGTTTTTGCCGACGATGCCGCGATCTCCGCCCAATCGCCGCTTCCACAGACCGTAACTCAGCACAACCACATTTCCGCCGTGGGGTCTGTCTTCCGCCGCCGTGAAAGTCCGACCCGCGATCACGGGTGCGCCAAGAACCGAAAAATAGTCAGCGGTTACGTGTACGCCTTGTACCTGTTCCGGCTGATCGTTACCGGTCAGGTTCAATCCGGCGCCACCGCTGTCGTAAGCCGCGACCTGCTGAAAAATCCCCGTCTGCTGCCGCCAGATATTGAACTTGGGCACGTTCGCGCCGGGGAAGGAACCTTGATCGCCGGTGTTCATCAGATGCACCAGCGATTGCGGATCGGGATAAGTGAGTGGCTTGAGCAGAACTGCATCAATGACGGAGAAGACGGCTGTATTCGCACCGATCCCGACCGCCATCACCAGAATCGCGACGACCGTGAATCCCGGAGCTTTCAGCAGCGATCGCACAGCAAATCGAATATCGCGCCAGATAGATTCCACTGACACGAACGAAGAACCGGCTGCCACGCTCTGTGCATTACGCGGCTTGTCTTGATTCATGCCGCCTCCTTGTGATTCAAAGAAGTCTGTGCACTCATTATGCACGCGACCCCGTCCCAAAAGTTAGCGCCACGGACAGCTACAACACAAACGCGCCGGCCCGCCTTTCCGACGCGCGAGCGACCGGGGCCCCGGTCAACTGTTGAAATATCGCGTCGCTCAAAACCCCAGCTGACGGGCGAAGAGACGGCGCAAGCTTGATCGCGGTAGGGATACCACTCACGTGGTACCCCCCGCACAGACCCGGACGGGCGCTCGTTAGCGCATCCGGTTCTTATCTCGGATGGTTGGCGGCGAAGCGGGCTGCGGGATAAGGATGGAGCACGCGGGGTCGAGGGAGCCACCGGTCACCCAGCCTGAGCATGCGTTTCCAGGGCAGGCGTTGTTGGCTTCGGCGACATAGAGTATGCCACCAGAACCCAAGCAGCCGATCCCGGAATAAGCTCAGGCTGCCGATGTTTCCCGGTACCGCGTAGTAGTTGAAGTAGCCTTGCACGACTGACCTGAGCCATTCGCCGGTTTGTCGCACAGGATCGTGCATGCGTTGGCGAAGCTGCTGCTTGATCTGTCGCAGTTTGCTCCGCATGCGCTTGCGGATCGTCAGGCGCCTCACCGAGAATTGCCCTAGTCCGTTCTTCCCGCTGATGTGCGAGAGGCCCAGAAAGTCAAACGTCTCCGGCTTGCCTTCTCCCCTTCGTTTCCGGTTCTCTTCGGCAAACCGCCCGAATTCGATCCGGCGCGTCTTTTCAGGGTGGAGTTCCAGTCCAAATTTAGCCAGTCGTTCCCGCATGTTCACCAGGAAACGATCCGCGTCAATCTGGTACTGGAATCCCGTGATGGTATCATCAGCATATCTGATGACTACCACCTCGCCTTGCGCCCACTTCCTGCGCCAGACGTTCACCCACAGATCGAAAGCGTAGTGCAGGAAAATATTTGCGAGGAGCGGTGAAATCACCGAGCCTTGCGGAGTACCTGTCTTCGGTTCCGACCATTTGCCTTCCTCCATGACTCCGGCTTTCAGCCATTTCTGGATCAGCCGCAGGATGCGGGGGTCAGCGACGCGATGCTCCACGAACTTGATCAGCCAGCTTTTGTCGAGATTATCGAAAAAGCCTCTGATATCAGCGTCCACAATGTAGTTCACCTTCTTCTTCAGGAGCGCGTACGACAGCGCATCCAGCGCGTTATGCTGGCTGCGCCCCGGGCGGAAACCGTACGAGAAGCCGAGAAAGTCTTCCTCGTAAATCTGGTTGAGGATGGTGGCCACGGCCTGTTGGACAATCTTGTCCTCCAAGGCCGCAACTCCTAATGGGCGTTGCCGTCCATCTTCTTTCTCTATGTACACTCTTCGCGAGGGCATCGCTCGATACGCTCCACGATGAACTCGGCCATGGAGATCGATGAGTCGATTCTCCAGGCCGGTTTCATACTCCTGCCACGTGACCCCGTCCACTCCGGGTGCGGCTTTCCTCTTCAGTGAGTAGAAGCTTTCCCGCAGCAGATCAACGGTCAGATGGTGGAGCAAGGCGGTGAACTTCATCTCCTTATTTTCCCTTGCTGCTTTCCGCACGCCCGCCAGCCCCTGGGGCACGCCCTCCCCGCTCTGAGTCGGGTACGTGTGAGGTTGACAAGCGTTCTCCTTGATCGACGGCCTTCCCTCCTCACCCTCCGCCAACGGTCTTCTGTCTTTGTTCGAATGATTCATCGGTACTATGCCGTCGTGTGACTCCTCGGGGACATACATGCGGGCCGTGCGGCTCTTGCCTTCGCCCACCGCCCTGTCGCCTGGTTTGGCAGCAGGTGTCTCCGAGGTCTCCCGGTTCCCGTGCATGAAGTTTCTAGGCGTGCCTGGGGTCTTCGACTACGCCGGACTGAACAGGAACTCGCGCTATCGCTCCTGTTCATGTTGCCTACCGCGCCTGTCAAAGGCGGCGGCGTCCGGATTTACAGTTTTCGGAGCTGAATACCCACCCCGCCTATACCCCTGTCTACGCTTCGCTGGGTCCCTCGCGGTAGCAGCGCAAGACTCGAGGCCGAGCGGATCGCTACTCCTTTCTCGTAAGGCTTCTTCCTCCTCTGCTTCATGCCGGTTTTAGCCCGGCGCACTGACATCGCCTGTTTTCGACAGCTATACTGGTCCATTGATGACAAAGCAAATCAAGGAGTTCAAATGATGCAATCTGAAATTAGGGTAGGGCAACGTTTCAAGTTCAACATATTGTCCGACAACCCTTCGCAAGAGCGGCAGGCGGTAGTAACTCGCGTACTTTCTAACAGAGAGGAAGGACTCGGGCCGGAGGTGGACTTCTATTTTGCATATTGGGTGGAAGCTTACGAACTTCCAGAAACAGAGGCTCCGACAGCGTTGGTGTTTGAGCGCGGAATTGACGGAAACGTATATTTCGACGGACGTCAGGTTACCATCACTTTGCTGAAGTGATCTTCCGCTTAGGAACATCGACCTTCTGTCCACGCTCCCTCTGCACCGAATCGAATCCGTTCTTCCAGCATTTTGTAGTCGCGCACGACGAGGTGACTTGCAACAAGATGATTGCAAGAAGTCCGGCGAATCGTCGGCACCTCGGAAGTTGGACAGAACTCGTAGTTGTCGAAAAATCGCGATTGCACTCACGGCTCTGGCTGGGATTCTGAGTGGTTGTCGCCTGTCACAATAGGGTGTGCTCTTAAGCGGGAGCAGTCGCATAGGACGCATTTGTCGTTGGCTTTGGGTTTGCACCCTTGATCAGCAGCCACAACATGAACAACAGTTCCACTGCTTGAAGCGGCGACACCCATCTGGAGATGATCTCTTCGTATTGTGGCAGTGCCAAAGATGTAAAACTGTTTGTCAGATAGGCGAAGCAACCAATCATCAGCAGAACCCCTAAAATTCGGGGAATGCTACCCGACCGGTATGCAAGCAGCCCAAGTGGAAACAGCCAAAGCCCCCAAAAAATTCCGGCGACATCAAATCCGCCACCACGCAGATTGAGGAACAGCCTAGCCAACGCATCGCGTTGCGGCTTGTCAAACACAGACAGGAAATCGGCTCCCCGCACCAGGATGAGGGCTGCGATGGAGTTGACTTCATTCAGAAACGCGATCGGAATGGCGACCAGAATCAACGTCAACATGGCCAGCGCGTGTCGCCGGTTGACCCCCTTGAGCAGCTCGTACAAAGCCAGGGCTACAAAGATAAACATGGCTTGACCGATAAGGTCCGCCGCAATGCCGAGACGAAAGAGAGTCTCATGGGCAGATATGTTGTTGGCAGTTGCGGCTGCATTTCCGCGCACCAAAATCTTGCTGGGAACATACATCAGGGCGAAGAAACCGGGAATTGACGCCACCGTATACAGCAGGCCTGCGACTCTGCCTGGATTGTTCGTGAGAGTCATGTGTCCTCCGTTTGCGTCGGCCAGTCTAACCCGAAAGCGCGGCAGAGGTTGTCAAGACTTTAGCGCCACCGAAGGCCGTTAGCAGTCGGTCAGTTGGTAATAAATCGCCATGTCACTCATCGAGAGGGTTCTGAGTGACATCGCCTGGTTACGCCAGTTGTGGATTGTGCGTCCTGTCTGCTGGCCCTTGCAATGCACAGGTGAGAGAATTGCGTGTTCATGAACCTACCAACTGGGAAATCGGAGTCACAGCTGGGTAGAGTGCTGGGATACCAGCCCATTCCAATCGGCAGCGGCCTCAAACGTGCAATTTGGTCCGCCATCACCTCTATTCCTGCGGCACTCACCGCAACCGGAATCTCAGATAGCACTGCTGTGTCCGACGGCTTTCGCTGTGTATTCTCGCCCGGGACGATGCTGGCGCTTCGGTTAGTGAAGCCTGAGAGTAGCCATCGAGGGTTGGGCGCATTCCTCGATGCCGTGGGTGCTTATTCAAGAATGATGTCCTTCGCCTTGTTGTTAAACGCCATTTTCTATGCACTTCTGGTCTTTGGGGCGCTGACCGCTATTTCTGGAGCAAAGGCGGACAGAGTGCAGAAGAGTCAATGAGCGCAATCGCCTGGTTACAACAACCATGATTTTCGGCCGAAAATTTCAATCCGCGCTGTTCACCGTAGTCGAAACGTTCGGAGTATAAATGAAGCTGTGGCCTTCCGAGAGCTTCCTGAGTTATTGGGTTCGGGTGGAAGAAATCCGCTGTGAGCTTCGGGAGTCGCTTAAAAGAAAATCGCCCACCCCTTGCGATTTCTCCAAAGAGTGGGCAGTCTGAAATCGATCACGAAAAGAAAACGCCGTTGCGCTCATGCGCAAGCAGCGAGAATTCGTTCACTGAAGTCTCGGCGGGATCAGACACAAAGGTCGCAGTGTCGGTTTGACCAGCCCACGCAATCTGCGCTACATTTTGCACAAAATCTCCAGCGAAGCCATTTTTCAGGTCGCGGAGCTTTGTCCGCCCCATAGGATGGCTCCAGCGAATGTCCCATGAGACTTCCGCGTCCACTTCCGGCCCATCCATCAGCGCGTTGACGACATCGTGGTAATCCTCGACGTCAACATCGCTCGCCTGGAAGGATGCCTTCCCAGCGGCGAAATTTACCGAAATGGTGCTTTCAGAGATTGGGATCGTCCAGAACAGCCCACTTTCCGTGATTCCAGGATTGAAATCGTGAATTTGCACGTCCTCCACGGGACTTGTGAAAACATCAAGTCATATGAAGGCGAACGCACCGTGGTGGTTGCGCCCGTCCGCGCCCACGAACTCGCCCCGCATGAAACGAACGTCGGCTTCGAAGGGAAGATGCTCAGGAGCCTGGCCACTAACAGTGTGCGTGCCCTTACCGCCCACTGCAGCCCACCCAATGAACCCATTGAAGTTCGTTATGGTCGAGGGCTCAGCACCGCTTGCCGGCAAGAACACATGGAACAGAGGCCCTGACGGCCCGAGCAGTTGAAGACCTCCAGGAATGGGAAGTGGTGTAGCCGTGGTCGTGCTGTTGTGTCCGTGAGCAGCTGATGCCGTACTGCTAATCGTGCCGGATCGAGCCACCTCGGGAAGCAACCCTGCGGCTGCGAGAGCCGCAGCGGTCAGGCCAGTTTTCTCAAGAAACCCTCTGCGGCTGAGTAGACGTTGCGTGAAATGGCGATGGCCGGGATAAGCCACGCCTCCGGCGACATTCAAAGCTAGTTTGTTTAGAGTCATGACCTCCTCCTGAGAGTAGAACTCACCCATGAACCGGACGTACAGGAGCTGGAGAAGAACGTTGCGGAAAGAAATTATGTACGTTATCCAGCGGATGTCAACGAAAAATGCGGAGGCGAGGAAAGCGTCGAATGGTAGTGAGACCGGTATCCCAAGCACACCTGAGTGCGGGTTTCCATTGTTGGCGGAATATCGCCATGTCACCAACTACGCCCCCGGGCCCACCCCTCTGGGCTCGTGAGCGACATCACCTGATTACGCCAACTATCTTCCAAACAGCTCCCGAACGGTATCTAATCTTACGCCATGGCCATTCGTTCGCTAGTTGCGGCTTGTTTGTGCTGGTCTGCAATCGCGGCAGGGCAGACTTCCGCTGCAGCGAAGACCTACGACGTTAAGGACGCGTACCAGATTTACAGCCTCCTGCTTTCACACGAAGAGTTGTTCAATTTCGCAAAGGGCCCGCTGATTATCCAAGCGGAGACGGAGGAGTCAAAGGGAGATCTGTCTGAGCCATGCGTGACCCCGGAAGCAGCCAGTCGATTTAAAGACGCGATTGCCGACTACAAGCGTGTTAATAAAAAGCAATGGCTTTTGCAGCGGCAGTTCCAGATCGAGAAGCCTTACGGAATTGTGAGTTCCGAGACCATCGGGATTCGCTATCCGGAGTCGGATGGACTGCGCAACCTTGCCGAAACGACAAGATATATCATCATGTCCGCCGTAGGCTTCAATAGGGAAAAGACTCTGGCCGTTGTTTACTACGGTAGTTCCTGCGGTAGCCTGTGCGGCAGTTGGCGCTTCCATCCTATTGCGAAGATTGATGGCAACTGGAAAGAAGTGCCGGGCGTGCCCTGCGAAACGATCTCCTAACTGTTGCAAATATTGAAGTCGAATACAAACGTCCTGCGATGATCTGAAAGAACATTGTTCCGCGGCCGATAATTGTGGCAAGCTGGACAGATGGCAAAAGCTTACAGAACTGATGTGGTCGGCAAAAAGAAGTTTCAAGAGGAAATCCGGCACCGCAGGAATGCTCTCAAGCCAGAGCGCGTGCAATGTCCGTTAGCTGGTTGCGAGTGTACTTATGAAATGTACGGCTACAGACCCTCGAATCTTGAGGACAACGTAGCGACTCTCCAAGAACGACTCAAGCGAGAACATCCCGATCACACCAGCGAGGTGCTAGCGGTGAATGAATTTCGCAAAGTGCCGAGGTGAACAATGTGCTGGCGAATCCTCAGCGCGTTTTTCGCACGAATCTTCCTTTTCGCTGGTCTGGCACTTACCATTGGATTCTGAGTGAGGCCTGATTACATCAACTATGTGTTAGGGGGCGAGAAGCTGTGTTGGCAGAACGACAAACTCTGACAAGCCTTCTGTCGATTCAAAACCCCCGCCAATGCTCACGCGAACTAAGTCGCGCCCCCGAGCGTCCCGCCACCGAGCCATAGCCTCGCATGGGACACCTCCCGGCTGCGGATAAGTGCTCCGATCATCCAGAAGAGTGACACTGAAGATCAGCACTTTGTCGATGATGGTGTGGCGACGTTGCTCCGAGTCTACAAATTCCGCTCTACCCAAGAATCTGACGGACCCCGCGATTTTGGCGGGTTTGATCTTCAGCCACTCCCCTCACCAGCTATGAGACGGTAGTCAAGTACATTCGCACCACCAAAACTACCACCGGACTGAGAGTGAGTGCTCGTTTACTGCGCAGGCGATACGAAAGAGGCGAATCGATATCCGATCAGGAAATGCGACAACTTGTGCTTACCCATAACAAGACGCTACCCCGCTGGAACTACACCCTGGCTCCAGCAACTATGTAATATTATTTTTGCGCGCTTCCTTAGCGGTCGTTTGTTTGGGCCGGGATTGTTGGTTCTGAGTGTTAAGGCCTGGTTTCGACAGTTGATTTCGACCGCTGAATTCCGAATTCCCGCTCGGGAAGAACCTGCCCTGCGGCAACGTCTGAGACAAGTCGAATTCAGGGAACTTTGTAGACCGAAGCCGCGTATTTGGTCGATGAACGAGTGGGAGCTCAATGCCTCATCACAGTCGGCTGGCCAGTTTTGTGGTGGGTGCCTTCTGCATAGGGCATCTTTACGCGCAAGGTCTCTGGCACTGGGAGGGCCCATCAACTCATAGCACGCGATTCGTCGTTAGCAAGCAACGCGATTTTCCCGGTGGAGCGAGTGGATTTTGTCCTGTTGCCCTCGCGTCGGAACTTCGGAGGAACGTGAGATGAAGATGGTAATTGGCGGATCGTGTGCGCTCCTCCTCGCACTGACAACGCACGGACACGCCCTCAAGGCCGCGTCGTCGTGTGAGAGCTTGTCATCCTTAGCGCTCCCGAACACTTCGATTACCCTCGCCCAGATGGTGCCGGCCGGAGCATTCACTCTGCCTGGAACGGGCCCTGCGGCGCCGCAATTCAGCCAGCTGCCGACCTTTTGCCGTGTGGCAGCCACGCTTACTCCCTCGTCGGACTCTGACATCAAGATTGAGGTCTGGATGCCGGCTGCTGACTGGAACGGAAAGTTCCAGGCCGTCGGCAATGGCGGCTGGGCGGGAACCATCAGCTACGGCGCGCTGGCCTCGGCGCTGCAGGAGGGTTACGCGACGGTATCGACGGACACTGGACACGCAGGCGCGAATGCGTCGTTCGCGATCGGACATCCGGAAAAAGTCATCGATTTCGCCTATCGTGCCGTCCACGAGATGGCGGTGAAATCGAAAGCCATCATTGCGACGTTCTACGATCGCGCACCAGGGTTTTCGTACTGGACGGGTTGCTCCACTGGGGGGCGGCAGGCCCTGATGGAGGCTCAGCGCTACCCGGAAGACTTCGATGGGATTATCGCCGGCGCTCCAGCGAATAATCAGACGCAGCTGTGTGCCTGGCGGATCGCAGTGGAAGCGAGGATCCTCCAAAGCCCGGCGAGTGTTGTCCCTCGCGCCAAACTCGCCCTCCTCAATCGCGCCGTGCTCGCCGCATGCGACGCAATCGACGGAGTGAAGGACGGCCTGCTGACGGACCCACAACAATGCCAGTTTGATCCTGCAACACTTTTGTGCCGCGGCGCCGACCGGGACGATTGCCTGACGGCGCAACAGATAGAGGCCGTGAAGATGGGGTACGCCCCGGCAAGGCGAAAGACGGGGGAATTGATTTACCCCGGCTTAGTGCCCGGCGGCGAAACAGGTTGGGCCATGTTGACAGGCGCCAAACCTGAACCTGGATCGATCGACGTGGGTATGTTCAGGTTCGTCGCCCACGAAGACCCGGCGTGGGACTGGCGCACGTTCGACCTGGACCGCGATACCTCCCTGATCGACAAGAAAGCCTCTTTCATCGACGCCGTGAATCCGGATCTTTCCGCCTTTCGGGCTCGTGGTGGGAAACTTCTCATCTTTCATGGCTGGAATGATGGCGGATCCGGCGGGGCGATCTCGCCGCAGAACACTGTCAACTATTACTCAAGTGTGTTGGCAAAAATGGGATCGCAGCAGCAGGATTGGCTGCGGCTCTTCATGGTACCCGGCATGGAGCATTGCGGAGGTGGGCCGGGGCCCGACCAAGTGAACTGGATGGCCGCGCTAGAGCGTTGGCGCGAGTCCGGAATCGCACCCGATCGATTGATCGCATCGCGAGTCAGAGACAACCGTGTCAACATGACACGGCCACTCTGTCCCTATCCACAAGTCGCGCACTACGCAGGCGTGGGCAGCACGAACGACGCGGCAAACTTCGCGTGCAAGGTGCCTTGATCTCTTCTTTGAGCCGTCTAACACGGTTTGCAGCCGGCAGCGGCCGGTACGAGCGAAAGCCGCTGCGGCTGAAACCTCAGAAACTAGGAATCTGGCGGGTAGTTGGCGTAACATCGCCATGTCACGTATTGACCACTGGTCAATACGTGATAAGGCCTGATTTCAACACCGATTCGACACTCTGTCCCGTTTTGACGTAGAGTGCTGCCCATGAAGGGCAAAACGATTGAGTCAGTTCTACTGCTGATTTTCGTTGGAGTCGCTGGCTTGGATGGAGATGCCACAACATGCATCGCCAGCAAGAAGTTCAAAGTCAAGGCGGTGTGTGGAGCAGTCACCGACCCTACCGGCGTGCCCATTCCAAAGGTTGATGTCGAGCTGCTGGACAATCATTCGGTCATTCTGCAGCGAGTCGTCACCAACGAGGACGGCCGTTTCGACGGAGTGCTTGCCTGATTTCGCCAACTGTGCGTCGTAGTGCCGGATTGCCCCCCAACCACCAAGTGGGGCCCCCACGAATTCTTGGGGTCCGTTTGAACCCACCCAGCCCGCAAGCTCTTCCCAGGGACTCAGACACTGAATCTGCCGCTAAGGGTGTAGAATTCCGTCAACCTGAAACCTGGAATGTGGGTACCCAGGAATTTCTGCCAAAGTTGTCGGCTTCTGGCCTTGCTCGTGACGGACCAACACAGTCAAAGCACGTAAATCTTAGAGAAATCGAGTCCTATGAGAATTCTGCTCTACAACCCCGACAACGGGGTAACCAGAAATTTCATGCCACACCTCTGGATGTTTCTCCTGCAAGCGCTGACTCCGCCCGAGCATGAGGTGCTGCTAATCGATGGCAACGCTCAGCCCATGGACGAGTCTCAGATCGCGCAATACGTGCGCGACCAGGAGATTGGGATGGTCGGCATCGGTGCGATGACGAGAATGATCGCCAAGGCCTATAGCATGGCCGACGCCATCCGCACCACGGGAGTGCCGGTAGTCATGGGCGGACCTCACGTCACCGAACTGCCGGATGAGGCCCTCGGCCGCGACGGCGGCACGCGTCACGCCGACGCCGTGGCTCTTGGCGAAGCCGATGAAACCTGGCCGCTGATTGTGAACGATGCCGTCCGCGGCGGGCTCAAAGACGTCTACGCCCCAATCGATGCCAGCGGCAAAGAGCGCAAGCCATCTCTCAAGGACTATCCCGCCATTCCGTGGCAGTCGATCGATCTTGACCAGTTCAATCTGGTGCCCAAAGCCGCGACCGCCATGCTCCAGAACGTAGGAGAAGGCTGGGGGACCTTTCACATCATTCCCGTCGAGTCCGGACGAGGTTGTCCCTACGGTTGCGAGTTCTGCACGGTGACCGGATTTTTCGGAGACTCAATTCGCTTCCGTACCAATGAGAGCGTCGTTAGTGAACTGCTCCGGTTGAAGAAGCGCGCCCGCAGCGAAAAAGGCCAGATGGCGGTCTTCTTCATCGATGACAATTTCGCCATCAACATCAAACGCACCAAGTCGTTGCTTCGCGATATCGTTGCCGCGGGCGCCCAGGTCCATTGGGTGGCTCAGATCAGCGCCAACTTGCTGCGGGATGAGGAACTGGTCGACCTTATTGCCGCCTCAGGAGGTAAGTGGGTCTTCATCGGTATGGAGTCCATCGATCCCGCCAATCTCAAAGACGTGAACAAGGGATTCAACAAGCCCGGCGAGTATGCCGCCGTGCTGGAACGGCTCGCCAAACGCAACGTCTATGCGATCACGTCGTTTATTTTCGGCATGGACAATGACACGCCCGGCGTGGCCGAGCGCACGCTCCAACAAGTCCGCACTTGGCCGCCGGGTCTTCCGATTTTCGGCCTACTGACTCCGTTGCCTGCAACCCCGCTCTACAAGCGCCTGGAGACCACCGGTCGCCTAACCCGCCTTAAGCATTGGCAGGAGTTCATCCCTTTTACCATGGCCCACACCCCGCTGAAGATGACCATCGAAGAAGCTCATGCCGAAGTGAAATACGGTTGGTCCCATGCGTACAGCCCAGAAGCCCTGGCCCAAGCCGTCGAAGCGCTCGATGACCAGCCACTCGGGTATCGCATTAACATCTTCCTCGCGCGCCTTTGTTTCCGCGGCATCTATTTCCCCATGATGGGTCGCCGGGCATGGCTGAAAGTGATTGCGCAAAACCGCCAAACGATCTTCAAACTGGTGAAGGAAGCCGTCTTCGGCCGCAGAGCCCGGCTCATGACTTCCAAACGCGAACGTCCTTGCGAAGATGCGGTCAAGCCGGAAATCCCTGGCGAGGTCAGCGCCTGACAGCCTGCTGAAAAGCTACTCCCTTCCGCGAGCGAGTCGGGAGAAGAGGAGTGTGCAAGCGTTGTGTCAAGATCCAGTCTTCGCCTTTCGTAGTTGGCGTAACATCGCCATTTCACTCATCGAGGTTCAGTGAGTGTAACCGCCCTGTTACACTCCGACCACTAGTGTCGCTGCCGCGAGTCGACGCTCCGAGGATTGCAGAATGGGGACGTTAAATTGTTCCGAGGCGATGATATAGTTTTGCGGCGAAAACCAGTTAATCGTAGCCTCAAAGCGCGCTCTTGCGTTGCTCGGAGATTGTGATGGGACGAATCCACGTTCTACTGTATCTCTACATGTCCAGTTCCCTCTTTGCGCAACAACCGCAAATCCAATTCCAATCGGTTCCTGATCCCTTGAAACTTCCAGCGCATCTGTATCTCGGTGAAGCCGCTGGAGTGGCGGTCAATTCCAAGGGGCACATTTTCGTCTTGTCGCGCGGCAACTCGACCGGCCCGGCTTACGGAGCCGCTGCGGCACAACTGCTGGAGTTCGACGCTGAGGGGAAGTTCCTGCGAGAGATTGGCCACAACCTGTACGCCTGGTCTTATGCGCACTCCGTCAAGGTCGATAAGGAGGACAACATCTGGGTGGCCGACAAGGGCTCGGACATGGTCATCAAATTTAATCCCGAGGGCCGTGTAGCCATGGTTTTCGGACGCAAGCAGGAGGCGTCTGACGAGAAGACCGGACCTCTGCCGCACCCGAACCCGCCGCTGCCTCCTGTAGATGGCATGTTCCGTCAGGTGACCGACATGGCGTGGGACAAGGCGGGCAACACCTACATCAGCGATGGCTATATCAATTCGCGCATCGCGAAGGTCGATAAAAACGGCAAGTGGATTAAGTCGTGGGGAGAACCTGGAGACCAAGCGGGGCAGTTCAGCACCCCTCACAGCATTGCTATCGATGCGGAAGACCACGTCTACGTGGCCGACCGCGGCAATCGCCGCATCCAGGTATTCGACAGCGAAGGAAAGTTCCTTCGGCAAATCACTATTGATGTGGCATTTGATCCGAACGCCAGCCCCGCAATTGGGAACAAGCCAGTCTTACCTATCAAAGGATCCCAGACGATGGCGCCGGGCTCGCCCTGGTCAATCTGCATCACGCCTCCGCCGAACCAGGTGCTGTTTAGTTCTGATGCCTACCCTGGTCGCATTTATAAGCTAAGTCTTGACGGTAGAATTCTGGGAGTGCTGGGGGAATCCGGCAAACAGCTCAAGCAGTTCGGGTGGATTCACGAAATTGCATGTCCGTCCGACAATGAACTCTATGTGAGCGAGTTGTTGAACTGGCGGGTACAAAAACTAGTTCTCAAAGCGGGTCCTGAGAGGCACTGAGATGCTATCCCTATTGTACTCATTGGCCGGACGGGGATTTTGAGTGCAATGGCCCGGTTTCGCCAATTGAGGGGGAGGGACACCTTTCCGCGATGCGCCGGCGCAACAAGATCCTGATCGTCCTCGCCATCGGGGTGCTCGCTGTGTGGGCGTTTGCCGGCCGCATCCTGGCTCCGTACTTCAATCCTGTTCACAAGCCGCCGCC
>Ga0209804_1001103_pt1 | contig 18169 bp, 15 predicted proteins | sample GraSoiAngelo_139_FD_185896 | JGI IMG/M metagenome (GOLD analysis project Ga0209804, IMG submission 185896) | Grasslands soil microbial communities from the Angelo Coastal Reserve, California, USA - 14_0929_12_20cm (SPAdes) (version 2) | ecosystem: Environmental > Terrestrial > Soil > Grasslands ... | reverse complement strand
TTGACGCGCCCGGGCGCCGAGGCGACCACCCGAGGTGCCTCGCCGAACGTCGCTCGGAACAGGGCTGACGCGTTGCCAGTCATGGGGTTGACAAGGATTCCGTTTGACAAGAATTCGGGCCAATGCTACCGTTGGCCAGCCGATTCCACCACCTCTCCAAGGTCACCCGGAGACACAAGCGTATGAGGGCGTGCGTCAGGTACGCGCTGGTGCTGTTTGCCGCGACCCCGACTCTGCTAGGTGCGCAGGGCTTCGGCATTTACGAGCAAGGAACGTGCGCGATGGGACGCGCGGGTGCCGGGGTGGCGGCGCCCTGCTCGGACGGCTCCGCCATGTTCTTCAACCCCGCCGGCCTAGCCGGTCTCACGGGCGGGCACGCCACGATCGGTGTGACGCTACTCGACGTGCGCGGCGGCTTCACCGACGGTGTGTTCCAGCAAAAGACCAAGCTGGACGATCCGCTGCTCGCCGTGCCGCAAGTCTATATCTCGTACGCGGCTACACCCAAGCTCGGCATCGGCGTCGGGCTGTTCGCTCCCTACGGACTCGAGACCAAGTGGCCCACGGCGTTCGACGGCCGGTTCGCTGGATACAAGAACATTCTCCAGTCGCTCTACATCCAACCCACCCTCGCCTATCAGGTGTCACCGCGGCTTTCGCTCGGCGCAGGCCTCGACGTCGTGCTCGGGAAGGTGGAGCTGAACCAGCGGCTGGATCTTGCGGCCACGCCGGTCCCGCTTCCGGGCGTGCTGCCGGGCACGGTCTTCGGTCAATTCGGGATCGCGCCTGGGACCGACTTCGCCAATGCGCATCTCGAGGCGACCAAGACGAGCATCGCGGCGCACTTCGGGGCGATCGTGAAGGTGAGCGACCGGCTTTCGTTCGGCGCGAATTTCCTGACGCAGGCGAAGTTCGACTACTCGGGCACGGCGACTTTCACGCAGGTGCAGACCGGCTTGATCCTCCCCTCCGCGGTCTCAGTCGGCGCGCTCACGATTCCGGCGGGCTGCCGAATTGACGACCTCCTAAGTACTCCGACGCTTGCATGCAGCACGAGCCCCACACCCTTCGGCCTGAACCTGTTCGACCCGTCCACTGGCGCATTCCGCACCCAGCCGGTGACAACCACGATCAAGAATCCATCACAGCTCGCGCTGGGAGTGGCATACAAGCTCCAGAACGGTTGGACGCTGTTGGGCGATTACCAGCTCACCTGGTGGAGCCAGTTCAACGAGCTGGATATCACCTTTCCCCAGACGCCCTCCGGTCTCTTAGACCGCACGTTGTTCGAGAAGTACCACAATACGAGTGGGTTCCGGTTCGGCGCGGAATGGGCCAAGGATGCGAAATGGACGTTCCGCGGCGGCTATCTGCACCACGATGGTGCGGCTCCCCCCGAGACGGTGACGCCGCTGTTGCCGGAGGGGCAGCGCAACGAGTTCACGGTCGGCACGACGGTGAAGCTCGCCGCGGCGCTCAGCGCCGATCTCGCGTATCAGTACATCCGGCAGAACGATCGGCGCGGCCGGACTCGCGAGCCACTCGTAGGAGCAGCGACGACCGGGTTGAACAACGGCCTATACGACTTCCAGGCGCACCTGTTCGGGGTGTCGCTCAGCTACGCGTTCTAAGGGAGCCCGACGATGACGATCCGCCGCATATCGCTCGCCGCCGGACTGGTCCTTGCCGCCGCCGGCTGCAGTAACGACGATCTGATCACCACTCCCGTCCCGTACAAGGGCGGGGCCATGTTTCAGCGCTACGTATCGCTCGGCAACAGCATCACGGCGGGCTTCCAGGCGGGCGGGATCAACGACTCGACCCAGAAGCAGTCGTACGCGGTGAAGCTGTCCGTGGCGATGGAGGGCGATCCGTTCTACCGCCCGAGCCTGACGATTCCCGGATGCCCACCCCCGATCGATACGTTGTTTACGGCGTCCGGGGCCCCGCACCGTCTCGGCGGCGCCCTCGCGCCACCGTGCTCGCTGCGCAGCGCGCCGCTCCCGCCATACGTCAGTAACGTGGCGGTGCCGGGGGCCACCGTGTTCGACCCGGTCCACGCCGGCCCAACGCCGTCCGCCAACGCGCTGACGCTGCTCATCCTGGGCGCCCGGTCGCAGATTCAGGCGATGCGCGCCGCGCAGCCGACGTTCGTGAGCGCTTGGATCGGCAACAACGACGTGCTCGGCGCGGCCGCCGACACCGCCAACGCGGGCAACCCGGCGGAAGTAACGGACACGGCCGTGTTCCGCGCGCGCTACGACTCGCTGCTCGTCGGGTTCGACTCGACGCCCTCCATCCAGGGCGGCATTCTGATCGGCGTGGTGGACGTCGCGGCGATCCCGTACTTCTCCTACGGCGTCACGTACTTCGGGGCGTTCCTCCAGGGGAAGCTGCCGGCTGCGATGGTCGTCTCGCCGACCTGTGCCCCGCGATCCTCGGGCGGCATCGGCGACACGGTGCTGGTGGCCTTTCAATACGGGTTCGGCTTGATCGGCGCCGCCGCGGCCGGCGTGCCGGACACGCTGGACTGCGCGAACGACCACAACATCGAGCCCGGGGAGCTGGCCAACATCCACGCGACGGTGGCGGCGTACAATGCGGTGATCAGTGCCCGGGCCACGGCACGGCAGTGGGCGTACGTGGATCCCAACGGACCGCTCGCCACGCTGCGCGGCGACACGACGCAGGTGCGCATCTTCCCGAACACCGCCGCCACAAGCTGCAACGGGACGGCCTCGGGGAGTCCGTTCGGACTGGCGTTCTCCTGTGACGGCATTCATCCCAGTAACGCGACGCACCACTTGATTGCGCAGGTGCTCGTGCAGACCATCAACGCCACCTACGGCTCGGCGATCCCCGTGGCCGGGGTGCCCTGACGCGAACCGCGCGCCTCCGGCGGGGTAGCGAACACGGCATCCGCACGGCGGATGCCGTTTTGCTAATGCGACTCGCCCAAATTCTTGCCATCGCGTTCCCCGCCCTGACGGGCGGGGCCATGCTGCACGCGGCCATGGCCCAGGCCGTCGAGCGCACCGACGTCCCGGCCCGCGGCATCCTGCGCGTGACGTTCGACCCCCGCATCATGACGTGGAACGACGAGTTCACGGACGCCGGACGCCGCCGGCTCGGGTTCGGCCTCACGGGCGACACAATTGGCAGCCGGTACATCCCGGTGTTGGGGCAGCTCGAGCAGAACGTGCGGACCGTGACCGGGGACCTGATCCCCGTCATTCGGCCCCAGGTGCTCGGCCACGGCGATCGCGAGGCGTTGCTGTCGCGCTTCGTGGCGAGCCTCGGGGCGGGGCTGTTGAGCGTGCGCCAGGAGCGCCGCACCTATCCCATCACCGCCGAGCTCGGTCTCACCGATCGCCTCTCGGTGAGCCTCATGGTGCCGATCGTCCGCGTGGCGACGCGGGCCTCGCTGCAGCTTTCCAACCGGGGCGCCAACCTCGGCGTGAATCCGCTCGTGCTGAACACGCCGGGAGCGCGAGGGACGGACTCCCTTTTCTTCGCGCAGTTCGATACGGCCCTGGTCCGACTGGACCAGCAAGTCGCCCAGTGCACGCCCGCGCCGGCGCCGTGCGCGGCGAGGGACAGTTCGGCGCGCTGGCGCGCCGTGCGCGATGCGCTGCACGGCTCCGTGTACGGCCTGGGGCAGACGGGCTCGCCGTTCCTGCCGCTCGACACGTCCACCGCGGGCAAGGCCATCGACAGCACGGTCGCGCGGATCCAGCGTGGTCTCAACGTGACGTTCGGGATCGCGGGGTTCGATACCACAGTCGCGCTCGCGTTGGACACTCTCAGCGGCGCCACGTTCGAGCAGATCCTCGTCAACCCCGATTCGACCGGGTTCGGGTACGCCACCGTGCCGTTCATCCGGAACTTCCGCTACCGCATGGGCGACGTGGAGCTCGCCGCGAAGTACCGGCTCCTCGCCGGACCGCACTACGCCGCCGCCGTGCAGGCGCTGGTCCGGCTGCCGACGGGCGCGAAGGATTCGGCCAACGACTTGCTCGCCCAGTGGGTCGGGGATCACCAGCTGGACCTCGAAGGGCGGCTGATGCAGGAGCTGTCGGTGGGGCCGCTCTGGCTCAATGTGGCCGTCCGCGCCGGGATGCAGCGAGCGGGGACGCGGGTGCGCCGCGTCGCGCCCTGGGACGCATTTCTGGTCCCGGCTGCGGCCACGGCGGCCCTGCGCTGGGATCCCGGGGACTTCGTCGGCGTGGACGTAGCGCCGCTGGTGCGCCTCGCGCCGGAGTTCGCGGCCGGGTTCACGGCGGGGTACTTCTCAAAGGCGCGCGATCACTACGCGTTTCAATCGTCCCAGGACTCGGTGGCGCTCGTCACCCGAATGGGGTTCGCGACGCCGGCGAGCGTGCTCGACGAGGGCACGTCGGAGCGCCGCCTGCGGCTCGGTTTTGCGATGACCTACCACGGCCCCACGGTGGAAGGCGGCTTTTCGATCGAGCAGACCGTCAGCGGCGTGGGCGGCTTCGTCCCGGCCGCGACGGTGTATCGGTTGGTGATGCGGACGTCGCGGAACCTTTTCTGAGCAGCTCGGCCGCATGGCCGAGCGCGCTCTCCATGTCGGGATCGCCCAGCATGCGCGCCAGCTCGCGGGTCCGCGCCTCCCCGGTGACCGTCCGCACGTCGCTGGTCGCCACGCCACCGCGCGCCCCCTTGGCCACGACCAGCTGGTGGCGGGCATACGCCGCGATCTGGGGAAGGTGCGTGATGACGAGAGCCTGGCGGCGCTCGTCTCGCGTGACCGCGGCCAGTGCCTCGCCCACTCGCCCGCCCACCTCCCCACCGATGCCCTGGTCCACTTCGTCGAACACGAGCGTCGGCACGGCGTCGTGCTCCGCCAGCACGACTTTGAGCGCCAACATCAGACGCGACAGCTCGCCACCCGAGGCGACCTTGCCGAGGGAACGGGACTCGAGACCGACATTCAGCTGCACCTCGAAGGTCACATCTTCGCTACCGTGTGCGCCGTGCGCGCTGCGCGGTTGCAGCGTCACACCAAACCGGCCTCCCGGCATGCCCAGCGCCGGGAGCAGCTGATTCACAGCCGTGGCCAGCCGCCCGGCGCCCTCTTGACGCTTGGCGCTGAGCGCCGCGCACGCGCGGGCGAAGTCGGCCGCGGCGCTCGAGCGCTGGCCGGCGATCTCGCGGAGATCCAAGTCCGCCGTGTCGAGCAGCTCGAGCTCGCGGGCGGCCCGGTCGCGGGTGGCGAGCACGTCGGGCAGGGCGGGACCGTACTTCTGCGTCAGGCGGAACAGCGCATCGCGGCGCTGCTCCACCGTGGCGAGCCGGCCGGGATCGCCCTCGATGCCGGCGCCGTAATCGCGCGCCGCCTGCGCCAGCTCCTCGACGTTGGCGAAGGCCCCGTCCACCATGTCCCGCCACCGCTCGACCGACGGGTCGAGCTTCACGAGGCTCGCGAACAGCTTCGCCGCGCGCGACAGCCCCGCCGTGTTCACCGTGTCGAGCGCCTGCTCCAGCTCGCGTGACAGCCGGCCCAACTCGTCGGCATGCGCGAGACGTTTCGCCTCGGTTTCCAGCGCTTCCGTCTCTCCCACGCGGGGGGTGGCGCGGGAGATCTCGTCCACCACGTGGCGGAGGTAGTCGGCCTTGCGCTGCACGTCGTCGCGCTGCGCCAGCAAGGCCGCTTCCCGCTGCTCGAGCTCCCGCAGGCGCGCGTGCGCGTCGCGCACCGCGGCCCGCTCGACGGCGGCCGCGGCGTACAGGTCGAGAATGTCGCGCTGTGCGTCCGACTTGAGCAGCGACTGCGTCTCGTGCTGCCCGTGCAGGTCGACCAGCAACGCGCCGAGCTGTGTCAGGATACCCACCGTGGTGGGGCTGCCATTGACCCAGGCGCGGGATCTCCCCTCTCCCGTGATCTCCCGCTTCAGCACCAAGCGGCCGTCGTCCGCCTCCACACCCAGGGCGGTGAAAGGCGGTGAAAGCCGGTGGAGGGCGGTGGAGGTCAATTCGAACGCGCCTTCGATCACGGCCTTCGACGCGCCCGGCCGGACCACGTCGGCCGAAGCCCGTTCCCCGAGCAGGAGGGCAAGCGCGTCCACCAGCATCGACTTGCCCGCACCGGTTTCGCCGCTGAGGACGTTCAAGCCAGGAGTGAGAGAGAGGGTGACGTCGGCGATGACGGCGAGGTCGCGGACGCGCAGCTCCGTCAGCACTACTTACGCTCGCGGTCGGAGAGGTCGCCCCACTGCAGCTTCTTGCGCATACGCGCGAAGAAGCCCTCGGGCCCGAGCCGCACGAGCAGCACCGGCTGCTCGGCGCGCTTGACCACCAGCCGCTCGCCGGCCTGCATGGTGGTGCCGACCTGGCCGTCGAACGACACGAGCACGTCCTCCGTCCACGGGGGGATCGGCTCCACGGTCACGCTGGCCTGGGACGGCACGACCAGCGGGCGTACAGCGAGTGTGTGGGGACAGATGGCCGCGACCACGATGGCATCGACCCCGGGGACGACGATCGGGCCTCCGGCCGAGAGGGCGTACGCCGTCGAGCCAGTGGGCGTCGCCACCACGATGCCGTCCGCCGAGTACTGGCCCACCTCGTCGCCGTCGACCGAGACGCGCAGCCGGATGACCCGGGCCACGCCGCCCTTGTGGACGACGGCGTCGTTCAGCACCACCGGCTCGGGGCGGCTCTTGCCCTGCTTGTCCAGGATGAACGGTGCGAGGGCGAGGCGCGACTCGGTGGCGTAGGCCCGTCGCACCAGCACGTCGAGCGCCCAGTCGAGCGTCTGCGCGTTGGCCGTGGTGAGAAAGCCGACGCGCCCGAGGTTGACGCCGAGAATCGGGGTGCGGGCTCCGTTGAGGCTGCGGGCGCCGCGCAGCAGCGTGCCGTCGCCGCCCAGCGTCACGAGGCACTCGAGCTGGGGCGCGCTGTGCAGCGGGGCGGGCGCGGGCTCGGGCCACACCCCCGCGATGTGCTCTTCGGTGAACAACGTGAGACCCAGCCGGGGCGCGACCTGCGCGAGATGCGCGAGGATGCTCTTGAGATCGCGGTAGCTCGGGTTGCCGACGACCCCGACGTTCATGAGCGCGCGGGCGATTCCTCCGCCGCGAGCGCGCGCACCCGGGCGGCGATCGCGCTGCCCGTCAGGCCGACCTCCGCGAGCTGCTGGGCGCGCGGCGCGTGCTCGTACGTGCGATCGGGCACACCGAGCAGCCCGACCCGCACGTCCGGGGCCAGCGTCGCGACTAGTCCCGCAAGCTGGGCGCCGAAGCCGTTGGTCACGGTACCATCCTCCACCGTGACGAGGAGGCGATGGTCGCGGAGCAGGCCGTCGAGCAGCTCGCGGTCCACCGGCTTCACGAACCGGCAATTCACCACGCTCACGTCGAGGCCGTCCGCGGCGAGCCCTTCCGCGGCGGCCAACGCCGGCTGGCACATGGCGCCGACCGCGAGCAGCGCGCACTCGCGGCCTTTACGCAACAGCTCCCACGTGCCGTACGGGATCGGCGCCACCTCGGCGGCGGGGGGCGCCTCGCCCGGCGCCCGGTCGCGGGGGTAGCGGATCGAGAACGGCCCGTCGGGATGCTCCAGCGCGCAGCGCAGCAGCCCGATCAGTTCGGCGCTGTCCTTAGGCGCCGTTACCGTCATGTGCGGGACCGCCAGCAGGTACGCGATGTCGTACAGGCCCATATGCGTTTGCCCGTCTTCGCCGACCATGCCGGCGCGGTCGAGGCAGAAGATCACGGGGAGCCGCTGGATCGCCACGTCGTGAATGATGCTGTCGTACGCGCGCTGCAGGAACGTCGAGTAGATCGCGACCACCGGGCGGATACCCTGCGTGGCGAGCCCCGCGGCGAAGGTGACGGCGTGCGCCTCCGCGATCCCGACGTCGAAGAAGCGATCGGGCCACTTTTTCTGGAACAGGCCCGTCCCCGTGCCCGATGGCATGGCGGCGGTGATCGCCACGAGCTTGGGGTACTCGCCGGCGAGCTGGGCCAGCGCTTCGCCGAACACCGCGGTCCACTGCGGCGGCCCCGCCTTGACGGGCCGCAGCTCGCCCGTGACGGGGTCGTAGGGCGCGCGGGCGTGGTACTTCTCCGTGTCGGGCTGCGGCAGCGGGAACCCCTTGCCCTTTTCGGTGATGACGTGGACCACGCGCGGCCCCTTGAGCGTCTTCACGATCTCCAGCGTCTGGACCATTTGCGCGATGTTGTGCCCGTCGATCGGCCCGAAGTAACGGAATCCGAGCTCCTCGAACAGCATCCCGGGGGACCAGAAGTTCTTGATGCTCTCCTCCATCGTTTTCGCGAAGTCGACGAGCTTCTGACCGCCCACGACGTGGGACACGGACGAGATCAGCCCCTTCATGCGCTCGCGGATGCGCACCGTGATCGGACTGGCGATGATGGAGCCCAAGTACTTGTTGATGGCACCGACGTTGGGCGCGATCGACATGCCGTTGTCGTTCAAGATCATGATGATGTCGCGACCCGAGTGACCCGCGTTGTTCATCGCCTCGTACGGCAGGCCGCAGGTGAGCGCGCCGTCGCCCACCACCGCGACGACTTTGAACTGCTCGCCTGTCAGATCGCGCGCCGTGGCGATCCCGAACGCCGCCGAGAGCCCGGTGCCGGCGTGTCCCGCGCCGAACTGGTCGTGGGGACTCTCGTCGCGCCGCAGAAAGCCGGACAGGCCGGCCGGCTGCCGCAGCGTGGGCAGGCGGTCGTTGCGCCCGGTGAGGATCTTCCATGGGTAGCCCTGGTGACCGACGTCCCAGACGATCCGGTCGCGCGGGGAGTCGAAGCAGTAGCACAGCGCCACCGTCAGCTCGACGACGCCCAGCCCCGCGCCGATATGGCCGCCGGTCTGGGACACGACCTCGATCAGCCGGCGGCGCACCTCGTCGGCGAGGGGCTGGAGCTGCTCTTTCGGCAGCCGGCGGACGTCCGCCGGACCCGTGATCGAGTCAAGGAGAGCCAAAGTGCCCCTTCCGACAGATTGCGGATTGCGGATTTCGGATTGCGGATTGGACATCCGCCCCTCGAATCCGCAATCTACAATCCGCAATCCGCAATCGGTTCAATTCGGCCTCGTCACAATGTATCGCGCCAGCCCCTCGAGCGTAGCGGAAACTAACCCCGCCTGCCGCAGCCGGTCCACCGCCCGCGTCGCCAGGCGCTCCGCTTCGGCTCGCGCGGCGCTTGCGCCCAACAGGGTCACGAACGTCGACTTGCCGTCGGCCGCGTCCTTGCCCGCCGTCTTGCCCAGCTGGTCCGAGGTCGCGGTCGCGTCGAGCACGTCGTCGTAGATCTGGAAGGCGAGCCCCACGTCCGCGCCGTAGCCCCGCAGCGCCTCGCACGTGGCCCGCGGCGCCCCCGCGGCCATGGCGCCGATGACGCAGGCGGCCGAGATGAGCGCGCCGGTCTTGCGGCGATGCACGTCCTCGAGCTCCGTCGCGGGGAGCCGCCGGCCCTCGGCCGCGAGGTCGAGCGCCTGCCCGCCGATCATGCCGCCGGCCCCGGCCGCGCGAAACAGCTCGAGCGCGATGCCCCGGCGCGCCTCGGGCGCGAGCGCCAGCGCCGCCAGCCCGGCGTCGAGCACGCGCGCGCCCAGGGCGACCATGTGATAGCCGGCCACGACCGCCGTCGCCACGTCGAAGGCGCGGTGCGTGGTCGCCCGGCCGCGGCGCAGATCGTCGTTGTCCATGCAGGGAAGATCGTCGTGCACGAGCGAGTAGGCATGCACCACCTCGACCGCGGCCGCGAGGTCGGCCACGCGCTCCGCCGCGACGCCGCCTCCCACCGCCTCGGCCGCGGCGAAGACGAGCGTGGGCCGCAGCCGCTTGCCGGTGGAGAGCAGGCTGTAGCGCATGGCCGCGGGCACCGGGGCCTGCCACCAATCCCCCGCCCGCACGCCCCAGGACTGGAGCACCGCGTCCACCCGCGTCCGGGCGTCTGCGAGGTATGCCACGACGGCGCCGTCAGGCGTCGAGGTCTTCGATCCGGACATTGCCCGCCTGATCGGCGAGGACCTGCTTCACCTGCGCCTCGGCGGTGGTGAGGCGCTCGCGCGCCTGACGCAGCCGCTCGACCCCCTCCTCGAACAGCTTGAGCGCGGCGTCGAGATCGAGGTCCTCGCCCTCGAGCCGACGCACGATCTCCTCGAGCCGCTCGAGCTGCTCGGCGAAGTTGAGGGGGTCGCGGGCGCGCGCCATCACGCCTCCGTCACCCGGGCACCCACGGTGCCGTCCGTGACGCGCAGACGGAACGGCAGCGCGGGCGTGAACTGCGCCACCCGCTTCAACACGCGGCCCTGCTCATCACGCGCCAAGGCATAGCCGCGCTCGAGAATGCGGAGCGGCGACAGCGCGTCGAGACGGCCGGCGAGACCGGCGAGCGTCTGCCGGTCACGCTCGAGCCGCCGCTCCAGCACGGCCCTGAGGCGCTCGAAGCCGCGGTCGAGCCGCGCGGCCACACGTCCCGACCGCGCGGTCAGACCGCGCACCAGCCGCCCGCCCAGGTGGTCCAGCTCGACCAGCACATCGACCGCGTCCGGAGTGGCGGCCTCGGCGGCCGCGGAGGGGGTGGGCGCCCGCAGATCGGCCACCAGATCGCACAGCGTGACGTCGGTCTCGTGACCGACGGCGGAGATCACGGGTACGGGAAGCGCCGCCACGGCGCGGGCGACGCGCTCGTGATTGAAGGTCCAGAGGTCCTCGCGCGAGCCGCCGCCCCGCCCAATGATGACGAGGTCGAGCCCCGCGAGCCGCGTCACCAGGGCGAGCGCCGCGCGGATCTCGCCCTCCGCGCCGTCGCCCTGCACGCGCGTCGGAACCACGAGCAGCTCGGCGACGGGCCAGCGACGCGTGGCCACGGCGATGATATCGCGCAACGCGGCGCCGTCGGGGCTCGTGACGACCGCGATGCGCCGCGGATAGGGAGGGAGACGCCGTTTGCGCGCCGGGTCGAGCAACCCGTCCTTCGTGAGCGCCGCCTTGGCCTTCTCGAACGCCACCTGCCACAGCCCGCCGGCTTCGGTCGACAGCAGGTCGAGCACGGTGAGCCGGAACTCCCCCTTCTCCTCCCACATCGTCGGCCGGGCGAACACGAACACCTGCATGCCGTCGGCGGGAGGCGCGGGGAGCCGGCGGTTGTCCTTCTGGAACATGACGCAGCGCACCTGGGCCGCGCGGTCGCGCAGCGCGAAATACCAGTGCCCGCTCTGCCACGCCTTGAAGCCGCTCACCTCGCCGCGCACCCACAGCGGCGCCAGGCTCGCCTCGATGGCGGCCCGCGCGCGCCGGGTCACCTGCGTCACGGTCCAGGCGCCCTCGGGCGAGGCGGCGGCGAACAGATCTAGGGTTTGGCCCACTGGCGCGCTGCCTGCACGGTGTTGTAGAGCAACATCGTGATGGTCATCGGCCCGACTCCTCCCGGCACGGGGGTGATCGCTCCCGCGACCTGCTTCGCTTCCGCGAATCGCACGTCACCCACCAGGCGGTAGCCTTGCTTCGCGGAGGGATCCTCCACGCGGTTCACGCCCACGTCGATCACCACGGCTCCGGGCTTGATCATGTCGCCGGTTACGAACTCGGGTTTCCCGATCGCCACGATCAGGATGTCGGCGAGCCGCGTCACCGACCTGATATCCCGCGTGCGGGAGTGACACACGGTGACCGTCGCGTTGCCGCCTGGCCCGTCCTGGAGCAGCAGCGCCGCCATGGGCCGGCCGACGATGTTGGAACGACCCACGATCACGGCGTGATGGCCCTTGGTCTCGATCTCGCTCTTGACGAGCAGCTGCTGGACCCCGAAGGGGGTCGCGGGACGAAAGCCGGTCGGGTCGCCGATCGAGACCTTTCCCACGTTTTCCGGGTGAAAGCCGTCTACATCCTTCGCGGGTGTCACGCGGTGCAGCACGCGCTGCGCATCGATGTGCTTCGGCAGCGGCAATTGCACGAGGATGCCGTGAATCTTGTGGTCCGTGTTCAGCCGCTCGATCAACTCGAGCAGCTCGGCCTCGGTGGTCTCGTGCTTGAGGCGGATCGTCTCGTGGTACAGGCCCGCCTCGTCACACGCCTTTCCCTTCATGCGGATATAGGTGGCCGACGCGGCGTTGTCTCCCACCAGGACCGCCGCGAGCCCGGGCGTGATCCCCCGCGAGCGCAGCCGGCCGATCTCGCCCCCGAGCTCCGCGCGCATCGCCTGACCGACGGCGCTGCCGTCGATCAGCTTAGCGGGCAAAGTCCACCGCGCGGGTCTCGCGGATGACGACCACCTTGATCTGTCCCGGGTACTGGAGCTCACGCTCGATCTTGCGGGCGATCTGGTCGGAGAGCTCGCCGGCCTTGCCGTCGTCGATCGCGCTCGGCGTCACCACCACGCGCACCTCCCGGCCCGCCTGAATCGCGAACACTTTCTCCACGCCCGGGAATTCGCCGGCGAGCTGCTCGAGCTGCGTGAGGCGCTTGACGTAGGTCTCGAACGCCTCGCGCCGGGCTCCCGGGCGCGACCCGGAGACGGCGTCGGCCGCCTGCACGATCACACTGATGGGCGACTCGTGCGCCACGTCGTCGTGGTGCGCCGCGATGCAGTTGATCACGATGGGATGCTCCCCGTGCTTGGTCGCCACCTCCACGCCGAGCTGCACGTGAGTCCCGTCGTGCTCGTGCGTGAGCACCTTGCCGACGTCGTGCAGCAGGGCACCCCGCTTGGCGAGCTGCGCGTCGAGCTTCAGCTCGGTGGCGATGATGCCGGCGAGCCAGGCGACTTCCTTCGAGTGTTCGAGGATGTTCTGGCCATAGGACGTACGGTAGCGCATCCGGCCCACCAGCTTCACCAGCTCCGGGTGCATGCCCTTGATGCCGGTGTCGTACACCGCCTGCTCTCCCGCCTCCACGATCGAGGCCTCGACCTCCGTCCGCGCCTTCTCGACGACCTCCTCGATGCGACCCGGATGGATGCGCCCGTCGGCGATCAGGCGCTCCAGCGCGAGCCGTCCCACTTCGCGCCGCACCGGATCGAAGCACGACACGACGACGGTGTCGGGCGTGTCGTCGATGATCACGTCCACGCCGGTCGCGGCCTCGAATGCCCGGATGTTGCGGCCTTCGCGACCGATGATCCGACCTTTCATCTCGTCGGAGGGCAGCGCCACGGTGGAGACGGTGGTTTCGGCCGTCGATTCCGGGGCGAGCCGCTGGATCGCGAGGGCGAGGATCTTCTTCGCTTCCTTGTCGGCGTTGCGGCGCGCCTGCTCCTTCAGGTCGCGCGCCAGGGCGGCCGCCTCGTTGCGGGCCTCGTCTTCGAGGTGCCGCAACAACTCCTGCTTGGCCTCCTGCGCGGTGAAGCCGGCGACCTGCTCGAGCCGGGTGCGCACCGCGAGCTCCTGCGCGACGACGGCCCGCTCCCGCTCGTCCAGCGCGCGCCCCCGCTGCTCGAGCCCGCGGGCCCGATCCTCGAGCCCCGCCGTCCGCTGCTCCACGAGCTGCTCGCGCCGCTCGCTCTCCCGGCGCCGGCGCGCGGCCTCCTGCTCGAACGTCTCGCGCGCCTGCATCAGCTCCTCGCGCGCCGCCAGCACCACTCGCTGACGCGCGTCGGCCAGGAGCCGCTCGCTCTCGGCCGCCAAGGCCCGCGCCGCGGCTTCCGCCGTGCGCCGCTCCACCCGGCGCCCCAGCAGGTAGAACGCCACGCCGGCGGCGATGCCTCCGCCGAGGAGGCCTGCAACGATCCCCAGCACGTCCGCCATAGGATCTATCTCCGGCACCGCTCCGCGTGGCAGGCGGAGCGAGACTCGTCTACAACTGCCCGACGACCGCCTTGCGCTTCCCGGGGGGCAAGAGCTTCGCCAGGTCGTCCGCGAGCGCCGCCAGCCGGGCGGCGACCTCGCGCTCGCCCTTCTTGGCCTGGAACAGCTCGTTCGTGATGTCGAGCGCGGCCAGGATCGCCGCCTTGTGCGTCTCCACGATGGGACCCTGCGACAGCACTTTCTTGAGGGCCTGGTCCACGTAGGCCGCGACGTCCCGGGTATACTCGGGCGGCAGGTCGGACCGCACCGTGTACTCGTCGCCCCCGATCATCACCTTGACCGCGTGCTTCTTGGTGCTCACTGGGCGCCTCCGGCCACGCCGGCCGAGCCCGCGGTACCAGAGCCGGCCGCCCGCCCCCCGCCGTTACCGCCCGGGTCGCGCGCTTGCTCCTCCAGGAACGTCAGCCGCGAGAGGAGATCGTGCACCCGCAGCCGCGCCGCCTCCACGCGCTGCCGCAGCGTCTTGTTCTCCTGTTCCAGGTCCGATAGACGGCCGCGCGCGTCGAGATCCGACTTGACGCTGCCCGCGCCTCCCCGTGCGCCGCTCTCCTTCAATTCGGCTTCGGCTTTGAGGGCGCGCGTACGCCAGCCCGTGAGCTCCTCCGCTACGTGCCGGAGGATCGTCTCGAGCTGGTCGAGCACCGGTCCATCAGCCCTCTCTCCGTCGTACGCCAAGCTCGTCCTCCAGAGCCGCGAGCCCCCGGGTCAGCGCCGCGTCCACTTCCGCCTCGCGCAGCGTGCGCGCCGGGTCGCGGAACGTGCAGTGCCACGCGACGCCGCGCTGACCGGCCGGGATCCCGGGCCCACGATACTCGTCGAACACCTCGAGGCGCTCGAGTAACGGGCCCACGGCCCGCCGCAGCACCTCGGCCACCTGCGCGGCACTCACCCCCACCGGCAGCACCAGGGCCACGTCGCGCTCCACCGGCGGCTGCACCGCGAGCGGACGATACACCACCGGCGCACGGTCCGTCAGCGCCAAGCGGAGCTCGAGCCCGAACAACGGAGCCGCCCAGACGGGGGCATCCGCTTCGAGGGGGCCCGCATGCCCCACCACCTCTCCCCCACGTTGCACCGCTACCCACCCCACGGCCTCACCCGTTGCCGCTTCCACGTTACAGCCGGGGGCGGCGAGCTCTACCGCTAACTCAAAGTGGTACTTCAAGTCCCATATGTCCATATCAGGTAGTTTCGCACCCTCGGACCAGTGCGGCGGCCGCCGGGCACCGGTGAGGACGGCGGCCACGGAAGTCCATTCATCCGGCGCACCCGTCCCCTGCCGAAAGACCGTCCCGACCTCGAACAGCCGTACATCGCGGTTGCGGTTGGCCCAATTGTGCTCCACTCGCCGCACCAGCCCCGGCAGCAGGCGACGCCGCAGGTGCGCCTCCTCGGCCGACAGGGGGTTGAGAATCCGCACCGCGTCCGGCCCGTCCGGCGGGCCGAGCGGTAGCGTGCGGGCCTCGAGCAGACCGAGGCGGACCAAGCCGTCACGCACGCGCGTGCGGGCCTGCTCCTCGGGTGCGTCGGGGACCGTCCCGGGGCGATAGGGACGCAACTCGTCCGGGAACGCGTCGTACCCCTTCAGCCGGGCGACCTCCTCGATCAGGTCTACCTCCCGGGTCACATCGGGGCGCCACCCCGGCACCTGTACCGCGAGACGACCGTCCTTCGGGGCCACAAAGAACCCCACGGCGGCGAGCCGCCGCTCGATCTCGCCCTGCTCCACGGGCATGCCGAGCAGGTGCGCGACGCGCTCGGGGCGGAGAAAGATGGTCTTCTCCTGCTGCGGCTCCGGCCAGAGGTCGAGCGGCGGCTCGCGCAGCTCCCCGCCCGCTACGGCGACGATCAGCTCGATGGCGCGCCGCAACGCATCCGGCATGCCCAGCATGTCGATGCCCCGCTCGAACCGGTAGCTCGACTCGCTCGACAGCTCGAGCGCCCGGCGCGTGCGCCGGATGCGGGTGGGCTGGAAATAAGCACACTCGAGCACGAGGTCGGTGGTCGCAGTGCTCACCTCCGAATCGGCGCTCCCCATCACGCCCGCGATGATTGTGGGCCGCTTGGCGTCGCAGATCGCCGTCATGTCCGGAGTGAGGGTCCGCGTCAGCCCGTCGAGCGTGACGATCTTTTCCCCCGGCTTGGCCCGTCGCACGACTACCGCCGGCCCGTTGAGCTTCGCCAGATCGAACGCGTGCAGCGGCTGGTTGATCTCGAACAGGATGTAGTTCGTGGCGTCGACGACGTTGTTGATGGAGCGCTGCCCGATTGAAGCCAGCCGATCGGTGAGCCACCGCGGGCTGGGCGCGACCTTCACGCCACGGATCACGGCAATGATGTACCGCGGCGCGCCTTCGGGGTCCTCGAGGCGAACCTCGACTCCGTCTACCACGCCCGAGGTGACGCGCCCGCTCGGTCCGGCGGCCGCGCCGGGCTCGGCGGACCTCGCGGGCACGTCCCCCCGGGCGCTGGGGGCGCGGCGACGGCTGCCGAGGGCGGCGTCCCCGCCGGCCGGAGCCGCGCCTCCAGGGATCGGGGGGAGCTTGACCGTCCCGCCCAGTACAGCCGCCAGCTCACGGGCGACGCCCTTGTGGCACAGCAGGTCGGGGCGGTTGGCCGGGACGTCGATCACGATCTGATGGTCGGCGACGGGCACGACGTCCGCGAACCGGCTGCCCGGCGGCGCGGGGGTGTCGAGCTCCAGAATACCGGCGTGGTCTTCGCCGAGGCCCAGCTCTTTGGCCGAGCACAGCATGCCGTTGGACTCGACGCCGCGGATCTTGCGGCGCTCGAGCTTCACGCCGCCCGGCAACGTGGCCCCTACCGGTGCATAGGGGTAGGTCTTGCCCGCCTGCACGTTGGGAGCGCCGCAGACGACTTCGACGGGCCCGCTGCCCGCCTCGACGAGGCACAACGACAGCCGGTCCGCGTTGGGATGCGGCTTCACCTCGAGCACGCGCCCGATCAGGACATCGCCCAGGTCCTGGTGCAGCGGCACGACGGCGTCCACCGCCGCGGCGTGCATGGTGAGCTGCTCGGCGACCTCGCGTGCGTCGAGCGGGCGGCCCAGCAGCGCTTCGAGCCAGCGGCGCGAGACGATCATCGCACGCCACCGGCGAACTGCGCCAGGAAGCGCACGTCGCTCTCGTACAGCAGCCGGATGTCGGCGATGCCGTGGCGCGTCATGGCGATGCGCGCGGGGCCCATCCCCCAGGCGAACCCCGAGTAGCGCTCGCTCGAGACGCCGCAATTCTCGAGCACGGCGGGATGCACCATCCCCGAGCCGAGGATCTCCATCCAGCCCGTCTGCTTGCAGGTGGCGCACCCCGCGCCGCCGCAGATCTGACACTGCACGTCCATCTCGGCGGACGGCTCCGTGAACGGAAAGAACGACGGACGAAACCGCACGCGGGTGTCGGCGGTGAAGAAGCGACGCGCGAACGTGGCGAGTGTGGCCTTGAAGTCGACGAAGCTGATCCCCTCGTCGACGGCCAGGCCCTCGATCTGCTCGAACACGGGCGAATGCGACGCGTCGAACGGGTCGCGGCGGTACACCTGGCCCGGAATGACGACGCGGATGGGCGGCGCGTAGCGCTCCAGCGTGCGGATCTGCACCGGCGACGTATGGGTGCGCAGCAACACGCCGTCGCCCAGGTAGAAAGAATCCTGCGCGTCGAGCGCGGGGTGGTCCTTGGGGAAGTTGAGCGCGAAAAAGTTGTAGCGCTCGGTCTCGGCCTCCGGTCCGATCGCGCGGGTGAAGCCCAGCTCACGAAAGATGTCGCAGATCTCGTCTACGACCTGCGTGACGAGGTGGAGGCCGCCGCGCCACACGGCGCGCCCGGGCATGGTCAGGTCCAGGCCCGTCGCGCCACCCGCGGCGCGCTTGAGCTCGCGCTCGCGGGCCGCAAACGCGGCCTCGAAGTCGCGCTTCAGCGCGTTCGCCCCCGCCCCGACCTCCTTCCGGGAGGACGGGTCGAGCTTGGGCAAGCGCCCGAGTATCTGGGTGAGTGCGCCGGCCTTGCGTCCGAGGATCTCGGTCTTGAGATCCTGGAGCCGGCGCTCGTCCGCCTGCGGAATCTCCTGCAGACGCTCCCGCAGCTTGGCGAGGGCCGCCAGGAGGTCGCGCATGGTCAGAGTGCCTGCTTGGCGACCTCCGCGAGCTGCTCGAACGCCACGGGATCGCGCACGGCGAGGTCGGCGAGCACCTTGCGGTTGATCTCGACGCCGGCCTTACGGAGCCCATTCATCAGGCGGCTGTAGGACAGCTGGTGCTGTCGCGCGGCGGCGTTGATCCGTGTGATCCAGAGGCGCCGGAAGTCCGCCTTGCGGCGGCGGCGATCGCGGTAGGCGTACTTCTGGGCGCGCTCGA
>Ga0209804_1001101_pt1 | contig 18189 bp, 16 predicted proteins | sample GraSoiAngelo_139_FD_185896 | JGI IMG/M metagenome (GOLD analysis project Ga0209804, IMG submission 185896) | Grasslands soil microbial communities from the Angelo Coastal Reserve, California, USA - 14_0929_12_20cm (SPAdes) (version 2) | ecosystem: Environmental > Terrestrial > Soil > Grasslands ... | reverse complement strand
TCGGCCGAGAATCCGCGCTTCATCGAGACAGTCGCCCGCCGTGGCTACCGGTTTCTCGCCGATGTCGCGATTGTCCAGGACGGGCCACCGGAAACTGCGGCTGGCGATGCGGCTGTGCAGGCGGACGCCGGTCCTCTCGCCCGTCGAGAAGCCGGCACATCTTCAAGACGACCGCCCCGGGCTCTTGCTTGGAGGCTTTTCGGCTTCGGGTTGGCCTTGGTACTCGCAGCCGCCCTCTCGTGGATTCTCTACACATCGAAGAACTCCGCACCCACGATTCGCTCCTTGGCAGTACTGCCGCTGAAAAACCTTTCCGGCGACGTTTCGCAGGATTACTTCACCGACGGCATGACCGAGGAATTAATCACCCAATTGGGGCAAGTCAGCGCACTGCGCGTAATCTCCAGCACGTCGGTGATGCTCTACAAGGATGTTGACAAGCCCTTGGCCGAGATTGCCCGTGAGCTGAGCGTCCAAGCCGTGGTGGAAGGAAGCGTGTTGCGTTCAGGGGATCGAGTTCGGATCACCGCCCAGTTGATCCGGGTGCCGGCTGACGAGCAAATGTGGGCCCACAGTTATGAAGGAGATCTCCACGACACGCTCACGCTACAAAGCAAAGTCGCACAAGCCATCGCCGAGCAGATCCGGGCCACCTTGAGTCGACGGCAGCAGGCGGCGCTGCGGAAGCCTAAGACAGTGAGCCCGGACGCTTATGAGGCCTACCTCAAAGGACGGTACTTCTGGAACAAGCGAACCGGAGACGGTCTGAAGAAAGCCATCAATTACTTCAGTCGTGCGATCGAGACGGATCCAACCTACGCCGAGGCCTATTCCGGCTTAGCTGACTCCTACGCGCTGTCGGGCGATTGGGAATATGGAGTTCTTTCTCCCCAGTATGCGTTCCACCAAGCCCGGGCGGCTGCGACCAAGGCGCTGGCATTAGACGATAGCCTCGGCGAGGCCCACACTTCTCTCGCTTTCGCGTTCGACCTTTATGCCTGGGACTGGGCCGCCGCCGAGAAGGAATATCAGCGGGCAATCGAGCTAAATCCCGGCTATGCAACGGCTCACCACTGGTATGCGTGGCATCTGCTCATGATGGGACGGAATAGCGAGGGCATCTTCGAGTTGAGAAGAGCCGAGAGCCTTGATCCTCTCTCCCTGATCATCAGCGCAGACCTGGCGGACGCATTGTGCATAGCTCACCTCTATGATGAATCAGTGCAGCAGAGTAAGAAGACACTGGAGATGGACCCGAATTTTGCTGCCGCCCACTATCAACTGGGCCAGGCGTTCGCTCAAAAGCATATGCACGATGAAGCCATCGCAGAGTTTCAGCGAGCGATTGAGCTTTCCGGTCACAGCGGGGCTTTCGACTCCAATCTCGCCTACGTTTACGCCATGTCAGGACGGAAGGGCGAAGCCGAAGACATAGTCAAGGAGTTGAAGGCACGGCCTGATGAAAATCATTCTATCGACGCCAATGTCGCTTTGGTCTATGTGGGGCTCGGCGATCACGACCAGGCGATGATCTGGCTGAATAAAGCCTATGAAGCGCGATTCAACCCGTCCATACTGCTGCGTCCCGCTTTCGATCCTCTGCGCTCCGACGCCCGATTCAGGGGTCTCCGGCGCGGCTTAGGCCTCGAGCGATAAGAGTCGAGGGCACACAGCGTTGCCCAAGGGCCGTGTCGGACTCACTTGGTAACGACTCTGGCGCGCTGCCCGACGCCCGGTGAATCGACTCTGTGTGATGCGGGGATTACGCCTGGGCTCCCCGTCGGGGTGCCGCGAGGATCGGCACCAGCGTGCGCAGCCTATTGCGCGCGTGGAACACGCGCGTCTTCACGGTATTAATTGGGCAGCCCATGATGGCGGCAATCTCCCCGCACGAGTGACCGAGGTGGTAGGTCAGCTCCAGGACCGCTCGATGATCAGGGGACAGGCTTTCCGATGCGCGTTCCAATAACTCGGCGAGCTCGGATTGTTCCGCAACCGGGTCTCGCAGCTGCCGGTCCTCGGTCGTTGGAAGTACCATTCGCTCGTCCGCGCGGTGCTCTGCCCGCAACAGATTCAATCCCCGTCGATAGGCGATGCCCATGATCCAAGTCGATACCCGGGAGTCGCCGCGAAAGTCGCCAGCCTTCTCCCACACGACGAAGAGGGTGTCGTTTACTATCTCATCGACAAGGTCGTGGCGGCGCGTCATCCGCCTCAGAAAACGCGCGAGACGCGGATGATACACTAGGTACAACTCGCGCATCGCCTCGCGATCGCGCGCGTCGATGCGCTCCAGCAGTTCGCGCTCCCGGTGTTCGCCTGCGCGTTCTGCCAGCTGTCTATTCAGTTGGTGCATTTGATGAGTTGCCCGGCATCGCGGCAGCCTATCCCGAGTGGCCCTTTGAGAGTTGCTGGTATGTCTCGGGAGACATGGCGGGCATTTCCCGAACGAACGCGACAACATCCCAAATTGCTGCATCATCCAGGGTCCTCCCCCACGCGGGCATCGCGCTCATCTTGATACCGTGTTTGACCGTCCAGAACGCCCGCTGGGCGTCGCGGGTGTCTTCTTGTGCGAGGTTCGGCGGGTGTGGGTAGAGGCCTGGGCGAATATCGGACTTTGTCACCCCAGGTGCCAGGTGACAGCCGACGCAGAGCGCTGCATAGTGTTCAGCGCCGGCGACGATTCTCGTGGGATCCTCAAGATTGGGAACGTCAGTCGCGCGGGCGCGCACGGCGATGGAGCGTTCCCGCAATTGCTCGATGATTACCAGCACGATCTTCGTGTGGTGGTCATCGGCGCCGATGTTGTAAATCCCCGAGCCGATAAACACGGCGCCGCCGATCGCCAGTGCCGCGAGAGTACCCGCGACGACAAGGCCTGCTCTCGCTATGCTGGTCATGAGATCTACTGAACGACAATCGTCCCGACCATGCGGGGGTGAATCGAACACGTAAAGTGATACGTGCCGGGCTTGTCGAACTTGAACGAGAAGCTTTCGTTGGTATCTATGGCAGCCGAGCGGAACAGTCCTGTGTCGCTGACTGCGGTGTGCGGCTCATCGTCCATGTTGACCCAGGTCACGGTCGAGCCGGCTTTGACCGTCAGTGATGTCGGCGCAAACATGAAATCCTTCATCAGGATGTTAGTCGGATCTGAGCTTCCTGCAGCCGACGGACTACAGGTCGCAGCCCACCACAGCATCGCTACGCTAGCTGCTGTCAGCAGCGAGCGATATTGTCCGAGCGTCATATCAGTGTTTTCCTAGGCTCAAAACTTTAAGGACGTGTCAGGCAATCGTCGTGTCACTGAGCGCCAGTGAGCGTGGATGTTTCACGATCGAGACGCTGGTAATGCCGAGCATCTTGGGCAATTGATCCGCGGCCACTTTGAGCGGGGCCGGTCCCGACCCCGTGCCGGCGGTCGGTTGTGGATAGGCGGTCGAGCGGGCCGTGTGGAAGGTCATGTTGCCTTCGACCTTCTGAATGATCTGATGGATGTGCCCGTTCAGCACGGTCACCGAGCCGAAACGGCGCAATTGGTTCATGAGCTGGTCCGCGTCACCCGTACCCCAGCCCCAAGGCTCATAGATGGTCCACAGGGGCATGTGCGCAAAGACCACGATAGGCGTGCTGTCCGAGTGGCCCTTCAAGTCGGCCGCCACCCACGCGAGCTGGTCAGTACCCAAGGTGCCGAGGCCACCGGGTTTGAATTGCAACACATTGATGAGCGCCACGAAGTGCACGCCGGCGTGATCAAAGCTGTAATAGCCCTTGTTGTCCGACGCTTTGCCGAATCGGTTGAAATACTCGGTAACGGTCGGATCGGTGGTGTCGTGCTCGCCCGGCACCGTGTGCAGCTCGGTGGTACGCAAACGCGAGAGTAGCTGCTGCGCCAGATCAAATTCCGCGGGCTTGGATAGGTGGGTAATGTCGCCGGTGTGGATGATGAGCGCCGGCTGCTCGGCCATCCCGTTCACGAGATCGATGGTCTGCGTGAGGGTCCCGTTGACGTCGGGATTCGCCTCTTTGTTGAAACCGATGTGGGTGTCGCTGATCTGCACGAACAGCGGCTTACCCAGCCGTGCCGTGCCTAGCTTGTCATCCGCCGCCAGGGCCAGATCCACTGGTGAAAAGACGCCGCCAGCCAAGACGAAGAGTGTGCCGGCCCCGCCATAGGCCATGCATTTGAGAGCGTTGCGACGGGATTGCAGCAATTGTTCATCCGACACAGCCGTCTCCTTAGATGGGGGTTCAGGAGAGAGGACCTCTGATCGGACGGTTTTATTCCCGGGTTCAGTTCAACTTTCTATTGTCGAGCGTCCCGGGCGCCCGGATCCTGCAACAGACGCACGAGTCCAAGCAGTTCACGCCAAGCGATATCCGAGACGGCACAATACTGGAGACTGTCGGCCTTCCAAAGGACCAAGTGATAGCCATTCCGCGTCACCTTGACCGGCAAGGGTCGCTGAGTGGCGGCCCAGCTGATCACATTGATGACGTGCGGGCCGTAGCGGTAGACGACTACAGCGGCGCGTTGATGTTGCAGATAGTCGACACGTCCGCCAACGAGCTTGTACCCCTGTGGTTCAAAGTCGGCGACGATCGGTGAAACGTCCGTGTGACCGGCAAGCCATGGCTTCACGGTATGTTGGTCCGTGGAGACGACGTCGATCAAATGCGTTGACAGCAACGAATTCACATGGGCGCGCAACAACTCGTCAACCACGCGGGTCGTGAACGGCGACGCAAGTAACAAGAACGCGAGCGTCGCGGCGAGCGCCGCCGAGCCAACGCCGCTGGCGGCACCCACCCAGAACGGCCGCAGACGCCAGGTGAGAGGAGCGCGGCGCTGCGGCTGTGGGGTGTCGGTCGCGCTTTCTTCATCAAGGGCGCGCATGACCTGAGCACGTACCCCGGGCGGGGTCTGGGCATAAGGCAGGTCCCAGCGCAGCGCGGTGCGTGCTTGGTCGAGACCCTGATGCAGCGCGCGGCACTCGGCGCAGTGCTCCATGTGCCGCTCAAGGTCGGCTGCGGTCACCGCGTCCACCTGATCATCAAAATTAGCCTGGACGCGCAAGGACTCACGGCACTGCATGGGCTCTGCACCAGGGCTCGTCGCTGCCTCCGGCAGGTGAGGTCGTGCTCACCTGCCGGGCGGGCATCGCGCACGAGTGACTATAGCGACTCGAGAAAGCTGATGAGTTGCCGTTTGTCAGCTGGCGTCAGTTCCCGGAACTGGCCGATCACATACTCCGCCTCGCCTTCGTGCCGTTCGATGGCCTCTTGCAGCGTCAGCGACCTGAGGTCATGCATGAATCGGGGGCGCATGCGCAGGCCCCAAAGGGGCGCCGTGCGCAGCTTGTTCGCTGTGTCCTGCGGCCCCGCCTGTACGATTCCATCACCTGTTTCGATGTCATGCAGCAAGAAGTCGCTGTATGGATGAATGATCTTGTTGCCCAACGCCTCGGGTACGACGAACGTTCCGCCATCAATGACCGTTCCGGGACGGGCCGTGGTGATGGAGGAAACATGACAGGTGCTGCAGCCGGTGCTGTCGAACAAGCGCCCTCCAGCAACAGCGGACGCGGTGCTCGCGAGGACTGCATCGCGCGGCGGCACCTTCGTGCCCCGGATGAATTGCGCAAAATGATCGATATCGGCAAGGCCGAGATTGTCCGGAACGTCCTCAGGATCTGACGTTACCTTACCGACGGTCGTGGTGTCCTTCGGGCGCAGTCGGTTGGTCACGCCCATTTCGTTCAAGTAGGCGTCACCTATGAACGAGAGCAGACTACTGTGCTGGTCTTTCCAGCCGAAACGCCCGACTCGCGACTCGCCTGGTGCCTCCAGAACCGGCACCTCGATGGCTTTGCCGTGGATCCTGCCCGCGCTGATTTGAGGCTGGCGTGCGGCGATTGCCAGCAGCGTGCTGTCGTCAATCGCTTCGACGAATCCATCTCCCAGAGTGTTGAGCGCTGCGCGCAGTGCCCGAATATTCTCGGTGACTGGAATGTGTTCCTGTGCCTCCGGGATGACGGCGCGATCATTCACTATGGAACGGCCGGCAATCTGGTCAACGCCACCGTTGATTGGCACCGTGGGATTCACGAAATTTCCGTTTGCATCGCGATGGCCGGCCCGCAGCTCGGTGAATTGGCTCGATCCGCCGCTTACCGGGTTTTGATGGCACTCGACACATGCTCGCGCGTTGAACACTGGACCGAGTCCTGTGCTCACATCGTGCAAGGTCTCGTAGATCTGCTGATCGAGCCCAAAAGTGTCGCCAGGCGGCTCGGCAATTCCGTTGCTCGAGCTTCTTGAGCCTGGACTCTGGACAAGGGTCGGCGTGTCAAAGCCAGCAGGCGCCTCGGACGGCAACTGTGGCGCATTTTGCGCCAATAGCGGTGCCGGCAGTCCGAGTAAGGAAATAAAGACAACGGTGGATCTGCGCATCATGAGTTTAGCCTCTCTGGAGTCTCTCCGCGTGCGGTCCTGTGCGCGACATTGTTTGGCGCACGCGGAGCGTGCGCGAGCCTTCTTGCGATCAGTAGTCGTGTCCGTCTCCGATCAGGGTCAGGAAGTTGTCGACCACAAAGTCGGCCACCGCGCTGCCGAGCCGTTCGCCGGCATTCTCATCTGAGCGGAAATGCTGGCCTGCGTAGACCCGGCTGAGGCTCGCCTCATTCTCAACGGCTGCGAAGCCGTCGAAGGAGCGGATGACTCCGGGAAGGACTTCAGAAGTGACGCTCAAGGGAAACGGCTTGTCGCCGAACACGGCGCTCAGCACGAACGCGCCGCCGGCGCTGATCGTGGCGTGTGCGCCGGGGTAAGACGGATCGGCAGCGGTTCTACCTGCTTGCGGGAGCCAATTTGGATCCGCTGCCGTGTCGGGGTTGCCGTCCGTGGCGCCGGCTCGAATCGCAGTCACGGGCCGCCAGAGGTCATACGTGTATTTGCTGTCGTAAAATACGATCACTTCATCTGCAAGAGTGAGATTGAGCAGCGCGAACACACGGGCGCTCTCCGCGGTCGTGAGCTGATGCGCATGAACCGTCGTCTGAGTGATCTCGTTCCAGTAGTTCTGAATGGCTCCGTTCCAGAACCGGCCGATGAGCGCCTGGTCTGCCGTAACGGCGGTGCCGTTGGCAATGCCCAGCGACTTCACTTCGTTGAAGGCGGCGGTGTACGCGGCGCTGGTCAGGACCGGAGGCGGCCCAAGGCGGAATTGATTCGCGCGCTCGAGAGCGAAAGGAGTGACTCGCGACCAGTGAGTGAACACAGGTTGCGGCGGGAAATTGGGCGGTGTGGACTGGTACTCTCCGGGGGCGTTACCGAAGACAAAAGGAATCGGTGTTGCGGCTGACCCATCGTCGCGGCGCAGAGTCAGGGTGGCCAGCGCAACCGCTCTTCCGACGGCGATTCCGGTGGTCTTGTCCGCACCGTCCGGAATTTGTAGCAACGATCGGTCATATTGCTGATCAAGCGTGGTTTGAAACGCGGGATACAGCGTGATGAGTGTCTCGTGAGCTGCGGCGTCCACCGCCGCTTCTTGCGAGGCGCGCGCCGATACATGTTCGACGCGCACGAGGTAAGGTTTGTGGGTTGCGTCGATCGCGTTCACTGCATCATAAATTGCAGCGTGCATGATCGCGAAACTACGTGTTGGATGTACGGTTGCCGGTTGCGCTCCCGGCGTGCGCACGATGGTCAGAAGCGTCTTGTTCCACTGTATTACCTCATCGGCCTGCCCCACTACAGAGTCAGCGTACGCAGAAGCGCTGTATATAAGCGGGGTGCTGAACATGATTGCGAGCGAGGCCCAGAATCGCGGCATGAGTGTCTCCCTCTATTGCAAGTGCGTAAAAAACGGTCGGGCGTGATGAACGCCGAAGTCTTCTCGTATGCATGAGGACTTCGAGACTGAAGGATCTATTCCCTCGGGCGTCGCAGCGGGTGTTCCCGGCATTCCTGAATATGGGCGGTCATCCAGCGGACCGCGGAAAGGCCGGACTGCTTCAGAACGGCATTCGCGGTGCGCCGTGATTTGATCGTGGAATCCACTGCGTTGAGCGCCTCGCGCTCATCGCCATCGAGCCCGAGAGCGATCTGACGGCGGTAGGCTTCCGCGCCGCGTGGCACTCCGAGAAGCCCGAATAAGTTGGGAGTCCCGAAGGCAGCTCTTCGCCTTCGGCAGATCGACATACCGAGCCGTGATGAAGGCGCGCCAACCTATCGCACGAGCGCACGCCGAGACGCGCAGGCAGCGACGGGGCGTCCCCGCGGAACGTTCCCGTCCATGTGCTTGCAGAACCTGACCGTCGTGCAGGCTTACATACGCACGAGCAGAGATCGTTCGTTGCCCGTGGCCAAATGCGCAGCAGTCGGAAGGAGGCGAAAGGCCGTGAAATCCCGGGCGCAGACACCTCTCTGCACGAGGTCTTACGAATCGACCGAACGGTCTCATCGTCTTCATTTTTCATTGGAGGTATGTATGAATGCACGCGTTCTAGTGTGCGCCGCAGTAGGCATTGCAATGGGTTGTCTTACCGATGCCTACGCGGAGCAACCACCGCCGCCCTGCCATCCGAATCCGAACGCAGCCGCAGACCGCGACGCCGTTGCTAACCGTGGCGACGTCGTGAAGCTGCCGCAGGCGCTCAAGAATCAGCTGATCCGACTGGCGGATCGACCTCACACTTATTTGCCGCTGCAGGTATTTGCCGAGGCGGACAAGCCGAGTCAATTGTTCCAATACTACCTGCTTGATACTGACGGCTTTGAACCCAATGTCTTCACCAAGATATTCCCCGGCGTTAACGACACCGTTCAGCTGACCGCGACCGGCGGCAATTGTGGATTGCCGACAGTCGGAGCGGTTCGAGTCGTGCTGGAGCCGAAGCCCGGGTTGCCCACAGATCCCAACGATCCCGGGGCTTTTATCGATGTCTTTACAGACATTTCACCGCTGTTCGTCATCAACAACGAGAGCGGATGGTACGAAGGTTGGATGATTCACGATCTCATCGTGCCGGCCACGGCCCCGCCGCGACGCGACGGCCACGCTCAATTCGGAATGATCACGGCGCAGGACGCCGAAGAGCTCTTGGCGATGGGACACCGCCAGAACGTCGCGGGCGCGATCTTTACGACCGACGGGAATGCCGTTCACTTTCCCAGTAAGTCCGATCACTTCCCGGATATCCAGACGAATGTCGTGCCGATCCAGGAAAGCATGGGCGCCTACAACGCCGTGCAGCAGAGTGATAGTCACTCCTACTGGGAGTTCAACTATCTGGGTACCAACTGGATACATCCCCTCTACGAACTGCCCTTTACCGGTGGCTTTCCCGACAACTTTGGCAGAGCACCCGACACGTTTCAGGATGGTGAGATCGGGAAGCTGCAGTCCATCGTTCCAGGGTCGGGACCCCGTGGAGTCATCAACGACGCGATAGCGGTAGGCGATAATCCGGCTCTTCCCCGCGATCCTGACAAGTTTGACGGGACCGTGGACGCGCAGCGCGAGTTCCGTCAGCGGGGCGTTCCGAGCGGTCTCGCCAACGAAGTCTATTTGGACGTCTACGAGAGACCCGCCTCCTTTGAGCCCAATGTGAAGAATCTCCAGTGGCGACTGTTTGACGCCTATGCCGCTGAAGTAGCGCGCGTGGACACGAATCATGACGGCATCATCTCGGCGCCAGAGGGCGACATCGATACCGCCTCGGACGGTTTCCCGGACAATGCGCGGCTGTATCTCCCCGCAACCGCATTTAACCGCTTCGCCGTGTCGCGTGAGATCAACGACGGATTGCTCGCGCCGCGTTTCGCCCCGAGTCAGCGAGCCTGGGTCCTGACAGGCTTCCGCGTTGCGGTCACGCCGGCGGTGCCCGCTTCCGCCGGCCGTGATGGTGACGATCGATAGATCGGACCTGACGTTACTCCAGGAAAAGATGCGCCCGGAGGCCACGATCGCAAGGTCGTGGCCTCCGGGAGAAGTGCCGAGTTGTGGCCGTGCGCGTGCACTGAGGAGTGCGATTCGTTGACCCGAAACCATCGGCTGCGAGTGGGCGTTTTCCGGCTGGCGTGTCATCGCGGTGACGGCATCGCACTGCCAGGTGCCCTTGATACCGGATTCCATTGCCGCCTCCCGCGCTGTGCGTCAACCCCGCACGGATAGCCGCATCAGCGCGATGTCTTCCCCCAGAGCACCATCCCCTGAAGGTGCTCACCGAACCCGCGGCCGACGGCGCCGCTTGTCCTTAGACCATTCTGGCCTCGTCCGAGGGATTAGGGCCGCTGTCGCGTCGCCGTCATCCCGTTAGGTGGTGCAACGTCGCGCGCCACTGTGCCTCGGTGATAGCATCCTCCGCCGCTATCAACCCTCCTTCGGAGGTCGCGGTCAAGGCGCGGCCCGCGCGTTGGCGGTGAGTTGTTGTAACTGCTGCAAGGTTAGAGAACGAGGCACGAGCTGGCGCCCAATCAAAAAGCCGGGTGTCCCTCTGAACCCCAGGCCCCGGGCGTCAGCTGCGTTTCGGGCGAGATTCGCGTCAATGTCTGCGGAATGCAGCTTGCGGTCGTCAGCAAGCCGCTTTAGATCGACACCCGCGCCCTTCAATATGGAGTCGACTTGGGATGTCTCGTCTAGGTCTCGCGGCGCGCTGATTAGTGCGTTGTGCGCCGCCAGAAATTTCCCCTGCCAGTTTGCCGCGAGAGCCGACCGCGCCGCGTATTCCGAGACCTCCCCAAAGATCGGCCACTCTTTGTAGAGAATTCGAACCCTCGGGTCGGCACGAAGTAACTTCTGCAACTCAGGCGCGGTCTTTTTACAGAACGGACAGTTGTAGTCGAGAAACTCAATGATCGTCACATCGCCATCTCTCACGCCCGCTGCCGGCGTTTCAGGTCGAGCTGCGATAGCAGCTGCGGCTTGCGCTGTGATGGTGCGCACTTCTTGGGCCCGGAGTGCGGCCGGATACGTCGCGAACCCTGGAACGACGCAGAGAATCACAGCTAATCGCGCAGCTTTGGAGAAAACGAGCTTGTACCGAGGCGAAACCGGCGTCTTTGTTGCATTCATGATTGTTCCACACTAAACGATCGACACGCGTGCCATCCGACGTGGATGATAGGAACTGGACCTTCTGCTTGGCGCCCGTCGGTCCCACGAGCCGATTTGAATTGTCGCGATGAGCACCCCGAATGGACCGGGCGAATCGCGAGAGTATTGCCACGTTCTGCCTCTAAGGGACCGATCGATTTGTCTTAGCAACTCGCGCAATCGGATGGTCTGTGATCGTCGAAGTGATCTTAGGGGTCGCTACGGCGAGTTCTGTGTTTCTGCTGCGCCTCCTCGAGGACGCGTTTCAGCGTTCCCACTAGCAGCGTCTCCTTGGATTTGAATTAGGCGTAGAAGTCACACTGTGTGAGGCTCGCCCATTGACCGCCGTTCGCGCAAGAGCCGCGCGGACGGCGTGAACCTCGTGTGATAAATGCGTGACATCTCCGGTCCTATGCTCCACATGGGCACGTGTCGAGAAGGAATCGCGCCCCGTGGAGGGTCGAATGGGCATGAACTCTCGCCGCGTCCTCGTCGTCGAGGACGAGCGCGACATTGCACGGCTGCTGGCACTGCACCTCGAAGATCTGGGGTGCGAGGTCGACACGAGTTACGACGGACGCACCGGCCTCGCGCGAGCCCTGGACGGAACCGCGTGGAGTCTCATTGTCCTGGATCTTCGTCTTCCGGAGCTCGATGGGCTTGAAATCTGCCGCCGCGTACGCTCGAGCACTACGTACACGCCGATCCTGATGCTGACCGCGCGCGCCAGCGAGCTGGATCGAGTGCTTGGGCTTGAGACTGGAGCCGATGACTATCTGGCCAAGCCCTTCAGCGTCGTTGAGTTCGCGGCTCGGGTGAAAGCCATTCTCAGGCGAGTCGAGCAGCTCGCGCGTCGATCCCCCGTGCAGCTCAGGAGCTTGCGCGCCGGAGATCTGGAGATTGATCTTGATCGGCGGATCGCCAGGCGCGAGGGACACGTACTGGAACTGACAGCGAAGGAGTTTGACCTGCTCGCTCATCTCATGCAGCACCCTGCACGGGTGTTCACGCGGGCACAGTTGCTCGATCAAGTATGGGGCACCACCCACGACACTTTTGAGCACACTGTCAATTCCCACATCAACCGCTTGCGCGCGAAGCTCGAGCCCGATCCAACGCGGCCTCGGTATATCGTGACGGTCTGGGGCGCCGGCTATCGATTCTGCGCAATGGAGCAGGAAAAGACCGGTTCATGAGGGCGCTTCACGTACGCCTCACGATTGCGTCCGCGGCGCTGCTCGCCGGCCTTGCCATCGGGCTTCTGCTACTGCTGAGCCGCACCAGCGACCGCTACTCCGACGAGGTACTCCAGCGACTCAACTCGGGAATAGCACCGTATGTGGTAAAAGAGCTGCCGCTCCTAGCGGGCGGAAAGGTCAATGAAGCCGCTCTGCACGAGCTGGCTCATCGCACAATGACGGTCAACCCGTCCGCAGAGGTCTATCTCCTCGATCCGTTCGGGCGCGTGCTCAGCACCGCGATACCCCGCAACCGCATAAGGCGGGTTTCGGTGCGGCTCGAGCCGATCGAAGCCTTTCTCCAGTTCCCGGACAGCCGGCCGCTGTATGGAGATGATCCGACAAGCCTTGGCGCACGGCGCGTCTTTTCGGTCGCAGCCATCCAAAGCGGGGGACGGCTCCAAGGATATCTCTACGTGGTGCTCGGTGGGCAGCCAGCGCAATCGATCGACGCGCGTCTACGGGGGAGCTATACGCTTCGGACCGCTGCTGCGGCGCTTGTTCTCGTGCTCGCGGGAACGTTGCTGATCGCCGGCGTTCTTTTTACTGCGCTGACGCGGCGGCTCAGGGACCTCGATCATCGGATGCAGGCATGGGCGATGACGCTGCCCGCGACTGCGCTCGGACCCACAGCTCGCACCGCACCCGGGGATGAGATCAGTGCGTTGGCGGGTCGCTTCCGGACCATGTCAGAGGCGATTGAGCATCAGATCCGCGACCTCAAGGCAACGGATGAGCTGCGGCGCGAGCTGATTGCGAACGTCTCGCACGATTTGCGCACGCCTCTTGCCTGCCTGCGCGGTTACATCGAGACCGCGCTCATGAAGGACGTCACGCTTGCGGAGGGCGACTTGCGTGCGCACCTGAGCGTCGCCCTGCGGCAGACGGATCAGCTCGGGCGGCTGATCGACGCTCTGTTCGAGCTCGCCAAGCTGGAATCCGGCACCGTCACACCGAAGCTTGAGCCCTTTGTCGTGGCGGAGCTTCTGCAGGACGTGGCATTGCGCTTTCGAATCCGAGCGCAGGAGGGCGGCGTCGACCTGCACACGCTCCTCGATATCGAGAGCGTTCTCGCCGTGGCCGATATCGAGCTCATCGAGCGGGTGATGGGGAATCTCCTTGAGAACGCCCTGCGACACACACCCGCAGGCGGGCACGTGCGCATGGAGATGTCGGTCGCGCCGGCGCTCATCCGCGTGCGCGTGATCGACACGGGAAGTGGAATCGACTCGCAGCACCTGTCGCGAATCTTCGATCGGTTCTATTCTGCGCCAGATCACTCCGATCGCGATCGGGCCGGCCTCGGTCTTGCGATCGTAAAGCGCATCATGGATCTACACGGCCAGTCGGTGCGCATCTTCTCGCGAGCGGGGACTGGCACGACGGTTGAGTTCAGTTTGAAGCGGGCCGCCACGGGAGCCGCCCCGGCTGAGTCTTCTACCGGGAAGTATCACGTTCCCTGCAGGGACCGCGTGACCGGCTCGTGAGGTCCCACACGCTACGCTCCGCGACGCTCAGGATTTCCCCTGATCGTTATGCCCTCAATCTAACAGGAGCGACTAATGAATCGTGTAGCAGAACATGGCGGCGCCCCGCGTGCGTTGCCCGAATGGACTCGCCCGCGTCGAGTGAGCGTCACCGCATTCGCGGCGGCTCTCACGGCGACGCTCTTTGCGGTCACAGCCCCCGCCGAAGAACACCTCCTGCGGGGCGGGAATGGTCCTGGACCCGCGGCGAATGGGCCTGGTCCCGGCTGCAACCTGATACCGCCCTTGGCCTCGACGGGCACAAAAGTGGACATTTCACAGTTCCCACCGCCGGATTCGCTCACGGACCCGGAGCTGGCGGGGCCGGTACAGCTGCTCCGCTCAGGTAAGTTCGACCTACCGATCGAGCAGCTGACAGGTGTGAACGTCCCCGCCGGCACCCCCAGAGGAACGATCACGCTGCCGCTTTTCAAGGGCGCGGTGAAGACGCCGTCTGGTCTGAAGCCCGCGTGGTACGTCATTCTCGATGCAGGCAACCAAGCTGAGGCGGAGCGCCTGGGCGTGAACTTCTCCAAGAAACTGCCCAACGCCGGCGATGCTGCACGCCCCGCCACACGTCGCTCCGACGGGACGTTTCTCTTCGAGTCCGGCGTCGTGGACTTCAGCCCGAACCGGGTGGTCGTGCCCGGCTCCGAGGATCAACCGTTCCCACCGAAGACTGCGCAGCCGGGCTCGGTCGGCGATGTGGACTACAGCCCGCTGGTCAGGGTCGACGGCATCGTTTACGACGCGCCGATTGTCGCCGCTGCAGTGGAAGATGCCGATATCAACTTCCCGGGTGGAAACCCCGACTATGCTCTCGTACATGATCAGGTGATCGCCATTGATCCAGCGCATCGGACCGTTACGCTCTCTCTGATCAACGGGTTCAGCTTTGGCAAACCGGTCTTGTATATCTCGACCGAGTCGAGCGATCCTACCGTTTCTGCCATCGAGGGGAACACCTTCGCCCCGCGCATGCGCAAACTCGAGGTCGGAATCGACGACATCGCCCGCAGTGCTGTCGAGCGGATCTTTATCGCGACGAACGGTGCATCGGAAGGTGGCTGCAAAAATCCGCAGCGTCAGGGCCTGTCCGCTGCCTTGCTGGACGGGCATCGGCCGAACAATACGTTTGGCGGCATTCCGACGATCGCCAGCGATTACAGCCCGGTGTGGGACGCCAACCTCTATGAGTGGACCCAAGATGCAATCGACAAGGGCTATCGCGGTCTTCTGACCGAGGAGTTCCGCATTTTGAAACTGGCGAGAGACGGATACATCACTGGACCCAATGGTGCGCCGTTTGGCAGTGCCGGACCGGTGATCGTGTGCGGCGTCGCCGCCCGCCTCAACTAAAGGAGGTTGGAAGTGCCACTGCACAGAGCCGCTTGAGCCACTGTTAGGTGGGAAGCCGGGAGTCGGGGGCATTTGTGCATCCGGCTCTCGGCCCCTGACGAGGGTGACTCGGCATATCTGCGACTTCTGGAAAGCGAGGACATATGGTCAAAGTTGCACTGTTCGTACGTTTGCAGGCGAAGCCAGGCAAGGAAGAGGAGGTGAAGGGATTCCTCGAGAGCGCCGTGGCGCTCGCAAATCGCGAGACCACGACCCCGGTCTGGTTTGCGCTTCGCATGGGACCCGCGACGTTCGCGATATTCGACGCGTTTGCCGGGGACGCCGCGCGCCAAGCACATCTGGCCGGCGACATTGCCCGGACTCTGATGGCCGAGGCACCTCGATTGTTGGCGGAGACGCCCAAGATCGAAATGGTCGATGTTTTGGCAGCGAAACTCCCGGCCGGTTGATCAGGAGCCGATGAGGGTTTGCGCGGGCGCCCGTCACAGACGCCCGCGCTCACTGCGACACATGATTCCGCAAGATCGTGGTTCGGCCGTGATACTTGACGACGTCCGTAGTTTCGATCGCGTCATCAGCGCAGGTAGATCCGCAACCAGCGGGTGGAGTAGGGCGGTCCTGGATATAGCTCGTAATCTTGTGGCGGTAGTGACGGGAACACCATATTCGGATGGCTTGCCCGGGCTACGTATCATGGCGATGCTGCGCGAGGGCTTGCGGTGACACGCTCACTTCGAGAATGCATTGGTGCCGCGGCAATGCTGTGCTGCGTGGCAGCGACGAACGCGCAACCTCGCCCCGTGGTTGTTGAGCTCTTTACCTCCCAAGGCTGCAGCTCATGTCCCCCCGCTGATGCGTACGTCGGGAAATTGAGCGCACGGTCCGACGTCCTTGCCTTGTCGTTTCACGTGGACTACTGGGATGATCTTGGCTGGCGTGATCGGTTTGCCTTGGCCCAGTCGGTTGAGAGGCAGAACATTTACGCTCGAAACCTACGCCGTTCGACCGTGTATACGCCGCAGCTTGTCGTCGACGGACGCGATGACTCTGTCGGTTCGGACGGCAAGGCAGTTGCGAGAGCCCTGAGCGAGAATCGGGATGGCGTGCCAGTCGGAGTCTCGGTGCGCGACGCAGAGGTACTGGTAGAAATCGGTGCGCAACCGGGCGTCCCACCCAGCGAAGTGATGCTCGTTGCCTACCTGCGCCATGCGCTTTCGGCTATCGGTCGCGGGGAAAACGCTGGCCGCACCCTCGACGAGTTCAACATCGTGCGCAATATCCGCACTCTGGGTGTGTGGAAGGGTCAGGTAGAGACCTTTCGCGTGTCAGTGTCATCGCTGCCGCCCGACGCCACCGACGTGGCGGTTCTCGTTCAGCCGTCCGGGCAAGCCCCGATCATGGGAGCGGCCGCCCACGCAGTTCGCTGAGTGAGCTCGCATCTGGACGGGGAAGTGCCCTTGAGTCCAGCTTGCTTCCAGCTATCGCCCAATGACGCCACCAAGCCGCGGATCGAGGGTGCCCGGTTGAGCGCTGGAAGCGCCGGTGCGCTCGCAGAGACTGCTGCAAGTGCTCAGTTGCGGCGAGAAGTCGGCAGCGCTTACGTGTGATCACTTGGGCAGCTCCTGGCACGAGCATTCACCGCGTTCGGCACTGGCGGGAATTGCCGGCGAGTCTGGCGATCACCGCGCTGGTGCGAAGCGCCGAGGTGCTGAGACAACCGGCGTATCTGGATCTGGCAAAACGGACCGCGGAGCGACTCTGGAAGGATGCGTACAATCCGCGTATCGGGGAACTGAGGCACGAAGTCTTCTGCGGCCGCGCGCAAGTTCATGGCTATCTCGACGACTATGCCCTGCTTGGAATCGCCTTCCTGAGCCTGGCCGACGCGACCCGCGAGACGTTATGGCGCGACCGGGCCGCTCGACTAGCCGCGGTGTTGCTCGGCCGTTTTTTCCGGGAGGGCACGCTGGCTACGACGATCCCGGCGGCCGATCTCGTGATCCTGCCCCAGGATGATGGGGACAACACCATGCCCTCTGGCACGTCGGCTACCGTGGAACTGCTCGCGCGCCTGCAGGCGGCCACCGGCAAACCGGACTACGGAGAGGTGCTGCGACGTATCGTCTCGGGCGTCGCCAGCACGGTCCGGGACCACCCTCAGGTGTGGGCGAGTACCCTCGTAGCTCTCAATCGTTATCCGGCCCTGGAATCCGCGCAAGCTCTACAGCGGACCGCGCGTCCGTCTGCGAGCGGCCAGCCGAGCGTGCTAAATACGGCGGACCATGTCCGCGCCCGCGGTGAAGCCCACGGCGCCCTCGATCACGATGACATCACCGTTACACTCGTCGTCGACAAGGACTACCACGTCAACGCCAACCCGGCGAGCTTCGATTACCTGATCCCGACCCGGCTATCGATCGACGGTCTCAGCGATACGCGGGTGACGTATCCCGCCGCGATCGTGATCAAACCCAAGTTTGCGCCCGACGGGCTTAAGGTCTACGAGGGGACCGTCACTATCCGAGCCATCGCGCCCAAAGACACGGTCGTTCGCGGCAAGCCGATCGTTGGGAACGTCAGGGTTCAGGCCTGCAACGATGAGATCTGCCTGCCACCGGCTACGTTGCCGGTGGCGATCGAGATTGGGCGGTAGCGGCCGGCGGTCGGTTGGAACCGCTGGGCGTGGTTACTCTCCTGCACGTGTCGCCGTCACAGATACATGCTCAACGTCGTCTAAGCCCTTTGGAACGCTTCTGTTCTGCGCTTGTAGAGACGCCCATGCGTACCTTTGACGTTCAGGGGATTGAGATCCGAGCATCCCGAGCTGCGGTCTTCGACTTCGTGCGTGACCCGCATAATCTGCCCAAGTGGGCGCGTGCGTTTCAGCAGGCGAACGATAGGCGTGCGAGCCTCAAGACCCCGACTGGGGCCGTCGATATCGACTTGCGTACGATCTCGCACAAGG
>Ga0209804_1001099_pt1 | contig 18207 bp, 17 predicted proteins | sample GraSoiAngelo_139_FD_185896 | JGI IMG/M metagenome (GOLD analysis project Ga0209804, IMG submission 185896) | Grasslands soil microbial communities from the Angelo Coastal Reserve, California, USA - 14_0929_12_20cm (SPAdes) (version 2) | ecosystem: Environmental > Terrestrial > Soil > Grasslands ... | reverse complement strand
GACGCCGGCGAATTCCGCGACGGTCGTGGCCGCGTTGGCGAAGAAGAGGAAGATCATCACCCAGAGCGTCGGCGCGATGCCAAAGCGCTCGCGAATCAGGTCCGACAACCCCTTCCCAGTGACGGTGCCCATGCGGGCGACCATCGACTGGATCGCGACCAGGCAGATGGCGGTGATGATCAACAACCAGAGGAGCTCGTAGCCGAACTGCGAGCCGGCCAGGGCGTAGCCCGTGATCCCGGTTGCATCGTTGTCGACATTGCCGGTGATGATGCCTGGGCCGACCACCGCCAGCAGCATCACGAGCCGCGCTCGCCGGCTGCGGAGGAGACCGAACGGCCGGGCCAGCGCGCTCGGCGGGCCCAAAACGGTTAGAAGATGCGGCGGCGGCGCCCACCGGCCCGCGCCGGCATGACCCGCTCCATAACGTCGTCGACCGTGACGATGCCGTGGATCCGGTTGTGCTCGTCCACCACCGGGACCGCCAGCAGGTTGTACTTCGAGGTGACCTCGGCAACCTCGCGCGGCCCCGCGTCGAGGCGCACGGAAATCACGTTCTTGATCATGAAGTCACGGATCTTGGTTTCGGGCTTGGCCACGATCAGGTCACGCAGCGAAAGGACTCCCAGCAGATGCTCCTCCTCATCCGTGACATAGACGTAGTAGACGCTTTCGGCATCCGGTTCGAGCTCGCGCAACCGTTCGATCGCCTCGGCAGCCGTCAGCGTGTGGAGCACGGCGACGTACTCGGTCGTCATCAGGCCACCGGCGGTGTCCTCACGATAGGCGAGGAGCTCCTCGACATCGCCCGCCTCGTCTTCCTCCATCTTCTGCAGCAGCTGTTGCGCCCGCTCGCGTGGCATATCGGCGAGCAAGTCGGCCACTTCGTCGGGAGCCATCGCCTCGAGGATGTCTGACGCGCGCTCGACATCCAGGCGCTCGAGGATGGAGGCCTGCATCTGCGGCTCGTCGATCTCTTCCAGCGTATCGGCGGCTTTCTCGTCATCGAGGGCGGCGAAGACGGCACTCCGGTCGTCGGGGCTGAGCTCGTTGACGATATCCGCAATGTCGGCTGGGTGCAGCTTGGCGAGCTTGGTGTGGGCGATCCGCAGCTTGACCGAGCTGACGTCGGTCTTCACCGGGTCGACGGCCTCCCACGAGATGAGCTTTTGCGGCCAGTCCAGTCCGAGCGCCGCCGTGATGCGGCGGCCCAGCCCTTCGAGCCCGACCCGCCGCGCCAGGCCACGGCTACCGATATCGACACCGATGACGAGCGTCGAGCCCTCGACCTGGTTGAGCTGCAGGTCGTTCACCCGCACCACGCGGCGGCCGTCCATGTCGACGATCTGCTTGTCGAGGATCTGCCGTGCCAGCCAGAGCTCGGTATCGGCGCGACTGTGCGGCTGCAAGCTGCCGGCGTCCACCTTGAGGCTGAGCTCCTTGTTGTCCCAGCTGCGGACCATCGACCAGTCGAGCGAGCGCACCTTCCGGTTGTTCTTCAGGATGACGCCGGTGACCTTGGGGAAGGGCTCGCTCATCACCACGACCAGGTCGCGAACCCGCCCGACGCGGTGCTGTCGAACGTCGACCACCTCAGCATTGAGGAAATCGCTGAGGAAGATCAAACGGCTAGCCTCGGAATTGCTTGAAGAGCAATGACGCGTTGTGGCCGCCGAAGCCGAACGAGTTGGATAGCGCCAGCTTGATATCCAGCTCGCGCGCGCCCTCCGGGATGTAATCGAGGTCACATTGCGGGTCGGGGTGCTCCAGATTGATGGTGGGGGGAGCAACACCTTCCTCGATGGCTTTCACCGAGATGACCGCTTCCACCGACCCTGCGGCACCCAGCAGATGGCCCATCATCGATTTGGTCGAGCTGATCGGGATCCGGTAGGCGGCCTCACCGAAGATGTCCTTGAACGCCAGCGTTTCGGCTACGTCACCCAGTTGGGTGGCGGTCCCGTGCGCATTGATGTAGCTCACGTCCTGTGGTGCGACCCGCGCCTTGGCCAGGGTGCGCTTCATGGCCTGGGCCGCGCCGGCGCCAACCGGGTCTGGCGCCGTGATGTGGCTGGCATCGGCCGTCGCTCCGTAGCCAATGATCTCGGCGATGATCGGGGCGCCACGCTTGCGCGCCGAATCGAGCTGCTCGAGGATCAAGATCCCGGCCCCCTCCCCCATGACGAAGCCGTCTCGTTCCAGGTCGAAGGGACGGCTCGCCAGCTGCGGCTCGACCTGGCGTGTCGAGACAGCACGCGAGGCGCAGAATGCCGCCAGCGCCAGCGGCGTAACGCAGGCCTCGCTTCCACCCGCGATCATGGCCGTCGCATCGCCACGGCGGATGGTCTCGAAGGCCTCACCAATCGCGTGCGCACCCGAGCTGCACGCCGAAACCGTGCAGTAGTTCGGGCCTCGCGCCCCGACCGCGATCGAGATCATCCCAGCGCCCATGTCCGCGATCATCATGGGCACGGTAAACGGACTGATGCGAGAGGGTCCCCGATCCTTGAGGATAGTCAGCGCCTCCTCGATCTGCTCCAGCCCACCGATGGCGCTTCCCACGATGACACCCACCTGGTCGCGGTTCGCCTCGGTGATCTGCAGTCCCGACCCCTCGAGGGCCTCACGGGTGGCGACCATCGCGAACTGGACGAATCGCGACATGCGGCGCGCCTCCTTGCGGTCGAGCCTGGTCTCGGGCTTGAAGTCCACGACCTCGCTCGCCACCTGACTCGGCATCCCAGACGGATCGAACGCCTGCACCCGACGCACACCCGAGCGACCGGCCTTGACCGACTCCCACGTTTCGCGTGTGGTATGTCCCAGCGAAGTGATGGCGCCGGTGCCGGTAACGACGACCCGCGAGCCGTTTACCATTTCACGCTCGCCTTTCCACACCGGGGCTCGCTGTTCACGCTCGCCTTTCCACACCGGGGCTCGCTGTTCACGCTCGCCTTTCCACACCGGGGCTCGCTTCTGCGATCCCTCCACCGCCCCAGCGAAGACAGGCGGCCGCCCAGCTCGGGCCGGTGCCGCAGGAGAGCAAGAGCGCGGTCATCCCGTTTTTCAGGCGCCCCGTCTTGACGGCGTCATACAGCGCAGTCAATGGCGCAGCGGCCAGCAACGATCCATAGCGCGTTTCATCCAGCAGGATCCGGCTCGACGCGACACCGGCCAACCGGGCCCACGCCTGTGTGATCTCCGGCGCCGACTGCTCGCCGATCACCAGGTCGATCTCCGAGATCGCCAGGTTCGCTCTCTGTAGACATTCTGCGGCCGCCTCGGTCAACCCTCGCACCAGCGTTCGGTCCTGGGCATCGCCGTTGCCGTCGGGTTGGCCCGCCCCGCCCGCCGTCGTCGACAGCACCCCACCCTCGTCACCCGCCTGGGTTAGCACTGCGGCTGCCGCACCGCGGCTGCGAACCCGCCCTCCCTGGCCCGGCAGATCGACCAGTTGGTTATCCGACTCGGCGCCGATCAGCAACACGGCCCGCGCGCCGGCCGCGACGTAGCGGATTCCGACGTTGAGTGCGGACAGCAGGCTGGTCTCGGCCGCGTAGAGGTCGAAGCTCGCCACCATCGGCAACGTCAGCTCGGTCTGCACCAGGCAGGCGGTCGTCGGCCAGAGGACGTCTGGCGTCGTGGTGCCGACGATAATCATCTCGATGTCGGACGTGGCCACGTCCGCCGCGCCCAAGGCGGCGCGTGCCGCGACGGCCGCCACGGCCGGCGTGGACACGCCCTGGTCGGGGTGGACCCGGTAGGACACGCCCGTCAAGTCGGCGCCCGTGACACGCCGCGCCAGCGGAGCATCGGCGGATGGGCGGTACACCCCCAGGCCGGCGATCGCCCCGAGGGCCAATCCGCGGCGTGCCTGGGCAAGCGAAGGCATCGAGGCCGAGGTCACGCCTCATTTTAAGTCCGGCTTTTGCGCATCGTTACGATTGGGCTGAATCGGACCGTAACCAAGAGCCACCTAAGGGGATACATCTCCGGCGGGCCAGCCCGGGTATTCGCGCTCCCGCTCGCGGTTCGCTATTGTATAGACCAAATTTGGGCTTAAGACCGTGCCCGGCAACTTCGAGAACGAGTAGGAGGGAAGGATGGCCGAAGCGAATTTCGACAAGTTCCGCGGCATCATCGCGGAGCAGCTAGGCGTCGACGTCGAGAAGGTGACCCCGGAAGCCTCCTTCACCGATGACCTGCAGGCCGACTCGCTGGACCTGGTCGAGCTGATCATGGCCTTCGAGGAGGAGTACGGGATGGAAATCTCGGATGAAGACGCCCAGAAGCTTCGCACCGTAGGCGAGGCCTGGAATTACGTCAAAGGGAAGGTGTCCGTCGCCTGACGCCAAACCTCCCGATGTCCGTCCCCTATGGGGCTGGCCCCGTTGCGTTCGTCTTCCCGGGCCAGGGTTCGCAATACGTCGGGATGGGCAAGGCGCTCTTTGAGGTCTCCGAGACCGCGCGCCAGGTTTTCCGGCGGGCGGACGAGATCCTCGGCTTCGCGCTGACCCGCCTGTGCTTCGAGGGACCCGAACAGGATCTCAACGACACGATCAATGCCCAGCCGGCCATCCTCACCGTGAGCGTCGCCTGTCTGAATGTGCTGCGCGAGCGCTGGCAGGCCATGGGCCAGGTGATCGCGCCGCAATACGTCGCCGGACATAGCCTCGGCGAGTTCACCGCGCTGGTCGCGGCCGATGTCATCGACTTCGAGAACGCCCTGGTGCTGGTCCGCGAACGCGGTCGGCTGATGAAAGAGAATGGCAGCCTGCGGCCCGGAGGAATGCTTGCCGTGCTGGGCCTCGATAAAGACGTGCTCGAAGAGGTCGTCGCCGAGGCCAGCGCCCTCGGCATCATTACCGTGGCCAATGCCAACTCCCCTGGACAGATCGTGCTCTCTGGCGAAGGCCCGGCGCTGGATCGCGCCACCGAGCTCGCCCGTGCTCGCGGCGCCAGCCGGGTCGTTCGGCTGCCGATCAGCATCGCCTCGCATTCACCACTCATGGCGAGGGCCGCGGCGCAATTTGGCGAAATCGTCGCCCGGCTCCCGCTGCGTCAGCCGCGGATTCCGGTCGTCGCCAACATCACCGGCACGATCCTGACGAGTGCCGATGACATCCGAAAGGAGCTGGCCGACCACATCCTGAAGCCGGTCCAGTGGACGGCTTCCGTCGTCGAGATGGTCGCTCGGGGCAGTGCGGAATTTCTCGAAATCGGGCCCGGTCAGGTCCTGTCCGGACTGATCCGGCGCATCAGCCAGGACGCCCATGTCGTCACCCTCAACGACCGCGAGGTCGCCCGGGTCCTCACCCCTTCGCCATCAGCATGAAACGCGTCGTCGTGACCGGCGTGGGGGCGGTGACGCCGGTTGGTCTCGATGCGGCCAGCACCTGGGCCGCCATGCTGGAAGGCCAATCCGGAGTGGGCAAGGTGACGCTCTTCGACGCCAGCGAGTTTCCCGTGCAGATCGCCGGTGAGGTGAAGGGCTTCGACGCGACCGGCCGGATCGAGCCCAAGGAGCTCCGGCGGATGGACCGCTATTGCCAGCTCGGGCTGGTCGCCGCCCAGGAGGCCTTCGCCGATGCCGGGCTGGAGAAGAATGGCCTGCGCGACGAGTTCGGCGTGATCTTCGGGAGCGCGGCGGGCGGACTTGGGGTCTTCCTCGAACAGCAACGCATCCTCCAGGAGCGTGGCCTCAAGCGGGTCAGCCCGACCTTCATCCAGAACATGCTGACCGATACCGCCTCGGGCCACATCGCGATCGCCCTTGGCCTGCGCGGTCCGAATATGGCGGTGGTCTCCGCCTGCGCCACCGGGAGCGGCGCCGTCGGGGAGGCGTTCGAGACGATCCGTCGCGGCGATGCCGACGCGATCGTCACCGGCGGTTCCGAGGCGGTCCTTGTTCCGGTCGTATACGCGGGGTTCTGCGCCATGCGGGCGCTCGCCCAGCACGACGATCCGGCGCAGGCGTCACGGCCATTCGACAAGGAGCGGAATGGCTTCGTCATCTCGGAGGGCGCCGGAGCCCTGCTACTCGAGGAGTTGGAGCATGCCCGCCACCGTGGGGCGCGCATCTACGCGGAAGTGATCGGCTATGGCTCCAGCAACGATGCCTTCGATATGGCCGCGCCCGCGGAGGGTGAAGGCGCCGTGCTCACCATGCAGCGCGCCCTTCGCAGGGCCGAGATCGAGCCCGAGCGGGTCGACTACATCAACGCGCATGGGACCGGGACACCCTTGAACGACAAATTCGAGACGGACGCCATCCATCGGGTGTTCGGCAAGCACGCCGACCGGCTGGCGGTGAGCAGCACGAAGTCGATGACGGGTCACATGATGGGGGCCTCGGGCGCGGTTGAGGCCGTCGTGCTGGCACTGACTATCCGCGACCAGGTGATCGCGCCGACGATCAACCTGCAAACGCCGGATCCCGAGTGTGACCTCGACTATGTCCCGATGCAGGCGCGGCGCGCGAACGTCGGCATCGCGCTGTCGAACTCCTTCGGCCTTGGCGGCCACAACGCGAGCGTGATCTTCTCGCGCTACGCGGCGTAGACCTGACCGGGGCCGGTTTTTCGCGTTTTTTTCGAATACGAGTCGAATTCGGGGGTTGTGCTATCATCAGGCCGATTTTGGGGGCGCCACGGGGCGTTCCGTAGCCAGCAAAGGAGAGTGTTATGGCGGTTACCGGTTATTGCCTGAAGTGCAAGAAGAAGGTCGACATCAAGGACCCCGTCCACATCACGATGAAGAACGGGAAGCCCGCCACCACGGGATCCTGCCCGACCTGCGGCACAAAGATCTACAAGATCGGCAAAGCGTAACGCAGCGTTAAGTCGAACTGAACAGCCGGTGATGAGCCGGCTCTTTTCTTTTCGGGGCCAAATTCCCTCCCGCCTCTGGGGAGGGCAGGGGTAGGGCCTTAGCCCTGCGTAGCCGAGCGGCTGGCCGTTTCCTTGCTAGCCAACTCCGACTCGATCAGATCGAGGAGGACCTCGGTGGCGCTCAGGGCGACGTCGACCCCCAGCGTCTTGAAGATGCGGACGTTGGCCGGGTTATTCACCCGGGCGACGGTTTTGGGAACGTTGAACTTCCGCTTTGCCAGCTGGCAGGTCACGAGGTTGTCCTCGTCGTCCCCGGTCACCGCTACGACCACGTCCGCGCGTTCCATCCCCGTCGTGGCCAGAAAGGCCATCTCGTCGCCGTCACCGACCATGACGATCTCGCCAAGCGTCGAGTTCAGCACCTCGGCCCGGCGGGGATCCTTCTCGATCAGCGTGACTTCGTAGCCACGCTCGAGCAGGTGCTTGCTCAGGTAGTACCCGACCTTGCCGCCGCCGACCACGATCACATACATACGGAGCTCACCCCTTCAGCATCGCATGGATCTGCCTTGCCCCGGTAAGTGTCGGGCAAAGCGTATTCAAGCCGAGCTCGCGGTAGACATCCTCGCGCATCGGGTCGTAGATGCGGGTGATGACGCGCGGCACTTTGAAGATCTCGCGGGCGATCTGGGCCGCCATGATGTTCCGGTTGTCGCCGTTGGTCAGGGAGGCGAAGCCGTCCGCCGATTCGATCCCTGCCTGGCGAAGCACGTCCTCGTCGATCCCGTTGCCGAGCACCATCTCGCCCGCGAAGTTATCACCGAGCCGGTCGAACGCCCGGCGGTTGCTGTCGATGACGGTAACCTGGTGTCCGGCTTTGGAGAGGGCGATGGCGGCCATGGCGCCTACCCGGCCGCAACCAACGATGACGAGCTTCATGAATTGAAGCCCCATTTTAGGTCCTACCGGCCGAGCGCCAACCGCGCAGCCTCGACCTCAGGCAACCCCGCCGCCAGGATCTTGGCCTGGGTGGTCACGATGTCGTAGGGGACACGCCCGAAACACACCGCGGGCCGGCTCAGGTCCACGGTGGCGAAGGCCGCCTCCGGGTTGCCGTCGCGAGGCTGGCCGACGCTTCCGGGATTGATGAGCGCGGCGGCCGGGAGCGTGATCCATTCACCCGGCTTGGGAATGTCCTCACCCTCTGCCGTGAAGATCCGGGGCAGGTGCGTGTGGCCGAAGAAACAGAGGCGCGGGCCGAGCCGCACCAGGATCTCGAGTGCTTGGAGATCGTCAAGGATGTACTCCCAGAGGTAGGGTTTGCGCGGGCTGCCGTGCACGTAGCGGTGCGGACCCAGCCGCCCGAACTTGGGCAAGCTCGCGAGGTAGCTCCGGCTCTCGGGCGTAAGGACAGTCCGGGTCCAGCGGGCAGCAGCGGCCGCGTGCGGATTGAACCAGTCGAGCAGGGACGGAGCGAGCATCGCCGCGTCGTGGTTGCCCATCACGGCCCGCGCCCGCGCGGAGCGGAGCCGAGTGATCACCCCATTCGGATCGGGCCCATAGCCGACGATGTCGCCCAGCACGATGATGCGGTCGACCTCGGGAAGAGCGTCGAGAACCGCGACCAGCGCCTCGAGATTGCTGTGAATATCGGACAGCAGGGCAAGCTTCACGGCACTAATTTTCCCTCCACCTCTGGGGGAGGGCAGGGTGGGGGACGCTCAGGCGTAGACGCGTTCGTGGGCGTAGATGAAGAGAATGCGCAGTGTGGCCGCGACCGGAACCGCGACGAACAGTCCGAGGATCCCTCCCAGATAGCCCCCCACCACAAACGCGATGATGATCAGCATCGGGCTCAGGTGGACAGCATCGCCGAAGACTTTCGGTGAGATGAAGTTGTAGACGACGTTGGAGATGACGAAGTAGAGGACCAGCACCAGGACAACCTTGCCCGATGACTGCGACACGAAAGCGGCGACGGCGACCGCAGGCAGGGCTCCCAGGAACGGACCGATGAACGGAATGAAGGCGGTCACGCCGGCGACGATCCCCAGCGCCAGTGAGTAGGGAACACCGACGATCCACAGCGCAATGCCGGTGACCAATCCGATGAGCGCGCAGATCACCAACTCGCCGCGCATGTAGGCACCCAGCATGCGGTAGACATCGGCGGCGACCTCATGCGCGTCGGTGCGGTAACCCTGCGGCACCAGGCCGCGGAAGAACCGCCGGATGGAGTGCGCGTCCTTCATGAGGAAGAACGCCACCAGGAGCACCAGGATCGTTTGGAAGATCCAGTTGACCAGCATGAATACGTTCTCGACGACCGACGATAAGTGACCGGCGAGCAACGCCGGCAGGTTGCGAACCGCGTCCATGTAGGCCTGCCGGAGATCGATCGGAATGCCGAGGATGGAAACGACGTGGTCCTTGTCGGCGAGGTCCTGGAAATAGCTCGCGATGGCCGGGCCTTGCGCGACGAGCGAGGTGAACTCCTGCGTCACGATGGGCGCGAGGAAGAAGACCGCGGCCGCCAGCACCGCGGCGATGATGCTGTAGAGCGCGAGAACGGCGGCCAGCCTGGGCACGCGGCGCCGCTCGGCTGCGTTAACGACCGGGTTCAACATCATGGCCAGGACCCCGGCGAGGATGAACGGCCCCAGGATGCCGCGGATGGCGAACGCCAGGATCAGGGCCAGGGCGGCCAGGACGCCAAGGAAGATCAGGGCGCGGAAGTCCCGGCTCCGCCACAGCTCATCCACCCGGCGACGCTGGATCATCGCGGCATTACCCACCTGTTGAAACGAGGAATCCGAGCCTCGCATGCGCCTAACGTCGCCGTCTCGTTACCGAGAGGGGCTCGAGCCATACGCCGGCTGGAGATCACGACCGCGCTGGCTGCAGCGAATGATGAGCCAGGCGACCCCGGCTGCCATCAGGAGGTCGCCGATGCTGACCAGCGACGAGTGGCCACCGATGCTGGGAATATTGAAGATATCGCCGATGAACCAGAGACCCTGGGGATGCTGGAGGGGGACGTGTAGCGGGTCCAGCCCACCCCGCAGCAGGGCCAGGATCGGAGAGTTCGGGTCCGCATCGCGGGGCAACAGCACCGGCATGCGACCGCCGAAGGCCAGGATGACAATCAGGTTTAACGTCAACCCTGCAGCGAATAGAAGGGCGCCGGGGATTCGCCGGTTGAACCAGACGACGACCAGCAGCAGGACGGCCCCGATGACGTTGAGGGGCCGGGCGGCGGTGACGGCGATCGATGAGTGCGCTGTGCCGAGCAGTGCTACCGCGACCTTGGTGGCAAACGCCGCCAGCAGCACTTCGAGATGCCGGATCCGCAGCTGGCTCAGCCGGCGAACATCGCCGCCAATGATGACGGCAATCGCCAACGCGGCGGCGATGACCGCGAAGAAAAGGAACACTAGCTAGCCGAAGCGGCTGCTTTCAGCGGTTCGGAGACGGGGACCTTGCGCATCGTCGCGTTTCTCAGATCCGGGAAGGCGAAGCCAACGGCGGCTGCGCACACAAGGAGGAAGCCTGCCGTGACGAACACGATCGGCGCTCCCAATCGATCGGTCAAGGGCCCCGAGAGCCCCATCCCAGCCAGCAGACCCAGCTGTACCAGGAGGAAACGCGTCGACATTACCCGGCCTCGAAGCCGATCAGGCGCCTCGGCCTGAGTTACGGAAATCAGTGAGACGTAGTAGATCGTATTGGCCACTCCGCTGAGAAACAGGAAGACGGCGGCCGTCGGAACACTCCGGGAAAATCCGGTAAGAGCGGCGGCGAGGCCGGTTCCGCCAACACCCGCAAGGATCAGAGCGCCTGCCGGCCAACGGTTCATCACCCCCGGTGCGGCGAGAGCACCAACGATGGCGCCGGCGCCAATGGCGGCCTCGAGGACGCCGTATCCGAAGGCGCCACCGCCCAGAGGTCCAAACGCCATCACCACAAGGATTGGGACTGTCAAGCTGCCGAAGATTACCGCGACAAACGTCAGTCCCATCGTCGACCGCAACGTCCGGTTGTTCAAGACGAAACGGCTCCCTTCCCTGATGTCGTCCAGCAACCGAACGGTACGGGCCTGGATTCGAGTCCGGTCCGCAACTCCGAGCAGGGTGATGGCGGATACGATGAAAGTGGCTGCGTCGACGATAAAGAGTGGCTGCCACGATGCTAATGCTGCGATCAGTCCGGCCAATGAAAAGCCCAACAGCTCCATCGTCTTCTCGGACGACGATATGAGGCTGTTGGCCTTCACGAGGAACTCGGCCGGCACCAGGTTTGGCAGAATCGCCTGCTTTGCGGGGTTGAATAGTGTGCTGGCTGTCGCGACCAGGAAGACGACGATAAAGACCCCCGGCAGCCATGTAAGAGCCAAGAAGGGGATCGTCACTGTCATGACGGCACGTGCGATATCGCTCAGAATCATGACCCTCTGCCGATTGAAGCGATCAACAAGCGCCCCCGCGATCAACCCAAATAAGACGGTTGGCGCGGCTTTCGCGATAAGGCCGAGGGCCACGACGGACGGCGAGTGAGTAACCAGGAACAGCATGATGGCCAGCCCGGTTGTATTCATCATGTCGCCGAAGTAGGAAATGGCCTGGCCGATCCAGAGGAGTCGGAAGGGTCTTATTGCGAGGACTTCTCGGAAGCTAATTGATCGTGCGGCTGGAGCTAGCGGCCCCTCAAGGTGGACACCCCAACGCTCGGCGACAATCTTTTCGAGAGCGGCGATTACTTTCGGGTCGTACCAGGTCCCGGCAAGGCCGTGCAACTCACGAATCGCTTCCTCTGGCGTCTTGACCGTTGGTCGAAAGACCCGGGCCTGGGTGATGGTATCGAAGGCGTCGCACGCGTTGACGATTCGAGAGCCGATCGGTATCTCTTCACCCTTGATAGCGTCGGGATAACCTGCCCCATCCCACCTCTCATGGTGATGATGCAGGATTTGAGAGACCTCTCTTTGCTCTGGATGCTCGGCGAGGATTTGGGCGCCCTCAACCGGATGGGTCTTGATGATTTCGTATTCTTCCGGGGTTAGCTTTCCAGGTTTCAGCAGGATCGAATCGGGAATTGCAATTTTCCCGAGATCGTGCAGAATGCCGCCGACCCTAATCGTGTTGGAAGCCTCCTCGTTCATACCCAGCAGCCGCGCCACCGCCTCGCTTAGCTCACCGACGCGCTGGGAGTGACCAAATGTCTGGCCATCACGCTTGTCAACGACGCGGCTCTGCATGATGTACGAGTCACGCAACCACGTATCGAGCTGACGCTGTTTCTGCATGCTCGCCCGATAAATCAGAAGCGGTGCGTATAGCAAGAAAACCACCAGGCGGTCGGTAAAGCGAGGCCCCGTCACCAGATGGGCGACAAGCACGCCCGTTAATGGAAGTGCCAAGTAGGTAAGCGCATTGCCCGCGAGCGCACCCTGAATGGTGGCGATCAATCCCGAACCCCTAAGCAGGCTGATTGAAGTGGCCATCAATGTCGTGTTCAGAGCAATGCTGACTAGGGCTGCCAGGAACAAGAGGAATGGCGTTGTGGTTGGGCTATGTCTCAGGGCATCCGAAACCAGGAGACTTGGGATGCCATACGAGAGAATCCACATCCCGCGGTTGAAGGCAAATCGGTTCCACGGAATCTGTTTTCCGGGAACCCGGAGGTCGATGGTACCGAGCGCCGCCGCGGTCATCACTGCCCAAGGGGGCAGCGGCAAGGCTACGGCGCCGAAGAGCGGGGCCAGGGTCACCGACAGCGTTCCTCCGCCGCGAGTCTCAATAGGGGAAAGCCCGGAGAGAAACGTAAGCACAACCAGAACCAGTAGCTCCTGATAGGTGCTATCGGTAAGGAAGTTTGCGCCGCTCCGCCACGGTGCGGCATCCACCAGGGTCCAGATCCAGAGTGCCAGACCACTGACTGCAACGAGCCAGATGTAACGAGGGGCGAGCCAACTACGGCGCATCCAAGAGCCCACAGTACCCTAAGGGATAACTCGTGTACCGACGCTTTCTGGCCGCAAAAAAAAGCCCGGGCTATTGCCCGGGCTTCTTTATATCAACGTGCTACCAGCCCCAGCCGGCGCCGCCTGCCAAAATGGCACCAAGCAGGCCTACGACTACGACAATCATCTTCTTCATCGCGACCACCCCCACGTTGTGAAATTCCCGGAAAGCCGCGCAGAGGACTCTCTTGGTTTCACCACGGTAGTCCCCTCTGGTGGTGCCGTAAATCTATCCCCAGGGCGACCGACTGCCCTTTTGATAGCGAACGGATGTTTGCTAAATGTCGAGTTGGACCGCGTGGGCGGCCGCTTCGGCGCGTGTTCGCACCTGCAGTTTGCGGTAGATGTTGCGCAGGTGGGACTTGATCGTCCCCTCCCCGAGGCTCAGCCGGCTGGCGATCGCTTTGTTGCTCATGCCCTCTACGACCATCCGGACGATCTGGGTCTCCCGTTCGGTGAGCGGATCGGCCAGCGGCCGGCGAGATCGCTTTAGGGCTGAACCCAACCGCACGATCACTCGGCGCGTGAGGGCATCATCGAGCTGGAACCGGCCCGCGTGGGCGTCCTGGATACTCCGGGCAAGGCTGGCGGGGTCAACATCCTTCAGGACGTAGCCGGAGGCACCCGCCGCGACCATCTCGACGATGTCCTCTTCTGCCTCGGATACTGTCAAGGCCAGGACCACCCGCTCGGGGTTCTCGTCCTTGATGGCGCGGGTGGCAGCGATTCCCCCCATTTCCGGCATGTTGAGATCCATAAGGATCACATCGGGCTTCAGCCGCCGGGACCGCTCGACCGCCTCCCGCCCCGTCATGGCCTCGCCCACGACGTCGATCTCCGGGAAGTCGCGAAGCATGCCCTGGACGCCCGCTCGGAAAATGGGGCGATCGTCGGCGATCAGGACGCGGACGCGCGACTTCATTCGGCGCGGTCGGCGGGACCGATCAGCGTGACGACGGTGCCTTCCAGCGATTGGCTGACGATTTCCAGGGTTCCCCCCATCAACTCCGCCCGCTCGCGCATGCCCACCAACCCGTAGGACCCGACTTTCCTCGGGTCTTCGGCCACTCTCCGGACGTCAAAGCCCCGGCCGTCATCGCGAACGGTCATCACCCAGGGCGTCGACGAGAGGTCGAGGACGATCCAGAGGTTGCGCGCGCGGGAATGCTTGCGCACATTCGAGAGGCTCTCGCGGAGCACCTGGAAGATAACTTCCTTCTGCTCCGCCGGGATCGCATTCTCCTCGCCGCGAATGTTGACGTTGGTTTCGACCAGGTTCACCCGGCCGAACTGGTCCACAAGCTTCAAGAGCGAGGCCAGCAGCCCCTCCGATCGGATGGTCTTGGGCCGCAGCGACTGGAGAATATTGCGGGCGCCGGCCAGGATTTCCTCCGACATCGAACGCAGTTGCGGCAGCAGCTGACCGGCATCGTCCGGATCGCGCTCGCGCCGCTGTTCGTAGTACTTGAACAACGCCACGACCGCCGCCAGGTCCGAGGCGAGCCCGTCGTGGATCTCGCGAGCCAGATTCAGCCGCTCCTGGAGAACGGCCACCTCGGCGACTTTGCTCGCCAGGCTGTGGGCCCGCAGCGCGGTCACCGCTTCCACAGCGAGGTCTTCGAGACGCACCGCATCGCGCCGGTCCAGCCGCCATGGTGTACGCCGTAACAGCGCCAGTACACCGATCGGCCGCTCCAGCGGCGGCGAGAGGGCGATTGCCGCAAATCCGTGGTAACCGGCATCGACCCAGGCGGCCTCGTCAGGGGTCAATTCCTCGGCCGCCAGGTCCTCGACCGTGAAGACTTCGTTGTGCTCCAGTGCTCGCCGCAAGAGCCCGCTGCTGATAGACGCAACCCCCTCGGGTGCTGCCAGCGACTCCGTCGGGACGCCGGCGCGGAGAACGAACCGTCGCTGCTCGCCGAGCGTATAGACCTGGCTGGCGTCCACCTGGAGGAGGTCGAGCGCCTGCTGGGCAGCCGCGAGAAGGATGGTTTGCAAATACCCGGCCATCTGCTCGGGCACCAGGCGCGACGCGGGAGGCTCGGGCGCGACGGGCGTCGCCTGATCCGGCGCTTCCCGAGCTTCCTGGGCTGTTTGAGCGGGCGCTTCCTCCACGGCCGGCACCACAACGGGCTCAGGCTCCGGTTCAGCCGGCGCTTCGGGGGCCAGCGCCTCGGCCTCGGCTCGTTCCGCGGCAGCTTCGACCGGCGGCGGCTCGGGCGCCGCGGGCGTGGCGGCAACCGGTTCGGGTGGCGCTTCGGCCACGGCAGGCTCGGCCGCTTTGGCCGCCTGGGTCCGCTCCATCGAGCGGGCGAAGAGCTCGAAGAAGTGGTCGAGCACCGCGCGCTCGTCCGGACTCAGCTCGCCATCGACGCCGGCAATCATCTCCGCCGCACTGGCTCGTGGCTCGTGCCACGCCGCCCCCGACTCCACCGCACCACGTCGCAGTCGGCGGATCAGCTCCCGCAGCCGCTCGGCGGCAGCCGCCCGCTCTTCATTACCCGGTTCGCGGGCGCGGGCATGCGCCAGCTGCTCCGCAATTTCAGGGAAGTTGACCTCGAGGTAGTGAACAAGGACATCGTGCATGGTGTTCTCAGTAAGGACTTCCAACTATCGAAGTTGGGATAGAAAGTTTTGTCAAGGGCAGTTCGGCGGATGTTCGTTGAGAGGCTAACCGTGTACAAAGATGTTACGGGAGCCAAAGCTATAATGGCTGAGTCGCGGCCTTCCCCCAGGACCTGTGATCTTTATTGACTGCTGAAACCGCCAGCATCCGGCTTTCCTACATCATCAACCACGATGTAACGAAGGCCGCGATGCAGAACTTCTCGGCCCGCACGGGCATATCGCTGGCTGCCGACGCGACCGACGGCTACCAGATCCCGCCCGGGCTTCCGCAGAACGATTTCTGCCTCATCATGCAGAACTTCGGGCGGTGCGAAATGGTGCCCAATGCCGCAGCGCCGCTCCACGGTGACGAACCCCAGCTGCGTTACGACGGCGCGCAGATCGGCCATCTGATCATTCCCATCTGCGACGGCCGGCACCTGCTCGGCCGTCTGGTCAGCGAGCCATTCGCCGTCTCCAAACCGGACTTTGCCACCGTCTACGAACTGGCACGGGCGCTGCCGGTGCATCCGGACAACCTGATGCGCGCGGTCGAATCGGTGCGCGTGGTTTCTCAGGCACACATCATGGAAGCCGCCAACCTCGTCCACACGCTCGTGCAGCATGTCGTCGCCCAGAACTACAAACATCAGGACGAGCTGACGGTGTTGCGTGCCTTCGACAGCATCATGACCAATCTCAGTTACGAAGTGCTGAGCGACATGATCCTCAACCTTGGAACCCGCTTGCTGCGCGGCCAGGCGTCCCTCCTCTTCCTTGCCGGCGAGCAAGGACAGCGGGAGGAGGCCTACGCCGGGCCGGACCCGAATGGCACCGGCGACCTTCGACGGCTCCTGGTCGAGATGTCGGACTTCGTGCTGCAGTCGAAGCGGCCGCTCTCAGTTCCGGACGCCTCGCAGAGTCCCTGGACGCAGCACTTGCTGGGCCGGCAGGAGGTGCAGGGCTCGATCACGATCACGCCGCTGCTTCAACAAGACCGTCTTCGCGGCACCCTGGGCATCTACGCCGGCGACGCCAGCCGTGACCCCGAGTCGGATCTCCATCTGTTGTCGATGCTCTCCGCGCAGGCCGTCAACAGCCTCGTAATGCTGGAGCGGTTGGTCGCCAGCGAGGAGCAGGCGCTCACCGACAGCCTCACCGGCCTCTACAACTACCGCTTCTTCCAGGAAAGCCTGCAGCGCGAGCTGAGCCGGGCCTCCCGCAGCAAAGCGCCACTCTCGTTGATCGTCCTCGACCTCGACAACTTCAAGGTCATCAACGACAATCACGGCCATCCGGTTGGCGACCGAGTACTGCGCCACCTCGCCGACCTGATCCAGCGTCATAGCCGCAAAGCGAACGTCGTCGTCCGCTACGGCGGGGACGAGTTCTGCATCATCGTCCCCGAGGGCGATATGGAGACGGCGCGCGCGGTGGCCGAGCGCGTGCTCACCGAAATCCGCAACAATCCTTACGCCGACGAAGCGCATGGTGTTCCGCCCCTGAGCCTCACCGTCAGCGCCGGTGTCACCGCATACCGCCCAGAGGAGGACAACGCCTTCTCATTCTTCAAGCGGTCGGACGAAAACCTGCTGACGGCGAAGCGCACCGGGAAAGATCGCGTCGTCGCCGAGTAGTTAGCGGCGCCGGTAGGGCCGGCCCATGGCGCGGCGGATCAACCAGGGGATCGTCGCCGCGACCAGCGGCTGACCGAGGAAGGCCGAGAGGGTTTCCAGCTTGGGGAACAGCTCCGCGGCGGTGTGCTCCAGGGCAAAGCCGTGCTCGTTGAGCTGGGCGGTCAAGCGTTCCAACTCCGTCGCCTCCTCTAAGGCGTAAGCGGAAAGCTCGGTGGCGCGCCTCGACGCCCGGCGGTAGGCGCGCCATGTCGAAACGGTCGCGAAGATGAGCAACACCAGGCCGACCCCGGCGCAAACGATGGCAACGGCTGCCAGCGTTACTCTTCGGCCTCCTCCGTGCCGCCCACGCCGGCGATGGTGGCAACGGTATCGCCTTCATCGAGCCGCATGATGATGACGCCTTGCGTCTGCCTTCCTGCCACGCGGATGTTCTCGATCGGAGTGCGGATCACCTGGCCGCCTTCGGAGATGACGATCAACTGCTCCTCCTCGGGGTTGACCACGACGCGCATGCCGACCAGCGGGCCGGTCCGATCAGTGACGGCCATCGTGTAGACGCCCTGGCCACCGCGTGAATGCGCCGGATACTCGGCTAGTGGCGTGAGCTTGCCGTAGCCCTTTGCCGAGACGACTAGCAGGTGCGCGTCGTTGCGGACGATGTCGAAGCCGGCGACGAGCGCGTCCTTGCGCAAGGTGATGCCACGCACGCCGGTCGTATCGCGGCCCATGGGGCGGACCTGCTTCTCGCTGAAGCGCACCGCCTTGCCATCGGTCGTGGCGATGATCAACTCATCCCCGCCCGAGCTGAGCTTGACCCAGTTCAACTCGTCACCCTCAGCCAGGTTGATGGCAATCAAGCCGTTGCGCCGGACCTGACTGTAGAGGCGTGCCGGCGTCTTCTTGATGGTGCCCTGCTTGGTGACCATCACCAGGTAGCGATCCTCCGCCCAATCGGTGATACCGATCACGGCGGTGATCTTGTCCTTGGGGTCGATGTCGATCAGGTTTGCCGCTGGCAATCCCTTGGCCTGGCGGTTGACGTCGGGGATCTCATGGACGCGTAGCCGGAAGACCGAGCCGTGGTTGGTGAAGAACAACATGTCGGAATGCGTGG